>BNJV01002968.1_pt1 | contig 73003 bp, 110 predicted proteins | sample 8540591 | NCBI WGS metagenome assembly BNJV01 (sample SAMD00202457, study PRJDB9452) | human saliva metagenome | host: Homo sapiens
GGAATCCACTTAGCTTTATTACGATTAAGTAGTCCTGTTATTCCTTGTGATAACTCATGATTCATGCACAGAATAGTTGATAGCCCCAATGTTTTCAAACTACTCATTACTACTGAGTTAGCTAGCAGGCTTACCTTCAGCCATACTTGCTTATGCAAGAATAGAATAATACAAGACCTGGATGATCCATATATTGGTTCAATTCTGTGGGATTTTAATATACATGTAATTCCTCATTTCTACGATTTGGTGGTATAACTAGTTATCACTTTATCTCAAATGTCAAGAGGTTTTAAAATCTCTAAATTATTTGTTAGAGGCAAGCACTATCCTATATAAGATAACTACTTAATACTATAGTCTTATAGATTATAAGTAAGTATCTTATATGATATAGTTGATACTCTAATAAATCTTAAATAATTTTAAATGTTGACAACTAACCTATAGTGTGATATACTCTAGTACATGTATTTCTTGAGTTCTAACAAATCTGTTGATCTCTTTGTTTACAATTCCCAGTTGTGATATATCGAAATTGACTTAGTGAGTAGCAGGTATATCCTTTTGGTATGCTTCATGTAATTCAATACCTTCATCAAAGTTTTTAAATGGTGATGATAGGTGTTGGAATATTGATTGTGCTTTTGTGCTTGTAACCAGGTATTAATACTTAGTCTAGCTTTTCCACAGTTTGATCTTATCAAGAGCTTTACGCTTTTACCCCTTAAATAGGTTTGTCCATTCCATAACAACTGTTTGCATAGGTTGTAACCTTAGGAAATAGGTTTAGTGTGTTTCATGAGCTAGTATCCTGTGATTCTAACATGCAGGTTGATAAAGTCCTTCAAGATTTTTCATGGAAGCCATTGAGATGAACCCAGTACGTTTATGCTCATTCATATAACTTGCTGAGAGGTTTACAATAGGTTTGTTTAGATATGGACCTAACGTAGCATCTGTGTAGGATCCCGTTAGTTTGTAGTATTTAGACAATTCCCCATAAACTTGTGGATTGAGTCTTTGTCTATAGTTGGAGAATACCATCTCATTCCAATATCCTTCATGGACACCTCGGTCAACTTGATGAGCATAGAGTTTGAGAACTCTTCAAGAGCTTTTCAACAGCCTTAGGACCTTGACAGCCTACTTCCCGTCCGTAGTGAAGAGAATATGAGGTCTGAAGCCCATATCAAGGATATCAAGGATAGTTTTAACTCCACAGCGTCATCAGCACCTCAAATGCGTTTAGGATTAGCCATAGGGGTGTTGCATGATAATATCGTTGTAAAAGATGATATCCCCGATTTAGGAGCACCTGAGGCAATCTGTGATAATCTAGCTGAGTAAGCAGTTTCACTAGCATTTCGGTGAGTGTTGATTGTATCAAAAAGTACTAAATACAGGAGCATGGATTTTCACTAATTCCTTGGATATGGTATCCATAATTATTAAAATCCTTATAGTTATAGTCATTAACTAGCCAATCAAACAATTTGTCACCTAGTTCATTTTTGGTGTCAAAGTCAATAATTCTTTAAAAGTTTTCATTTTGTTCTCCTTATTTAATAACTTCATAGTATTTAGTTTTTAATTTCAAATACTCATTATCTAATTCACGAATGATATCTCGATAATTTTGAAAGATCATCACCTTTTCCAAAGTGAACACTTGTGTCATTATCAGTTTAGAGTGGTGTAGCTTATTACGTGAACTCATGTTACACCACAAATGCATAAAACGATCACCCTCAAAATTGTAAATTGACCTTCAGGGATATCAGCACCTTCTAACTTTAAAATCATCAATTTTCTTGTCAAACAGCAAGCAATACAAACAGTAGTAAACTCATAAGCTGTTTTATTCTTTCCGTTGCAATATTGCTATAAGCTCCTCGCAGTAATATCTCCTGCTTCATTTATATAAAATATGAATGATAAAGTTTCTTTGTGAATAGGCTTTTATGTGTTTAGTATAACCTGTACTCTAAACTTTCAAAAGTTAAAGCCTAGATAATCCATAGCAAAATGTGTCCTGACCTGCTCTTCATACTTGTGACAACTTCTTGCAAATGCTTAGGGTCTGCAAGGGTTGAATTTTAAAATTTTTAGTGTCCACAAGGAATAAGGTAGTATTTTCAATGTTTGTACCAGTATGATCAAACTTTCGTGAGTAGTCGTTGTTATAGTCTTTACTTCACCAAAATATTGCAATTCTTTGTTAGTTGGTTTAAACTTGTTTTGATCAGCTGTTTTGACAATTTAGGAGTATAGAGACCTTCAGCAAGTTTAAACTTTGAAATACTCCTCCACCATACTTTTATAAGTGAATTTTGAGATTAGTTGAATTTCAGGTAAGCTTCCTTTGTAGTTCCCAAAACTTATCTGATTGTTTTTGGTTAAATCTAACTAATAACCCATGTAACATCAAATTTGTTAATATACCCTTGTAAATCTTTTGATTTTAGGGTAAACTTAAAGGTAAGGTCCCAGTACCTCATTATATAGCTTCATCTTTTAACTTGTATAAGTGATGTTTTACTTTGAGGTTCATTAGTTTCAATATTGTTCCAGTGATTTCAATAAAATGATTAATTTCACTTGTGCTTATTCACAAATGCTTCTAGGATCTTGAAAATTACAAGTTCTTTGTTAAGACTAGCTAAAATTAAAGGTAAGTGACTCACAGCACCATCTTTATCAATATTTTCAGTCAAATAAACTTGATATTTAATTAGGTTATCTGTGTTATACACCTAGACAAGACCTTTAAAGTTTCTCCCTGATAAACTCAGCACGTTTGAAATGTGCTTAATTCCTTGATACCCTTTGTAGATCATTCAGACTTTCCATTTATCCATAACATTTCTCTACTTAGTGTAAGGCTCACCCTAAGCTCTTTTTCATTCTTTGCAATACTTAACAATTCATATTAAGTCTCTTTCAGCTTACTTAGTCTTTCTTTTAATTCATCTGATAAATCTCAAATTTCATCTTTATCTCCACAATATTTACTTAATTTTTCTTGTGATATTTTAGATGAGAAAATGAAGGAATTCACAAAGAAACTACTCATTAATCATTATGGAGCAAATCACTGCTGAGTGTTTGAAACAAAGAGGAGGCCCAGATATCTTAGCATCACAGGGCGAAACACTTCCTTGAGGGAGAAACGACTAGTACTGTCTCATTAAGTAAAATATTGTTAAGTGAGATAAAGACAGAAATCTGAAAAATTTCATCAGATGAATTAAAAGAAAAGGACTGGTAAAGCTGAAAAGAAGACTCATATACATACGAATTGGTTAAGTATTGCAAAAGAATGAAAAAGAGCTTCTTGAGGTGAGCCTTTTGCACCTAGTAGCGCTTGCTAGCGATCAGCGGAAAGTCTGACGATCTCACAAAGTATCAGAAGGAATTCAAGCACATCTGCAAACGCGTTGAGCTATCCAGGAAAACTTGTAAAGGGTCCTGTCTAGGTGTACTTTATACATGGTGACACCTAATTAAATATCAGGACTACTACTTTGACTGAAAGCATACGATAAAGATGATGCTACTTTGTAATCCCTCTACCTTACTTAGCTTAGTCTTGACAAAGAACTTGTAATTCTTCCTAAGATCCCGCTGCTATCTGTGAATAAGCACACAGTGTGAAATTAATCATTTTACTGCAAAATCGCTGAAACGTATTGAAACTAATGAACCCTCTAAAGTAGCTATCACTTATACCGAGCGGGTGACAAACTCTATAATGAGGGTATGGGACATGTACCTAAGTTGTCACACCCTAAAATCTGCAGATTTTACATATGGGTATATTAACAAATTTGATGTTACATTGAGTTATTAGTTGGAATTCTAACCAAAAACAATCAGATAAGTTTTGGGAAAACCTACAAGGAAGCTTTACCTTGAAATTCAACCCTTAACTCTCATCTCACTTATAAAAGTATGGGTGGAGGAGTATTTCAAAGTGATTTAAAACTTGCATGAAGTGTCCTCTCATACTCCTCAAATCGTCACAAACAGCTATCAAAACATGTTGGATTTAAAACCTAACCAACAAAAAGAACTGCACATGGTGTGAAAGTAAAAGACTATTTTCACTGACTACTACTCACGAGGGCTCTGACTCGTCACTGGTACAAACACTGAAAATACTCACCTTATTCCTTTGTGGACACTAAAATTTGGAAAATTCTCAAACCCTTGTGGACCCTTGGGCACGTGCAAGAAGTTGTCACAAGTATGAAGGAGCAGGTCAGACTTCTACATTTTGCTTATGGATTATCTAGGCTTTTAACTCTTTGAAAGTTTACAGTGCAAAGCAGATTATACCAAAATCACCTAAAAAGCCTATTCTAAGAAACTTATCGTCTCTATTTTTATATGAATGCATGAGCAGAGATAGCTGCACGCGGTGAGCTTATAGCAATATTGCAACGGAAAAAGAAATAAAACAGCTATGAGTTTACTACTGTGTTGTATTGCCTGCTGTTTGACAAGAAAATTGGACGACTCAAAGGAGACTGAAGGTGCTGATATCCCTGAAGGTCAATTTCTACACTTGAGGGTGACTGCGTCGATGGATTTGTGGTGTAACATAAGGAGTCTCACGTAATAGCTATACCACTCTAGGAACTATTGACAATATTTTTATCAAGTGTCTCACTGGAAAAGGTGATGTTGATCTTTCCAAGAATTATCGAGATATCATTCGTGAATTAGATAATGAAGCATTTGAGAAATTAAAAACACTAAAATACTATGAAGTTATTAACAAGGAGAACACAAATGAAAATCTTTAAAGAATTCATTGACTCTGACTACAAAATGGAATCCAGGTGACAAAATTGTTTGATTGGCTAGTTAATGACTATAACTAGAAGGTTGGCTGACTGCGATATGTTGTCATCCAAGGAATTCAGTGGGAAAACCCAATGCTCCCAAAGGGTGAAAGTAGCACACCTTGATACAATCAACACTCACCGAAACAAGCAGTTAGTGAAACTGCTTTACTCAGCCAGATTATCCAAGCAGAATTGCCTCAGGGTGCTCCTAAATTGGGTGATACTTCATCTTTACAATGATACTATCATGCTACACCCTATGGCTAATCCCTAAGCTTCTGTTTAGTTTAGGTGCTGATGACCGCTGTGGAGCTAAACTATCCTTGATATCCTTGATATGGGCCTCAGACCTCTATTCTCTACCACGGACGAGGTAAAGTGAGGCTGTCAAGGGCGTCCAAGAGGGCTGCTGAAGAAAAGCTCTTTCAGAAGAGTTCTCAGAGGCTTCTATGCTCATCCGGGTTGACCGAGGTGTCCATGATGACATAATGGAAATGAGATGTGTATTCTACAACTATGACAAAGACCTCAATCGAGATTTATGGAGGAATTGTCTAAATACTCACAAACCAGCTCACAGGGTCCTACACAGATGTAGCATGTTAGGTGCATATCTAAACAAACCCGATTGTAAAACCCCTCAGCAAGTTATATGAATGAGCATAAACGTACTGAGTTCATCTCAATGGCTTCATGATCTTGAAGCGACTCATCAATTCCTGTGTGGTTAGAATCACAGGATACTAGCTCATGGAAATACACGAGCAAACCTATTCCTAAGGTTACAACTCTATGCAAAACGGTTGCATGGGAATGACAAAACCTGTTAAGTAAAAGCGTAAAGCTTTCTGCGTTGATAAAGATCAAACTGTGAAAAGCTAATTCAGGTATTACCTAGTTTGCATGCTACGTAAGCAATCAATATTCAACACTTACTATCATCCCACATTTAAAAACTTTTGATGAAGGTATTGAATTACGTGCGATAGCATACCAAAAAGGATATACTCAAGCTACTCACTAAAGTCAATTTCGATATATCCTTAACTATGGGGAATTGTAACAGAGCTCTAACGAATTGCTAGGAACTCAAGGAAATACACATGTACTATGAGTATATCACACTATAGGTTAGTTGTCAACACCTTTTAAAATTTATTTAAGATTTATTAGAGGTATCAACTATATCAGTAAGATACTCACTGATAATCTATAAGACTATAGTACTAGCAGTTATCTTTATATAGGAGAAGTGCTCTAATGAAATAATTTGAGATCTCAAAAACCCTTGAGATTTGAGAGATGTGCTGATAAACTTAGTTATACAAAATCAGAAATGAGAACACATGATGTAAATCCCTCACAGAATTGAACCAATATATGGATCGTCCAGGTCTTGTGCTATTCTATTCTTGCACAGCTAGTATGGTCGAAGGCAAGCCTGCATACATATCTCTGTAAGTAATGAGTGGTTTGAGAAGCATTTTAGGGCTATCCCAACTATTCTGATAAATATGGAGTTATCCTTGAGAACATGGGACTACGTAATCGTACAAAAGCTGCGTATTTGAATAAGATGCGTATTGGGCTAAACGGATTGACCGTCGAGGCTTGGCACTTTACAAATGAATTAATGAGCCAACCAACTCTGAAAAACCACTTATTACAGTACAGACTGAATGGATTGAGCAGCATAGACTCAGATAGTTATACTTAATGGCATTATTGGCCTCTTTACTCACTGTGTGCTAATCATGGAGCTAATGAGTACACCTTCAATAACAAGGAAAATTATGCCTCACCTTGGCATGCTGTTTGTAAGAAAGCCGTAGAACATCCCAATACCCTAGTAACTAAGGATTACACTAACTAAAGCTAGACAAGAGTCGTCACACAGTGGAATTACTGGGCCTCGAATGATAAGCAGAAAAATTTTGAAACAGGTTTTTGAGCACTTAATGAAATTTGACCCTAATAGCTACCAAAGAAGGATCTCAGCCCTTTTAGAAAGCTCTCAAACGTTATGTGAAAACGATGGACCATGTGAAGTTGGTTAAGGCTGGGAGTTTGTCAGAGATATTTATACTGAGCTATTCGGTATAGTATCAAAGCCCTCAAATGAGTAGAGCTAGAGTTGAGAAGTGATAAGAGAGGTGGAGTCATGCAAGCGTCCAAATTTATGACATTGTTAAAGCGCAACTTTCCTGAAGATGGGTAGTTCACGTAGGAATTAACGAAAGAAATTCACAATCGAAAACATGTCAGGAGGCAAGGTCGAATCGAGATTTTTGAAGAAGCCAAGTTTTGAAACTGCTCAGGGTCACAGCGGTTAGGGCCTCCAAGAGATAAGTTTGACTTATATATCTGCTTCACTCTGTGAAAGAAGGTAAGCTGAATCAAGCCTCAATGCACAGAGATAGTTACTAGCATGCACAGGATATTGATGGAGTTCCCATTCCCAAGGATCTTCTCCTTCACAATATTGGGAAACAAGCCCAGGAAGTTTATGGAGTTTGGACCAGATAATCCCTAAGTTACACTGTAGGAACAAGAAACAATCAATCGAAAGCTTGTGACTAAACATAGCTGATCCTTGTGGAAAATGACATAGCACACTCATTTCAGAATCCCAAAGGACTAGAAATCACAAGTATGCTAGTACATTTAATGTATCTATGCAAGGTGAGGGTACAGTCTATCGTAAGTGACATTATCACATCTCAAAGATGGTGATATTCATACACACAGAAATGAGAATGAACCCATTGAGGAAGACTGCGACCTGAAGATCGAATACAAGAATACAGGTATTTGATCCTGAGTCGCTCGATTTAGTACTGACCGTCTCTGAAATGTTGAATGCAAGATTATGACGCAAGGAAAGTCAAGCTTGTTCTCAAATGCCCCTAGATCAATACAGCTTTACAGAATCACGTGACAAAGAGGTCTCACAGGGTATTCCAAAAGAAGCCCACGTGAAGAGAAACCCGACCTTGATGAGTAAACATTCGTACTTAAGAAATGTCGACAAAACTGAAAGATAAGGGTAAGTCTCTAAGGGTACTGTGTCAAATCAAGAAGTTGATGAGATTGAACTTTGACCTCAGCAGATTTTTGGTTAGTTGAAGACTTTTGGGGAGAAATAGTCTCAGTAGGCGTTAGTTGAGTCCTCCTCAAAGAGCTAAATCTACTTTTACTCTCAATCTAGCCTGTGCAGTTGGGCACAGGTAGACCTTTGGTAGAGAGGTCAGCAAGGAGCTGTGTTGATCCTCTCAGGGAGAAACAATCTCTCAATGGAACAGCAAGATCTACTCCAATCACAGGAGAGACTGACTTGCCCTATCTACTTTGGATTAGAATACAAATGGATCAGATTTATGCTAAAGGATATATTAATGCAGGAATTAAGCCTTAAATCATTGACCATGTACTACACTATTTGGGTCTCCAGGAGATATCAAACGTCACCAAGATAGTAGTTCAGAGGTTGAAATGCCAACTGATCTATGAGAAATGATACTGGATGTTCGAGTGATGGTACACCACCAAGGGATAGAGAGAGTACCAAAACCAAACCCCAGATATGAGCGTCCAGCCTTCACTGAAGGTTGGCATGAGCTCTATGGATACTCTACAGCGAACCTCAATACCCAAGTAGGATGACTACATTTTTCAGAAAATCAAAGTCAGGAGATGTTTATGACCTTGTGGTTGATGATAACATGGCTGTAAAGCCTATAAACGTAGGGTGAAACAGCTTATGCTGAAGAACCCAAGAAATTAGTAAAAACTTAAAAAGGAAATAATGAAGATGAAAAATAAAAACAACTCTATTGGCTGTAGCTACACTGCTAACCTTGCTATTGCTAACAATGTTAAGGCTGATGCCCAGGATGCGCCCCTAAGCTCACCAGTAGTCTCAGAATTAGTTTCAACCACTGCTGTGGAGAATCACACCACTGCTCCTGAAAATGCAACAGAGAGCACTCACAAAGGCTCCTACGACTATCACAAAAGAAGGTATCTGAAAACTCACAGCATTAATCCGGAGTAGTAGTGGATCAATCAAATGGTAATGGAAAGTATCAACCATTCACTGTGGAATATAAAAATATCCACTTTTGATGATAGATGGCATATCAATATAAGGTGACAAAGTTAAGTTTACTTTTACCCGAAGAAGTAAAATCTCAAACCAGCTTTGACTTTGACGTGACAAGCATGTTGTAGGTAAGGCCACTACTGATGCAGAAAACAATACAGTTACTACAGTGTTCAGAACTACTTTGCTAGTCATCCTTTTGAACAAACAAATGAGTTTGAAATTGGATGCCATGACTGTGCTATTCAATAGGTAAACCTGTGACAGCTAACTTAATGGAACACTTGTACTACACAGATTGCAAAGAGCAAGATCGGTGATAGATGAGAGTCTTTCCAAGTGGGAAGTCAAGACAAAGATGATCCCAGTCATTAATTGCATGGCATTAATTATGCTAAGCGTGTTCTAAACTATGACTATCATTGATGAAATGTCAGAAAAATCTAGTAGTTGATAACTACTTTGAGATCAAGAACATTGAAAGCGTAGATCCCTGGATTGATACGGGTGATGCTATGGATCTAGTAAACCATTATAAGTCAGATCATGGATTTACAATCAAAATGGATCGCTTGGATCACATGATCTACATTAACTACAAGACTGGGCTTTACTAAACCAGTTAAAGAGTCTTCAATCCTACCAATAAGATTGAAATTAAAGCTGAATCTGAGTGGTGGTATCTCACAGCTATGTACAGCTTGTTGGAGGAAAAGGTAATGCCTCAGGTGAAACTAAGCCCGAAACCCTACATGGAAATCCCTAATGACTTCCCTATCGTGGATAAACCATCTATTGATCCTAAGGATGTTCCCATGGTTCCTCCTGCCCCTGTAGTGGAAATCCCTGAATGGAAAGGTGGAACTACTCCTTGGGATGCTCCTGGCATGAAAAATCCTGAGTGGCATGGAGGTATTCAGGTATTCCGAGGGGTGCGAAAACCTGAGCTTATCATTCCTGATGAGCCTGAAAGCCCGTAACTCCTAAGACACCTGAGAAACCAAGGAACCCAGCAAAGCAAATAAACCAAGTGAACCTAAAACCACAAGAGCCTGTTAAAGCCACAGGATCCAAAAACCACAAGAACTCTAAGGAGTGAGGTAGAAGTTAAGAACACAGGATCAGAAGAACCAATCAAGTCTTATGATGCACCACATGCACTGCTATCGGATCTCGACTTTGCATTGCTGTTATCTATTAGGTATGCTTTGACCACGGGTTGAAATTAAGCTCAAGAAAGAAAACTACTATGAAGTTGGAGTTTAAGGAACACTGAGGAAGAGCTTGCTTTTACTATGAAGAGGTATTAGAGACTCTTCCTCGGTATCCAACTCCCATTACTAAAATCATGCTATGGGTTGGAAAGTTTAGAATATCAAAATTAAAGGAAAGCATAAAAAGATGAATGTGAAAAAGAGGATACTAAAATTTATTAGTATGTTACATAGAGATGAAATTAGTGTCATTGGTGCTAAGTTTTGTCCTATCTCTAGGGGTAGTTTTTAATTACCTATGCTAATATTACTTAGCTACCTAGTGTGCTCTTCCACCGATATTCTCAATAGTATGGTATGGTTTTGGAATTTTTAATGTACCTTATGGGATTAATCTATATTTTTGGAGATTAATATGATAGATTTACAAAATTTTATTTTATACATATTCATTGTAGTATGGTTTATTGCTTTTGTGTGGACTATCTATATAGCCTTTTGTGTCTCAACTAAGGAGCTGAAGAAAGTTAAGTCAGTCATTAAGTCACAAAATCGAATGATGGCACAACTTAGACCCCTATAACATGGCTTTTGGCAAGGAGAAATACTTGCTAGAAGAGCTAGAAAAGAAGGATAAACATGTTTAAACAAGATTATGATGACTGGTTATCAACACCTCCTAGAGATTGGTATGGTGACTATGAGACTAAACATGATCCTGATTATTATCATCAGAGTAGGCAGTGAGTGGAGGTATGATTGAGATGACGAAGAGTGTTAGAAAACCTATACGCTCAGTGGGGCTAGAGAATTCTTGTTTTGAGACAACATGAAACAGTTGAGGGAAGAGTTATCTTAAAAATATATGATCTACTTATCTCAAAATGTGATTACACTTTCTTACTACCCCAAACAGATAGGTATGTATAGTGATGCTTCTACATGCCTTTAGACGAATGAAGCTAGGTGTTACCTAACATAATAACCTCTGTCAAAAATGATTGATATATTCACAAGGAAGAGCTGTGTTGGTTGGTACATTATTGGCATGATGAATACTATGGTAAAAACGGATATGAACTCAGGGAAAACTTATTGAAGAGTTTGTTAATACTGACTTCCTTTGACTCTTTGAATATGTAGATATACCTCGAGTTGTTTCGCATGGGTGTAGATCAATTAGTGGTGATAAGGGTCACACAGTCAATAAACTAGAGAGACAAAGTAGAAAGAACATGGATAGATTACTATACATGGCTAGGTCATTTGAGATTGGGATTTGAAAATTATGAAGAAGAATATTGATTTAAGCAAGCCTGTGTGTCTAGACATAGAAACCACTGGACTTGACAGGTTTAGGGATGAGATTACTTCCTTGCCAGATAGGCTAGCACAGATTTAACTACCGGGAAAATATAGCGCAAATTCTTTGACTGGCAAAAATACTAGCATGGAATTTTTACTAAAACTGCTTACCTTCTTAAAAACAGGCTAAGTTAGTAACACACACAATGGAAAGTTTTGACTTACTATTTCTTTATGTTAAGACAGGATTGAGCTAATCTTTGGGTTGATACATTAGTACTTGTCACACGTTTGTGGAGAGGAAGAGCTGGTCCAAGCCTTAGTTAAGAAGTACTTTAATGTTGACTATGATATTGAGACTGAAGCTAGAGTAAAGGGCAAGATCTACAGAAAGAGTTCATCTCTTATGGTCTTGATGATGTTCTTTATCCTGTTAGAGTTAATGAAGATCTTTAAGAAGAAACTCAACCGTATGATCTTGTGAAGGTATATAAGCCATGAGATGAGAGCTTATAGAGCCTACTATGAGGTTGAAAAGAATGGAGTACCAATCAGCCCTTAGACGTGGTGATACTTTATAGAGCTCATGAAGAGTATATGCCCTACTATGAACGACTTATCACTGTGGCAGACATCAACTGGAACTCTACAGGGTCAGCATCAGTCCCTATGGTAAGATGTAAGCCTGTGTCTAAGGGCAGAAAGGTGAGAAATTACCAATACTTATAGGAGGCTATTGAGTATACTTTTCACAGGAGAGTCTTTTGTCAGAGGAGTTTAACATCACGAAAGAGGCTACACAGTTTAGTGATGAATACCTTGCTGAGGAATAACTATCTCTATGGTATAGATGTTAAGCTCAAGCACAACTTCAAGCCTGTGGTTATTGGCTGATGGTGTAGGTCTTGGTGACTGAAAAGACAGCTAAAGGTGCACCCCAGTGAGCAGTGATGTCTCTAGCAAACTACTAGGTAATCCTGTAGTGGATGAATCTATTGGAATATAGACGGTTGACTAGCTAGAGACTTTCATTAAGTCTTGGGAAAAATTCAGGTTGATGATAGGATATATCCCTAGCTTCAGCATTACAGCAAGGACAGGCAGGACTACATATAGTGAAACCTCAAATTTGCAACAGATTCCCAGGATAAAAATGTAAGAAATCTTATTGAAGCTAGACCTGGATGGAGATTTTGGAATGTTTCGAGTGGAGATACTAAAGCTACTTACTGAGAAAGGTGGCAAAAGATTTGAGATTATTTTGGATAAGTCACTCAAAGTAGCCTCAGTGATGATAGCAGAAAGTGAGAGAGATCACTTTTGAAAAAGCCTCTTCAGTATATTCATAATAAAGGATAGAGAAACATTCTCCTATGAGGATAGACATACTTCACTATGTGCTAGCAGCTAACCATAACATGCTTACTGTGTCAAAGGTAAAAGATTAGTGATGTAAAGCTAGCAAGTTTAAGGATGTAGGTTCCTCTAGAGGTAACGCTTTCATTAATGCAGTGCTTCTATAATAATGGAGCTTCTAATGAATTTCAAGCTAGATATATTGCAATGTTTACAGCAGATGGAAGTCAAAAACTAGAGAAGGTTATGTAACTTTCTGCTTCTCAAAAGAGAGAAAAGTTGAACGCTGTAAGTATATTTTAAATACACTAGGAATTGAATATTCATTCAGTAAAATTATAAGAAGCAATGGTGGTAAACTATAACTCTACCTAGGTAAGCGTACTAATCATCTGTTGAAGGGTTTTGTAGATAGAGACAAGAAACTTTACAATGAACTGTATTCATAATCTTGATATTAAAGCTTCTTAGATGAATTACAGTATTGGGATGCAACTTATACAGTAGCTAGAGGTAAACAGACAGTGAGGTTTACAACTTGTGTAAAAAGAAACTGCTGAGATTGTTCAACTAATGTGTAATCTAAGGTAAGAAGTCAACTATAAGGATTGATGACCATAACAAGCGAGTTACTAATGGAAAACACAGTCGTGTATATTATCTTCCTATAAGAGACACAGAAATGATCCCTCACACATTCATGAGTGGTGAAGTGGTTGATTTTACCAAGCCTGTTATTCAGGATGTATATTGTGTAACTCATGCCTAAGGGAACAGGTAGTTATTAGACAATACAGGAAGGTCTCATACAAGGAAACTGTGACTTCAGTCAGGTTGAACTCCGTGGCATCTATGTTTTCAGGAGATGCAACATGCAACATGCTTATAACTCCAGGAAGTGACTTGCATAGTAAGACTACTGAGTTGTTGTTTGGTGATACTCAAAACCTTAGTAAGCAAGAGCAAAAGAGGAAGCGTACTGAAGCTAAATCAATGAACTTTGGTTTTTTATATATGGAATGAGTGCAAAAACATTTGTAGATTGTGCTAAGGGCTATGGTCTTATATATCACAGAAGAACAGTCTGAAGGCTTTCTGCAACTAACTTTGAAGCATACCCTAGACTACTCCTTGGCATGAGGAAATGTAAAGAATATGCAAGAAAAATGGACATACATGGTCTCCTATAGGTCGTAAACGGTTCCTTCCTGATATCAACTCTCTAGTAACTGGTCAAATAGAGGACAGGCTGAAAGGCAGTCTGTAAACTCAGGTGTTCAAGGCTTCAGCTTCAGACATGTGTATCAGTGCACTGTCAGACATTGTGTTTAGTGATATAACTTGGACCATGAACGCTGTAAGGTATTAGGTTCTGGTTCATGATGCTATCTTATTTGAGATTAGAGATGACTATGTAGAGGAAGTAGTTCCAATAGTTAAGGAGATGATGGAGCATCCTTCAATAATTGATGGTATAGATATCCCAATACCAATTATTGCAGATGTGGAGGCACACCGCATGGGGGAGGATAGATGAAATTCTTATGATAAACCCGCTTATAAGTTAGAAGATTATATTAAGGCAATTAAATAGAATACATTTATGCTTAACCCTTAGACTATGTTAAGCCACAGTCTGATTGGGAAGACTTATTCACAATCTGTGTGAAGGGTAACGTCTATGTGCTGAATAGCTTCTATGAAGGTATTCGTTATATGAAGTCTTCACTATAGAGAGTGATTCCTGAGTTACAACTCATTTGATAGTATATTCACACTTAAACACCTCTTCCTGAAGAGATTGACCTATGTATCGTAGGCTAAGTGGTCCTAGTCACACAGTTGTGGATTATAGTCACACAAGTATTGCTTTAGACATATATACTTTGATGATCCTCTATAAGAAGGAGATTCATACAGTTTTATATCCATACTCCCTTACTGATAAAACCCTGTACCCAAAAGAAGGTTCAGGAAGAGATTATGGAGGTGATTAATAATGGATACTGTGAATAGCTACAAAAGTTAATGAGTACCTTTAATGGACAACTTGTTACACTCACCCATTTGATAGCTATACTCATAGCATTTGACTTTTGGCATGAGATGCATAGAAAAACAAAAACACATACTTTATTCGCTACATGCTTGTAGCAGAAAACACATTTTGAGGTTGATATGGTAAATAAAAATAGTTCAGTAGGTATCACAGAAGATATCGTCACTAACATTATGCACTTAGGGTGCTAGTGAGCATCATTTAGAGATTTTAACTGCAAAGTATGGAGGATCAAAATAAGTTTTGAGTATTTTCAAAGACAAATCCCTGAAGTACAGACTGAAGAAGAAAAATCTCAGTTGTTGACACAGATGTTAAAATCGAGATACTATACTGTTATGGACACAGACTAAGCAAAGACGAGATGCTATGAAGCTTGTTAAAAGGTAGCAGGCCACAAGCAGATGGAAACCCTTGACTTGTGGTGTTTGCTAAAAACATGTACTCTGTGGCTACCATCACAGCATTCGAAGCTTTCGGGTGTTGACTTGAGTAATGAAGATGAAGACAGCCTTCCTAGAAACAGTCACGTGTGACTAATCAGGTACTAGCTATGTTCCTGGTTGTGAAGTGACACCTGTAGTGCTTGTTCAACAGATTGACTAAAAGAGGATGGAAAATAAACCATCCTCAGGAGAAAATATATGGAGCTAGATTTATTACAATTAAAACAAAGACTAAATTGAAGCTAATGAAGAGTTGGAAAATCTCCTCTAGAACACTCAAAGAGCTATTGAAGGAGAAACAATTCGCAAGGATATCTCATGATCGTATCATGGATAAACTTAATGAAAAAGCTAAGTTGAAGAGCCCAGAGGACTATATAGAAGAAAAGGTAAAGACAGCAGGGTATATTTCCAACCTTATGAAGAGCTTGTTATGCAACGTGCGGAAGATGAGTACCTTAAAAAGCCATCCTTGGTGATGAGTCTCGCAGCATGAGAAATATGTTAACTGCCATCTTATACTATGGTAAGTATGATTCAGCAATGGAAGATCGCTATAAGATCTGAGAAGGTATGGATCGTGAACAGTGATGGACAATCCTTTGTCAGCGTATGTAAGGCTGTACTTGCACAGAAGTGGGAAGTAGATTATACCAACAGCTCCTATGTGGTGAAGCTTCCTAGTGGTCATTACTTGTGTAAGTATGATGATGGTACTATTGGTTGGTCTATTGAGTTCAACAGATTTTCTGTTAAATGTAACTCAAAAACTGAATTACTTAAGCAGTATCCTGAATACCTCAATACATTGTTATGAGAGCATGACTAAGGAGCCTGTATATATTTCTAAAGAAAGAGGGTTTAAGATCATTGACCGAGTTCGCTGATGCATTAAAAAGAAAGAAGACAACTATTTGGATACACTCAAGAGGAGCTTGTTTCGTTATGGGTACCGCTGTGACTAATGTTTGGAGATGGGAGAATGGTAAAGCATATCCTTCCCCTAAGTATATGAAGATGCTTGGTGATATCCTGAAGACTGACTTTAGACCACTGATAATTGATAGTACTTCCACTGTCAGCTTGGCTGTGGCTGAAATCTTACAGAAATACAAGTATAAGAAAGCTTCTGAGATTTTGAAGGAGCTAGAGGATAAGGAATTGATTAATGAAAAGAATGAATTTGAGATTTTCAAAAGCTATTCACAAAAAGATCTTGGAAAGTTAGCAAATTAAGTGCTTATGTACTTTGTGGATTAGCTATAATCATCTCATTAGTGATGTATGTTAGTCATACAGAGAAAGAAATTAAGAACTTAAGAATTGAAAATGCAAAACTTAATCTTAAGATTGCACAGGTGGATAAAGCGCTTACTGAAGAGGCTGTTAGGGCTAAAAGTATGGGACATTCTTTAACAATGAGGTTTAAAAGACTTAATCTACTATATTGAGAATGGAACTGGAAGAGGTGGATAATGACAACATATAGTATCAGTCTGTGAATACTTTTCCTGGATTGTCCTTGGAGACACTGGTGTAAGTATATCGCAGGATACAAAGAAATTAGAGACCCTGAGCGTACTAAGTACATGGATCGTGGGACTATCTTCACTTAGGTAGGAGATTTTAGGTAAGCACAAGGGTAAACTAAGTCTTGATGAGCTTAAAACCAAAAAGTCCTTGAAGAGATTAAGGATAAAGACTATGTAGAAGAGGCTGTAACCTGTGGACTACTAGGGCTAGAGCGTTACTTTGCTGATGACTACATGATTGATGCCTCTAAAATCATTGAGACAGAAAAATCAGGTGTACTTTGACCTACCTAATGGTCATCAATTCACAGGATTGTGGATGCAGTCATTCAGAATGATGATGGAACAGTAACCCTTGTGGACTATAAGACAGTATCACTACCCCAAAGGAAGAGAAGTATAAGCATGGACTACAGGCCAACATGTACATGTATGTGTATGATAAGCTTGAATATGAGGTAAGAGACTTTTAAGTTTGCCTTTGTTAATCCTCGCTATTAACCTACGCTCTAAAAAGATTGTGTCACACAAGACTTACATCTTCAATAAATATCGTGCGGATGAGTTCTCAACCAGTTTGTAGAAACGTTGATATCATTGAAGCTAATCCCAATTATCGTCTATATAGACCTGTAGATAGACAGCCTGACGCTTATGACTACCTTTACTATGTATTTATTGGAGACATGCTAGAAGACCTTGATGACTTTTATTGAAAAATTTCGAAAAATCTTTCAAAAAGAAAGGTTGACAGGCTAACCTAAATTTGTTAAACTATTCTATGTAATAACCTAGAAATGCGTTATTACACAATCAATATTTTCTAAGGAGGTTATCATTATGGATAACAAACAATTTAACCAACTAGAGCAAGCACTAGCAGACACATGGTATTGAACTGTAGTACTGCGATCTGCTGTAGCAGAACAACGCTACATCATCTACATTGGTAAGAAAGAGCGTAACGTAAAAGCTCCTTACATTGCTATCAATGCTGATGGACAAACTTTCAGGCTTCACTGAAGAAGCTGATGTTTATGGTCATGGTATGACCGTATTGGTAAGTTTTACTCTTGCTGAAATTAAGAACGCTTCCTCAATTCAATCACCCTGCTTTCCTTATTGAAGTATAATGATTAAGTTAATTTGGGCTGAAGCTAAAGATGGTCTCATAGGTGCTGAGGGAATCCTCCCTTGGCACAATGGGGCTGATCTAAACTACTTTAGAAATCAGACTACTGGTGGTATAGTTGTCATGGGACACACTACATGGAAGTCTATAGGGCAAAGACCTCTAAAGAACAGGATCAATATTGTTCTTACACACAAGGATGAGATTGAAGGTTATGATGAGGAAGAAGTCTATATGCTAACAATGTAGAAGAAATCCTTGACTTCTATGAGCACAGTGACAAAGACTTGTGGATTATTGGTGGGGCATCTGTGTATAAACAGTTCATCCCCTACTGTGAAGAGTTCATAGTTAGTCTGATTGAAGGAGACTACTCCAGGAGATACTTACTTCACTGATATGGATGAGTATAGAAAGCCTGAGAATATAATTGTAACTTTTTAAGGGGATGGCTTTATAGCTATTCACTATAGAAAGGCATGGATGAAAGATCAATTTGGTGTTTACATAGTAATAGGTATTATTTCAAGCTTACTTTCTTATGCAATCTACTATATGCAGTTTGAAGTATGAGGAAAGATATTGAAAGTCACAATGAATTTCTTTACAGAAGCACTACGCAAAGCTAGGAATGACTATCAGGACACTCAAGATAAATATCTAACACTTTTTAGCTTATAAACAAGAGTCATTTATTGAAGGTATGGATGGAGTAAAAATTTGTTAGCTTTATCTGCCTTTGAAATATGTTGAACTTTTAACAAAAAGAGAAAGAGCTTCTTGAGTTGAAGACTAGTTGAAGGACATGTAATGCTAGGAAAAACTATGGAAATTAACTTAGGTTGTCTCATTATCTCCTTTAGGTTTATTCTTACTAAGCATCCTGATTATCTCAGGGTTTGTAATTCTTGGTTTCTTGAAATTCTTTTATCTTTGGAGGTTAGATGTTGGCATTACTATTTTTTATTTACTATGTGGTCTGTCATTCTTATTAGCTACACTCTTAGTATTTTACTTAATCCCTATCCCTATATTATTAATTGGTATACTCTTTGGAGGAGTTTGGTGGATTATCTTTATGGATATTCATATTCATCAGCATAGGAGCTATATTTAAACAGATTGGAGAGCGTTTTGACCCTTTCAGAAGAATTAACAAACCCTAAGAGGTACACATCTAATGGAATTGAATGTTGGGACTTTTGGCTTAGAGCTGAGATTGACCCACTCATTGCATCTGCTGTTAAGTATGTGGAGATATCGTCACAAGAATGGTCTAGAGGATCTTAAGAAGGCTCTAGTATTTCTTGATAAAGCCTCTTCATTAGAATATCCTCCTGTGACATAAAGAGAACCTTATGTGTTTGATGTTAGTGAACTACCTGACATGTCAGCACTACAAACTTTATTCATGGTACAGGCTTCATTAACAGTGGTTAATGATATTATATATAAGCAATGTATAAAGAACATGAAAGAGATTGTTAATAAAATAATTGAGTTTGAGGATGATATGCTTGATATTAAAAATTATACAGAGCAGAGAGTGTACCTAGAATTGAAACACTCTCAAAAGGCGATTGGATTGACCTAGCTTGTCCTTATAGTTTGGAGTATAAAAAGGTGATACTGTCACTGTGAACTTTGGAGTTGCAATGGAGTTACCCTCAGGGTATGAAGCTCACTTGGCTCCACGTTCAAGTACTTTCCAACACACAGGTCTTATCTTAACTAATGGTGTAGGAGTGATTGATAACTCTACAATGGAGATAATGATTATTGGGGAGCTAAGTTCTATGCTGCAAGAGATGGAGTTATCACAGGAGGTCAGCGATTGTGTCAGTTTCGTCTGATGAAAAATCAACCTGAATTAACATTCACTGAGGTACATCATCTTGGTAATGAAGACCGTGGTGGCTATGGAAGTACAGGTAAGTAAGGAGAAATAATGGAACTTAAAAAGTTAAACAAAATTAAATTACACACTTTGACTACACTGTATGGTGAGCCTGGAAGTGGTAAAACTACCTTTATTAACCTCTACCAGGAGAAGTGCTTGTATTGACACAGACCGTGGATTGGCTTCTGTGACACCTGAAGAGCGTTTCTCAGTGGCAGAATGTTATACTTGGTCAGATGTGGAGGAAGCTATCAACTTAGCCAATGACTTTGACTCTCATTGTTATTGACCACTTCACTAACGTTCAAGAGCTTTTGTACAAGGATTTAATGGCTAAGAAAAATGCTAAACAGATGTCACTTAATCTGTATGGTGAAGCATCTACTATCCTTCGTGCATTTATTGATACACTTGTACGATTATCTTATTCAGGTAAGAATGTATATGTTATCTGTCAACAGAAATCAGTAAACGTTGAAGAAGTTACTGATGAAAATGTTCCTGCACAGATCATCCCTAACTTGATGGAGAGTGTGTCTAAGTACTTGACAGCATCATCTCGTATCTAGTACACTGAGCGTATCACTAAGTCTCAAGATTGTTAAGGGTAATAAAAAGTTGAGGACTTCTATCAAGTACGCTTTAGCAGAAACCCTGTGTACAACCTTAAGGTTACTCGTAAGCCAGGACCAGCAATTCCTGACACAATTATCAACCCTACTTGGGATGAACTTGTAGGACTTACAGATGGTTCTACACAAGCTAAAAATAAAAAGGCTGAGGGAGAAGAATAATGTCAAAAATCACATTTACTGCTGAAAAAGCCAGTGATGATTATATCTATAATGATGGTAACTATGAAGTAGAAATCACAGAAGTTAAGGCTGGTACTAGTAAGAGTTCAGGATTGGCTCACTATGAGTTTAAACTTCGTGGTAACTGGTAAAAAGGTGCTCCTACACTCTTCACACACTTTGTACGTGATAATCAGTGGGGATACCGTGACCTATATAGCCTTGCTGTAGCTTGTGGTCTTGATCCTGATGGAGAACTTGACACTGATGACTTCACAGGTAAGTTTATTGGTATCACCTTGAAGAGACTGACCCTACTTACATGACAAGCGTCAGTGGCAGAGTTACTAAAATCTTCTCCAGTTTCAGAAGAAGATGATGAAGATGATTCCATCTGTATCTGATGATGTAAATGTAGAAGATGATGAGTGGGATTAACCACTTTTTAGGGTGCAACTAGTTGCCCTTCTCAGCACAGTGTGAAGCATCTACTCACATTCCTTACTATTTTATGATTACTTTTAACCTTTTCATGATTCCTAATTACACTGTGCTCTTAGAGGGTTCTCTCTAATTCTATACAAAAGGAGTTTAACTCCTTTATAACAGGCATGGACAGTCACTTCCATTGATAACGTCCTAAATGGTCTCCTATATATACATTTTTTACTTTCATCTATCCATGCCTGCTGTAAGGGAGTTTACTTATGAGTGATAACTTAATTTCAAACTTTAAACTGTACCTACTTAAACGTAGAGATGCTTTTGAGTATAGACACAGTAGAAAGAAAGAGGTTAATGACCTAGCTAGAAAGTCATTACCTAATAATCTAAAAGTATCTTGATGATATGTCTCAGACAATGATACGTACTCTTAACACAGCTAGATACCCTGTGAGGGATAAACTACTTACAGCCTTTGTATACCGTATTATAGGTGATGAGAGGCTTGTAAGACAGTGTACTAATCCTGATGGTATCATTACTGTGAAAGAGCTTAAGGTAGTTGCTGACAAACTGAGAAAGAAGGGTACAAAGATTAGGTGTAACTATGTATCCCCTGTGCAGTCAGCTTTCACTACAGGTATGTCTAGGCATGACTACTTTATGTCTTCATGCTGTGACTTCATTGATAAGCTCCCACAGGATCTATTCTACGAGTGGTCATGTAATGATATCGTAATTATTATGCTGATGTGAAGGTCTTTTGGTACTGGTATGTTCACTAACTTCTCATCTAGCTACAGACTTCTTTATATTAATGAGCTCATATAAAGATTGATCTTATTGAAAAGTCCCTAAAACCAGTTAAGAGACACTATCTTAAAGTCACAGGGGAATAAGAGATTCTACATAGATGATTATGCTGACTTTGTAGATGATATAATGGATTGGTATATTGACCAAACTGTTTATCGCACACTAAAAAGAACGTATTATTACTCCTAATGATGTAGCTAATATGCTTATAAGTTGGAACCTCAGTGAGAGTTCTACATGTCCTAAAAAGAAAAGCTACTACACTCAAGAAGCAGTTAGTTTCATAGTAATATCAAGGAGTATGTATGACTACTGGAAAGAGAATAAAACAATATCACATAAAGATGATAGATGAGTTAGGGACTTGTTACTTTGATGAAGTGATAACTGGCTTCAGAAATAGACAAGATAAAATAGCTAAATGGATAGGCTCTGATTGGTTTGTTAAGTTGACTCAAGGAGATATGTATGTATTAATAAAGAGTTCAGGAGAGGAGCTATGGTACTATGAGTACATTGATGGAGAGTGTCAAAGAGATGACACCTAAAGAAGCTTCTGATGAGTATATCAGATTAGAAAAAGTCTACAATGAATTAGGTAAAAAGATCAAGATAAGCACAAGAACCTTCCAAACTAGGATGCGTAAACAGCGTAAGGAGATTAGAGATAGGCAGAACATGCTATATGTTGTGTTAAACTCTGAGCCTGGTCTAGCTAGATACACAGAAGAGTGCTTGGGATTGACTAACTATCATAATCTCTATAAACGTTGGAGACACCGTAGATTTAGATAAAAAGAAAAAGGACCATTAAAGGTCACTTTTTATTTTTCCTTCACAGTTACAGTCATCCTTAGGAAGTTCTGTAAGTTTAAGACATTCAGGAGTATCCTGTGCATCCATAACAGGAGTGTACTCTAACTTGAATTGGTGTACACGGAATACACCTGAGGAAGAGTTAGCAGGCTCTACTCTCACCTTAACATGCTGTCCAGCAGGAACGATAATACTATCAGACATCTCCATAGCACCATCTGAGATACCAGTCATCTGCCAGTGTACTCCACGGTTCTTTCTAAGATCCTCAGTATACTGTTCTCCTGAGTGATATACCACAAGCTCCATTGTATTATCCTGTGCTGGATTAGTGTAGTACCATCAGCACACTCATCTGATGTAAACACGATACTTACGATCAGTTTGCTTTCTTCTTCCATCATCAGACTCACCAGCTACAACTCCTGTGGTAGAGTCCATGTAGAGGTCTAAGTCATAGCCTTCTGTGATAGGGTGATAGAAGTCAGCAGAAGACACAGCAGAGTTTCTAGCATAGTTTACTTGTACAGTGCCTACATCACCCATCTTAGATAGGTATTCAGCCATACACTGTACCATATCCCACAATGCACAGATGTTTTGAATGTAGTGGTTAAGTTGACAAGCCAGCTTCTTCATGAATGAACTGAAGAACTTAGGATTGTAACACTTCTGACCTTCAGCCATACAAGCGAACCTTCCTACACCCTTATTATTCTCATCAATCAAGCGCTGACAGTCAGCAATAGGGATATCATCACAGTCACATTCATCATACCAACATCTGTCATGAGGGTTTTCAGTGTAACTTGTGAATGTTGCTTCATTCAGTCTAGTTGTTTTATCATCAATAGCCATTAGTCACCAATCTTTCCTTGTGCTTTCCACTTACCACCCTTACGAATACGTGATGGTGAGTAGTTTTCTTTACCAGTATCAGTAGCATAAATTTCAGCATTAGGTTTAGTATCCCAAAAGTTTTGGTTAGCTGTTCTTCTAATCTTCATCCACTGTCTTGTAGTGTTAAGAGACTTCACATTAGACTTTCTAATAGCCCATGGTCTAATCTTAGCATTTTCTGTGTAGTACACAGTAATGATATTGTTACCTTCAACCACAGTGTGAGTATAGGTAGTTCTCTCAGGAGCATAGTTAGTGATAGCAGGAGCATTGTAGTTCACATTGCTACCAATAGTCTGATTACTTAGAGTTACATCCCCACGTAGAGGTTGATTATTAGCCTTATTAAGATGCTTAACAATAACATTAGCAGTAGTGGGAATTTTCTCATATCTAAATGAGTAGTTTCCATTACCTGTTACTCTAGGGTACATTGATAGGGGTTCTGACCTGGCACAAGCCTATAACCTGAGATGCTAGGAGGGTCTTGTCTAAAAGGATCTCCATGAGTCACAGGTGTGTAGCTCTGAGTCTTGATCTCTCTTCCTGTGTCTTTATCAATGTACTTTACAATCTGACCATACACAGGGTTGTATCTGAATACAAGCTCCTTAGTTTTGTCCTGAAGGAACTGTAACAGATTGAGTTCTATTGCCAGTAATCTGATAAGTAGCCCTATAGATCTCAGGAGCAGTATGTGACTGACTTGTATCACCAGGTACTTTCTTAGTCTCAGTGGTGAGTGTAGCTCCTGTAACATTATCTACATACTTGATTACAAGTGTACCCTCTTTAGGTGCTTGAGGGATGTTAAGGATACTTGTATTAGGCACAGTCAAACTGAATGACACAGTAGCAGTTGTTGGACTAAATTGCCATTGGTCAACAGTAGTAGCTACATCTCTCTTGCTCATTAACCTAGAAGAGATCTCAACATCATTGATATTTAGCTGTCTATTAATTGTTTCAGTCCAGTTATTCCCAAAAAGCAGGGTCATAGGACTTATTGAAGATGCTCCCTTGTGGTGTATTGATTCCATAAGAGGCATTACCAAAACTACCATAAATTGTAAGTCCAGGAGTCTTAGTATAGGACACAGATTTAATTACAGCTCTAGTATTTCTAGCTGTAACCTTTTGTACCTTCTACCACAAGATCATAGTAGATACTTCCTTCAGTATTTACATGCCCAACAGCACTTGACCTCCATCAGCAGAAGGAACAAGCATAGGGTTTTCAATCCCTAAAAACTGTTCCCACTGATATAGGTCTTAGTACCACTGTCAGTAGAATAGATATTAAGGCTAAGGGCTTGCCTTACCTTAGTAATCTGTTCCTGATTAAGTGTAGCTTGATCTGCCATTAATTGATTCCTCCTGCAAAGGTCATTCTCAGTCTTGACATTGTTAGTTCTAATAAAGGCACTACCATCAACAGTTCCACCAAAGAGGTTAATATTACCTGTGGCAATGTGTCTATCAGGGTACAGATTACCCTCAAAGATAGTTCCACCTGTTTGTTTCCATGCTCCTGAACCTTTAAGATCCTGTAGAAGTTTCTCAAAAGCACCTTTGAGTTTATTGTACTCATTTTTAAGTGTAGTAAACTCTTCAGGTGACACATATTGAGGCAGAGTTACCTTATTACCTCCACTAAGTGATAACTCTCTTGTATTAGCATTGAATGTTAAATTTTTCCACAGACTAGTACTGTAATTACCAATACCCTGAACTTTGACATTGTTTCCACTTAGCTTCTATGACTTTCCAAATACCTCTGTTGATAGTATTTTTGGTCTGAATAGAAGTCTTCTACTGTATCCCCTACTTTAATACCATCAGGATTCCTAAAGTTAGTCTTTTGTACAGTACGAGTGTTATTTGTATCAGCAGTACCAGGAATATCTCCATCATAGAACCTATGGATACTTTGTGAAGGAAGAGTAACTGAGTTACCACCACCAATTGATAATGTATTATTGTTAACTCGTAAGAGTTTGTTATCATTATCAGGTCTAGCTTCTAGATCACTAACTCTTTTCTTAAGCGCTGTGTCATCATAAGGCACAGAAGTATTAGCACAGGGGTTCAACTTCACCTCCACCATTAGATAGGATCAGCTTATTCCCTGCTTAGAGATTGTCTGATTATCATTAGGTGAGAGTAACTGAGTTGCCATTACTAATAGATAAGTTCCTATTACCTGCATTAAAGGTTAAAGTCTGCTTATCGTTATCAGGTTTGTTCTCTAACGCTGTGATCCTAGCCTTCAGAGCTGTATCATCATGGGATGTAGCAGTAGGCTTATCTGTTATTTTATATACTGTTTTTGACATTAGTTTAACCTCGGTAAGTAATAGAATTTGTTGTCAGTAGGGTTCTTTAGAAACAACAGTACCCTTGAACAGCTTGCATGTAGAATTTTGCGTTCTTGATAGTCATGTTAAGTCTACCAACAACTTTCTCATTCTTCTTGACTTCTATCTCTCTAGGTTCTTCTGAGTCTAATTCTTCCTTAGTTATGAAAATGAGTGTAGTGTCTCTGCTGTCAGACTCAGTAATTATAGTCCATACAATCTTTGAGTAAACCCTGAAGAATACTTTGCCATTGTTATCCCATATTGCAGTATACCTACCTCAAACTTCAACTCTTGTGGTTGTATGAAACTAGCACTTCCTGTTATTCCTACACTACTTGTGGACAAAAACACTTGAGGTTAGTACCCTCACTAAGAGAAGCTTTTATGTAAAGTTATACTCTTCATAGTCATAAGACCCTCGATAATCTAAGAGTAAACCCTGCTTCTAGTATAGCATCACGACGAACTGTACCATCATTGGCAAACAAAATAGAATTGATTATCTAGTGAGTCATAATTAAAGCTAGGTTTAAAAACTTCCTATTAGCAGGAGTTAATTTGAAACCCTCCATTTTTGTATTGTAGGGAATTTGTCTATCAGTATCCTATTAGCCATCTCAAGATGGAATGTACCATCAGCATCTAAGAATAGACCATTACCTTTAGCTTTTATATACTTTAGGCTCTACACCAGCATGAGAAGCTCAATAGAGTTACCATTTGAGATACTGAGAGTACGACCATTAAGGTGAGAGTTTGGTTATCACTAGGTAAAGTAACTGAATTACCTTCTGAGATTGATAGAACTCTATCAGATAAAGTTAATGACTGTTTAGGTGTCTATATGTAAGATCATTGACACCATTCAGTACAACATCATTACCATTCACAGAAAGCTACTTTAAACATACCTATATTATACGAGATCTTTATTCAACATCTGTCAACTACGTGTCTCCTACTTTTAATGGTGTCAGCATTTACAAGCTTATCTTTGTGACACGTACATTCTGTGAAGTACCATTACCTGAGATATCACCTTTAGCAAAGAATGTATTTACTCCTGTAGGTGTCATAGGCTTGTCCTCTAAAGGCTTTAACTCTAGCCTTCAAGGCAGAATCGTCACAGGCTAAAGCTACAGTATCCTTATCCTCAAACTCAACTTCCTTGATAGTTCCATCCACAAGTGTGTAGGTAAGTTTGACTCTATTACCATAGCACATACCAACAGTTGAAATGAAGTTATCTGTTTTACCTTCTAGAGCTTTTAGTCTATTAATCACAGCGGTATCATCATAAGTAACACCACCACCTTGACCATTAACTTTAATCCATCTAGTTCTATCAGGAGAAAAGAATAAACAGATCTCCATTAGGAAGAAGATACATGTGGTCTCTATCACCCATAAACACATCAGGTAGCTTATCCACAGGGGCTACCCAAGTATCCTCAGCAGGCATACACTGAGTGCACCATGTGTTAGGGTTTCCACTACAAGTTGTACATCCCATTAGTTAATACCTCCTGCCAAGTCATTTTCTGTTTTACCATTATTAGTACGGATGAAGAAGTCACTATCCACTGTGTTAGAGAACAAGTTGATATTACCTGTAGCAATATTTCTTCTAGGCACAAAGTCTCCTTCAAGACCTCCTTTCAAGCTCCACTAGCTGTAAGGTTGCTTTATATGATCTTCATCAAAGCATAAGTCTAGTATTCTCAGCTCTAAGGTCAGCATCATTATAAGCAGGTGAAGGTGTTGGGATAGTTCCTGTAAAGGAGATAACTCCATCATTTGAGATACTGATATCTTTACCTGCCTTGTATGTTTTACCTCCTGAGCTATTATTCATCAACCAGCACAACTGTGAGGTGATGTTCTTATTGAAACACCACTGTGAATACAGTTAGCTTTAGATGTTTGCTCAGGTAAGTCACAAAGAGTTGTATCCCTTAGGCACAAGGGAATGAAGTTTAATTCTGTCATCATTTTGCTTTTTAAGAGATGCACAGGCGGTTGATCCTGGTACAATCTCTTCACATTGACAGTTATATACAATCTGACATAATTTCTCCTATTTATCATCAATAAAAGCAGTCAAACTTACAACCATTAAGTCACATCCTCCCTTAATCAAAAGGAATTGTCTCTACTTTCTTCTCAGGTTTTGGAGGAATAGTAGGTCTTTGAGGAGGTTGCTCATTAAATGGTTTTAGGTTTTTGGTAGCATTGTTCATGGGGGTTGCTCAGTGAATGGAGGGAAAGGTGTCTAATAATCTGCTCTCTTGTATACACATTTTGGTGTCTATCCCCCGGATTACTTCCTCTTACCTCTACTTTCAAGTGAGTAAAGTTAGCAGGCAAGTTAGTGAATGTCTTATTCCTTAATAGTTGATAGATGCCAGTTAGGCTCATAAGCAAGCTTCTGTGTATCTGCGTGCTTAGCAAGCAGAATATCCTTTTGTACTACTGAATAGTTGTTTCCTCCATCAGTAGAAGCTTACACACATCAAAAAGTACCAATCATAAGTACCACCATATTGAACATACCAGCTGTAGTATTCCTCCAACACCAGCTCTCCTATAGGAGCAGTCCTAAGAGGTTTTAATTGACATATCTACAATAGTACCTTCATTATTCTTAGAAGTGAACCCAATACCTTGACCATAGCCATCTTTCTGTGAGCTTCACTGAGGTCAATACCTTGGACACTACTGTTAGGTGATCCACCCATATGCAAACATCTAGAGGTGCACCATTACGTTGAAATGTACTGAGCCTCTTGCCACTTAGCAGATCCGCCCTGCTGGTTATTACCTGCTTCATACTCAGTTTTCTTCTTTCATAGTCAGCTTTTCTAGCATTATAGAACAAGAGCAAGCCATAGTTTGGGTTGCTATTATTATAGGCATAAAACTCTACTCAGCCCTTCTAGCATGGTAACTCATTTTAGACTAGCCTGATAATCAGACTCAAGTCTTCTCTTCTCAGCTTCCCAATTTGATTGGTCAGGAGATGGTTTATCTAGCCTGATCTGAGTTGTACACGCAATAAATCTATTGACCTTTCAATTCTATCAGCTAACAATGCTGTACTTCAGAAACCTTTTGTGCTTTACAGTAAGCACTTCATACGCTTTAATTATATCAGAATGATCTCAGCCAATGATTTAATCACACCATATACGAAAGATACCGTGTGTAGTGTTCTCTTTAAGTTTACACTCATCACCTGATGTACTATATCTCTGCAAGCTTAATGCTATCAGCAAGATCATGTTTCATCTTCATCACATTCATGTGCCTTATAGAAACCTAATTTTGCATCTGCAATTAGGACAGTAATCAGCATATAACCTCCTAGCAGTTATCACAGTCAATCAACACAGCCTCTCAACTTCAGGTGAGAGGTGAGTTGTTATTTACATAGGCAGCTCTCACATCACTTGATGTGGTGCATAATCACTGGTCTAGTGTCTTGAATAAAGCAAGACTATCCCGTGCTACCTCCTTGTGGTCTAAGGACTGTTTCTTTACCAATAGAAATAGACCCAGGTTTTTCTGTAAAGCTTGATCCTGCTTGGTAAGATTTAGTCCATACAGTTCTTCCATTTGTGTCTTGGATAGAGAATGTAGCATTGTTACCATAGCTACCCCCATCACTCTACATACTTAACTTGGTCAAAGTCAACTCTAGACACAGGCTTTAACAGATCCATCCTCATTCGTAGTGTACACATGAGATACTTTACCTGCTGATAGTTCCTCTACCTACTTCTCTACCTACGCAAACCATGTTCCACACAATAGCAGAGTCACCATTTTGCTGGACAGTCTGACATGTGAAAGTATCTCCATATCCAGCAGAATTTGGGTAGATACCTACACCCTTCATACCAAAGACTATCTTTCAGCATCTTGCTTATATGTGCACAAGACCTGGGAATTCTCTCATCTTGACACTTAGCAATAGAGCATTAGCCATCTACTTTGGACTCTAAGCACTCAAGTTTTGAGACAAGATATAGCGCAACTGATTAATAATATTCTTTAATACACACCAAACTCCACAGAAAGCTCTTCGAATAGCATCAGGTAGGTTACACCACTCAACCTAAGAATAGCTCTCATCTTTGGTCTAATTTGTAGGTCATTTTAGTTCTTGTAGTTTGACACAATCTCCTATACCTACATTCTCACGGGAATCAATCCTTGTGTTTACAGATATCTTCCATAGTTCCTCCAAAAATAAAATAGGGAGGGATTAGCCCCATCCCTTAACCAAAACAATAAGTGGTTTAAGTTCCAAAGCTGATAGCCAAATTTCTCCTGAAGTTCTCAGTCTGAATTTTCTCCAATAGTAACCGCCTGAACCAACATCTCCATAGCCTGTATCGGCTGTAGCAGTTTGGTCAAACACAAAGTACTTACCTACTTCAGTGATCTGATTAGCCTGTTGTAACTCCGTTTTTATCTGTGATAATGATATCCTCTACAGCAATACCGTTGTACTCGTTACTACCAATTATTGCTAATTGGACTAGACTATCTCTTACTTTAGATACTCTGTCATACTTGACAAAATACTTTCTTTCAGCTTCAAGTCTTAGCTTTATCATTTTGTCCTTATCCTTGAAGAACCTAAGAATATTCTTTTACCCCCAACTTGTATCCTAACTACCCACAACCCTTAGAGTTCTTATTAACTCCTTTTTACTCCTGAAGAGTTGTTTTTATACTCAGACTTATTCATCATGTTTTTCCTGATGAGTTACTACTCTTAGGTTTGCTCTCCGATTGTCTAGAGTATTACCATTTATATGGTCAACAAACTTTTAGAGTCACTAACATTCATTACGAAGTCTTGCAAGAACTTCTTTTTACCAGTATAAACTTTCACAACTATGTAATTTTTCTGTTTGTGTATATATAAGGTTTTTATAGTACTCTTCATAAACATCCTGTCTGGGAGTACTTCCCTTACCTACCACAAAACTACCATACTAACTTCCCATATCTTTATACTCATAATCTCTAGAGTATCTACACTTATCTGAGCAATAAGATGTTGGTGTGAAAAAGTTATTAGATTTATATAATTTATACTGGTGTATTGAGGGAAAAGAATTGTTTACCACAGCGTTTTGCACGGTATCTCGCTTATGATAACTTTACTTTTACCTCGTTTAGCTAGGGCGCACTCTTCAGAACAGAACACGGACATTCCATGTCTTGTCTTGTAAGACTGCTTTTTGGACAAATTAAATTTATTATGACAGTAGGCACAAATGCCTTGTTTGGTTGCTCATAAAATGATACCTCTTTCTAAGTCTGAGGCACTTCCACTAACATTGCAAATAGTTAATGTGCTTCCTTTTCGGAATAGTCAGTTACACCTTTCTGATATATATATCAGACTTGGCACAGTATTGTCCAGTATGGATTTTTCACCGTTAGCCATGCTAGCATGACACCGCTTTGTATGCGTTCACCTAGTTTATACTGAGCTGAGTTTAGTTAACCCAGTTAAAAGGCTACTGGTACAAGCTCTTTACAGTATACTTGCCACAAACCATTAACATACTTCAAGTCATCTACACGATAAGCATGTTGCATCTTACCAGGAGCAGAAGTAGGTCTTGGTGTAGCCTTAGCAGGAGTTACATATTCAGCTCCTCTAGCCATAGCCACAAGTCTATCAATATCAATACCACCAGGACATCCCTGTGGCTGATACCTCACCATGCTTGATAATGTGTTGTCTATCAATAGGAATATTGTAACGTTCACAGAATATCTCTAATTAGTTTAGCCGAGGTTTCTATAGTTTCTTCAGCAATAGTCCATGTAGGAGCTCCTGTGTTGTTCAAGTGCTCAATACCAATAGAGCGTTGGTTTACTGGATAGTTACCTGCATGGTAAGCGACATAGTTCTCACCAACACAACCCCAAATTTTATCAGGTGTTACTTGATAGTGAGCAGATGTTCCATGACCTGTAGCAACATACCATGTGCTTCTAACCACAGCATCATTAGTTGTAGCATTGTGGTGAATGACAATTCTATCAATCTTAGTTCTATTGCTATCACTGTTCATAGCATTAGGATCTACACCTGTGATAAGACCTGAATAAATTTCACCATTAATATTTTTGTAGGTAAAAGCCACTGAAGCTGTTCCTCCTTTTGGTTTGATTAGACTTTTTAAGTCTGAGCTGTAGGGTACATAGCAGAATATGGAAGTCTACACAAGTTATGTACTCCTCCAATTCCACCTTGGTTTTGACTTAGGAAGTAACCATACTTACCATCAATGTCTCTATCAAACATAGCTACATGAGATAAAGGAGTCCATCCTTGTACCTCTCTAAAGATAGCTACATCTCCTTCTTTAAGCTGATTGATAGGGACTTCATCAAAAATACTTGAGGATACCATTAGAGGCTTTTCTTTTCCCTAGGTCCTTAGCATATCCTGATCCACCTTGTGACACAGGAGTAGTACTGATTACAGGAACACCATTCTCTTTACACCATTGTGCGAATGAGGTCCCACACTGCATAGCCATAGTAACCATCTACGTCTACACCCTTATTATACCACTTGGACTTAAAGGTTTTTGTAGTCCATGTTTGCTCTCCTTGAGCTTCATTGTATTTCTTGCTTGAGATACCTAGCATAGTACCAGTGAAAGTGGTAAGCAATGCTAGAGTACCTGTGATAGCAGTTGAGTCAAATTTATACAAAGCTCCTAGCCCTGTAATCAAAGTGATTAAAGCTGGTGCTACTACAGTTACAAGTTTTTGTATAAGTCATATTGTTTATTTGTTAAGTTCATTTAGTTCTCCTTATTTCTTAAAGATACCTGGAATATTGATAATAATCTCTTATTGAAGATGTTAGGGTTAGCTGTTAGAGACATTCTAATAGACCTACTGTTGGGATCAACCCGCAAATAGAAGTATCCACATCTCCTACCCAAACCTGAGACTCAATAAGTGTTACTACGCAGGTGCATCATTAGGTAGTGTACACAATAGTACTCTTAGCCACAGGAGTCATAACCTTCATATCTACTTTAAGAATACCAACACCAGTAGAGCTTGGTAAGTTAGTGTAATTCTAGGAGCATTAGGACCTTCAAAGTCTCCTTCCTTCACCTTAGTTTTGTCAGTGAAAGTTCCTTATACACTGTAAGATCTGTAGCTTTATCCTCTTGATCTTTGACAAGCTTTGTCTACTTCTTGCTTAGTATAAGTTTCAGCTTTCTTATAGAATTTTCCTAAAAGCTTCATCTAGGTTCACATTGTAAGTAGTTGTGGCATCTGCTTCAGATTTGAGTTACTACAACACCTTCAGTGTCACTAGTAACAACAAATTCTTTCCTACACCTACTGGTAGAGTCACAGAGTTTCCATTAGAAATGGATAGTTCATTTCCTGTTAGTGTAAGTGTTTTGTTTATCACTGTCTTCTTTAGCTTCAAGGGCTGTTACCTAGCTTTTAAGGCACTATCATCATACACAGTATCCTTGTCTTCTTTTGCTTCTAAAGCTTTAATTCTCTCTTTGAGAGCAGTGTCATCATAAGTCATAGAGATGGTATCTTTGTCATCAAACTCTACTTCACTAGAAGTTCCATCAACCCTAGTGTATTTGAGCTTAACTTTGTTACTTCTCTGAGACACAGTAACATCACTCACAAAATTGTCAGTCTTACCTTCTAAGGCTTTAATCCTATTGAGTACTTCTGTGTCATCATAGGTAGACCCTCCCTGATTTAGACAGCTAGGATCAATTACTATCTTTACCATTGGCAATCTCCTCTTCTACATGCCTTCTCATCTTCTCATTCAAACCATGAATGTAATGGTTTCCACCAAGGTCATTAAAGTACTCCTTCACAAGAAGCTCAGTCATATCCCACTTCTCTTGCCAAGTAAACTCAGTAGAATTGTAGATGTTAAGATATTCAGAACGTAAACTTGAACGCTTAGCACCTTTTAGATAGCTCCTCAAGTTTATTTCTCTTGTGATTAAGCCAAGCTACCCCACAACCACAAGCTGTGGTCACAAAGAGGGTTATTCCTGAGATCACAGCTTGATTTTTCTACAATCCTTAAGATTAATCTATCCATTTAGTTCTCCTATAGTGTTTCAATGACAAAAGTACTAATAGGTTTTGTCTTTCTCAATAACATCACCATTAGGTTTTGTTATCTTAATGTGAGAAGTGAAGATTGAAGATTCTAAGTCATTAAGAGAAAGTGAGTCCCCTATATGTTTACGCTGGGTAATAGTAAACTCAACTTTATATTTACTACTATCAGGTCTACCTTCATTTAGTCTGTCATCATACTCTTTTCTTGTTTTTCTGCAAACTGTTTGATGGAACTTTCTGTGAGTGTTTCCCCATTATAGTTAAGTATTGTTAAGACATTACCATTCATATTGCCATCACCAAATACTAATTTTGAGTTTAGCACTTCATTAAGGACTTCTTCAGGTGCATCAGGTACAGCAGGTTCTTCTTGAGGAGCTTCTTCTGTGTAGAGTACATTATAAGTTTGCTCTGAAACTACACCATTCAGAGTAGTTCTTACATTCAATACATAGTTAGTCTTACCACTTAATACTTCTGAACCTTTTTCATACTTAGATCCTTCAAGCACAGCTTCACAGTAGTTCCTTCAGGTAACTTAGCCTTCAAGTCATTGATAATCTTATCTTCAAAGGCTCTCTTATCATCATTAGATACTTCAGGAACTTCAACTACTTGACCATCTTTAGCGATAATCTTAGAGAACTTATCTTCTACTCTAGGAAGAGCCTCTAACAAGTCAATATTAGTTTCAGTAGTAGTACCAATACTCATAGGTTCAGACTGATAAACATCACCATTAGGTTTAGTGATCTTCACAACCTTAGTATAGAGAGGTGCACCTGTAGCTTTATCACCCTACATTATCACCAGGAATTTTATTGACTAATACTTCCACAGTATAGTCTTTAAGCTCAGGAATATCTCCTACTTTATCTGTAATCTCTTTCTTGTAAGCTTCAATATCCTCAAGAGGAGCATCACCAATCAAGGTAATAGTGTTGTTTTGATTAACATAATAATTACCTAAAGTAGTATTAGTACTCAACACCTGACACAATAGTATCCAACTCTTCATTAGTGAGCTACAGGCTTAGGAGCTGGATGCAGGTTCAGGGAGTAGGCTCTACTGGATTAGGCTGAGGCTTAGGGCTCTTCAGGCTGAGGCTGTGGAGTAGGCTGTGGTTCCTCAGGATTAGGTGTAGGTGAAGGCTCAGGTTGAGGTTCTGGGGTTGGTTCAGGCTGTGGAGTTGGTGTAGGGAGTAGGTTTTCCTCTTCCTTCTTCTTATCACAGTTTAACACAATCTCAATATCATTACACTGAGGCTTCAGCATATCTACAAGTTGCTTTAGGGATAGGTTTAAATCCCTCATAAGTAGGATATTCAATCCCACAAAGTTTATCTTCTTCAGCTAATTTATAAGCCATAGTAACTCTATCTTACGTACACATCTATTGATGTTTTTCATTGGTCAGTAGACCTTACCCTTAAAATCCAAAGGGTGTGTTGTAAATTCTACCTTTCACATCACCCCCAAGATGAAGGAACAGATAGAATAATATTACCATCACTATCGGATAAGAAGCCATAAGCATTATAGCTCTTATTTACATTTACACTAGCAGGGAAGTTACTTCCTGAAGAGTAAGTCCACTCATAACCACTATAGTTAATACGACCTAGTGAAATGAACTGAGCTAGAGTGTAGATAGGCTGAGTTCCTGATTGGTCAAGACCATCATCAGTCTTATCAGGGAATGTATCATAACCATTAGCCTTTTCTACTTCCTTCTTACCTGGCTCTTTATCTTGCTTAGAGTACTCAGTCTTTTTCTTTTACAGCAGATTTAGGTAAGTATCCTACAGTACCATTGTACTTATCATAGATAAGCCATTCACCATCAATCTTACCTGTGACCTTATTACATTTGTAGAAAGTATCAAGCACAGTATTGTCACCATTACCTTTAATGCCCTCTACTTTATCTACTACAATCTCATAGAAAGTTCTTTGTACTCCACCACTCTTCTTAGGTTTTCCAGCATCAGCACTAGTATCACTAGAGCCTTCAGGAGTATAATTATCCTGTCCTCTGATCCTTACAATTCTAAGAATAGTTGCTCCATAACCAGTAATGGTTCTTGTGTGCTCAATAACATGAGTGATTCCATTGAAGTTTTTGCTCAATAACTCTAGCATTATTGACTCCACCTCCACCATACACAAGGGTGTGACCATAAGGTGTAGAAGGTTCATTAGTGGAGATAATGTCACCCACCTTTAATTGAGACTCATTTGAGTAAGGTATAACATCAGCAAAGCTACTGACATCATTACCTATACCAATCTGATTACCATTACCTAGTAAAGACCCACCAAAATTGTTGAGCTACCCAATTAACAAGGTCTACACACTGGTATGGTTGACCAGGAGGAAAAGCCATCAACATCAATGGATTGTCCTACTACACGCTGTGCTACTTGATAAGCATTTGTCATATCAATTATACCTCAATCTTATCTTTCAGTAAACTTATGCACAGGTTAGTTATGTATTGGAAGTCATAGTTAAAAATCTCTCCATTGTAAGTGATAGTGTTATCCTCATGGTCCAAGTGATTATATTAGACTCTAGGGTTAGCTCTAAAAATTCTGTTGTCTATCCACTCTTTAGCTCCACCTCTATCATGATTTTTATAGATCTGTCTGAAGAATGATTCAACTATGGACTCAACCAAGATCCTATCATACATTCTTTGTACTAATTTCTTATTAATCATGTGCATATAACTCCATCTGTTTATCAAGTTCTTTTATACTATACTCTATACGCTTAATATCACTCTTAAGTATCTCATTACTAATCACAGAAGTGTAATCAGTAGGATGAGATGCTAAGTGTTCTTCAAGCTTAAACTGTTTAGCTTCCATGCTGTGTAGCTGGTTAAAGCTTATTCTTGTATCTATTATATAGCCTTGATACTATAATGTTCATTAGTTCTCCTAGTTGATGTGACTAAACTTAAGGAAATTTCTTAGTGTAATCTGTGCTTCACCTAGTGCATACACAGTAAAAATCTTCTCCCCAGCACTGAATAAGGCACTTCTCTGAGCATCATTTAGATACCATGCAGAATACATTAAGTCATAACCTTCCATTGGGTTACTATTAGGGAAGATACCTTCTCCACTAGCATCATCACCAATCCAGTTACATCCCCACTGTCTTCTAAAGATCTCAGTAGCTCAATCTCAGACTGTTCACCAGTAGCCTCATTTTTAGCACTTACTACTAAGTGGACATCTGAGAGAGGAGTTACTTTCTTACCATCACACTGTGATACATCCATCTTAATGATGAACTTTAAGAACCATCTCTGAAACCTATCTAGGTCACTAGGCACAAGGACTCTGAATTGTGCAGATCCTTTAGTCCTATCAATCACAACAGTATCACTTGGAGACTCATTCTTTTCCTTAGGTGATTCATCCTTACTCTCAAGAGCCTTTTTAACCACTTCAAAGTACTTGTTAGCTCCATCAATACGCTCTTGGAGGCATTACCTGGAACACCACCCCAGTCAGCAAGGAAACGAGTAGTAAGCTGTGCAATATCTCCATCACTGGAAGCAACTTCTTTTACCACATTCTTAAGTGTCTCTTCACTCATCATAAAGGCTACTTGTGTGTTAAAGGTAAAGATGCTACTGTTTCTTGCTCTAGCAAACTCATATAATGCTTTAGACCTTGGACCTGTCCACTGACCTAATCCAAGACCAATCCAGTGTTTACCACCTACATTATACCCAGGTTCATTAAGAGGGTCTTTATATGAGAAGCAAAGGCTTGCCATGATCCCATAAGGTTTTCTGCTGTAGGCTCTTGTGCTACTTTGTCATATTGTTTACCTGTAGCATAATCAGCCTCATATCTTCTAGCTGTTACATTGGACTCTCTCACAAAGTAACCAATAATAGCAGATACACCTTGTGCTTTAGCCTCAGGAATTTCTTTCTTAATAGCTCTAGCAAAGGTCTTTACTCTTGTTTCAATATCATCACTCTCTGAGCCTTCAATACTATCATCTGAGTAAGGAGCACAGGAAGAGGCTGTAGATAAAGAGTCTACATAATCAAGTGCATAAAGATCAGTAACCCCACCTCTACGCTGTTTTGATTGTTGGATAACTCTAGCTTTAGTTCTACCAACAGTATTTATTAGTTTGTTTAACTGGTTAGCCATGTTACCTCCTATTGGTTTACTACAATATCTCTATCACTATAGAGGTACTTAGAAAGCTCTATCTTCTGTAAGTGAGTCCCATCTCTATAGATATCTGTGAGTTTTGTCAAGAAGAACCATGAACTCTCTTTAAGGATTTTCTCATAGTACTTAGTACAAGCTGTCAATTCCCACACACCTGCATTAAGAACAAACATAACCCCTATCTCCTGGTTGGACATTCTTCTCAGTGATTGGCTCTACTGTCATAGAGTAGATGACCTTTCTTCTAGAGTTCTTCAACCTTCTAATAGCTGTACGATAGAGCTGTTCAGTTGCCTTTAGCCTGTCTGAATCTGTGATCTCTTTGTTATCCTCAGCAATGGACTGTGTATCATTATCAGTAACAGTACCCCAATAAAGCTCTCCTGCCTCTAGTGCAATACCCTCAGTATCCATAACAGCAAACTCATCACCAATAATCTCAGGAGCAAACACAGGGAGTTGTGGATAGTCATAAGATCTTTGTGAGTTTACCTTGTTACCTGTCTTAATCACAGGGAAGCCTTCTAGCATAAATCTAGGATTGTGGAAGATGTCTCTTAGTGTCAGTGAACTTGCTCCTGAGTCTGACTTATCTGACATTGCTACAGCAATATTGATAGTATCCTCATAGTTCTCTTCTACATTGTCTAATGATACTAAATGATTATACTCATTGATTAGAACATCCTTCTTAATCCCAAGATACCAAACTCAATCAGATAAGGATCATAGCGATTAACTCTCCAATATAGAGATGTAGTCTTCTCACACACTTTAGTAAGAAATTCAAGGAATGTCTCATTAGAGAACTCATATTCAATCAAGTTCTTCTCAGCATAGTCATCTAAATACTTAATTTTAAAGTCATTAAGTAAGTCATCCTTGTGAGCTTCATTAGACCAGTACCCTAAAAGCTTGTTCCACAGCGGATACTACAGAACGTGCTTTTAACAGTGACATTAGTAGGAAGGGTTCTTTACCCAACCTACCTATCACATGAGAAGTCTTCACAGTCACAGTCATATTATTGAAGTCATTAGACTTGTCTCCTGCATAACCCTCATACTTCCAGTCATCTGTTTGAAGTACAATGTGTGTGTTTCCACTAATTAGCTTAGAATATCTAATAGGAAGGGTTAATTGAATTGCAGGAACCTCCATCATAGAGAACTCAACTGAAATTTCACCTAAGAAGTCTTCCTTAGAAATAAGGGTAGACTCTTTGCCTGAACCCTTGCTATTTAAAATATATCCAATCATATAGTTACACTCTCATAATCCAAGTAGATACAAGCACTTTCACTTGTAACACCACTTACAGAAACAGTATTTAAGCCTTTCTTAACATAGGGCAGCTCAGCACACAGTCTTAAGGCATCTAGAGGTACCTCATTGTAGCTGAACTCTAGACACTCCCAAGATCTAGCATACTTAACTCTACCTTTATAGTCTGCTGTGAGTACACCACTGTAAGTTCCTAAAATCTTGAAGTCTCTCTCATTTATTCTAACAATAGGATCCTTAAAGTCTCCTTCAAGAGCAAAACTCCATCTGTGACTATCTAGAACAGTAGTGGATAAGAACTCACCTGTCATAACTTCATTTACACAAGTATCACAGATAGCATGTTTATAGAGATCCTTAAGCTGTTTTCCATCTTGCTTACATCTAGAACAGTTGTAGACTATTCTCCACTCTAGAATTACACTCTTCATAGAAGTCATTCATGAACTGAACATTAGTCTGAGCAGTACTGAAGTCTATCATACCATCCATCTCACCACAATCTGTCTCACAACATTCACAGTGATTATCACAGTTAGGTAGAGTATTACAGCAAGCTCTTGACTTACCTAAAGCAACTAGCCTTCATATCAATGAAGTCACAGTTATCATAGGGTTCAAGATAAGTCTTAGCCTCATCAGCTTTATACCAAAACACCATCAGGGTTATCAAGCTCAACTTTGAATACTAGGTAGTCATCATCTGTGATTACCCACTCCTTAGCTGACTGAATACTAGTAACATAAGCATTACACCACACAAGCTGTAGACCTGTTTGAATAGCCCACAGCTTACCTGGTGTAGTCAGTTGTTCAATGATGAAGTCATAGTGAGCCTGAACATGCTCCTCAGACCAGTCTTGTGTTCTAAGGGCAACTTTCAGTGAAATAGAGTTATCATCTATTAATGACTTCTCACTCTGATTACCAACATAAGAACCATGAGTAAAAAGTCCGAGAGGTTTTACTCTCTCTCAGACTAATACTCTCGGACTGTTCATCAATAGACTTTCTACCAAGGAACACAAGGTCATTATATTGGATGTATCGTTTAGGTTTTGAGAAGTTTTCATCACATCTAAACATTAAACATACCTCATTAACTTGTCAATTCCGTACATACCATTCAAATACTGAGACTTATTGTCAATATTTTTGACTAATCTGAGCATTATTATTGTTATATACATTATTAATTATAGTCTGACCTGTGCCCTTTTGTAAAGCACTAGCGCCATACTTGTTGAGATGATCTAAGAAATTAGTTCCTAGACTATCAACAGCTTTCTTACGTAGGACATACTCACCAGGAGTCAACATAGTAGGTACTGTATCTGTTCCACGTGAAACAATATCTACACCACCATAACTTCCTCCTGAATAATACTTGATAAGACCCCCTGTAGCCTTTCTACCAAATATTCCAAAAGGATTACTTAAGAAGTTACCTACACGTTTACCTACACCTCCTACAAACTTAGATGCACCATTCCAAAGATCACCAGCAACAGAACTTACCTTATCCCAAGCCTTACTAAGAAAACTTGTCACAGCGTTTTCCTGCATCCTCAAAGGGCACCTTTGAGACCTCTACCTTTCTCATCAATACCAGAAGTATCAACATCTTTAGGGTTATTCTTCTCTACCTTAGATTTCATCTCACCAATCTTACCATCAGTAGTATCTACCTTAGCTTAACTTCAGAAAGAAGTTTTTGACCACTTGCATCAAGTTTAGTAGTGTCAATACTGTCGATATTCACACCATAGGTAGGGTACTAGCTTGCTCAATCGTGAGATCACCATCTGAAACCATTTTTACCTATAGCATTGAAGTATCCTGTAACACTTGTCTTTAATGCTTTCAAGTTTTTCAGGAGAAATTTCCCCTTTCTCTAAGTTTGCCATAGCTTCTTTTAGGGTTTCCCTTTTTCTACCATACGGTCAGCAAGAGCATCAGCAACATCTTTATCAATTTTTCTCATTCATTTGAATCCAGTCTTGATATGTGTTCTTTTTATCACCTTTTTTTCAGAACCTTTTTCAATATCCTCAAGTACGACACTAGCCCCCTACTCAGCAAGTTTAATGACTTCATCATCAATCGCCTTTAGTTTGGTAGCTATACCTGAATTAGAAATGGAATTGCTATCCTTCTTGATAGATTTATATTGATAAGAAAGTTGGTCTATCTGTTCTGCTACATCAGGGGAACATTCTTGGTAAAGTTTACTAAGCTGTCTCTAAGCGTTGTAGGTAAGTCTTTAAGATTGTTGGTAATTCTACCAACTGCATCAGAATTAGCTTCCCTGTGAACTCTTACTCAAGTCTTGAGCTGATTTTTGAAGCTTAGTAGCATAGTCAATCAAGTTTCCTCTTGATTGTTCACGAAGAAATTCTTCAGAAATACCTACTTGTTTAAGAGCTTGAATCAAAGGCTTCTTTTTGGTCATCCTTAGAGAGAACTTAGATCCATCAAGTGCTGATTTAAGGCTTTCAGAATAAGTACTTAAGTCCTTAAACAGATATTCCTTAGTTTGGTCTAAGCCTCCCCAAATATCTTTAACAGCATTTTTGAACCTTTCAGTGTTTAGGTTCTGTCTATTAGACTCTCCCTGACTGAATGTTTGGATACTCACAGAAGTGCCATCAATAGAGCTCTTAGCTCAAACATCTTCTGACCCATAGAACCATAAAGCAACTGAGTGAAGCAAGAAGTTCTTCATCAGTCACACCAAGGTATTCTCTCCAATCTTTCCAAGTTTTAGTCTCACCATTAATATCAACATTATAGTCAGCTAATCTACCAAAGTCAGGGTTGATATTAGCTAGACCAATAGAAGACTTAGCATTTTTAGCATTGGTCCCTAGTTGACTAGCAAGACCTGTCACAGTAGAAAGGGAGTTAGCTAAGTTGGACTCTCCATTATCCTTACAGATCTATAGAAGCCTCTAAGAAGTTCAGTATAGGCTTGTCCTTCTTGTTTAAGAGCGTCAACCTTAGCTTTAAGCTGTTCTTCCTTAGCCTTCTTCTCTTCCTGAGCAATCTGTTTCTTCAGTTCCTTCTCTTGTTCAGCACGTTGTTCTTGTTCAGACTTAGTGAAGAATCCATAGACTCCACCAATAAGTGATCCTAGACCTGCTCCAATAGTAGTACCTACTGGACCAAACAGTGATCCGATACCTGCTCCATACAAGGCTCCTTTAGCTGTGGTAGACACAATTTGAGCACCTTTCTTGACAATGGTATTAGCACCTGAGTCTTGGACTATGCCATTCACACCATCAATAACCATGTCACCCACAAGACCACCTACAAACAAGGCTCCTTTACCAATACCTTTAGTACCTTGGGTTCATGCCTGATTTAAGTGAAGAGAATCCTGCTTTAAGTCCTTGTAGTCTACTTCCTGAGTCAAGTCTAGCTGATTTATAGCTATTGTAAGCACCTCTCAACAAACCAACTTGAGGAGAACCTGCCATAACCATAGCAGGAGCACCATAGGTAGATCCTGTGGAACCATAAGTAGAGCTTATAGCTGAAGCTTTTCTAGAAAGTAATGATCTTGAAGCTGTATTGAACCCTGCTGGTGAAGTCATTCCTAAAAATCTGAGACAGACTTTTAGTAACTGTACCAACAAAGGCTACAAGTTTAGTTATCCATGAGGAGATCTTACCAAATAGTAATGCACCAACAAATAGTCTAGCATTAGCTCCAATGATATTCACAACTGTGGTAGCAAGATTAACAAGGTTTGTGAAGAATGTTATAATTCTCTTCATCCCTGCTTCAACATTACCATTACCCATTTGAGCAAAAGAAGTTTCTAATACCTGTAACTACTGCTTTAACAAAAGTCACCTAGTGCTTTAAAGAAGGCTACACCTGCATTAGAGGGTCATTGCATTGATTAATCCTGAACCTAACTCAGCCACAATAGAGCTAAGCCTTTTCAAGAGATTATCAATTACTTTACCAATCTTCTTAAGCCCTAAGTTCACTGAATCAAGGTTTAATCCTTTTTGTGTCTTGATTAATAACTTCAGTGAAGAAGTTCAAGAGACTCTTAACAACTCCAAGAGCTGTAGGAATTAAACTTGTCTTAGTACCAATGAACTGAATAGAATCAAAGAGCTGTTTAATGAAGTCTCCTAGAGAGCTCACAGTGGACTTCAGAGCGTCTTTATTAGCTCCTGTGGTAATTACATCATTAACTGCCTTAAAGAACCGTGAGAAGCTTTCTGATAGCACTCTGATAGCTCCATGAGGACACAGCAAGGTCAGCAAGGTTTCTGTACATCTTAATGACTTCAGTAATACCATCAAAGGAAACCTTTATTAATACCCTCCTTACCAATATCAACCATTGAGCGAAGGAATTTAAGGTACTCATTACCTGCTTCACCTAAAAACTTACCGATAGAAGATCCTGTAGTGCTGAAGAAGTCTTCAATAGACTTGGATAACTCTCTAATGTTATTGATGAAGCCTTTACCACTGAAGCCCTTAGACAACTCTTGACCAAATGTCTCCATAGAACGTAGTAAGGCTGAACCTTGAGTCATACCAATAACTCTACCTACTTGAGAGAATTTAGTAATCAATCCTCCAAGAGCATCACCAAACTTATGGACATACTCTTCAAATTTAGCACTACTTACAATATCAGTGATACCTTTGATAAACTCTCTAGTAGCCACATAAACCTTATTAAGTGCACCAGGAGTTACATTACCTTCATCATCAACCTTATCAAACACAAGGAGGTTAGATAGGGTTTCTTTCAAGTTGGCAATAGCTTGTCTAGGTGTAATAATAGAGGTTACAAGACTTTGGAATCTAGGATCACTACCTACTTGTTTGATTATATCAAGGAACTCATCAGAAGAGATAAGTCTCTTTCTTGTAGCATCAATAACTGTGTCTTCACCCTTAGACTTAGCCAATTCTGTAAGTCTCTTTATTAACTCAGAAGCACCAAGAGCAGAGAAACGCTCACGAATGAAACGGAAGTCCTGCTGATTAAGCACACCTGCCGCCATCATTTGAGCCATCTGTGTAGTGATAGTCTTCATACCTTGCACAGGGTTCTTAGTTTGAGCTGTAAGTCCTGCGAAAGCCTTAGTAATATCCTCAGCATCAGATCTATTGTAGGCTGTGAATGTAGAAGCTTGTTCAAGAAGGTCAGTGGCATCAAACACAGATGCTTTACCATAATCACCCAAACGCTTCATAGATAAGTTGATTTCTTTTTCATTCTTACCTAGCGCTTGCATGTTGATACGGTAGATCTGCATAGCATCACCAAGGTTATTAGCCTCTTCATTGAGTTCTCTTAACCCCTGCGCTGAAAAGAAGTTCTTACTCCTGACATGATGCCTGTAAGACTATTCTTAAGACCTCCACCTACCATAGAAGCTAGAGAACGCTGGATGCCTAGTACTTCAGAAGAAATAGCCTTGAAGCTACCTAACATAGCCTTACCAGGGTTCACAGCACCTAACTTAAGCATATTAGAGGTGAGTTTAGTTACTGCTTGATCCACAGTGTTCACAGAATCCCTAAGGTTCTTATAGGATTCAGCTACATTGTGAACCTCAATAGATGTCCGTCTTAATGCTTTATCATCTACAGGAGACTTACCTGAACCCTTAACCTTGTCTGCAAGTCCATTGATTGACTTAATTTGTTTCTCAATTTCGTCTGTGTTTAACCTGAACTTAATATCAATAAAGGGCAAAGCTATTAGACTTGCCCATCTTGTTTTATAAAGCTTTTCAATGTCAAGCACAGTCTTCTTCATGTTAAGTAATAGTTTAGATGCAGTCTCAATATCATTGAGACCATCAATCTTAACACCAATTGTACGTACTGACATCTAGAAGTTCTCCTATGCTACATCTTCAATATTTCTACGGATTTCGTAGAAGTTACCATTTTCATCTCGACTCACAGTGAATGTAAGTGATAGAGTGATTTCTCCCTCTGTACCAAACTCACGAGAGTTTTCAGTGATAAGTACATTGTTGAATACGTAGTATTCTTTGATACCTCTAGTGTTTTCAACTACTTGAGTTACACGGAAGTGAGTGTTACAGAAGTCGTTTGTCGTTTGCCACGATAAGCTCAACATCACGCTCACCATTGTAGGTAACAAGCAATTTCTCACCAATGTACATAGGGTTCACAAGAACTGTGCCTCTATCTAATCCATGGTGAGTTTGAGTCAAAGCAATGAACTCATCATCTTCAAGGTTGACACCTGCTGAAATTGGCATAGAAGATAGGTAAGTACAGTCACATCTATCAGAAGAGATGATGATTGTATTACAATCTTCATAGTACAAGTCAGAGGATAACCAATGATCCATACTCTTTACCATCAACTGTAACTCGCTCAACCACGAAGCTGTCTGTCACAGGGATACCGCTTGTCATTTTCTTAGACATAGATTGAAGTGGGTTCAACCAGTAGTCATTACATGAAGTAGTAGTAGCTGTGATTTCTTTAGTGATTTCAATTTGTGACTTATCATACTGACGACCAAAACATCTAGCATCTGTAGTAGGTACTGAGATGTTATGAGTGAATGAAGTCAAACATGAAAGCAATACGTTTGAGAACTTACGCAACTCAGAACGGTCATTGACAATCATTGGAGATGAAAGACCAATTTGACCATCAAAGTCATCTGTACCTTTGTAGATTACTTCATAAGAAATAACTACACCGTGGTCAGAAGGTTTCCATCCGTTACCAATTTGAGTCATAGCTTTTGTATCAGCTAAGTCAATAGTACGTAGAACGTATCCTGGTGCATGAGTCTCAAAGTCATAAGTGTACACATAAGCATCAGCTTGAGGCAAGTCAGGGAAGTCTGAGCAGTAACTTTCAACTGATATTGACCTTCTTTTTGGTACATTAACATAGACCATGTTAAATCCTAAAAGCAAAATCATCAGCATCAGAACGTACTTGATAGTTGACTTTGATAGCTTTTTCAGCAGATTTAACATAAAAGTGTTCCTGTGTTAAAGCATTTGAGAGGTGTACAGTTAAGTTGATCTTCAGGAACATCCTTACGAACATACTGTACTAAAAGTACCCTTAGGAATTTGTACTTGTATTGGCTTTCCACCGAACACAAGGACGAATTTCCTCATTGATAGCTACTAATCTTATTGTCTCTATCTTGAGTGTTATAGCCATACATAGGATGACTCATATCTACAAAACAGTTAGACATTTATTTTCTCCTTTTTCTTGTTCTCAGCTTGCGCTGAAGGTTTTGGTTTACTAGCTTCTTCTACCATGTGCTCACGAACTCTAGCCATTGCTTGAAGTTCAAGTTTGCTTCCATGACGGTTAGCAATCTCATTACGAGACATGAAGAACGCATCAATGTTAAGTGGTTTTTCCACAGTCATGTTTTTCTCCTTCTAACATGTATATATTGATAAGGTCACAGGGAAGGAAAACATTTCAACCTCATCCACAAGCTCATTAGAGAAGTCCTCAGGACATCCTATTTCTTGGATCTTAACCTTGATAGGCAAGTACCAGTTATCTAATGAGGCTACATCTTGAGCGAAAGTCTTTCTCTGTATCCCCTGAGGTGTGCTAACTTGGTGAATTAGCATGTTCTTAATCTGACAATGAACTTCTTCTCTGTACTCTAGTTTTTCCCTCAGGGGTATTCTCTATACAAACCCTACCAGTAGGAGGGCTGACAGTTGAGTAGTACACTGAGAAATTGATGTAGAACTTAGGAAAACACTTAGAACTATTATCACAGGCTATGTCAATAGCTAGGTAAGGAAACTCAGCTCCTTGATTAATTTGAAAGTGTTCTGAAGTTCCTACATGTTTATTAAACTGTTCATCAAAGTTATTATATCTTTTACGTGGGTCTCTCTCTTCAGGATGGTCAGGCTGAATAAAGTAATCTAGGACATCTGCTCCATACATTTGAAGCCACTTCTTAATGTTTATATACAGGAACTAATCATTTCGCTAACCTCTTAGGGTACTTTAATCGAAAGTTTAGTACCTGCTTTCTGTAAATAAGCTGTCACAGAGCTCTATCACTGCCTGATAGATTAGATGAACCTGATCCTCTTCTTCCTGAAGGTCTTCTAGCAGAATATGTTCCTATTCCACCTTTGACAAGCTCTCCTTCTCCAATGTTCATGAAACCATCATAGATAAAATCGAGATGATTTCCCCACTTAGGAGGATAACCTCTCTCAACATATACCTTAGTATAGTATCTGACCTTACCTCTAGAGTTGGAGGAAAGTCTGCCCTATCACTGTATACTTCAAACCCATCAGGTACTTTCCTAATCTTAACCGATTTTTACCATTAAACCAGTATCCTTAGATGCTATAGCCTTAGCTTCTAATGTACCAGTCATAACAAAATCAGTAAATTCTTCAACTAGCTCAGTACCCTTAAAATTATGTATATCAATCGTGGTCAACTGTAATCACCCCCTGTAATTGCTTAACAAAAGGTGCACACTCTAGGAGCATCTGCTCACTTTCTCTAGGGACTAATCGCTCACCAGTGAGCTTAATATCCCAACATCCAGGTAGTATCTCATAACTTCTATAAGCAACTACTTTCCAAAATAGATATCCTGCATCTTCAGGACAGTCCCAATAGTTACATTTAGTGGATATCCTTTTGCATAATGTAGTAACCATGCTTTAAAGTCAAAATCACAAGCGTGAGATTGATTGTGTAGTGAGAAATAGAAGGTTTCTAATTGCCTAGAGCCTTCAAGCCCATGGATTGTAGTAGCATCACTTTCAGCTCCCCTAGAGGTAGGCATGTGGTCAACACACTTGATGTGCTCAACTTCTTCCCACAGGCATTTAAAGACTTGTCTACTATTCTCATCATAAGTGGGAGTAGCTGTACCTTGTCTTAATAAAATAATCTCTTTATTATTCTGTGGTAGTGGCATCTACGACCCCCTATTCGAGATGATCTGAAGGAGGGTAACCTTCACCTGCTCCTGGATCTGTAGGGTTGTTCCTCAGATGGTTTAGGAGGTTCAGTTGGTGTAGGTTCTTCTGTAGGGTTTTGGCTCTTCAGGGATATGAAACTCAGTATTCTCAATATCCTAACAAAAAGTAGCTTCTGTAGTATCAGGAACTTCTTCAAAAGTGTTACAGAATGTTACCTTGCTTATCTGTGTATTTTTAAGTTTGTAAGGTACTTACCTAGAATTTCATCTACAGGGTAGGTCTTACCTTGTTCAAAGATATATAACCTTCCTCCATAGTAAGTTCTATACACAGTACGGTATGTTTCTACACCACTAATGGAGCGTCCAGTACCACACTTAGAGCATCCGTAAGAGCGTGACTCTCTTGCGTATTCTCCTTTGTATTTTACTAACATTCTTTTCTTCTCCCAATAGCTAAGTGCATTCCTTCTGTGTAAACTTTCTTACACAGTGATAGTGAGCTAAGAGTGGCTAAAGTCCATTTATTAATTAGCTTAACATAGAACCTGTCAATGCTTCCGTTGTCAATAGTCCATTCTCTTACGATATAGTCTACTGATTTCTGCTTAAGCACAGCTCCTACAGCTAATCTGTCCATATTAGCACACTCATCTAGTGAGCCACATTTATTCTGATAAGCAATGAAGATATTCATGAAGTGACACATAGCCTCATAGATACAGTCAGGTAGACTTTCAGAGGTGTATCCTGCATCATAATCTAGGATGATCTTATACTGAGCCTCACAAGAGCAAGGGTCACAACATCTACAACAAGGGCTGAGTTCGTCTGTAACATTAATCAGTAATGTTCCATCCACAAAGGACCAGATTATACTTTGTAGTATCAAGTTCATATTCTTCTCTCTCCAAGCCTTTACGTTTCTGTAAGTAGACCTTGAGTGAATTAGGATCGAACCCCTTATAGTAATAAGGCTTAATCTCAACCATTGCATCACAGCCACATAGTTCAAACTCAGTGATAGGTATAACTTCATGTCTTCTACTCTTCAGAATAGTAGCACACTCACCATCAGTCCAACAGAACAAGCGAGCAGTACACGAAGAAAGCTCTCCATGTACCCTGCATTGTTGCTCCATCATCACAGTCAAAGCAACCACACTTCTCTTGAAGTTTATTGGTGATTTTAATTAATTCCAATTCAGGTTGCATTTACTGTCTCCTTATTTAGCAGGAATAGTTGCCATAGGGAATGGATTAAGACCTGTAAGAAGACCTTGGATGCGTTCAAATACCACAGCAGGACAAGTTTGTTCAAGTGGGATATTAGCTACAAGAAGGTGAGAGATTGGTGAGTTAGTATGTACCAAAACCAAAGTTTTTCATACTTGTCATAGATCACTTCACATCCTGGTTTAGATGTATCTTCTGTACGTTGAGTGTAGATAGATGATTGAGGTACGAACAAGTCGTATTGTGTCAATGCTTCTACTCTAGACAAGTCGATAACATAAGCTTCACCAGTCATAGTTTCTTCTAAGTCGTATGGCAAGTGGTAAGAAGTTCCAAAAGGAATACCTCTGAATGAGATTGATTCACCATTTACTGACCAACCTTGTGGAAGCTTACCGTCTTTACCTGGGACGATTTCAGCCTTGATTCCACGAAGAGTTAATGGATGAACATAGATTTTATACCGTGCAGATTGGTTGTTCAATACATCAAGGTAGCAAGCAACTTGACGGAAAGCACCAATAACTGAACCTGAAGCATCAATAGGAGTAACCCCTGGGTGAGACATCATTTCAGCCACACCTGCAAATGGACGAAGACCTTGACCTTGGAAGTTCAACATACCTTGAACGATATGACGTTGAACGATAAAGGCAAAAGTATACCAAGCCATGAATTGTTCAGCTTCTTCATAAGACTATACCCAAACGTTGGAAGATGTTAAGAAGATCTCCTTGTTTGAAGTGCATCTTGTCTTTCATCAAACGGTCAAGACGAGTTTCACAGTCCTTGAAACAGAGGTAACGTACTGGTGTAGCATCACCTGTAGCTTGCATAGTGAATTTCTCAGTGAAACAGCAGGCATCAGAAGTATCATTAGCAAAATCAGAGCTTTAGTTCCCCAAGTGATACCTTCCATAATCAATCGCCATTTTTAGCTTGACGAAGTGCACCGAAAGATGATTGTTCAAAACGCTTAAGAATATCGTTTACCAACTCATCATCCATGCCAACTTCACGAAGTGAAGGCTGTGCTGACCAGTCACGTGAGATACCAAAAGGAATTTTTACCATCTTCATTAGTGAAGTTTTCAACATTGCCTAGTTTAGCTTTTTGTACGCTCATACAAGTTGTCAATAGCTTCACCTAACAAAAATATCAAAGTTAGTTTTTAGTCATTATTGTCCTCCAAAACGAACACGTCCGAAGCGATTAGCAACTTCTTTCGGTTCTTCTTTAGATGCTTTCTCAACAGTAGGGTTCACAGTCTCTAAAAAGTTTAGTAAGTTTGCTCAACTGTCCTTCAACAACATCTTCATTATCTTTCTTAGTTTCAAGCTCAGCTTGTAATTGTGCTTTTTCTGATTTAAGTGTTTCTACTTCAGCTTTAAGAGTCTCAATAGCCTCAATAGCCTTAGCAAGAGCTTCACCTTCCTCAGTCTTAGGTTCTTCTGCTTCAACCTTTTTCTTCAGTAGCTTCAGCTTCTTCTTTAACTTCTTCTACTTCAGGTGCTTCAGTTGTTTCTTCTGTTTCAGGAGCTTCAACTACTTCAGCAACTTCAAGCTCAGTAGCTTCCTTAACTTCTTCTTCAACTTGTGCACTAAGGTGAGCGAGAACTTTGTCAAGAATTTCTTTATTCTTCAAGTGTTCTTCCTCATTTCTTACTAGTAGTGAAGGTTCATAACCCCCACTCTTGGCATTACCAGGGTTTCCCACAAAGGAGAAGCCTGATATTTCTACTCTATCTGTGATAGGTACATCAATAGACCCACCATGTTCAAGGTTATACTCAGCAAGCTTAGTAAACTCTTCTAAGTCTTCTTCCCCAATCTCCTTGTGGTACCACATAAACTCAGATGAAATAGCAAAAGGCTCATCTTGAGTAGTAAGTCCTTAATGTTGCTTAGTTCTAAATTTACATGAGGTTTTACAAGTAGATCATGTCTACCATGTTCATCAACCACAAGCTTGAGGTCAGACTTTCTGAAGTATCCCTCTCTCACAGGGTAAGCATTTAAGTCCCTGTGACCAGTACTAACATAGCCTTCAAAATCATCAGCTAAATTATCATACCAATCTTTGAGGGTTCCTTTACAGATGTACAATCTAATTGTACCATCAGAATTTAAAGGACAGAACCTTCGAAGGTAATGTCATATAACCATTAGGGTTATCAAGCCTATCAACAGATAACTTCTCAGACTCTTTTTCAGTCTTTGAGAGGTTCATAATAGAGTCAAGAGTCCTTTTGTTCAAGGTACATTGATCTCATCAATGATCCTCTTAACAATCTGTGACTTAATTGGCATCCCTAACCACCTCAAACATCTTGTACTTCAACTTACGTACTTTCTTACCCCCACAGGAAGCATCAGTAGGCATACTCATAAGGTACACCATCCTGTTTTAATCCTGCTTCTGTTTCGGTAGAAGGTAGCTGTTCAGTTACTTCTTCTAGGCTCTGCAAAAGAACTTCATCATCAGTTTCATACCAACCTTCATTCTCCTGAGAGCTATTAGGATAAAATTCAAAAAGTTTACGTGAGTTTTGGATGATGCCCTTGTCATTTAAAAAGTTGACTCTAACTACTAGAGTCACGTTTTAAAAACCTAGACACTCTAAATTTACTCACTCTTTTCCACCTTCTTCTTTTCCTTTAGGCGTTACTGCTTTAACTGTGGTACCTTCAGTAATGCTAGATACCTCATCAAACTCATAACCAAACTGTTTCCTTTGGACTTCACGCAGAAACTCTTTGTAAGTTTGACCTACATTTTTGTTTCTGTCATTATTTATCTCCTGCGTATGTGATAGGAAGCCATAACAATCAAACTCAGTTTCCTTGAGCTTAACTTCTTCCAATTCGTAGTTGAACTCATACTTATCGCCACAGCAATATGTGAATGACTTGAACTTCTTGTCTTCAACATCATAGTATTGAATTTGTTCATGTCCAACCACAACTTTACGAACTTGAGCCAAGATTGTTTCAGCTAAAGGTGATTTAAATTCTTTAGTTTCTGTAACTTCAATCTTAAGCTTCATTTTTGGAACTTTAATTGTGTTAGCCATCAAAGTGCTCCTTCCTGCATAATTATATTCATAATATAACATAAAAGGAGGTAATGTCAAATTACCTCCATGTTAATCAGAACTCAATTTCATCAAGTACTTTAGCTGTACCATGTTCTAAGCGATATCTGTTAATTAACTCCATAATCTCTTCCATTCTGAAAGGATCAAAGGTTGTATCAAAGTTATTAAGGAAGTCATCTTCCTTAATGTGCTGATGCCTCGAACTTCAGGCTTATCATCTTTACCTTTACCTACAACAAAACCAACAATATAGTTAGCATATAAATGACCTGATTTCTGCTCCATAAGTGCTCTTTGGTCAACCACAAAGGTGTAAACCTTTTCAGTCTTTTGTCCAACCTTTTTGGTCAGCAACTTTAACTCGGTTATCAAAAGCAACTTCAACATTCACAGCGTATGATGTACGTGGTGTACGTAGCATGTTTCCTGTAGCACCAATAGTAGGAATCTTTTGTGCCACATTCTCATGACCACCATTGATTAACACTTCTGCATCAAGGTCAGTCAAGTCTGCATATTTTCTCAATGTATATACAGGTTTACCATTACGTACATACTCAGGCAAAATTTCTTTTTCGTTTGGTATCTAAAAAACCCTAAAACATCACTGATAACTGAGTCATTAATTCGTCCTCCATGACGGTACATATCTTTCAATGTATTTCTAGATTTCTCCTGTTTTTCAAGCCCTTCTTTTTGTTTTATCAGGGTGTAAGTATCTCCATACACATAAGGCTTAGGAGTTCCATAATCAGTCACAAACTTGCCTTGGGAAGTCTCATCCAAGTTTAACCAGTCATTATATGTCTTGAAAGCATTTTTCATTAGCCATCTTAGCATACATAACAGTTATATCAGGATAGTACATCTTATCCATAGCATGTTCATAACTAATATTGTATTCTTTACAAACAGCTAGTACCTGTTCAGTTATCTCATCTAGAGACACAGGAACCATCTCTTCATAGGCAAGACCAGTGAACTCATCTCTAGGTTTTACTAAACCTTGAATGTAAGCCCACTGATATCTTACCAGGTAACTAATCAGCTTGAAAAAATGAAGGATTATTCTCCAAAATCTTGGCACAGTTATCAATCAATGACTGATCTGTAATGTACTGGATAAGAGAGTCACTTACTCCTAAAACTGATCCAAGAAGTTTTTCACAAGCGTCAATAACATTATCATCAAATACTTCATACACTTTGATTAAGTCTTCCACTGTGTAGATCTCAGAAGAACCATCTTCTTTAAGATCAGTGAAAGCCAAAGCAAGTGTAGAAGCATAGTGTCTAACCTTACGTGCAATACGAGGAGAAACAAATTTTTCCTCAGCATGAACTACTTGCTTGTATGCTTTACCATCCATTACAATTTCAGCACCAGCAGGAGCTCCTTCTTTTGGAACTGGAAGGTAGAAGACTAAAGTATAATCTTTAGGTTCTGTAGATCCAATCTTTGTAGGCTCACCATTCACAACTGAACTAGTTGGTGTTTGGACAGCTACAGGTGTGTCAGTTTGTGTAGCTTCAATAAAAGCTATCCTGCATTTTTGCAAGCTCTTCAATGCTTAAAAATCTTTTTCTGACATGTTTCTCCTTACACAATTAAGTTTTTAGCTAGATAGGCTTCAGCCATATCATTGTCGATATCCTTCAATCTATCATATACATCAAGAATGTAGAATATCATTGTTGTAGTTGTAACTACTTGCGAACTCATAGCTATCAAACTTGATATGCTCTTTTTAATCCAGTAGCCTTCTGAAAGAAGATGCACAATCTGACCAAGGAAGTGATCTCTCATAGGGATGATTGTGTTCTTCATAGCATTATCAATGATACTGTAGTACCAATAATAGATACTGTTTTATCTGAGTCAAATAGTCTAGGAGGAACCCCAAACATACGACAGATAATAGCAGGAACATACATGGATAGATAGTCAAGGAAGTCTGCTGGCCTTAGTATCACGCTCAAGCTGTTCTAAGTTTTGGAAGTTCCTGTGTACACAATAGCATCATTGAACTCAGTCTCAGAAAGCTTTTCAGCAAACTTCTCAATATCCTCAATAATCTTCTGATTACGTTCTTCTTTGGCTGTACGACCTAGATCAAGCAATTCTCCACTCTCAAAAGCAGTTCCTTGCTCAACACTCTCTTGTACTTGCTCTTCCAGGGTATCTTTAGCCTGAAGTGCAATAGTACTAATACCATTACGAGAAATATCATAGTTCATACGGTTTAGAATGTTAAGAATAAGCTCAACACGTTTTCTATCACGTAGAAGTGGACTCATACAGAAGGTTTGTGAAGTATCTAGTCTTACACAAGCGAACTCATCACTTGTGACAACCATTACATCTTTTTCATACTTCTTAGGGTCTTTAAGGATTAATTTAATATCTTCTTCAGAGTAATCTGTTGCAGTTCTTGGATTACCTGTCTTTTGGTCATAAGGTGTCTGATAGACATTGGTATTCTTAATTAGATAAGCTAAAGTTTGTCTTAGGACAGGTTTCTTAGGGTAATCAATCACATGCTAGAATATCCTTTGGATGAATACCTACAAGACCATCCTTGGTTCTCAATAGACCATAGTAACCATATTTTTCTATACCCTTTAGCAACCTGCTTGAGTACATCATAGTTTCTTTTGCCCATTGAAATTATGTTTATACAGATAATTTCTAAGAGTGTCATCTTTTTGTAAAGTCATCTGTAGTCAAGTTATTAGTGAACATATAGTTCACAATATTGTCTAGGATATAGTCAACATCAGGTAAATCTAAAGCAAGTTTCTCAATATCTTCAAGTGTTTCACGGACAGATATGCCTCTGAAGCCTGAGCTTGCATAGATTAACCTGTCTTTGTAATCACCCTTGAAGTAGCGATCCATTGCAGTCTCCACCACACTCATCCTTACGACATTTTTCCACATACCATTAGGAACCTCCCAGGTAAAACAATTCTGCTACATGGATAGATAACAATACACTATCCAGTTCGTCAGGAGATTGTCTTAGCAATTTCTTAATTTCAGCCTTAGGTCTAATCTTGACTTTTCTATCCTCAGGTTTCTGAATTTCAGATACAAAGGACATCTGTCTTGATATAGCATCCCAAACCTTACGTACAAAGGAAACTCTCTTAGCTTCCATCATACCTCTTAACATTAAGTGCATCTCAGCTCTTCGGTTGAAGGCATATTCAGCACTTGGATCCTTGGCAATAACCTTAATCTCAGTAGGTTTACCGCCAAAGTTAATATCATACACAGGGCACTTGAGCTGTCCTGATAATCTTCGCATTTTTAAGGGCTGTACTATGTGTGCTCCACCACCTGAGTCAATTCCAATAGCTTTAACCTTAAGTGTGTTGGCTATTGTCACTATCTTATCCACAATATCAATAGCTGTGATACCATCTATCCACTCAGCAGGCTTAATATCCTTAGTGTCAATAGTGGTGAAGTGGTTTTTCTTATCAACAGCAGAAATAGTCACCTGAATACTGTCAGCACCTTTATAGGCACTATCAACTCCTAAGAAGAAGTCTAATCCTTCAGTCTTCATGTCAAATGACTCAAGAATATCAGGAGGTGCATCAAAGAATGATGATCTCTCAGTAGGAAACTCACACAAAAGGTTTTCCCTGATTGAGTCCTCAGTGATTGTAAACTGTGATCTCATCAGTTCTTCTTTTGTGTATTTAATACTACCTTCTTCCATAGCTGTGACAACATCTAGCCACATAATGAACTCATCATCTGCAAGCTCTTCATTTGTCATAAAGTCATAGAAGCTATTGAGTGACCGTGGGTTTGAGATTAAGTACATGATGAGCTTTCGTCCATCATCAGACTCAAATTCTCTACGTCCCATGTGACCAAGGGCAATAGGTGAAATATCTGAAGCTTCATCTCCAAACATGTTACCACCACGACCAATAACGTGGATTTTTAGAAGGATCAGTAAAGTTTGAACCTGCTGATAGACCTTCTAGCTTTACCACCATTCCTGAAAGAGAAACCTTCACTAGAGAATGACGACAAACCACGCTTAAGTCTCTTATCCACAGAAGTGACATCCCTTCTCATCAAAGGATAGCATAGCCTTAACATCAGGGTGAGCCTTAACAAAATTTCTCTTGCATGCTGAATGATAATCCCTGAGTATTCTTGTGTAGAACCTACAGCATAGCAGTTCTCACCTTCATAGGCAAAGTGATTAGACATAATACCACAAAGGAAAGACTTACCATAACGAGGGTGTAGCTACACGTAGCCTGTTTTATAGTCACCACTAAGGAAAGCCCCAAACTGAACAGCTTGGGACCACCACAATTCTATGTTGAACTCAGAAAGTGCTGTAGTATACCCTAATTTATAGTATTCTAGCTCTTTCTCAAAACCATGTCTCTCTCTAATGGTATTCCTCTTAAAGTGCTTAGGTATTTTACCTTTCACAGCATCCTTAAGTTGATCCTGAGGAGTTACTTGGTCTAAAAGAATACTTAGCTTCTCTTTGTTCGATAGAACCTTACGCTTCTGAATAAGTGACCCAACATCTGCATCTTGGGTGTGCATATACTATATCTCCTCCTGTGTAGCTTAATTCTTCAGAAATAGATGCTGAAGGAGCAACAGCCTGAAAGCTTTCAGTCACAGGAATGGTTAGACCATCCATAGCTCTACAGATAGGACAAGTTTTGTCATCCCCTATAGCGTTCCATGTTTTAAGGAGCTTAACCCCTGTGACATCTTCAAACAGCTTAGAGCTTTGCACTGAAGCTTTCTCAATACCCATCTGAACTTCACTAATAGCTAGTCTATCAATATTGCTCCAATAGGTATTAAGAATATCTTCCTTACTCATTGTGTCTCTGTTATCTTCAACTAGCTTCTGAATACTCTTTCTGTGATCTCGAAAGATATCCTTGAGTCTGTGACGATTACTTCTCACAAAAGCTGTGGTATCTACCTTGTTTCTGACTTCAATAAGGTTTTGAGGGAGTCACATTATATCCTAGAACATCTAAGATATAATCAACTTCTCCTAAAAACGACTCTGAGTACATGTCTGTGAGATAATTAATAATTTCTGCTTCTGCTGTAATATAATCCCCACCATACACTACAGAAATCACAAATTTCTCAATCAGTTCTTTCACAGACTGAATATGCTTATCAAACAGATGCTCTTGTGGATTATGTGAAAGCCATTACATATCTCCAAATAGTTCATCCAATTTAGCTTTAGTATAATTCTTAAGCTCCTCAACACCATCTTTAGTGTCATGATTAACATTAACAGTAGTTTGTGTAGCTTTACCTTCAATACGGTCAGCCCACTCTTTACGGTCAAAGCTATTCTCATAAGAAGCCATGATCTGAAGCATAGCGTTCTTAGCCACAGGTGTAGCAGGAGGAATGTTATTATACACAGCAAAGCCTACCTTGTTGACGATAACCTCATCTACATCAATCAGTCCCCACCGCATTTGATATAGTTTGAGAGAGTCTTCATCAAGCAAAGCTAAGCTCTCGCATAGTCTCAGAGTATAATTTGCTATGTTTAGTCACAACAAAGTACCTCCAAAAATTATTATACACCCTACAGGGCTTGAACCTGTATTGCAAGCTTAGAAGGCATGTGTTCTATCCAGTTGAACTAAGGGTGTAAGAGGAGGGTGCTGAAACCCTCTTTCCTCATAAGGAGTAATCAACCAACGGTATCCACCGCAATAGCCCTAAGACCTCTCACAATTTTAGGGCATTTAGGAAAGGAAAGGTAATGGGTAATTACCAAAGTGTGTAGTGGGATTCGAACCCACGAATGGTAGTTTTGCGGACTACAATGTTTAGCCACTTCATCATACACACAGGAGGGACAATTACATTGCCCTTCGTTTAAGAGTACAATTAGTATATCACACAGATAGGTTACTGTCAACCCTTTTTGAGAAATATTTCCCTAGAATAATAGCTTCAGCCTCATCATCTGTACTTACTTCTAGTCCTTTATCCTTACATAGCTGAATAGCCTTCTGTTTAGCCTCTTCTCGCTTACCATTTAGTCCATAAGGCTTTCTCCACACAGTAGGCATAACAAACTCCACCTGTGAATTAAAACACTCTCTAATGACCATTCCTTGAATAATACCTAGCATTGCTAGTACTTTCTGGTTCTTAAGGACTTTCAGCTCTTCAATCACTACAACATCAAAACTACCATACTTAGTAAACAATAATCTCACAAACTCAGCCATATAATGACCTCTAATCACAAAATCCTTGTCATCACTCTTGATAGTTCCATAGTCAATTATTTTACCATCATTCAGTATAGCATATCCTGAACTCGTGGATGATAAATCTAAACTTAGTATCTTCATGACTAAAGTGTATCACACCTGTGAACCTGTGTCAAATAGCATTGGGGTTAATAACTATTTTTAGATAAGATAATTACTTATATCCTTAAGTATATAGTATTAAGTAAGTATCTTATACAATATAAGGATAGACCCTAATAGTGAAATCACAGTGTTAGTCCACAGGATCATCAAGATTATCATTAGGGGTCTATAACTATTTAGTATAAGATATTAACTAATATTATTAATAATTATCTTATACAAGATAGTAATTGACTCAATAATAAATGAGTAAATACACTTCACAGAAAACCAGCTAATTTCTTCCTGTGAATATTGACTATATGGTAAAAAAATGTTAGGATAGTTTAAAATACACAGGAGGTATATATGGAAATCAGCAAAATCTGTAATTTAGCCTTTAATAACCAAGGAATTGACTGTCATTCTGTAGTTCCTGGTCATTTTTATCAGTTAGCTAAGAAAATGGAGAATAAAAAGGTAGTTGAGTACACACTTAAGGAAAATATTAGGTTATTCCTGTGTCATTACTTAGGAGTCACAGTGGAGTATGATGAGATAGTCTACAACCGTAAACCACTATATGAACTTGTAGGTAGAGATGTATTCGTTATGAAGCTCCATGCTTTCAAATACATGAAACTCTATAACAACCTTGGTAGAGGTTACACAATGGACTTTCTTAGATGTCTTGCTGAGGACTATTCTCCACAGGAAGTAGTCAGCTTTGCCTATTCAACAGTGTATAACAGCTATAACGACTTAAGGGTAACTGACTTTCAAATTATCACTAAGCTACCTGTGGACTTCTTCTCCTTTGCATCAGGGAGTAATCTATTAACCCCTAAGATCATCAGGTTAGCAATAGGTGAGGAGTTTATCACTCCTGATAAGTATTCAGAATATCTTCTCACACAGGAAGAAGGAATGAAGGATAAAAGAGAAGCTTATAAGAAATATCTTAAGCGTTGGTTACTAGCACACTATGAACACAATAGCACAGTAGTGAGAGAGTATCCTGATTATCAAATGGTCATCACATCTCGTATTCGTAAGTACACAAAGGTACAAGCTTCTAAGAGACTTCATTCAGGATAACTTCCTACAGATCATGCTTACTACATCACATTCAGAAATAGCAAGCCAGTCATCACAGAGCGTATACAGCTCATCTTAGATAGCTCTCATACACATCCTATAGACTTCTTCTTCAACACAATCCTTAGCAAGCTAGATAGTCTTTACAACAACCCTAAGACCACAAGAGAGTACTCAAATAGCCTTAGGGAGTTCATCAGCTATCACCGTTATTCTAAGTCATTACCTAATAGCCACTCATTTTTAGTTCACAGGACTTTAGTCTTCTTACCTATAGTCTCTAAGCGATTAGTCCTTTAGCCCTAATTTTTGTAAATCTTCAAGGATTATGTAATTATGTTGTATATAATCTTGTATATGTAATGTATAGTAATAATTTATTATAATATAACCTATTTTATCCATAAAGACTTCACTGCTGAATAGGCAAATTTGGGTGAGGTCTTTTTTAGTTTATTTTTAATCTACCTTAAGGGTGAATGGATAAGAGACTATAAATCGTTGGTGCTCTAAGGCTTAACCTATTTTTACATAAAAATTGTATTGGTGAATAGGTAAGGACAGCTTATCCCTACAGGCTCAAGGGGTTGACCTATTTTTTTACCCTAATGACTTTAGTGGTGAATAGGAAATCTCAGCCCTCATCCCCTCTGTCCGTTTTTAATCGACCTAACAAAACAAACATTTTTAAACACTTCCTTCATCAGCCCCTTCTTTATCGTCTTAACAATACACCTCAAAAACAGCGCTTTTATTGATTAGTCTTTACTTTTGATACGTGACAGTGGACAATACCCTATACTACCCTTTTATCCACCCTAACCCTAACCTATATCCCTCCCTCTCTCCTCTCTACACCTATACCATACCAATACACTTTACCATTACACCCTATCATTATATCCTAAATCACTACACTCTTGCATATCCCTGTACTGTTCTGTATTTACTCACTTATAATACTATACTATCACACTACAATATACCACTACATTATACTGTTACACTATACTACAGTACTTTCGTAAATAGTATAAGGTCATATATTATAGCCTGATAGTCTGACTATTCCTGACCTTTAATAGCCTTAAGCCTTATCATTACTGACCATTACTGACCATTTAGACTAACTTATTTTACTTTACTATTCTATGACTTACCTGTGAACTTGTGTATACAGAAATGGTCTGACAAGCTAAAAATAAATTGAAATAAATTATATTTTTATTTACATTTTCTATTGACAAATAAATTACATTATTATATAATAGATACATAGTTATAGCGAAACGTAAAAGCCTAAAATAAATTAAAATAATTTATAAAAACTTTACAAAAACACTTGACAAATAAATTACATTACTGTATAATAGATAATGTAGGGTGATAGGTTATTAAAGACTTATCCAAGATATCAAAATCTTAAGGAGAAGCAAAAAAATGCTTAAAAATTTATGTAGACACAACTGCAAACTATAAACCTTGGTCTGGTGCTGTAAGTACCTATGAAACTATTGCAGAAGAAGATAAACTTGATGATCTTGATTTTTCTTCTAAAAAGAAAATTTCCAAACTTGGCTTGAATGTATTTAAAAAGAATTGATAAAGGAGAATTTAAAATGAGCAAACAACTTGAAAAACTAACAGAAAAAGCCTTAAGAACAGGGTTCGCAAACCTAAATGGTCGTTACTATATCTATTATCAAGGATACAGCGAATTAGAGAGCAAATGGCAGGTACAATATGACAATGAAACAGGAGACATAGAGCTCTATCATTGGGGAACTAAAAATTTTAAAACTTGGAAGCCTTAAAGCTTCAAAAACCTATTGTTAAGGGTTTTACGGACAATCTAGGTCAGATCGTGATGCACTTGCATTTATGTTTCGTTACTTTGGTTTACCTTATGGTGCAAGCTATCGCCCTTCTGTGGATACTTTCAGTGTATTCGCTGACTTTGGTACAGGTACAGAAGAATGGAAAACAGTTTAATGGGGAAATAAAATGAAAATTAAAGTGAACTATAAAGATTTAAAAATAGGGAACTATTTATAAGGCTGTATCAGCCGTTCTAACAACGTTATTATTACTTGTGACTGTTTTCCCTTGTGATTGTCACAAAAGACAATCAGAAGCAAATAAAAGGGCTTCAGGAGCGTATTGAGACTATCACAAAGAACAGCACGGAAAAACCCTGATGCAAACAAAGGCTTAAAGGATAGCCAAATTACCAAAAATATATGGTAGATGATGACTGCTTTGTGGAAGTGTGGGACTCACAATTTAAAACACTGAGAGCCTATACTGTGGAATTTGACGAATGGCAACACTTTAAAGTAGGTGAGGTATGGTAATGTTATCTGACTTTCTATATAAAGGAGAGCAAAATGACTAATTATAAATTGTTTTTAAGGAATTATAAACTATTAAAAAGTGGAAACACTGAATATATTTTTGAAAGCTGTTATTATAAAGCTGATAAATTAAAAATAGTTAAGTGTGTAGTACCTTTTGATTATGATGGACTATGTTTCGAAAAGGATAAAATTTATGCTTGTTATATTAGTAGAAGTTCATTTGATTTATTTGAATTAACAGGTAATTGGACTAAAAAGGGGCATAATGAGAATTTATTTACTAATAAAGCTATGGGCGAAGGTATGAAAGGTTGGCATAAAGGGCTATCACAAAAAGTTTTTTTGAATATTTTTAATGAAAAGACTTATCTAGTTTTTCTTTATTGGGGTGAAAGTTATGAGTGATAATTTATTAAAATTATATAACATGGAAGAATTGAATAGGTTACTTTTAAAAATATGCTGTGTGCATATTATGCAGACTTTTTCAGGGTTACACATGATTTTTATAGTAAGTGGTTTTAGAATACAAAAAGGGTGATATACTCTTTGTTATAAATCATCATAGTGATGAACCTAAAGGTAATATTAATAAATAGAAAAAATGCGTCAACACAATAGTTTTTTTAAGTGTTGAAAGTATTACAGATGCTAGATTAAGAAAATTTATTGTCAGATAGGTGCTGGTATGTACTACCAAGAGATAGAAAGTATTATGAACCATTGACAATACACCAATTTTTATATACAGGATATAAAGGAGAAACAAAATGAAAAACAAAAACATAAAATTAACATTAAACGACTTTTTCGTGTGGTATTATCACATTATCACATTATTATACATGAGCTTCCATGTTGACTATAGCCTTTCATTGTACTTGTGGGCTTACTGTTTAGCATTTATGATTTTTAAGCTTTAAAAATGATCTCAGAAGAACAGGAATACAAGCAAGAATTGAAGAAACGAGGTATTGCATGAAAGAAATCGCAAATTTAACAGGTCATGACATTACTATTGTCAACTATGATGGTACTATCATTAAGGTTATCAAACCTTGTGAATATGAAGACCTATTCGAGCTTCTACCACATTTAAAAATATTGGACACTGTGAAGGTGCACCATTAGATACTATTAATTTTTCTTGTGACATTTTTAGATGAGAAAATGAAGGAATTACAAAGAAACTACTCATTAATCATAGTAAGCAAAATCACTGCTGAGTGTTTGAAACAAAGAGGATACTCAGATATCTATATCCCAGGGCGAAAATACTTCCTTGAGGGAGAAATGATTGGTGTTCGTTCATTAAGTAAATATTGTTAAGGGAGATAAAGATGAAATTTGAAAATTTATCAGATGAATTAAAAGAAAGACTAAGTAAGCTGAAAGAAGACTTACAATATGAATTGTTAAGTATTGCAAAGAATGAAAAAGAGCTTGAGGTGAGCCTTACACTAGTAGAGGCTGTTATGGATAAAGTGGAAAGTCTGAATGATCTCACAAAGGGGTATCAAGGAATTAAGCACATTCGCAAACGTGCTGAGTTTATCAGGAAAACTTTAAAGGGTCTTGTCTAGGTGTACTTTAACACAGATAACCTAATTAAATATCAGGATTACTATTTGACTGAAAATATTGATAAAGATGGTTACTTTGTGAATCCCTTACCTTTAATTTTAGCTAGTCTTGACAAAGAACTTGTAATTTTTCAAGATCCTGAAGCATTTGTGAATAAGCACAAGTGTGAAATTAATCATTTTATTGGAAAATCACTGAAACGTATTGAAACTAATGAACCTCAAAGTAAAGCTATCACTTATACCGAGTTAAAAAGATAAACTATATAATGAGGGTATGGGACATGTACCTTTTTAAGTTATACCCTAAAATCAAAAAGATTTACAAGGGGTATATTAACAAATTTGATGTTACTGAGTTATTAGTTGAATTTAACCAAAAACAATCAGATAAGTTTTGGGAAACTCACAAGGAAGCTTACCTGAAATTCAACCCTAATCTCAAAAATTCACTTATAAAAGTATGGTGGAGGAGTATTTCAAAAGTTTAAACTTGCTGAAGGTCTCTATACTCCTAAATTGTCAAAACAGCTATCAAAACAAGGATTTAAACCAACTAACAAAGAATTGCAATATTTTTGGTGAAGTAAAAGACTATTTTAACGACTACTACTCACGAGGGTTTGATCGTACTGGTACAAACATTGAAAATACTACCTTATTCCTTGTGGACACTAAAAATTTTAAAATTCCAACCCTTGTGGACCCTTGGGCATTTGCAAGAAGTTGTCACAAGTATGAAGGAGCAGGTCAGGACTCACATTTTGCTATGGATTATCTAGGCTTTAACTTTTGAAAGTTTACAGTGCAGGTTATACTAAACACTCTAAAAAGCCTATTCTAAGAAAAACTTTATCGTTCATATTTTTATATGAATGAAGCAGGAGATATTGCACACGCAGGAGCTTATAGCAATATTGCAACGGAAAAGAATAAAACAGCTTATGAGTTTACTACTGTGTTGTATTGCTTGCTGTTTGACAAGAAAATTGATGATTTTAAAGAGATTGAAGGTGCTGATATCCCTGAAGGTCAATTTTACAATTTTTGAGGGTGATCGTTTTATGCATTTGTGGTGTAACATGAGTTCACGTAATAGCTATACCACTCTAGGAACTGATAATATTTTATCAAGTGTTCACTTTGGAAAAAGGTGATGTTGATCTTTCAGAATTATCGAGATATCATTCGTGAATTAGATAATGAAGTATTTGAGAAATTAAAAACTAAATACTATGAAGTTATTAAATAAGGAGAACAAAATGAAAACTTTTAAAGAATTATTGACTTTGACACAAAATGAACTAGGTGACAAATTGTTTGATTGGCTAGTTAATGACTATAACTATAAGGTTATTGACTATGGATATGTTATCCAAGGAATTAGTGAAAATCCTAATGCTCCTGTGTTGGTAGCACACCTTGATACAATCAACACTCACCGAAATGCTAGTGAAACTGCTTACTCAGCTAGATTATCCACAGAATTGCCTCAGGGTGCTCCTAAATTGGGTGATATCATCTTTTACAATGATATTATCATGCTACACCCTATGGCTAATCCTAAAGCTTGCTTGTTTAGGTGCTGATGACCGCTGTGGAGTTAAAACTATCCTTGATATCCTTGATATGGGCTTCAGACCTCATATTCTCTTCACTACGGACGAGGAAGTAGGCTGTCAAGGGTCTAAGAGGGCTGTTGAAGGAAAGCTCTTAGAAGAGTTCTCAGAGGCTTCTATGCTCATCCAAGTTGACCGAGGTGTCCATGAAGGATATTGGAATGAGATGGTATTCTACAACTATGACAAAGACTCAATCCCTGAGATTTATGAGGAATTGTCTAAATACTACAAACTAGCCACAGGATCCTACACAGATGTAGCTACGTTAGGTCCATATCTAAACAAACCTATTGTAAACCTCTCAGCAAGTTATATGAATGAGCATAAACGTACTGAGTTCATCTCAATGGCTTCTTATGAAAAAAATCTTGAAGGACTTTATCAATTCCTTGTGTGGTTAGAATCACAGGATACTAGCTCATGGAAATACACAGCTAAACCTATTCCTAAGGTTACAACCTATGCAAACGGTTGTTATGGAATGACAAAACCTGTTAAGGGTAAAAAGCGTAAAAGCTCTTGCTGATAAAGATCAAACTGTGGAAAAAGCTAATTCAGGTATTAATACCTGGTTTACAAGCACAAAGCACAATCAATATTCAACACTTACTATCATCCTACATTTTAAAAACTTTGATGAAGGTATTGAATTACTGCATGAAGCATACCAAAAAGGATATACCTGCTACTCACTAAGTCAATTTCGATATATCCTTAACTATGGGGAATTGTAAACAAAAAGAGCTCTAACGAATTTGTTAGAACTCAAGGAAATACATGTACTATGAGTATATCACACTATAGGTTAGTTGTCAACACTTTTTAAAAATTTATTTAAGATTTATTAGAGGTATCAACTATATCATATAAGATACTTACTTATAATCTATAAGACTATAGTATTAAGTAGTTATCTTATATAGGATAGTCTTGCCTCTAATAAATAATTTGAATCAAAAACCTCTTGACATTTGAGAGATAAAGTGATAACCTAGTTATACCATAAATCGTAGAAATGAGGAATTACATGTATATTAAAATCCCCACAGAATTGAACCAATATATGGATCGTCCAGGTCTTGTGTTATTCTATTCTTGCATGGCTAGTATGGCTGAAGGTAAGCCTGTGGCTAATATCTCAGTAAGTAATGAGTGGTTTGAGAAGCATTTAGGGGCTATCTAACTATTCTGTGCATGAATATGGAGTTATCCTTGAGAATATGGGACTACTTAATCGTAATAAAAGCTAAGTATGGTTGGAATGAAGATGGTTATTGGGCTAAACGTGATTGGACTGTCAAGGCTACACTTTACAATGAATTAATGAGCCAATCAACTCCTGAAAAACCATTTATTACAGTACAGACTGAATGGATTGAGCAGTATAGACTAGATAGTTATACTTTAATGGTATTATCATTCTTTTACTCACTTGTGGTTGCTAATCATGGAGCTAATGAGTACACCTTCAATAACAAGGAAATTATGCCTCACCTTGGTATTGCCTTGTAAGAAAGCTTTTGCTAAACATCTCAATACCCTACATACTTAGGATTAATCACAATAATTAAAAGCTAACACAAGAGGTCGTACAGTACTTGTGAATGACTTGGTTTTGAATGATAAGGAAGCTGAAAATTCTGAACAGGTTTTGAGCACTTAATGTACAATTTAAAAACCCTAATAGCTACCAAAGAAGGATCTCAAAGTCTTTTAACAAAAGCCTTAAACGTTATGTAAAAACGTGTGATGGACTCATTATGGAAGTTTAAGGTTAAGGGTTGGGAGTTTGTCAGAGATATTTATACTGAGCTATTCGGTATATATCAAAGCCCTAATGATAGAGCTTATGAGCGAGAATTGATAAGAGAGGGGTGGAGTTGGTCAAGTGTCCTCTAAATTTATGACATTGTTAAAGCGTAACTTTCCTGAAGATGGGGTGAGTTCACGTAGGAATTAACAAGAAATTCTACAATCGAAAACATGAGGAAGCAAGGTTTAATCGAGATTTTTGAAGAAGCCAAGTTTCCTTTGAAATTACTAGGGTCTCGGTTAAGGCTCTAAGAGATAAGTTTGACTTATATATCTGCTTTACTCCTGTGAAAGAAGGTAAGCGAATCAAGCCTAATGCACAAGATAGTTATATCATTGCACAGGATATTGATGGAGCTCCTATTCCTAAGGATCTTCCTCCTTCATACTATTGGGAAACAAGCCCAGGAAGTTTCAAGGAGTTTGGATCCTAGATAATCCTGTTACACCTCAGGAACAAGAAATAATCAATCGTAAGCTTGTGACTAAATATGGCTTTGATCCTTGTGGAAATGACATAGTACACTATTTCAGAATCCCAAGGACTAGAAATCACAAGTATGCTAGTACATTTAATGTATCTAGTATGCAAGGTGAGGGTACAGTCTATCGTAAGCGTGACATTATCAAGCATCTCAAAGATGTAGATATTCGTACTATCACAGAAATTGAGAATGAACCTATTGAGGATAAGTACTATGACCTTGAAGATCTAATACAAGAATATAGTATTGGTCCTGAGTTTCGTCAGATTTTAGGTACTGACCGTTCTGAATGGGCTTGGAATGTTGAATGTAAGATGATTATTGAAGGTGCAAGTAAGGAAGAAGTCAAGTTTGTTCTCTTAAATGCTCCTAGATCAATGGCTAAGTTTAATGAATCAAACGTGGACAAAGAGGTTCACAGGGTATTCGCCAAAATGGAAGCCCAAGAGAAGGAAGAGGAAAAGATACTTGATGAGAAACCTATTCTTACTTCAAAGGTTCAACATGGTAGTACAGAAATCACAAAACTGAAAGATAAGGGTAAGTCTAAGGTTAAGCGTACTGTGTCAATCAAGAAGGTTGATGAGATTGAACCTTTTGACCCTACAGATTTTTGGTTAGTTGAAGACTTTTGGGAGAATAGTTCAGTAGGTGTTATTGGAGCTCCTTCAAAGAGCTTTAAATCTACTTTTACTCTCAATCTAGCCTGTGCAGTTGCTACAGGTAGACCTTTTGATGGTAGAGAGGTCAAGCAAGGAGCTGTGTTGATCCTTCAGGGAGAAAACAATCTCTCAATGGAACAGCACAAGATCTACTCAATCACAGGAGAGACTGACTTGCCTATCTACTTTGTGGATGACAATATCACAATGGATCAGATTTACAAGCTAAAGGATGATATTAATGCTCTAGGAATTAAGCTCTTAATCATTGACCCTATGTACTTACTATTTGGTTCAGGAGATATCAACCGTCACCAAGATATAGTTCAGAGGTTAGAAATGCTAACTGATCTGAGAAATGATACTGGATGTTCTGTGATGGTAGTACACCACTCAAGGAAGTTAGAGAGAGGTACTAAAATCCAAACCTCAGATATGTATGGTTCAGCCTTCATTGAAGGTTGGTATGAGTCTATGATACTCTTACAGCGAACCTCTAATAACTCAAGTAGGATGACTACATTTTTCCAGAAATCACAAGTCAGGAGATGTTTATGACCTTGTGGTTGATGATAACATGGGCTGTAAAGCCTATAAACGTAAGGGTGAAACAGCTATGCTGAAGAACCCAAGAAATTAGTAAAAACTAAAAAGGAAATAATGAAGATGAAAATAAAACAACTCTATTGGCTGTAGCTACACTTGCTACACTTGCTAGTACTAACAATGTTAAGGCTGATGCCCAGGATGCCCCTGTAAGCTCACCAGAAGCCTCAGAATTAGTTTCAACTACTGCTGTGGAGAATAACACCACTGCTCCTGAAAAATGCAACAGAGAGCACTACAAAGGCTCCTACGACTATCACAAAAGAAGGTACTGAAATCACAGTTACTAATCCGGAGGTAGTAGTGGATCAATCAAATGGTAATGGAAAGTATCAACCATTCACTGTGGAATATAAAAATATCCACTTTGATGATAACATGGCTATCAATGAAGGTGACAAAGTTAAGTTTACTTTACCTGAAGAAGTAAAATTTCAAACTAGCTTTGACTTTGACGTGTACAATCCTGACAAAGCAAGTTGTAGGTAAGGCTACTACTGATGCAGAAAACAATACAGTTACTACAGTGTTCAATAACTACTTTGCTAGTCATCCTTTGAACAAACAAATGAGTTTGAAATTGGATGCTACATGGACTGACAAGGTTCAATCAGGTAAACCTGTGACAGCTAACTTTAATGGAACACTTGTGACTACACAGATTGGTAAAGAGCAAGTGATCGGTAAAGATGAGCTTCTTTCCAAGTGGGAAGTCAAGACAAAGATGATCCTACAGTCATTAATTGGACAGCACGTATTAATTATGCTAAGCGTGTTCTAAACTATGTGACTATCATTGATGAAATGTCAGAAAATCAAAAGTTAGTTGATAACTACTTTGAGATCAAGAACATTGAAAGTGTAGATCCTTGGATTGACAAGGGTGATGCTATGGATCTAGTAAAATCCATTAGTAAGTCAGATCATGGATTTACAATCAAAATGGATCGCTTGGATCACATGATCTACATTAACTATAAGACTAAGCTTACTAAACCAGTTAAAGAGTCTTTCAATCCTACTAATAAGATTGAAATTAAAGCTGAATCTGATGGTGGTATCTCACACAGCTATGTACAGCTTGTTGGAGGAAAAAGGTAATGCCTCAGGTGAAACTAAGCCTGAACCTACATGGGAAATCCCTAATGACTTCCCTATCGTGGATAAACCATCTATTGATCCTAAGGATGTTCCTATGGTTCCTCCTGCTCCTGTAGTAAATCCCTGAATGGAAAGGTGGAACTACTCCTTGGGATGCTCCTAAGTATGAAAAACCTGAGTGGCATGGAGGTATTCCAGGTATTCCTGAGGTACGTGAAAAACCTGAGCTTATCATTCCTGATGAGCCTGAAAAAGCCCGTAACTCCCTAAGACACCTGAGAAACCACAGGAACCTAGCAAACCAAATAAACCAAGTGAACCTAAACCACAAGAGCCTGTTAAACCACAGGATCCAAAAACCACAAGAACCTAAGCAGTGGTAGAAGTTAAGAACACAGGATCAGAAGAACCAATCAAGTCTTATGATGCACTGCTGTGTTACCTGCTACTGGATCTGACTTTGGCATTGCTGCTAGTCTATTAGGTATGCTTGGACTAATGGTTGGAATTAAGTTCAAGAAAGAAAAACTAATATGAAGTTGGAGTTTAAGAACACTGAGGAAGATTGCTTACTATGAAGAGGTATTAGAGACTCTTCCTCAGTATCCAACTCCATTACTAAATCATGCTATGGGGTTGGTAAAGTTTAGAATATCAAAATTAAAGGAAAGCTAAAAGATGAATGTGAAAAAGAGGATACTAAAATTTATTAGTATACATAGAGATGAAATTTTTGTGTCATTAGTGCTAAGTTTTATCTATTCAGGGGTAGTTTTAATTACCTATGTAATATTACTTAGCTTACCTAGTGGTATTCTTCCACTGATATTCTCAATAGTATGGTATGGTTTGAAATTTTTAATGTACCTTATGGGATTAATCTATATTTTTGGAGATTAATATGATAGATTTACAAAATTTTATTTTATACATATTCATTGTAGTATGGTTTATTGGCTGTGTGGACTATCTATATAGCCTTTGTGTCTAATAAGGAGCTGAAGAAAGTTAAGTCAGTCATTAAGTCACAAAATCGAATGATGGCACAATCTCTAGACCTCATAACATGGCTTTGGCAGGGAGAAATACTTGCTAGAAGAGCTAGAAAAGAAGGATAAACATGTTTAAACAAGATTATGATGACTGGTTATCAACACCTCCTAGAGATTGGTATGGTGACTATGAGACTAAAACATGATCCTGATTATTATATCAGAGTAGGCAGTGGTGGAGGTATGTTGGAGATGACGAAGAGTGTTAGAAAACCTATACCTAAGTGGGCTAGAGAATTTTGTTTAGACAACATGAACACAGTTGAGGAAGAGTTATCTTTAAAAATATGACTACTTATTCAAAATGTGATTACGACTTTCTTACTACCTCAAACAGATAGGTATGTATAGTGATGCTTTCTACATGCCTTAGACGAATGAAGCTAGATAAGCTACCTAACATAATAACCTTGTCAAAAATGATTGATATATTCACAAGGGAAGAGCTGTGTTGGTTGGTACATTATTGGCATGATGAATACTATGGTAAAACGGATATGAACTCAGGAAACTTATTGAAGAGTTTATTAATACTGACTTCCTTTGACTTTTGAATATGTAGATATACCTGAGTTGTTTCATGGGTGTAGATCAATTAGTGGTGATAAGGTCACACAGTCAATAACAGAGAGACAAATTAGAAAGAACATGGATAGATTACTATACATGGCTAGGTCATTTGAGATTGGGTTTGAAAATTATGAAGAAGAATATTGATTTAAGCAAGCCTGTGTGTCTAGACATAGAAACCACTGGACTTGACAGGTTTAGGGATGAGATTACTTCCCTACAGATAGGCTACTAGTTAACTACTGGAAAATATAGCGTAAATTCTTTGACTGGCAAAAATACTAGCATGGAATTTTTACTAAAACTGCTTACCTTCTTAAAACAGGCTAAGTTAGTAACACACAATGGAAAGTTTGACTTACTATTTCTTTATGTTAAGACAGGGATTGAGCTTAATCTTTGGGTTGATACATTAGTACTTGCACACGTTTGTGGAGAGGAAGAGCTTGATGTAAGCCTTTAGTTAAGAGTACTTTAATGTTGACTATGATATTGAGACTGAAGCTAAGAAGGGCAAGATCAGAAAGGTTCATCTCTTATGGTCTTGATGATGTTCTTTATCCTGTTAAGTTAATGAAGATCTTTAAGAGAAACTTAACCTGTATGATCTTGTGAAGGTATATAAGCATGAGATGAGAGCTTATAGAGCCTACTATGAGG
>BNJV01000266.1_pt1 | contig 72962 bp, 82 predicted proteins | sample 8540591 | NCBI WGS metagenome assembly BNJV01 (sample SAMD00202457, study PRJDB9452) | human saliva metagenome | host: Homo sapiens
GTCATTTTTCCACATTTCGTATTGTACATCAAAAATGAATACGCAAGAGATTTTTCATAAACCTTTCATAAACTATTTTTAATATTTTTCAATATAGAAAGTGATAACAAACACAATGATAAAGATTTTTATCTGCATCCTCGCTCTATACATCGAACATTTTAAATTTTTAGATTTTATATGAAAATTTATACCCTAAATGATAGTCAAGATTGATTATTAACTATATTTACAGAGTTTTAGACAATCTTATGCTGCCATGCCCCTCTAATAAATCGCAAATAGGAACAGCATAAGCGTAAGGACTGATCAAAGCACAAGGATAACCAGGCACCTAATAATCCTAAACCTAACGTAATACACAATAGATAAGTAATAATAGGTCGAATAATGGCTACACTAACTAGGGAGTATTGCATAATATAATACGTATCCCCAGCCCCTTTTAACACACCAGAATATACTTGCTGTAAGGCTTGTGGAAACGCAGCAACAGCCATAATCCCCATTAATGAGCCCGATAAAAGTACTACTTCGCTTTCACGAGTATAAAGCTGTACCAAGAAATCACCAGGACCAATAAATATCAGGCACTTACAAGGCCCACGATCAGTCCGATGCGGGCACCTATTTTACCATAGACAAGAGCAATATCTGGACGTTTATGCCCAAGGTTTTGCCCTGTATGAGATGCTCCTGCGAAACCAAGCCCCATAGCAAAGTAATAGAATATATCCATCAAGTTCATACATACATAGTGTGCTGCCAATGGCACAGCCCCTAATGAAGCAACAATCATAGTGTATGTATACATACCAAAACGTTCAAAGAACTGCTCCCCTAGAGAGCTGCCCCCAACGTGAAACATCGTATGGAGTACGGGCCTTTCAAAGGTCCATTTGGACGGATGTCGCAATGTTAATCCTGTAGTCGTGTGCTGTGAGATAGTACGCAATAGCAACAAGGCAATAAGAGCACTACTGATCATAGTGGACACACCTGCACCCATAACACCGAGCTTAGGAAAGAAACCAATACCATAAATCAAGAAAAAGTTCATGATGGTATTTAAAATGTTCCCCACTACATTTGATTTAAAAATCACTTTTGTATTACCATATCCGATAAGTGCTGCCCCTACAATTTGGCTAAAGGACTGAAAGATAAGGCTAATAACAACGAAACGACCATACCAGACTGCGGTTTCTATATAACCATCTTCGGCGCCAGTAAAACGTAAAATATGCTCTAAATTAAAGAAACATATCACTAATAAAGGCACATAAATCAAGAAATTCAATAATATAGACTGCTTAAGAACTGCATTCATACCGTCCACATCGCCTTCACCATGACGGCGTGCAATGATAGCGGTAACAGCAATAGATAAAGCGCGACAGAAAATGAGCATCACCATTTCAGGCTGTCCCATAATACCGACCGAGGCCAAAGCAGATGCACCGAGGGCCCCTACCATTGCCAAATCGATGGCTGTCATAAATTGTAACATCAAACCTTGTAATGTAGCTGGCCAAGCAATTTTCAAATAATTACCATATAGTTGCTTTGTCGTCCCTACCGGACCTAACCGCTCTGCAGCGGGCAACATAGTATCTACTGAAAGCCATCGTTGTATGCGGTCTAACATAGTAACTCCTATTCATGCAAGATCGTATAAGATTGAGCTATCTATTAGCTCCAATATCTTCTGTATTATATCACAATAATATATGAAAAAGTCATTCATATATAATAATTTTATTTAATAATCTATATCAAAATCGTCAAAAAGAACCTCTTATAATATCTAAATATACCCTACCAGGTATTCCAACATATAAGAGGTTCTTTTTAATTTTAGAAAAATATTATATCAGTCTATTATTAGAGATTAATTATCAATTATCAACCTTTGGATGCCAACAATTGACTAACTGCTGCACGCAAGTCTTCTAAACCTTGTTTAGTTTCAGCTAATTCTTGACGTTGACGCTCATTTTCAGCCTCTAACGTATTTAAACGAGCCGCTTGATCTGCGATTACAGTTTTTGTTCACTATTTTCTTTTTTGAGACTAGATACTTCATCTTGCATTACATACACAGAGCTAATAGGGCCTGCTTTGTAACGATCTGGAATATTTTTCTTTTCTGGGCTAGAGCCAAATTTGTGAGTTACACCAGCATTTACCATGTTGCGGTTTGCCCCAAGAGATACGCCAACGTTAAACATTGTGTCTTCGTTCGTATAATGTGCAAGACCGAGGGCAGCTGCTGTTTCACCACGATAGTTACCAACACCAGCCATAACTTGAGTTGGTTCTAATGGATCGTATTGGATTGGTTTCAACGCTGCCATAGCTGCGGCATGAGCACCGACACGTTGTACTTCACCAGCTACTTGTCCAATAGCATCGCCAATTTTAGCATTAGATGCTTTCAATTGACCAACATTTACGGCATCCGTATCAGCCGTACCAGGTGCAATACCTTTCAATTGGTTATTACCATTATTGAGACCATCCTTAGTTAAGGATACAGGGCCTGCATTAGGGTTGTTAGGATTTGCACTGCCTGGAGTAATTGTCATGCCATTGCCATTCGTTACAGTCGTATTACCGTCTGCATCCTTAAATGTAGCAGATTTCATATCTTTAAGCTCAGGATTTACAGCATAACTAATGGATTTACCGTTTTGGCTAACCATCATATTATTACCCGCTTTGAAAGTAAGTGTTTCGTTAGGTTTTACTTTTTCAGCTGTTGCACTTGGTGTGCTATTAACGCCAGAACCTTCTGTGCCTACAGCAGCGTCCCACCCTGCATCGGCTACGGCAGATTTAACTTGATCTTCAGTGGCTGCACGACCAGGAGTAATATTATTTGGATCCCAAGTTTTATTAGCTAAACCACTAATAACGCCATCCTTACCATCGATACCTACAGTACCAATCGTAGCTTTTCCATCTTTACCGTCGAGAGCAATCTTATCGCCAGCCTTTACAGAACCATTTTTGCCATCGATGGCTACAGCATTTGTACCATCACCAGCTTTAATAGTACCATCTGTACCATTAATCGCTACAGCATTACCATCTTTACCGGCTTTAATAGTACCATTTGTACCATCTACAGTAATAGCTTTAGTTGGGTCTGTACCTAATGTAACCTTATCATTTAACTTGTTATCGTAAATGATATGACCATCAGCAGCAGTTGTCTTAGTCAATACAATATTGCCTGTAGTGCTGCCCGCACTTTCACCACCATTAGCAGTCAATTCAGTAGTAGAAGCCTTAGTTTTAGCCTCTAATTGACGTACATTGACAGCATCAGTATCGTTTGTGCCATCTGCAACATTAACAATTTTGTTATTGCCATTGTCTAGACCATTGCCAGTCAAGGATACCTTATCTTTACCGGCAGTAGTAATAGTTACACCATCTTTAGTAAGTGCTGTGTTATTACCATTACCGTCGTCAATTACAGTGCTATCCGCAGTAGATGTATTTGTTTTTGCACCATCAGTAATTGTAGTACCTGTTGCCGTTGTAGCAGTAGATTTAGCACCATCAGCTACTGTGTTGCCAGCTGCTGTAGATATATTTGTTTGAGTACCCGCAGTTTGTGTAATGGAATCACCATTGATAACTGTTGTATTGCCACCTGTACCATTGAAGCTTGCAGAGTTCATATTCACAAGATCTTTATTCAAGGAATATGTAAAGTCTAATTCATTTTGATTAATTGTGATATTTTCACCAGCAATCATCTTAACTTTTGCATCTTTGCCTACTTTTGCATCTTTTTTAGTACCAGTTTGGATACCAGACGTAGCAGCATCTTTATCTGCTGTAATTTGCCATGTTTGGCTTGCTGCAGCATCCGCCACTGCTTTCAATTGATCCTCTGTAGCAGCACGGCCAGAAACGGCATTACCATTCCAAGTTGTATTACCTAGACCAGTTACATGGTTAGTAGCGCCATCTACTGTTACGCCCCCAATATTAGCAGTTTACCAGTAATCGCACCAGTAGTACCATCCAATGTTACTGCATTCGCACCAGTACCTAATGTCACCTTATCGTTGAGTTTTACGTCATAAATAGTGTGACCATCAGCTGCTTTGCTAGAGGTCAATACAACATTACCCGTTGTACCATCAGCTGCTTCTCCATCGTTGGCAGTGATTTCAGTTTTCGTAGCTTTTTTAGCTGCATTGATTGCATCAGCTACGTTCTTAGCAGTTGCTACACCATCGGTAGCAGGACCTGTAATTGTGCCGTCTGCGCCAGCAGTAATCGTTTCTGTATTAACATCGTATTTAACAACGCCTGCATCATCGATACTAGCTGTAGTCATATTACCATTTTTGAAGTTCAAACCATCTGCTAAGGATACTTGTTTTGCAGTACCATCATTTGCTTTATAAGACAAGTTTGTCTTAGCCGCAATCTTAGTACCATCGATAGTAACTTTGTAATCCTTAGTTGTGCCATCAGCACTTGTTGTAGGCGTTACAGTTAATGGATTGTCTGCATCTGTTGTATCTGTGCTTACAGTTACTGCACCAACAGCAGATTTTTTAACTTCCGCTTCAGATACTTTAACAGTTAAGTTTTTACCATCTGCATCTGTAGTTACGTATTTACCGTCACCTTTGATACCAAATGTATCATCTTTAAGGTTCACTACGCCAGCAGATGTGTTAGTATCGCCAGAGAATTTCAAGTTAACTGCATCTGTACTTGCTTTTGCAGCCTTATTAATCGCATCTGCTACGTTTTTAGCTGTTGCTAAACCATCATCACCTGCTACAGATGCGGCACCTGTTGTAGCATTACTATCGATAGTAGCACGTTTTGTAGAAACCTCTACAGTATTGCCATTCATCTTAGTAGATACGAAGTCGCCTGTAGCACCTTTTACATTGAATGCTACATCGCCATCTTTTAAGGATTGGCTGGATACAGTACCACTATCTGCACCAAGAGAAACCTTACGGTTTACAGCAGCTACAGAATCATTGATCTTAGTCTTAGTATCATCGTTAATATCAAATGTTACTTTACCATCATTATCTACGGTAGCTTTAGTCATTGTGCCATCTACAAAGTCTAAGCCTTTAGATAATTTAACAGTTTTAGCATCTGCATCAGCAGCAGTATTAGCACGATATGTTAAAGTTTGACTTGCTACAGTATCTTTCAACTGTTTGACATTTACCGCATCAGTATCAGCTGTACCTTCAGCAACCTCTTGAATCTTGTTACCACCAGCCTTGATTTCGTCAACACCGAATTGTACCTGCTTACCTGCCGCATCCTGGAATGTAAAGCCCTTTGCATTACCTTCAGCCAGGTTTCCATCTTCATCACTAAATGAAAGATTTTTAGAGTCAAGAGCACTACTATTATTACCCGATTTAAGTGATATCGAACCTAACGCTATAGCAGTTGTATGCTCATTAGCACCAGTTGCACCATTAGTCATTCTTAACTCATCACTAGTAATAGTCGAACTAGTACCAGCATTATCTTTAAACTCAGCTTTATTAGCTTTGATACTACCATCTCTACCATTTAGGAAAATGGTTTCTCCTCCTGGATTAACAAGAGATATAGAGTTCATATCTGTAAGATTTTTATTTAGGCTAACTGAAATATTTTTGTTATTACGATTAACTGTAATATTGTTATCACCAGTAAAGTCTACAGTATCACCACCGGCTACTGTAGTCGGTGTATCACCATTAGCAGATAGTTTCCATGCTGCACCGTCTTTAGCTTGGCTAGCCGCTTTGTTAATAGCATCAGCTACGTTCTTAGCAGTTGCTAAGCCATCATCACCGGTAACAGAAGCAGTACCTGCAGCATCACTGTTGATAGTGGAACGTTTTGTAGATACCTCTACAGTATTGCCATTCATCTTTGTAGATACAAAGTCGCCTGTAGCACCTTTTTACATTGAATGCTACATCACCATCTTTTAAGGATTGGCTAGATACAGTACCACTGTCTGCACCAAGGGAAACCTTACGGTTTACAGCGGCTGCAGAATCGTTGATCTTCGCCTTAGTGTCGTCGTTAATATCGAATGTTACTTTACCGTCATTATCTACAGTGGCTTTAGTCATTGTACCATCCACAAAGTCTAGACCTTTGGATAATTTAACTGTTTTAGCATCTGTATCAGCAGCTGTATTAGCACGGTATGTTAAAGTTTGGCTTGCAACAGTATCTTTCAACTGTTTTACGTTTACCGCATCAGTATCAGCTGTACCTTCAGCAACCTCTTGAATCTTATTGCCACCAGCATTGATTTCATCAAGACTAAACTGAACCATTTTACCTGCTGCACTTTGGAATGCCATGCCTTGAGCACTACCTTGAGCAAAATTCCCATCTTCATCATTAAATATGAGATTTTTAGAATCAAGAGAGCTGCTATTAGGTCCGGCTTGTAAAGATAAACTACCAACGTCTAAATAAGTATTCGCTGTATTCGGTTGATTTACATCAATACCATTATTGATTCTAATACCATCACGGTCAATTTGTGTATAATTACCTACAGCTGGATCACCAAACTTACCGCTAGCATTAATTGCATCAAACTTGATTGTCTCACCCACACCATTTTCAAGAGAAATAGAGTTTAATTTCTTAAGATCTTTATTTAATGTGGTAGCGATATTTTTGCCAGTTTGGGTAACTGTAATATTGTTATCACCAGTAAAGTCTACAGTATCTCCACCAGATACCTTTGTACCAGTATCACCATTAGCAGACAAGTTCCATGCCGCACTGGCTTTAGCCGCATCAGAGGCTTTATTAATAGCATCTGCTACGTTTTTAGCAGTTGCAATACCGTCATCACCTGTTACAGATGTCTGCACCTGTTGTGGCATTGCTATCGATAGCAGACACGTTTTTGTAGATACTTCTACAGTATCGCCATTCATCTTCGTAGATACAAAGTCGCCAGTAGCCCCTTTTACATTAAATGCTACATCGCCGTCTTTTAAGGATTGACTAGATGGTGTACCACTATCTGCACCAAGAGAAATATTACGATTTACTGCTGTAGAGGCATTGTCTACTTTAGATTTAGTCGCTGCATCAAGACCTACTGTAACAGTTTGACCATTTACAGTTGCAGTTACGCCATTAGTGCCAGAAACAGTGAGTTTTTGATTTTTAAGGTTAACTGTACCATCTGTAGTACCATCGGAAACGGTAAGATTTTGAGATAAACCATCAACAGCTTTATTGATAGACTCAGCTACGTTTTTAGCAGTCGCTAAACCATCTGTAGGACTTGCAACTTTAGCTTTACCATCCGCATCATTCGTAATCGTTTCAGTAGCAGTAGAAATAGTTACATTCCCATTTGCACCTACAGTTGCTGTTGTGAAAGTACCATTTGTAAAGTTTAAACCCTTTGCCAGGGATACTTTATTTTCATTGGCACCATTAGCTTTGTATGTTAATTGTGTTTGATTAGCTAATTTTGTTGTATCAATACCAATTGCATAGTCCTTAGTATTTGTACCTGCTGTTGGTGTAATTGTAATAGGATTATCTGTCGTATTAGCCTTGCTAACAGTTACTGCGCCTACAGCTAAATCTTTTACTTTACCGGAATCAACAGCTACTTGCACACCTGTAGTAGAAGCTTTAGTAGTAACTAGATTGCCATCACCAGCCACTTTAAAGGTTGCATCACCGTCTTTAAGATACTTAAGACCTGTAGATCCTGTATCACCTGTTAAACCAATACCTTTAGTCGTAGCATTTACCGTATTGTTATCTAGACCAACAACAAGACTCCCATTATTTGTACCCACTAAATCAGTTCTAATACCATTAGCACCAATTACTTTTAGTGGACTTTCACTAAGCTTAACAGTGCCAGTTTTAGAATTTGTATCTAATTTTAATGTCACGTCAGATACAGCATTCTTAACATCTGTAATGTTAGCTGCATTAGTACCTACGTTACCACCGCTAGAAACATTGGTAATTTGTTGACCACCTGCACTAATGCCATTAGTGCCAAACTTAACCGTATTAGAACCAGCCTTACCAGATAAACCATCTTTCGTGATAGTCACATTATTTCCAGTAGTTGGACCAATTTGAAGCGTTGTATTGCTCAACACATTATTGCCGGCTGTGAAAGATTGACCTGTGAAAGTTTTACCTGTAACAGCACCGTTTGAACCATCTAATGTAATTTGGTTACCACCAGAAGAAACAGTAACGGATTTATTAGCTTTCACAGTATCTACAGTAATTGCCTTATTCAAAGAAGTCGTAATTTTCTTGCCATTACGAGCTACTGTAATATTGTTATCACCTCTGAAGGATACAGTATCCTCTTTGTTGATCACCTCGCTACGGCCATTGTCATTATCTGCAGCTAATTTCCAATTATATGCATTGGCAGAAACTGCTTTATTAATAGCATCTGCTACATTTTTAGCATCAGCCATACCTGCAGCATTTGCAGAAGCCTGACCATTTGTGACATTAATATTTGAGTTTTGCCAGAAATTGTAAGGTTTTGACCATTAGCAGCTGTTGTAATGTATGTACCATCACCTTTGAGGCCTAATGTGCTATTTGCAAGATTTACATCGCCACTACCAACATTGCCAGCAAAAGCTAAGTTAACGCTTTTTAATTGCGCCACGTTAACAGCATCTGTATCCTCTTTACCTGCTGCAAGGCCTGTAATTTGACGAGTTGCAGCAGTACCATTACCTACAGCAACAGCTCCCGTTGTAGGAGATAATACCCATGTATTTAATCCTGCATATTTATTGGTACGATTGTCGTTTGGATTATAGCCCTTATTCGCAATGCCACCAGCACGATTCGCTACAGATCCAACGCCTAAGGCAACGCCCCCTTCTACACTAGCCGTAGAGTTAGCACCAAAGGCAGCCCGCTCTAATAGCAGTTGCCGTCGCACCATTACCTACAGCAGTTGAGTACTGAGAGGATGTACTAGCACTACTACCAATAGCAATATTATCCAAGCCATTAGCCGTAGCGGCAGTACCGATAGCAAGAGCTCTATTACCTGTAGCAGTTGTTTTAGTAGAGCCATAAGAACCAATCGCTATAGTACCATCACTAGAGGCCGTAGCACTACCACCTAACGCCACAGAATTAGCAGCATCAGCTGTTACATCTATACCTATAGCTGTAGCATTTAATTGTTTAGATTTTGCAGCATTACCAACTGCAACACCGCCTTGTTCAGAAGTTGTGAAATTTGTACCAACAGCTACGCCATTTTTGCCAGCTGCGGAAGAGTTATGACCTACTGCAAGGGAATTTTCCCCTTTAGCAGTAGTCAGCATCCCTACTGCCGTAGCAGATGTAGCATTAGCAGTAGATAAAATCCCCAAAACTGTTGAAGATGGACCAGTAGATGTATTCTTTCTACCTACGGCCACAGCACCTTCACCGGTAGCTTGGGATTCAGAACCAACAGCTAGAGAATTAGATGTTTTAGCATTTGTCTTATAACCAATACTTACCCCTGCACCCCCATCTGCCTTGGCCGCAGTACCAATAGCTACGCTATATCCGCCAGAAGCAACAGCATAATCATCAAATCGATCAGATGTAGCCCCACCAATAGCAACGTCGCCACCATTAGTCGCTTGTGCATAAGTACCACCTGCAAAGGCGCCAAAGCCAGTCGCCTGTGTAGCACTACCAATAGCAGTGCCACGAACACCAGAGTTAGCGATAAGACCTAGTGATACACCACCTCTACCAGTCGCACTAGCACCTGCACCAACAGCTACAGCTGGTTGAGCTGGATCAGCATACTGTGAATTAGCTACTGCTCTATAACCAATAGCAATAGACTGATTACTGTTGGACTGGGATTCATTACCGATAGCAAGACCATTGGTTAAGTTTGAATACATTTTAGTACCGCCCTCAATAGTCGCAGTCGGTCTATCTGCTGCAGATACATCCGCAACTACACCAGCTTGCATTGCTAAAGCCGCTAAAATGCTTGCTACTACAATTTTCTTTTTCCCTGTTTTGTTCTTTGCCATTTCAGATACTACAACATAGCACTGCTTTGACTTGGACCAAATGACTTTAAATATCTTATTCATACAATTTTCCTTCTTTAAATGACTAACCCTCAACTATATGAATTCTGTTATCCAAACATATGGATATTTGAAAGATAATGAAAAATACTCAGACTCTCATTACTTAAAAAAATCTATCTTTAATTTTTAACATAATATACATTATTCTCTCAATTAAAAAAATCGTATTATTTGGATATTTAATACAATCACTATATTCTTAAATAATTATATAAACATGCGTTATTATTGAATTTCATTTATACTTCACCTCAATTAATTGCATATTTTTCCGTATTATTATTCTATTAAATGAGAATGGAAAACTCATCAATAAAAAAACATGAACATTGTTTTTATATTTAAAAGTATTCACTATTCATACTCTATATGCAGCTTTATTGATTGTTTTATTAATTTTTTAAACAAGAAATTATTTAGTATTTTATGTCTAAGATAGACTTGTTACAAAAATCTTTTGTTTCTTCTATGTAAAGAGCCCCCTCGAACGAGGGGGACTCTTTTCATTTTTTTACATATCCATTCAGATTGTATACATAGTTTTTAACTATATATTCACGAACCTTATGCTTTGTTTGCTAACAATTGGTTAACAGCTGCTTTCAACGCATCAATTTCAGATTGTTGTTGTTCAAGCTTGGATTTGTACTCTTCATTTTGGTTACGTAAGTGACTTACTTCATCTTGCATTACGTAGATAGAGCTAATAGGGCCAGCTTTATAACGTTCTGGAACAGCGTCTTTTCTATCACGGCTGCCACCAAATTTGTGAGTTACACCAGCATTTACCATACTATGGCTAGAACCAAGTGTAATACCTACGTTGAACATAGTATCTTCAGTTCTGTAGTGAGCAAGACCGATTGCACCAGCTGTTTCACCACGGTAGTTACCAATACCTGCCATGATTTGAGTTGGTTCCAATGGATCGTATTGGATTGGTTTCAACGCTGCCATTGCTGCCGCATGTGCACCAACACGTTGTGTTTCAGCACCTACATTATTAATAGCTTGTTGTAAACCAGCTTTAGTTTGTTTCAATTGACTTACATTTACTGCATCTGTATCAGCTGTACCAGGTGCTACACCATGAATTTGGTTACCACCATTGTTTAAGCCGTTTACAGTAAGGGATACAGGGCTAGCTGCTGCATTTGCAGGAGTGATAGTCATACCTGCACCGTTAACTGTTGTAGAGTTACCAGCTGCATCTTTTACAGTTGTACCTGCAGGAGTGATCTTAGTTGATGGACCATTTTCATCACCTACAGTAACACTGTTAAGACCTTTCAAGTCTTTAGCCAAGCTATATGTGAAAGTAGTTTTATCTTGTTTAACTTCAAGGTTATCACCAGCTTGGAATTTAACAGTATCGCCACCTTGTACTTTTTCTACAGTACCGCCAGCTGCAGTTACATTCCATGCAGAAAGATCTTTAACTTGTTGTTTACCAGCATCTGTTAAGTTGCTCAAATCTTGGTTTGCTGCATTATCGATTTTAGCTTTAGTTGCATCATCGATCTTAACAGTTACGTCTTCACCATTAGCAACAGTTGTTAAACCGTTTTCGCCTTTAATATTGAATTTCACATCACCTGTGCTCAAGGATTTTTCATCAGTAGAACCAGTGTTACCACCTAAGGAAATCTTACGACCGATTGCCTCTGTGTTTTTATCGATTTGAGCTTTATTTGCTGCAATATTTGCTTTATTTGTTGCAATATCACCAGCATTTTTAGTGATGTTATCTTTATTTGTTGCTACTTGGTCATCAACTGCTTTCAATTGATCTTCAGTTGCTGCACGACCAGATACTGGTTGTGTTTGACCTGGAACCCAAGTTTTATTAGTCAAGCCAGTTACTTCTGGAGTTTCTACACCATCAGTTGCTTTTACTTTTGGAGCTGTAATTGTGTCATTTGCAGTTACAGTATCGAAAGTAACATCTTTCTTAGTTGCAATAGTGAAGTCTTTACCATTTTGAGTAATGGAGATGTTATCACCATCGATGAATTTAACTGTGTTACCACCTTCAACTTTTTCAGCAGTACCGTTATTAGCCACTACATTCCATGCAGATAAATCTTTAACTTGTTGTTTACCAGCATCAGTTAAGTTGCTCAAATCAGTATTTGCTGCATTGTTGATTTTGTTTGCAGTAGCATCATCTAATTTAACAGTTACATCTTCGCCATTAGCTTCAGTAACGATACCATTTTGACCTTTAATATTGAATTTCACATCACCTGTGCTCAAGGATTTTTCATCAGTAGTACCAGTGTCACCACCTAAGGAAATCTTACGAGCGATTGCTTCTGTGTTTTTAGCAATATTGTCTTTGTTTGTTTTAATATCGCCAGCATTTTTAGTGATGTTATCTTTATTTGCTGCTACTTGATCATCTACAGCTTTCAATTGATCTTCAGTTGCTGCACGGCCAGATACTGGTTGTGTTTGACCTGGAACCCAAGTTTTATTAGTCAAGCCAGTTACTTCTGGAGTTTCTACGCCAGTTGTAGCTTTTACTTTTGGAGCTGTAATTGTGTCATTTGCAGTTACAGTATCGAAAGTAACATCTTTCTTAGTCGCAACTGTGAAGTCTTTACCATTTTGAGTAATGGAGATGTTATCGCCATTGATAAACTTAACAGTATCGCCACCTTGAACCTTTTCAGCAGTGCCATTATTAGCAACTACATTCCATGCTGCCAAATCTTTAACTTGTTGTTCACCAGCTGGAGTCAAGTTGCTTAAGTCTTTATTTGCTGCATTGTCGATTTTGTCTTTAGTAGCATCATCAAGTTTAACAGTTACATCATCGCCATTTGCAACAGTAGTAAGACCATTTTCACCTTTAACATTGAATTTCACATCGCCTGTGCTCAAGGATTTTTCATCTGTGGAACCAGTGTCGCCACCTAAGGAAATCTTACGAGCAATCGCTGTTGTGTTTTTATCAATGTTGTCTTTGTTTTTAGCAATATCAGCTTTGTTTGTTGCAATATCGCCAGCATTTTTAGTGATGTTATCTTTATTTGCTGCAATATTGTCTTTATTAGTAGCAATATCAGCAGCATTTTTATCGATTGCTTTTTTGTTATCTGCAATGTTATCAGCATTTTTTTGCCGATTTTTATCTTTATTATCAGCTACTTGATCATCTACAGCTTTCAATTGATCTTCAGTTGCTGCACGGCCAGATACTGGTTGTGTTTGACCTGGAACCCAAGTTTTATTAGTCAAGCCAGTTACTTCTGGAGTTTCTACGCCAGTTGTAGCTTTTACTTTTGGAGCTGTAATTGTATCATTAGCAGTTACAGTATCGAAAGTAACATCTTTCTTAGTAGCAATTGTGAAGTTTTTACCAGCTTGTGTAATTTCAATGTTATCACCATTGATGAATTTAACTGTATCGCCACCTTGAACCTTTTCAGCAGTGCCATTATTAGCAACTACATTCCATGCTGCCAAATCTTTAACTTGTTGCTTACCAGCTGGAGTCAAGTTGCTCAAGTCTTGGTTTGCAGCGTTATCGATTTTGTCTTTAGTTGCATCATCAAGTTTAACAGTTACATCGTCGCCATTAGCAACAGTAGTAAGACCATTATCACCTTTAACATTGAATTTCACATCGCCTGTGCTCAAGGATTTTTCATCTGTAGAACCAGTGTTACCACCCAAGGAGATTTTACGAGCGATTGCTGTTGTATTTTTATCGATATTATCTTTATTTGTTTTAATATCGCCAGCATTTTTAGTGATGTTATCTTTATTTGCTGCTACTTGGTCATCAACTTTTTTCAATTGATCTTCAGTTGCTGCACGACCAGATACTGGTTGTGTTTGACCTGGAACCCAAGCTGTATTAGTTAAACCAGTAACTTGAGGTGTTTCAACACCAGTTGTAGCTTTTACTTTTGGAGCTGTAATAGCTTGGTTTGCAGTTACATTATCGAACGTTACATCTTTCTTAGTGGAAATTGTGAAATTTTTTACCAGCTTGAGTGATTTCAACGTTATCACCATCGATAAATTTAACTGTGTCGCCACCTTTTTACTTTTTTTCAGCAGTTTCACTATTAGCTACTACATTCCAAGCAGCCAAATCTTTAACTTGTTGCTCACCAGCTGGAGTCAAGTTGCTCAAATCTTTGTTAGCAGCGTTATCGATTTTGTTTTTAGTATCTGTATCAAGTTTAACAGTTACATCATCGCCAGCAGCTACAGTTGTAATACCGTCTTCACCTTTGATTTTGAATTTCACATCGCCTGTGCTCAAAGATTTTTCATCTGTGGAACCAGTGTTACCATCCAAGGAAATTTTACGAGCAAGAGCAGCTTTGTTAGCTTCTGCTTTATCATCTGTTTTCTTCAATTGAGATACATTGACAGCATCTTTATCTGCTACACCATCAGCTACGTTAGTAACTTTCATGTCCCCTGCATTGATACCTTTGTCGCCATCAATTTTTACAGTTGGATTGCCTGCAGCATTGTTGAAAGATGCACTGTTCAAGCCAGTTAAATCCTTTTTCAAGGATACAGAAATGTTTTTATTGTTTCTAGCAACAGTAACATTGTCATCACCAGAGAAATCTACTGTATTACCTTTTTCTACTGTTGCAGTTGTTGCTTCACCATTAGCAGATAAGTTCCAGCTAGAAGAGCTATTAGCAACTGCTTGATTAATTGCATCAGCTACGTTTAGCATCTGCCATACCAGGAGTTGCTGTAGCAACGCCGTTAGTTACAGTAATATCTTGCTTTTTACCAGCAATTGTAATTTTCTTACCATTAGCTGTAGTTGTAATATATGTATTATCACCATTTACTGCTAATTTACTGTTAGCAAGGTTTACGTCACCAGAACCAGTGTCGCCTGTGAAAGCAAGGTTTACACTCTTCAATTGTGCCACGTTTACTGCATCTGTATCAGCTGTACCAGCAGCTACATAGTTAATTTGTCGAGTTTGACCTGTTGTACCAACAGCAACACCACCTAATGTAGATGTTAACGTTGCACCAGTTAAGTTAGCATAAGTATCAGTACGACCAGTATTAGCATTATAACCCGCTACACCTGCAGCAGTACTTGCCACAGATTTAGAGCCAATCGCAACACCATCCGCAATTGTAGCACTAGCACCATCACCAATAGCTACAGAGCTTGTGGCAGCCTTATCTGTAGATGCATTAGGACCAATAGCAATAGACTCATCCGCTTTGCACCAGTGTTATCTTTGTTTGGTACTACATCAGAAGTAATAGACACATATTTATGTGCAATTTGATCTGCGATAGCAGCTAACTGAGAACCGTTGATGGCGTCTGTAGAAGTAGCACTTACTTCACCAGGAGCTACGTTTTTCAACTGACGCTCGAAACCTGCAGAACCGAAGGAAACAATATCGCCTTCTAGAGTATCATTGCCACCAGACCATTGTGCAGTAACACCTGTTGGCAATGTATAGCTAGTTTGTTTAGTACCTGGCTTATCTGTAGTAGAACCACCACCTAAAGCGACAGAGTTATCACGATTTGCTTTCGCACCTGTACCAATAGCGATGGCATTTGTTACAGATGTATTATCTGCACCACTTGTATTTACGCCATTTAAAGCGCCGGCGATACGGTTTTTAGAATCAGCGCCAGTACCAATAGCAATACCAGCATTACCAGATTGCCCTTTAGTACCTACTGTGATACCGATATGGTCTGCTGTAGCATTATTATAATCACGCCACTTAATTTCATACCCGGTTAAAGCTTTAACAGCATCAGAAACAGTAGCGACAGCAGGTTCACCTGTTGTAATATCAGTATAAACTGCTTTAGTAGACGTCATTCTATCAGCATCGTCACCGCCAATAACAATAGATGAGTGACCAAAGGCTTTAGTATTACCACCAATAGCAATAGCTTGGTCTCCTATAACGGTAGCCCCTTGCCCCGGTAATGCACCACCACCAATGGCAATACCTTGTGAAAATGAAGTACCAACTTCGTTTACCGTCGCATAAGTACCAACAGCAATCGCAGTACCACCATTTGCAATTGAATTTTTACCTACAGCAACACTTGGTGTATTACCATATAGACCTTTTGAATAAGCATTTTGACCAATAGCAATCCCACCACCAGCAGTCTCTGTTTTTGCAGCAGTACCAATTACAACAACATCACTATTAGGAGCTTTTACATTTGTACCTAAAGCAACTGCATTTACACCTGTAACACTAGCACTGTTACCTAAACCGACTGCATTGGCACCTGTAACAGTAGCACTATCACCAAAAGCTACAGATGCACCACCAGTAGATGTAGGCACCTCGTTTACAGCCAATGCTACATTAGCATTAGTCATAGCTAATGCTGCAAAGATACCAGCTACTACAATTTTCTTTTTACCACTATTGTTTTTAGCGAATTCAGATACTACTACGTAGCATTCTTTGGATTTGCTCCAAACCACCTTAAAAATTTTGTTCATTCTTCGTTTCTCCTTTTTTTCCTATAAACCTTCTTATAATCTCTCTATATATATTTACTATAATGTGTTAGTCATAATTGACTTTTTAACTTTTTCGATATATTTAGTATATCAAAATCTTCGATATAGTTGCAAGAGGTTTCATTAAGCTTTCATAAAAAAATAATAACCTATGCACATACTGCAATTATGCGGATTTTTTTGACTTATATCAAAAATTTTTACCATAAATGGGTTATTTTTTTACACCATAAACATAGTTCTAAAATGAATATAAACTCATAATCAAAAATTTTTAAATCGTGTTTACATGATTGTAGGCACAGAAAAAAACACCTCTACAACTGAATAGTACAGCTTAAACCGTACAACTTCATTGTAGAGGTGTTCACTTCATTAAATTTATATAAACTTTTAAATATTATGCTTTAGCCAATAATTGATTTACTACAGCTTTTAAAGAATTAATCTCAGATTGTTGTTGTTCAAGTTGAGCTTGTTGTGCATCAATTTTTAGCTTGTTGCGCCTCATTTTTTTGCTTGCATTTGAGTCAATTCATCTTGCATCACATAAATGGAACTAATCGGGCCGCCTTTATAACGATCAGGAATATTTTTCTTTTCTGGACTAGATCCAAATTTATATGTCACCCCGGCATTAACCATATTATGTGTACCGCCAAGAGAAACACCTACGTTTAACATAGTATTTTCATTTGTATAATGTGCAAGACCAAGCGCAGCTGCCGTTTCACCACGGTAGTTACCGATACCAACCATCACTTGTGTTGGCTCCATCGGATCATATTGAATTGGTTTCAACGCCGCCATAGCTGCTGCATGAGCACCAACACGTTGACTTTCAGTAGAAACATTACTGATAGCTTGTTTTAACTCTTTTGTATCGCTAGAGTTTTGTTGTACCACTTGATTAATTACATTGGCTACATTATCGGATGTTGCAACACCAGCTTCACCTTTAACAGTACCTTTACCGTCAACAGTTAAAGTAGCTGTTTTCACATTATATGTTACTTCACCATTTTCACCAACAGTAGCAGTCGTTAACTCACCAGATTTAAAGTTCAAACCATCTCTCAAACTTGTCGTTTGAGCATTAGCACCATCTGCTTTATAACCAAGTTTAACACTAGCCGCATTAGACGCTTGGGTTATAGAATCTTTTAATTGTTTTACGTTTACAACATCGGTATCTGCAACACCTGCTTTAACACCTGCAATCACTTGGTCGCCAGCATTAATGCCAAGCGTACCAAAACGTACAAGCTTACCATTGGAGTTAGCCTGCATACCATCCATAGTATATTCAGCGGTATCCAAGTTATTAGTATTTTCAAGCTTTGTACCCTTAGCACTAATAGAAGTATTTACATCACCATCAAAGAATTGAGCTTTCTCTTTGTTAACAAGAGCTCGTTTATCCTCTGTATCAAGACCAAACTCTGCAGAATTCATATTAAGAAGATCTGGGTTCACACTAACAGTATAGTTTGTAGAACCATCAGGATTTGCACCAATGAGGACATTTGTATTGACGCCATTCTGAGAAATAGTCGGAATTCTAACAGGCGTGCTATTAGACTTAGAATCTACATAGGATTTCAATTGCTTTACGTTTACTGCATCTGTGTCCGCAGTGCCTTCAGCAACATTTTCGATTTTATTGCCACCTACATCTACTTTATCTAAGGTAAACTGCATTTCTTTATTATTCTCACCCGAAACCCCAAAGCCTTTTGGAGTCATGCCAGCTGCATTTTTATCCTCTAAATCCCGGATTTCAACCGCATCCTCGGCATATAAGAACTTTGAGTCAGCATTTTGCATACCTAGGGTCCCTGCCATTAACTGTGATTTCCAAGGTTTAGTTGGATCATCTGTCTCAGCAAACATATTAATTTCATTACCAGTAAGTTCGGTTGTGACCCCTGCACGCTCTATACTAATCTTCCCCGCTTCAATATTTGAGGCATTAACTTTATCTGCTGTAACTGTTGTTTCTGCCCCCACTTGTAAGGATCCCCCCATTGCTAATGTAGCTAACACGGTAGCAACCATAATTTTCTTTTTACCGCTAGTATTAGTAGCTAATTCAGATGCTACTACGTAGCATTGTTTAGATGCAGACCAAACTACCTTAAAAATCTTATTCATAATAAACTCCTTCTACCAATTCAATAATACACTCGCTGTCCGTACATCAGTGTTCTACTTTGAACTCAACACTTTTTTTAGACTTACAATCATCGCCAAATTATATCATTTAATTCTCATTATTACCATAAAAATTTCATTTTATATTCATTTTAAATTTATAAGGGTAGATTTTTAAGTTTATAATAAAAATCTTATAAAGATATTCTAGCAATAACATTCGTCGTCAAGACAAAAGAAAAAGCTATCTCATAGATTTCAACTTCTATAAGATAGCTTTTTACTTTTTAGGTAATTAAAATACGTCTATTATTAATTTACCTTAAACACATATGTACTTTGTTCATATGCCAATTGCATACGCTTATCTAATCGTTTCATATAGGTTCGATATATATCTTGTGCTTCTTCTATGGTTACGATATCGAAGTGGATACCATCACCTACAGGCAATTGACTCAAACGAGGTAGATCCGCCGTGATAATTGTGCCAATTTTTGTATAGCCCCCCGTTGTTTGACGATCAGCCATAAGGACAATAGGGTTGCCATCGGATGGAACTTGAATAGAACCAAATACGGCACCATCAGAAATAATATCTGCACTATCTACATGTTCTATAACAGGACCGTCTAAGCGGAAGCCCATACGATCACATTGCATCGTTAATGTATAGATTTTACTACCAAAGGTCTTAATCCCTTTCTCCGTAAAATACTTAGCTTGATCCCCAAGGACTACTCGTAACGATTCATGGCATTCACGTCCTCCACGATTGTATAACGCCGTATTGAACAGATTATGACCTTCACCGTAATAGTCACATACATGTACAGTTTCTCTAGTAAAAGGTTTAATCCCAAACTCATCACCAGCTTTAATTGTCTACCTTCTAGCCCACCTATTTTTGCTTTTGTATGAGTAGAGACGCTGCCATTAATTTCAGGCACATCGATACCACCGGAAAATGCGATATACATACGCACCCCACATTGGCTAAATCCACCAGATATAACATCACCTTCGTGACACACAAAGGGAATATATCGAGGCACTACTACATTATTGATGGTAGGCTGCATATCGGCCCCTGTGAAAGCAACTATGCATGTTCCTTTTACAGTTAATGTTGGCGGTAACACCGTACATTCTAAGGCCCCTACAGGCTCAACATTACCTACGAGCGCCTGCCCTAATAGATAGCTTTCACTATCCATAGGCCCCGCAACAGGCATACCATATTGTTGGTACCCCACGCGGCCTATATCTTGTATCGTCGTATACATACCAGGTGCATCTACGTGGATGACAGCATTTTCAAACTCATTTAACGCCACGTAAATCACCTACCTCTACTTCATGTATAACAGGAACATAATCAGCACCTAACGCTTTGATGCGATGGAATTCACTTTCATCAATAGGTACATAACGGACATAGTCACCTGCATTTAATAATGAGGCTTGTGCCTTTGACATATCATACATGGTCACGGGTGTGCGACCAATGATCTGCCAGCCCCCTGGAGAGTCAGATGGATAGGTACCCGTCTGTTCCCCTGCAATCCCTACAGATCCAGCTGGAATCAAGGTTCTCGGCGAAGATAAACGAGGCGTTGCTATACGCGGATCCATGCCACCTAAATAGGTAAAGCCTGGAATAAAGCCTAGCATATATACTAAATAATCAGTTCCACTATGAATAGATATGACTTCAGCTTCGCTTAAGTGATTATGAGATGCTACAAAGCTAAGGTCAGGGCCAAATTCACCACCATATACGGTGGGTACTTCAACAACTGTAACTAGTTCATTTGTGGTATCAGTCATGCCTTCATCTAATGTAGGCTCAATAATGTTACAAATTTCAGAATAAGAATATCGCATTGCATCATATTCTACGAGCAATGCACAGTAAGTCGGAACCAGTTCAATAATGCCTTCAAGCTGAAGCTCTTTAATTCGCTCTATAGTTTGTCGAATATATCGATTAATTTTTGGATCGATCACTTGACCAAAATCAATAGAGATAGCCCGATCACCTACAGGTGAAATTGTAGGCTTCATATGTACCTCCCTGTATAACCTGAAAGGACCATTACATTCGAAGCGAACATAATGGTGCTTTCAAAGATATTAAATTAACCTAGAAGTTTCGCAATGCCTTTTAAGGATGTTACACCAATATAAGATGTTACAAGCACTACAATCCAACCTGTGTAATATAATACTTTATTGTGTTTGTATGCCCCTACGATTTCAGATTTATGCGTTGCAAAGAGCATAACCGCCAATGTAATAGGCAAAAATCAAACCATTTACAGAACCAGCCAAAATCAACAATGATGCAGGTTTACCAATGAAAATCAAAATACATGTAGAAATAAAGATGAAGGCCATAATAGTTAATTTTTCATTTTTTTCTACTACTTTGAATAATGTTTTAAGGAAGGATACGGATGTATATGCCGCACCTACTACAGAGGTTAATGCAGCACAGAAGAATACGATACCGAATAATTTATGACCAATTTCACCGGCACCAAGAAGGAATGCAGAGCCAGCTGGATCTTTAGGATCAAGTACAAAGCCCATGGATACAACACCAAGAACCGCTAAGAATAGCAATATACGAACAACTGCGTCTACAGTCATACCCATAAATGCTGCTCGGCGCACATCTTTCAAGTGCTCTTGACCTGTAATACCAGCATCGATAAGACGGTGACCACCAGAGAAGGTAATATAACCACCTACAGTACCGCCGATAAGGGTAATCGTTGCAAGCCAAGGATAATGAGTAGGAACAAAGGCGTGAGTAGTAGCCTCAGCAACAGGTGGATTCGTAGAAAACGCTACATAACCGATGAGAACAAGCATAACTGTGCCGAGTACTTTTGCCGTGTTATCTAATACACCGCCCATTTTCTTAGATGTAAATAGTAAAATACCTAAAATACCGCTAATCGCAGCCCCTGTAGTGGTATCAACACCAAACATAATGTTGAGACCCATAGATGCACCACCGATATTACCAATATTGAAAGCTAGGCCCCCAAGGGAAATCAAAAATGCCACAAAATAACCTAGACCTGGCAATACTTTATTTGCAATATCTTGACCACGCATTTGGGATATCCCAATGATAGTCCATACATTAAGCTGTGCAATAATCGAGAAAATAACGGATACAACAATGGCAAATGCAAAATCTGCTTTCAGCTCATTTGTAAACGCCGCTGTTTGTAACATAAATCCCGGTCCAATAGAGGACGTGGCCATCAAGAATGCTGCCCCTAACAGGACAGAGAAACTAGCTTTACCTGTAATTGGTTTCATAAGAACCTCCACATAGAACTAATACTTAATACAATACTTATTTTTTCCGCTCTTGGAAATTAGCTACCGTTACGCCCGCTTTCGCAAGACCTTCACGAATATACTTTGTGAAAGCGATCGCTTCTGGATTATCACCATGAACACAGATAGAGTCTGCCACAATATCTATGGTATTACCTGTATTGGTTACTACTTTACCTTCTTTGACCATCATAAGAACCCGTTCAAGAGCCTCTTGAGGATCTTTGATAAAGGCACCAGGCTCAGTACGAGGTACGAGCGTACCTTCATCGGTATAGCCACGATCGGCAAAGACCTCTTGAATCACAGGGATACCTCTACGTTGCGCCTCTTTAGCAATATAGCTACCGCTCAAGACCATAGCTGCAATGTTAGGATTTACCGCTTGTAATCCATCTAGTACTGCATCTGCCAACGCAGGTGTTACACAGGCGGTATTATAAAAAGCACCATGTAACTTCATATGCTGTAATGTAACACCATAACTATCGCAAAAGGCTTGTAAAGCACCTAACTGATATGTCATATACGCCTTTGCTTCACCGGGATTTACTGCCATAGCACGGCGCCCAAAGCCCATCAAATCAGGATAGCCAGGATGAGCACCTACTGCTACTCCCTTCTCCTTACACATGCGTACTGTCGCATCCATAATAAGAGGATCTCCAGCATGCCACCCACAGGCGACATTAGCACTTGTAACGTGATTTAAGACTTCACTATCCATGCCTAATGTATAATTACCAAAACTTTCGCCTAAATCACTGTTTAAATCTATATAATGCGACATGCACACTCTCCTCTCCACTTCATGAAACTTTTTAAATTCTATAGAATTCATAAATATTGATATGATTATACTAAATTTTTTTAGATGTTTCACCAATGATTTTTTTATCATACCTAGAAAAATTAATTTATAAAAAGTAAAAAAAGCACCCGATTTTTTTATCGAGTGCTTTTTTAGAACTAGAAGATGCAAATATTATTTATTATCTTCTGTTGCTTTATTTTTCATCTGTAGTTTTTTTGTCTTCTTCTTCTTTCACAGCATCATCTGCTACTTTTTCAGTAATAACGATGTGACCATCTTTTACATCAGCAAGTAAGTGTTTTACATCGATGTTATCTAAGTAGAAGTCTGTTACATTATCGCGGATTTCAGTTTCTACAACGCGGCGTAATGGACGAGCGCCCATAGCTTTGTCATAGCCTTGTTCCATCAATAAGTCTTTAGCTTCTTCAGTTACATCTAAAGTAATACCTTTCTTAGCCAATGTTTTGTTTACTTGAGCCAACATTAAATCTACGATTTTTTTCAAATCATCTTTGCTTAAGTGATTGAACTCAATAACACCATTGAAGCGGTTCAAGAATTCTGGGCGGAAGTATGGTGCAATACGTTCCATGATGTCAGTTTTACTTTCATCTTGAGCATCCGCACCAAAACCAAAGCCTGCATTAGATGTAGCAATGATAACAGTGTTTTTGAAGTTTACTGTATTACCTTGACCATCTGTTAAGCGACCGTCGTCCAATACTTGTAAAAGCAAGGTAATAACTTGAGGATCTGCTTTTTCGATTTCATCGAAAAGAACGATAGAATATGGATTACGACGAACGCGTTCAGTCAATGTATTGGAGTTATCTTCGTAACCTACATAACCTGCTGTAGCACCAATCAATTTGGATACAGCTGTGCGATCGCTATACTCGGACATGTCGAGGCGGATGATAGCATCTTTATTACCGAACATGTCGATAGCCAATTGTTTAGCCAATTCAGTTTTACCTACACCAGTAGGACCTACGAACAAGAAGCTACCAATTGGACGGTTACCTTCGTCAAAGCCTGCACGGTTACGACGGATAGCTCGAGATACAGCTTCAACGGCTTTATCTTGACCGATTACATGTGCTTCCAAGCGAGATTTCATATCTTTCAAGCGTTCAATATCAGATGCGCCCATTTGAGATACAGGGATACCTGTCATTCTTTCAACAGCTTCTGCTACATCGTTCACTTGAGCTACTACTTTTTGGTTTTCTGTATGGTTATCAAGCTCTGCTTGTAATTTTTGAATACGCATTTTTTCGTTGATAGCGGATTCATAATCTTCTTTTTGAGCATATTCCTCTTGTTTTGCTTTTGCATCCGCAATATCTGCTTCTAATGTTTTAATATCTGTTACAGGATGTTGAGATGCCAAGTGCGCTGCAGTTACGTCGATCAAGTCGATGGCTTTATCTGGCAAACTGCGTTGAGGAATGTATTGTACGGAATAATCTACCGCTGCTTTCAACACAGCATCAGGTAATTCAATATTATGATGCGCTTCGTATAATGGACGAATACCTTGCAAGATTTTGAAAGTATCCTCTGCAGATGGTGCGTTTACTTTTACTTCATTGAAACGACGAGCCAAAGCAGCGTTTTTCATAATTGTATTACGGTATTCATCTTGTGTTGTAGCACCGATTACAGATAATTCACCACGAGAAAGAGCTGGTTTCAAGATATCTGCTAAACCTTTGGAGCCTTGACCATCACCAGTGGAACCAGCACCTAAGATTTGGTGGATTTCGTCGAAGAACAAGATAATATTGCCAGCGGCTTTTACCTCTTTAATAAGATTTTGAATATTTTCTTCGAAAGAACCACGGTATTGAGTACCTGCTTCTAAACCAGAGATATCGATGGAAATAATTTCTTTATTTCTAATAGCAGCTGGTACATCGCCATTTACAATAGCTTGTGCCAAGCCTTCTACAACAGCAGTTTTACCTACACCAGCATCACCTACGAGCACTGGATTGTTTTTAGTACGACGTGCTAAGATTTCTGCTGTTTCTTGAATTTCTTTATTACGACCAATTACTGGATCAAGTTTGCCATCACGAGCTTGGTCAGTCAAGTTAGTACCTAAACGAGCAAGGATACCGTCTTGTTTAATTTTACCTTGTTGTGCAGCTTGAGCAGCTTGCATTTCTTCATTAGATGGTAAACGACCAGTTTGACGATAGTAAGCAAACTCCTCAGGAGTTACTTCACGACCATTTATTTTATAACGACGTTTTCTGTGGAATAACCACCCATGTTGCCCATCAATTGATTAAATAAATCATTCATGCTGCTAAATTCATTACCAAAGTTATTGAAATTGTTGTTCATATATATTACCTCACTTATGTATCACTACATTTAACTATTTGACTAATATTGTTTTCACTGGGTTTCTCAACCCTGTGACATAATAATAACTCTATAAAGTCAAAAAGTCAATAGGTCAAAAAGAAAAATTTTTTTGATTATTTTTTTGACTTTTTATTTGATCAATATACTTTAAGGGCAAAAACATAGACAAATACTGGATTTATAGAAGGTCATAAAATTTGAACCTTTGAGTTATTTGTTAGAAATAAAAAGCGGATAGCTCATTACGAGCTATCCGCTTTTTTTCTTTGGTGATCCAGGAGGGATTCGAACCCCCGACCCACGGCTTAGAAGGCCGTTGCTCTATCCAACTGAGCTACTGAACCATGTGGATTACCTATATATGTAATTATCTATTATAGTATAAATTATGTAGTATATATCGTCAACTCTACCTTTTACCCTAAAAAAGGCAAAAAAAAATGGAGCGGGTGAAGGGAATCGAACCCTCGCGACCAGCTTGGAAGGCTGGGGCTCTACCATTGAGCTACACCCGCAAATAAAAAAATGGTCGGAGCAGCAGGATTCGAACCTGCGACCCCCTGGTCCCAAGCCAGGTGCGCTACCAAACTGCGCTATGCCCCGTCATTAATTACTTGCTAATTATAGCAAACCCGGTAGTTGATGTCAACCACTACTCTTGCTGAGTTTTTCTACTCTTTCGAGCATCGCTCTGCAACGAAAATAATTATATCATCGATACAAAATAGTGACAAGTACTTTTTTACAACTTCATTAATTTTTTAAAATTTATTCATCTATATACAAAACATGCACCTCTTTCGAGGTGCATGTCATATTGTTCTATAGTTATTTTATGGTTATGCCAATGCTTTTACAGCAAATAGATTAACCTTCGTAGCTACCATCTTCTACTACGCCAGGGTTTTTAGCGATACCTTGTTTTACAGCAACTTCAGCAACTGCTTTAGCAACAGCTGGAGCTACACGAGGATCGAATACGGATGGCATTACGTTTTCTTCGTTCAATTCGCTGTCCGGAATCAAGTTAGCCAAAGCGTCAGCAGCAGCTAATTTCATTTCATCAGTGATTTGGGAAGCACGTACGTCGATAGCACCGCGGAATACGCCAGGGAATACCGCTACGTTGTTAATTTGGTTAGGAGCGTCGGAACGACCTGTACCAGCAACGCGGATACCAGCAGCTTTCATATCTGCATATGTAGCTTCTGGGTTAGGGTTAGCCATTGCAAATACGATTGCATCGTCAGCCAAGTTTTCTAAAAATATCTTTTTGTGAATACGCCTGCTGCAGATACACCAAGAAGAATGTCAGCGCCTTTAGCATTTTCAGCCAAATCGCCATGTTTTTCTTCAAGTTTAAGCAAGTCGATTAATTCAGATTGCAAGGAGTCAAGACGTTTGTAATCTTTGTGCAATACGCCAGAGGATACTAACAATGTAATATCACGAGCGCCTGCAAGGTATAACAAGCGAGCAATGTTCGCACCAGCTGCACCAGCACCGTTTACGATGATTTTAGCAGTCGCTAAATCTTTTTTAACTAAGCGAAGAGCGCCTTTTACACCAGCTAAACATGCAATTGCAGTACCGTGTTGGTCATCATGGAATACAGGGATTTCCAATTCTTCTTTCAAACGATTTTCGATATCGTAGCATTTAGGAGAAGAAATGTCTTCCAAGTTAATACCAGCAAAGTTTTTTTGCAACAATTTTACAGTGTTGATCAAAGTATCAGCATCTTTAGTGTCTACAACCAATGGAATGCAGTCTACATCGCCGAATTTTTTGAACAATAAGGATTTACCTTCCATTACAGGCAATGCTGCTGCAGCGCCAATATCGCCAAGGCCAAGTACACGAGTACCGTCGGAAACTACGGCAACCATATTGGAACGGCATGTTAATTCGAAGGATTCAGCTTCATTATCTTTAATACGCAAGCATGGCTCAGCTACACCTGGGGTGTACGCTACAGACAAGTCATGAGCGTCTTTCAATTCATATTTAGTCCCTACAGTGAGGAAACCTTTCAATTCACGTTTTTTCTGTACAGCTAATTCACGTACGTCCATAATAATTCTCCTTTGTGGAAACAATCGGACTCTTTAGAGTCGGTAATTAATACCATAAACTAATTGTATTATACAAAATCATAAATAACAACACAAGTTTTTTTCGATATAGATTTCGATTTTTTTAGATTTAAATGGTGTTAATTTCTATTATAAAAAAACAGTGAAAAGAAAACAAAAAGTAGATAAGCCAACTAAGACTTATCTACTTAAGTTTTATATTCGTATTTTAATATATATATTTTTGAAAAAAATTTTTCAAATATAATATTAAGCTTTCACAGATGGCAAATTACGACCATAGAATATTTCCATCATTTCTTGTTTTTAATTGCTGTTTAATTTGCTTAATTTCACGTTCGCTCAACTCAGCTTCAGTAATACCGAAGAGATAGTTATCCAAATCAAACTCTTTTAACATCATTTTTGTGTGGAAAATATTTTCTTGGTATACGTTTACATCAATCATGTTGTACATGTTGCGAGTTTTCGCATTGATGTAGTTTTGGATGGAGTTGATGCGATGATCGATATAAATTTTCTTACCAGATACGTCACGAGTAAAGCCACGTACATGGTAGTCCAATGTAAGGATATCGGAATCAAAGCTTTGAATCAAATAATTAAGCGCTTTAAGAGGAGAAATTTGACCGCATGTAGACACTTCAATGTCGGCACGGAACGTACTAATCCCTTTGTGCGGATGGCTTTCAGGGTAAGTATGTACAGTAAGGTGAGATTTATCAAGATGCATAACTACATCTTCTTTTTCAATTTCCTCTTCAGAAATCAAAATCGTAACAGACGCACCTTGAGGGTCATAGTCTTGTTTCGCTACGTTAAGGATGTTAGCACCGATAATACGGCTTACTTCCGTCAAAATAGCTGTTAAACGATCTGCATTATATACTTCATCAATGTACTGAATATATTGTTTTTTCTCTTCTTCCGTACGAGTATAACAAATATCATAAATATTAAAACTCAATGTCTTTGTGAGATTATTAAAACCGTATAATTTCATTTTAGGCTTTACTTTAACTGGTGTATCCATGATATGTCATAACCCTTTCCATGCATAGACTTACTATTTTTTTGAAAGTTTCAGAACGAAGCTTTCACCATATAACTAAACAAGATCTTGTTTATACACAAACTCTACATCAAACTGCCCATTATCGTAGGTAACGATAGCAAAGGTGCCCCGAGAGCGGTCTCGAGGCAAGGAAATACTGCCAGGATTGACAAACACCGCATCACCAGAACGAACCTCACCATGATGATGGCTATGACCGGCCACGATAAGACGCGCCCCCATGGAGGTACCTAAATGAGTCAGTTCTTGTATTCGATTATAATATGATACCTTATCTCCATGAGTCATGTAAATATATGTATCCTCTAGGGGAATCAACTGTTCTCGCGGCTCAAGTGGTTGTACACGGTCATTATTACCACGTACCGCATACACAGGAATATCCGTATGTTCCTGCATATAGCGTGCATCATCACCATAATCGCCAGCATGAAGCCACATATCAATATCTTGATCCACAGTAGCCTCCAAGACGAGGTCAATATCCTCTAGATACCCATGGGTATCACTCAAAATACCAATTCGTTTCATTTTATAAATTCTCTAATACTATTATATTACATATTTATATGAACTATATCATATAGTTCAAAAATATTAAAGTTTACTAATTAATTCCCGTAAAGCTCGACCTCGGTGACTGATCGTTTCTTTTTCTTCGATGGTAAGCTCTGCCATTGTTTTCTTGAACTCAGGCACATGGAAATACGGATCATAACCAAAACCATTATCACCTTTTGGCTCGTCTTGAACGAGTCCATCACAATAACCTTCAGCTGTCACTTCACGGCCATCAGGATATACAAGTGCTAAGGCACACACATAATGAGCTGTGCGATCAGCTTTTCCTTGTAACTCGCTAATTAGCTTTTCGTTGTTAGCCTTATCATCACCATGATGACCTGCATAGCGTGCAGAATATACACCTGGAGCACCATCAAGAGCATCTACAGTGATGCCAGAGTCGTCCGCTAGGCATGGACGATTTGTGGCCTTCGCGTAGTAGCGAGCCTTTAAAAGGGCGTTCTCCATAAAGGTTGTCCCTGTTTCCTCAGGTTCCTCAATGGTAATGACATCTTTTACCGGTACACAGTCGATAGATAAATGGGAAAAAGCCTCAGAAAATTCACGAATTTTCCCTTTATTGCCTGTAGCTAATACGATTTGTTCCATCTTATACCTCCGGAGCTGTAGGATATACCTTACCTACTTTATCTGCTATTGCACCAAGTACTTCACGTTGTTTCGCCATGAGCTCATCTGTAGCAGCTTCAGCCAAATCAAGTAATACATTAAGCTCATCACGGTTGAAGGTACCATGTTCACCTGTACCTTGTACTTCCACCATATTACCTGAGCCTGTACGTACTACATTCATGTCAACGATAGCCGCACTATCCTCTTCGTAGCAAAGATCCGTGATTGGGCCGTCTGGGCCAATCCCTACGGAAATAGCTGCGCAGAAGTCGGTAATCGGGAATTTACCAGCTCCACCAAAGGTGAAGTCCACCGCATCAACGAGGGCTACAAAGGCACCTGTAATAGATGCTGTACGCGTGCCGCCATCGGCTTGAATTACATCGCAATCAATCGTAATAGAACGTTCACCTAATGCTTCAAGGTCCACTACTGCCCGTAATGCACGACCGATAAGGCGTTGAATTTCTACGGTACGACCTGTTTGTTTACCCTTTGCAGCCTCACGGCTTACACGAGTTTGCGTAGAGCGTGGCAACAAGGAGTATTCCGCCGTTACCCAACCTTGACCAGAACCTTTAAGCCAGCGCGGCACAGAATCCTCAACAGTGGCAGTACAGATAACCTTAGTTTTACCGCACTCAATGAGTACAGAACCTTCTGCATACTCTGTAAAATTCCGTGTTATTTTAATAGGTCTCAATTGACCTGCTGTTCTATTATCACTGCGCATAGGAACCTCACCATTCTAAAACTAAACATTAGAACGCCCCTTACATAAAGGGGCGTTATTTCTTCTATTATATCACAATGTATCTATTATTTAGCACTATGAATCAGAATATAATTTATACTCTAACACCATAAGACCTTTTTATAGTTATACTGATGAACATTACCACTATAGTTCATAGTAGCCATCACCGAGAAGACTATACTTCATATTGACCCTCACCGAGAGGATCTACAACAACATAACGACTTGCCCCGCCCTCTGCTTTAGCTCGTTTAGCCTCTGCAATCGCATCTTGCCGAGTCAATTCGTCCGCTTGCCAAGGAATGAACATAGCATATACACTTTGCGGTCCATAAGGTCCATATTGTCCCCGTGAAAGCACGCTATGCCAGCCTACCTTATCTTCGTACATGCGCACCTTTTTCAAGGCGATCCTCTTGGACTCCCGTTTCATCATAGTACACATTGTAACGGTTCGACCATATATCGCCTATACCCATGCGTTCCTCTTCAGCCAGCTTATGACGATTAGCCCATTGTACCTTCCATTTTAGCAATGAGGTCATCTATATAGGCAGTTACATTTTGACTTTGCTTATATTTAACAGGATCAAAAAGCAGGTTCTACGACCTTGCTGTAATCAAGGCCTGCCATAGATAAAATAATACCTGTATTTACATAAGGCAACGCTTCCTGTACAGAGTAACCACCTTCTAAAACAGCTATATCTGCTTGCAATAAATCTACAAGCTCAGCATACCCTTTTGCGGTAACTTGCATATTCGCCAAAGGATCGCTAAAGTGATTATCTTGTCCCGCTGAATTGATAACAATGTCTGGTTTAAACTCTTCTATGATAGGCAGTACCAACTCACGCATAACCTTCATCAAGCCTTCGTCACCAGTGCCAGGTGGCAATGGAATATCTGTATTGCCACCAATAGCTTGAGGACCACCAAACTCATCCATAAAGCCAGTGCCTGGATATAGTGTGCGCCCATCTTGATGGAAGCTAATGTATAGAGTATCAGGATCATGGTAGAACACGTCTTGAGAGCCATCGCCATGGTGTACATCTGTATCCACCACAGCAACCCGTTTTATACCATATTTTTGGCGCATATGTTGAATCATAACTGCTTCAATATTTATGGTACAGAAACCACGAATACCATGAACCATAGCCATCGCATGATGTCCCGGAGGTCTAACGAGGGCAAAGGCACGGTCTACGTCTCCGCGCATAACCGCATCAGCAGCCGCAATAGCACCACCAGCAGAAACACGATGGGCTTCCGTTACCCAAGACTCTAAATCAGGAGCTCCTACATGAACACGCTCTATCGTATCCCAATCGGCTACGATAGGATTGTATTCCCTAATATTTTGGATATCTAATAAACCTTCCTCTACGATTTGATCTCGCGTATATAATAATCGTTCTTGTCGTTCTGGATGTGTTTCAGAAATTTTCCAATCAAAAGCGGGGAAAAATACGAGACCTAAACTATGTTTTGATAAACCTTTATTCCACATGGTGTTTCACCCCCGCTTCTAGTTGTACTTTCACCGTAATTAGACGTTCCATCGATTGCCAACCTTCTACAACAGGGAAATCTTCAATGCTAATAACCTCCACCTCTTGCGCTTTATCTAGGCCCAATCGCAACGCCTCTTCACCGAGAGCCTCTTTTGCGCGCTCTACTACTTGTTCAGCTCGTTTTAAGGTACAAGTTTGCTGCTTAATACCTAACTCAGGAATGACAAGTAAGCGACGTTTCGTATCGACGTGAACTGTAAGCTCAATAGTAGATAGGGCTAAAGCTGCACCTATAGCATTTGCTACAGCTGCATTTTCTGGAATGGTAACAGGTAAGTTTAAAAACTCGCCGATACTTGGCCCTAAACTAGGCGCTGTACCACCTACCACAACGATTTGAGCAGCCGCAAAGACATCGGGATTTACAATATCCGCTACTACATATACAGGTCGTTTATTTTCTGCCTGTACCACCTCATCGATGCCATGTCGAATTGTTTCTAATGCCTTTTCAACAATAAGCTGTGCTACATCTAGAGCTGACATATTATGAGTACATTGCTTTTCAGAATTGTGGTCCTCGAATGTATTTTCACTATCGTCCCCGAATGTATTTTCACTATAGTTTCCAAATGTATTTTCCCATTCGCCGTGTTTCCCATTAGCCTGTAACACATCGGCTAACTGTTGCAAGGATTGTGTAGCAAGTTCAGTATCACCATAACTTGCGTATCCTAACGCGATGAGAGCATCCCCCAAAGTGGGTTCATTGCCACCTAAAGCCGCTGATGGACCAACTCGTTCAGGCCCTACCGTGATTTTACCATCTACTATGCGAACTACCGACTCACCGCCAATGCCGACAGAGGTAACTGCAAAGGAGCGCACCGCACTTGGATATTCACGAATAGATACGCCATTCTTCGTCATCAATGGTTTCCCCTGTTTCCAAAGAGAAATATCTGTGGTAGTCCCTCCAATATCTAGCGCCACTGTATGGGCATTACCTATAGTACCAAGAGCAGATAAACCAAGTACAGTTGCAGCAGGGCCCGTAAAAGCAGTCTCTACAGGTCGACTTACCATGTGCTCCATAGGAAGAGAGCCTCCATCGGCCTTTAATATATGAAGCGGAGCCTTAACATTTCGTGCGCTCAGCGCATCTTCCACATTTTTCTTAAACACTGAAAATACTGGCGTTACAGCGCTATTAAAATAGGCGCTAATAGTACGGCGCGGAAAGTTCAAAGAGCCGCTTAATAGACTGCCATTAGATATGGTATTATACCTTTCTTTTAACGCTTCAGTTATAGATAATTCCTCTTGAGGATTACGAACACCAAATTTAGCGGATACAGCGGCTAAATCTGTACCACTTCGTTCTTGTACCATACGAGCTATATCACATACCCCATCAGTAGAGGTACGCTCTACAACGATACCTCTGTGGTCTGTGTAGCCTTGAAGATATATAGGGCTCACAGGGAATATGTCATCTACATTACGACCAGGCCCAGTCACTACATAGAGGTCTACGGCTTGCTCCTTCTCTTCTACGATGGTATTTGTCACAACTGTAGTAGATAAGGTAACTTGCTCAATATTCGATATATCACAACTAGCTAGGACTGCATCTAAGGCCTCACCAATCCCTTGCATTAGATTGTCCTTTGTAGTTCGTCTTTTGGCAGATGATACTACCCGATGACCTTCGATAATAACGGCATCCGTAAAAGTACCACCTACGTCTAAACCTAATAGCATAAAACCTCCTAATTACAATACAAAAAGGCTGTACCCATCTCTATGTGATGAGTACAGCCTTCTGTTATTTACCAGATACAGATGCGTAATTTTTGATGATAACAATTGGAGTCATTTGGCTATCATTACCAAATGGATTGTCGATCAACAATTGTGCAATTTTCTTAGCATCAATGCCACGGCTTGTACCTAAGATAGCGGACCGTTTTAAATCATTAACGTCAGCTACTACAGCGCCATAGCAACCTGTGCGAGATACGATTTTCTCAGCTACTTTATCAGGGTTTTTAGGGCCATGTACGATATGTTTATCGAATGGAGGCATAGTGCCTGTTACATCGTCAGCCAAAGATGCTGCACGAGCAATAGCATAGAACACGCCTGGTTTACGGAAAATCTTAGCGATGGCACCTAAAATAAATGCGCCTAACACCTTCCATTTACCATCTACATCCATAGCCGCTTGCATACCGTAAATAGATGCCATAGAGCCATCTGGATGGATAAAACGATTAATTAGACGAGCTTGCCAACATACGTCTAGTTCTTCTGGACGAGTGAAATTGCCTTGTGTAATAGCCACTACAGATTCAGCTACACATACAATATCTTCCGGTCCAATATTATGACCACCATATTCAACGATAGCATCTACGATGTCATCATTATCTGTAAGAATACGTGTTGGTACACATACTAACTCTAATTCTGCCATTGAAATGCCTCCTTATTGGCCTAATGCGGCCTCTACTTCTTCTGGGGTCAAACGAATACGTTCTTTATCAATGTGGTAATCTTCACGACCAACCACTTGGTAGTAAATGTCAATATTCATATAAGGGAAGCCCTTAATATCTTCTCGAATATTGCCACTTTACCTGTTAACGTAACATATACACGGATAGTGCCACCTTTGCGTGGTTTGATGATAACAGCTTCAAAATAGCCATCGTGACGTGGGCGGTTGATATCCATAGCCCATGCGTCTACTTTCACAGAATCAAATTGTTCCTCAGGCAATAATGGACGTGGGAATAAGTCCATAATCGTACCATTTTGACGACCTTTATTTACGAAAGGAACGTCACAAAACAATGTAATAGATTCAAAGTTTCGATCAGATACTTGGAAATTAGTTGCTCGTTTTGGCAACAAAATAACCTTTTCATCACCTTGTTTCAATGCGAACAAACGGAATAATAAATACAGTACTGCAATAGCCACAATGATGGATACTACTACAGTTAGGATGTTATAAAACCACATAGGGCATCTCCTTTATAGTGTAATATGTTTAATGGTACGACGATTTGTATCGAGGAATGACGCACTTAATGTGTCCGCAAGCTCAATATCTTTTGTAAAGTACAATGTCACCGTACCAAGTGTTTCTTGAGGATTAAAAAGGTTCTTTTTCTCTAAGCTTCGACGAACAAGGTCGCTCGTTTCATAAGCAGGATCTACAAACTGGATGCGACCATCAGTTAATTCCTCTAATAAAGGTTTAACAAATGGGAAATGAGTACAGCCCAAAACAACTACGTCAATTTCACGAGATAGCAAAGGCTCTAAATACTCTTCACACACATCACGAACGAAAAAGTCATCTAAATGACCTTGCTCAATGAGTCCTGCCAATTCAGGGCATGGTTGCTCCCATACGAGCACATCAGGATCGATTTCAAGCGCAACATGTTTATGAATATGGCTATTTACGGTAGCCACTGTTGCCATAATACCTATAGTATTACTTTTACTCTCACTAATAGCCGTTTTTACACCTTGTGACACGCCAATAACAGGTACAGATACGTGTTCACGTACCTCATCAAGGGCTACAACGGTGAAAGTATTACAGGCAATAACCATCAATTTAACAGGCTGCTTCTCAAGCGCCTCCGCAATACGGCATGCTAAATACGTGATTTCATCATCACTGCGATTGCCTACAGGATTGTTCGCATTATCACCGATATAGATAAAATCTTCATTTGGAAATTGTTCTTGTAATACCTTTAATACTGATAGTCCGCCTACACCGGAGTCAAATACACCGATAGGCAATTGTTGTACATCATTCATTAGGCATCTCCTCAACAGCTGCTAACATAGGCTGATAAAAAGTATCGTCTAATCGCACAATTTTTCCTGTTGATTTCGACATAAAAGCGTTCTTAGTTTCTCCCGTCGCTAGAAGCGCACCATCACTAGCGCGTTTCATACGATAGCGGAAAACCATTTGAGCACGCGTCATTTTAACCAAGTACGTTTCAATGTGAAGTTCATCATCAAAATTTGCTGGTTCTTTATAATTGCAAGATACGTTCATAATAGGAAACACAATATCCTCATTCATCATATCCCACAAAGTTACACCGATTTGACGGAGGAATTCAATACGCGCCATTTCAAACCATCTAAAGTGATTACTATGGTGCGCAATCCCCATCATATCAGTTTCGTAAAATCGTACATTTACTGAAGCAATATGCATAAATTCTGTCCTTTTTAAATAGTATACAATTTTTATTGTATATCTATTACTTTAGGGTGTCAAATAATTAAAGGCAGTTCAATCACTGTGGATCAAACTGCCTTAAATGGTAAAAGTTAGCGACTGCTACCAAATGGGAAGAATTTTTTTGCCTCTTCTTGATGACTCGTTTTAATGTAACGATTCGCAATCTTAAAGGCTATTCCGAGTACCGCCACATCATCTAACCAACCTAATACGGCAATCGTATCCGGTACAACATCAACAGGCAATACGAGATACCCTAAGGCACCTGCAATGACTGCTTTTACATATTTTGGAGTATCTTTATCTCGTAAACAGAGGAATAAGGTTATCGCTTGTTGTACAAAGGCAAGTTTCTTACCATATCGGCCAAGAAAGCCTACAAATCTTGATTCGTTAAAATACTTACCGTATTTAATAATTTTTATGGGATTCATCGTAATAATCCTTCAGCGCTTATTTGCGCAAACTACCAATTTTATCTTTCGCTGTGCTAACAGTGTTTTGCAGCCGCATCTTTTGCTGTTTCTACAGCATCGGAAGCTTTAGTTTTTACTGTGTCTACTGCTACTTGCGCAGAAGCTTTAGCTACTTCTACGCCACCTTTAGCCAATTCTTTTGCTATGTCAATATTTTCTTTTGCAACATCAATTTTCTCTTTAGCTGCATCAGATACTTTAGCTACCACTTCTGCTGCATTATCATGAAGTTGATATTTTGTTTCGTTATTCCATTTATCGATAGCAGGTGTTACTTTTTCTTCGTAAACTTGTTTCAAAGTTTCTTTAGCAAGACCTGTTTCGTTAGCAATACCTGCCCATACATCGCGTTGACCTTGTGTGAAAGGAATGCTAGCGCCTGCATCACGAACGATTTCAGATGCAATAGCTTTACCGCTTTCAAGGAATTCAGCAACCATTGGTTTGTAGCGTTCGATATCAGAAGGCATACCATCTTGAATCCAAATATGAGCAATTTTACCAATAGCATATGTTAAGCCAATCGCTACAGGAACGCGAACTGCTTTCAAAGGAATAAGAAGGGAAATAGCCGCTGTACCTACAGCTGTGCTAAGACCGCCAACTAAACCTACTGCAGCACCAGATTGTAATTCCACATCATAAAGATGAGCAATACGAGTTACCATGTACGTAGCATTGGCGCACAAAGCAACACTGCTGAATTTAGGGGATAACGCCAATGCTGCTGCACGACCTGCACCCCAGAAAATAAATTGTTCAACTTGATAGTCACGATCTTGAGAACCATCCATAAGTGGCTCAAGTGTTACGCCATTATATTCTGCCATAAGTATTCTCCTTTGTTGTGAACCAACTATAGGTCATATTATTAGTATTATTATACCATTCTATTGCTAGAAGTGAAATGAATTTTTTTCTAATTATCTATAGATTTAAAAAAATAAAAATAACTTCCAATATTTTCTATCTTACCAACTAGTGAGACCACCATCGATAGTCCAAGCTGCACCCGTTACAAAGGACGCTTTATTGCTCAATAAAAATACAATTACCTCTCCGATTTCATGCGGCTTGCCAATACGGCCTAATGGATAGTGTTGCCCCATTTCAGCCTTCGCAGTAGCCTTATCTTGATGAGTATTAGCAATCTGTTTATCTACTAAGGATGTATCTACATCACCAGGACATACGCAGTTAACGCGAACACCATGCGGTGCCATCTCAAGGGATAAAGATTTTGTAAAGCTCACTACCGCACCTTTAGATGCACCGTATACGGAACAGGCGACATTACCTTGTAAACCGGCATCACTAGCTACCGTTACGATGCTACCTTTTGCAGAGCGCAAATAAGGAAGCGCCGCTTGGCACAAGAAAACTGTACCTTTTACATTAGTACCAAACATTTCATCAAAAGCGGCCTCTGTTACATCCGCTAACAACTCTTCCTCATAGTAGCCAGCCGCTGTTACGAGAGCAGATACACCGCCAAATACATCAACTGTTTCTTTTACAATGCGCTGACAATCTTCAAGTTTAGATACATCACCTTGAATGTACTGTACCTTTGAAGAATAGCGGCGCAACTTAGTCTTAGCTTTTTGACCAGTTTTTTCGTTTCGGCCATTGATGACTACGCACCAACCTTCTTTCAGTAAAAGCTTGGCCGTAGCAAAGCCAATACCCGATGTACCACCACTGATCAATGCCACTTGTACATCACTTTTATGAGGCATACTTTGCCCTCCTATAACGTTGAAACATAGTCATATACTAATTTCAACAACATTACCGTCGTCACCGACAAGAATACTACACGCACTAAAGACGAGCCCTTTGCAATAGCTAAATGAGAGCCTAAATATGCGCCTATGATTTGTCCCGCCCCTGTGGCAAGACCATATTTAATATTGACATGCCCTAAATATAAGAATACCAATAAAGACGCTACATTACTAGTAAAGTTTAATACTTTCGCATTAGCTGATGCGTGTAAAAAATCAAAGCCGGTAAAGATAAAGCCCATTATCAAAAATGTTCCTGTACCAGGTCCAATAAAGCCATCATAGGCACCAATACCAAGAGCAAAGGCCATACAAATATATAGAGCTTTACCCACTACTGCAGAAGTGCGGTTCACCTCTCCCCAATCCTTTTTGAAAACTACAAAAAGGGTTACACAAACGAGCAAGATGATAATAATGGGCTTTACATATAATGGTGGCAACGATACAACCGCTAATGTACCAATCATAGAGCCAATAAAGGTAAAGGGCAATAGTTTACGAACTAAAGAAAAATCAACCATGTGATTTCTCAAGAACGTAATCGATGCACTACCAGCGCCAAAAATACTGGATAATTTATTACTGCCCAAGGCCATACTAGGCGGAAGATTTGTTAATAACATAGCTGGTACAGAAATGAGTCCACCGCCACCCACAATGGAGTCAACAAATCCTGCGAAAGCCCCCGCTACGGCGAGCAAATAAGTATAAGGATATCAAATGGTAAACCTGTTACCTCAACGAGCCACTCCATATAAACCTCCTACAGATAGCACATCAACGGTCGCCAAAGGGCCACCGTTGTCATGCTAGTTTATATTATTTTGCACCTAGACGATCTAGTGCTAATGTATAGCCATCAGCACCATAGACTAGGCATCGCTTTACACGGCTAATCGTTGCCGTACTCGCACCTGTTTCTTCTACGATTTTTTCATAGCTATCCCCTGCGCGCAACATTTTTGCTACTTGCAAGCGTTGAGATAACGCTTTTAATTCATTAATCGTACAAATATCTTCGAAAAATGCGTAGCATTCCTCTGTATTTTCAAGTGTTAAAATAGCGGTGAATAACTCATCGTTTTGTTGACTTCTCAATTTTTCATTGATGCTCATAGGATCCTCCTACTTCTTATTCATCGCTTTAGACCAAGCATCACCAATCATTTGTACAACTTGTACCAAAATAATCAAGATGATGATGGTAGCAATCATAATGTCTGCTTGGAAACGTTGATAACCATATCGGATAGCAATGTCACCGAGACCACCGCCGCCAATAGCACCAGCCATTGCAGAGTAACCGATAAGGTTAACGATAAGAACCGTTACATTGTCAATAATCGTAGGCAATGCTTCTGGTAATAATACTTTCCAAATGATTTGGAGCGGGCTTGCACCCATGGATTGAGCCGCCTCAATAACACCAAAGTTGATGTCTTTAATAGATGTTTCTACAAGGCGAGCTAAGAATGGAATGGCTGCAATCGTCAAAGGCACACAAGCTGCAGTAGTACCGATAGATGTACCTACTACCATACGTGTAAATGGAATGATAGCAACCATCAAAATAATGAATGGTACTGAACGCGTCGCATTTACGATGGCGCCCAACACTTTATTAAGAGCTATATTTTCTAAGATGTGACCTTTAGACGTTACCACCAAAACGACACCGAGAGGGATACCAAGTAACATTGCCATTACCGTAGAGATGATGGTCATTTGCAATGTATCAAGGGTACCAGTTATGAGTAGATTAATGATTTGCTCTGACATAACCGATCACCTCGCTTTCAATTGGTAATGTTTTGATGTAGTCCAAGCCTGCTTGTGCATTTTCAGGATCGCCATTTAAGATGACGATAAGGCGACCAACGCATGTATTTTGGATATAGTCGATGCCACCAAAGAGGATACTTACATCGAGGTTAAAGCGTCGTACGAGACCTGCCACTACAGGTTCATCCGTAGATTGGCCTGTGAATTTAAGGCGTACTAATGGAGCTGTACCTGCAATCCATTGGTCATGCAATTCTAAATGTTCTAACGCTTCTGGAGGCAAGTTATCACTCACTACAGAGCTAATGAACTCTTTTGTTGTATTTCGCGAGGATGTGTGAACACTTCAACAGTGCTACCTTCTTCAAGGATAACGCCGCCTTCAATAACTGCCACACGGTCACAGATTTCACGAATAACGTGCATCTCATGTGTAATGAGGACGATAGTGAGACCCATTTTTTCGTTGATGTCTTTTAACAATTTCAAAATGGAGTCTGTTGTTTGTGGATCGAGAGCAGATGTAGCTTCGTCACAAAGGAGAACCTTTGGATTTGAGGCTAAGGCACGAGCGATACCAACACGTTGTTTTTGACCACCAGACAACTGAGACGGATAATTGTTCATACGGTCGCTAAGGCCTACAATTTCAAGGATTGGCTCGATACGCTCTTTAATTTCAGCCTTGCTCATCCCTTGTAATTCTAAAGGGAACGCCACATTGTCATAGACTGTGCGAGAGGACAAAAGATTGAAATGTTGAAAAATCATACCAATATTTTTGCGAGCTTTACGCAATTCAGCTTCTCCAAGTGTAGTTAAGTCTGTACTATTTACGATAACAGAGCCAGATGTAGGTGCTTCGAGCATGTTAATGCATCGAATCAATGTAGATTTACCAGCCCCAGATTGACCGATAATACCAAAGATTTCGCCTTCTTTAACATCGAGACTAATATCTTTCAAGGCTTCCACACGATTAGCGCCTTCATAGACTTTACTAATGTGTTTTAATTGTATCAAAATAAGTTCCTTTCTTAAGGTAAAAGTTTTTACCATTTAATGAAATCAGCTTACCTATTAAGGCAAACCTTCTTCCATCAATTTTTCTAAAGCTTCACGTAGACGAAGTGTCACATGACCTGGTTTACCGCCAGATACAGGATTTTTGTCTAGCTTGATAATCGGGATGACACCACCAATTGTATCGGTAAAGAATAGTTCGTCCGCATCATCAACAAAGGCGCGGTCGAATTCTTTTTCGATGAGAGTAATACCTAAAGATGGTGCAACGCGAGTCACAATCATTTGACGAGTAATGCCCTTCAAGATGTGATTATCTGCTGGATGCGTATACAAGATACCATCTTTTACAGCAAACACATTAGAAGTAGCGCCTTCTGTACAAATGCCATCGCGGAATAACATGGCAGTATAAGCAAATTTCTTTTCTGCTTTTGTTTGTGCCAAGATATTTGGAATCAAGTTTGTCGTCTTAATATCTACTTTGTCCCAACGCTCATCAGGTAATGCAATAGCTTTTACGCCTTCGCCTAATTTATTGACTTCATCTAAATTTAAAGTACGGATAGACATGAGCATTTGTGGTTCTAATTTAGAGCGATCGTATGCATGACGACGCGGTGCAACACCACGGGAGATTTGTAAATAAATATACCCCTCTTTGATTTCACTTTGCTCAATTAAAATTTCGTGCAACTCAGTCAAATCATCAGGAGTCATTTTTACAGGAATATCCATTTCACGCATAGAGCGATATAAACGATCTTGGTGGTAAGACAATGCGAAGCAACGGCCTTTTACGACGCGCACAACTTCGTATACAGAGTCACCAAACAAATAGCCACGGTCATCAATGCTGATAACTTTGGCACCTGGTTCAACGAAATTCACCGTTAAAATATGTTAATTCTTGCATAGGAGCACCTCTTTTTCTATTTCGTTACTCTATCAAGTAGTAATCATGGACTTATTATATCACAATTACTTTTCAAATTTTTCACACTTTACTTTGTGAAAGATATAATTTAGATATAAAAAAATCCGCTAGGATACCATAGTTAAAAAAACTATATCCTAGCGGATCTATTTCTAATTATATAATTCGGTCTACATCAACATAATCAATTTAAAGTATGTCTAATTCAAACCGATTAATATATGCCTAGTGCAAATTAAAACGATTGTCAAAATTAGTTTCCTAATATAAACTTACGCAACGGTTTAGGCACATAATTAGGGCGACTGTAGTCAAGTACGACAATCCTAGGGCCATAACATACATAGCAAGCACATTGACCACTGTATAGAGGAGATTATATTTAGCCATCACGCCAGAGATGATCAACAACCAAAACGGATGAACTAAATAGATGCCATAGGACTTATCCCCTATCTCAGACCAAATAGATTCCATAGTTACATTCATAGGCAATGTTTGGAATAAGAACAAGCTAAACATCGTGCCCAGACCCGTGTACAGAACACCCATCGGACTCATTTGATGTACTGTATAAATAGCTTCTAGTACAGTGTAATGCCATACGTCCATAACATAGTAGTAAGACCCAAGCATCAAAAGTACCGAACCTACGGCACTAGCACCTAATAGATACCGATAACGCCACATATAGTCGCATACTGTTTCATATCGTTCAGCACATACGGCACCTAAGAGGAATATCCACACATAGTGGATTACCCAATAGTTGAGTCGCATATCAAAGAGATATTTCAGCACAGGCTGATTGCTGAGGTTTTCCATCACCCAACGACCGAGCATATACGATGATACGTAGTCGATGCCGACTTGAATGACAAATAGTAAGACCATCCAGAACACAGGGCGTTTTAAGATGACTTTCACCATAGCACGCCACAGCGGCATCATCACGTAGAACCACAGCAAGATAACCATAAAATACAGATGATACATAGATGTACCAAAGAGTAAGTTAACCGCCAATGGCCCGGGACGTAGATTACCTAGGTTATGCGCCGTTAGTCCCGTATAGAGCAAGTAAAATATGGACCACGCAATATATGGAAATAGCACCACCTGAATGCGGCGGTGCATAAATTCCTTATATGAGAATGGTCCCTCTACAGAAGTATGATAGAACAATCCAAATGCAGAGAGGAAGAAAAACGCAGGTACCCCAAAGCGCGATAGAATTTCTAAGACGCTAATGAGTTCCAAATTTACAAAAGGGTTTTGCAATGCGTAGGAGCCTACATGAATGCCGATAACACCGAGCATACAGAGGCCACGCATATAAGTAATTTCCGGTAAAAATGCTTTTTTCATAGCCATTCCCTATTCATTATTGACCAGGAACAACTGCAGGTGTCGGTACAATGCGTGGACCTACAGATGTAGTAGCTGGTTGTTTAACTACTGGAGCAGCAGATGCTGTTGTTTTAGGAGCTTCAGCTTTTGCTGGTTGTGCAGGTGCAGCTTGGCCATTAGCTTCTGCTGCCGCTTTTGCAGCTGCTTCTGCTTTAGCTTTAGCTTCTGCTTCAGCTTTAATACGCGCTTCTTCTTCGCGTTTCAAGCGCAATTCTTTTTCAAGAGGTACCACTGGTTTGTCATAAACAGTGATATCTGTTTCAAACAGACGGCCCCATGGGAATGTAGCTTTTACTGTACGAGGATCTACTTTCAAGTATTTTTCAGCGAAATCTTGAATACGTTCACCTAAGTAGCTTTCAAGGCGTTCGTTCAACTCGCCAGAGTAACGTACATTATCTGTACGGATGGAGTCTTGCATACGGTAAATATCTTTACGAATATTCGCTTGGTACGCCCAGTTATCCAAGTATTGTTGAGTCAACATGTCGCGATGACCTTCTGGACTCATAGATTTAACAACAGGCCTTGCGCAATAGCATAACCTACCGTATTACTTGCTGTATTCCAACCATTGTACGCGCCAATTTTATATAACATGTCGCGTTTGTACATAGCAGATACTAATGTATTATCTGCGCCATTGTTGAAAGCAATATCTGCAATGCTTACATTCACGCCAGAATCAACAGCTTGTTGAATACGATCTACGAAAGCATTTGTAGAGTTAGAAATCATTGGGAAGTTCTCAAAGCTTTCAGACTCACCAGTGCTTGTAGTAAGAGGTGTATTTACCGCCAACAATACAGTTGGCTTGCCTTGTGTCACCATAGTGCCACCTACAGCCTCAACGTGTTGTGCAATTGTTTTATCAATAGTTTGGTCTTCGTAACCTGGCAATGTTTTACCGCCACCACCGAGTGGATAAATTACGGAGAACGTTGGTTTTTCTGTGCTCACATCTGTACGAGAACGAGCCATCAATAAGAGACCAAGTTGGTCAGCACCAGGGAAGCTACCATATTTTTCAACAGGAATATCCTTGGAGTATTTGCTGAGGTAACGACCTTCTAATGCAGATTGGGATAATTGAGACGTATCATCATGGCCCAATGCAAAGTAGTCGAATACGCCACTACGAGTTTCATCGATCAACTCTTTGTTGATTTTCATATTCTTTTGACGGCGATCAAACCAGTCTTGTAAGTACTCAACAGGAACAGAGGCTTGAAGGCTCATCAATTTTTGAGTTTCCTCTTGTGTTAAGGAGCCAGAGTCTAATTTATCTTGCAATGCTGCAATTTGGAAGATAGTAGGACCGTATTCCGCATAGTAAGCTGGTTCAGTACCGCCGCCACTAGCACGTGGAGAACGCATTACAGTGCCAAAACCATAAATACGCACGTTTTTATGACGTGCTTTTAAGCCTTCAATACGTTTTAAACGACTTTCTAAAGTGCTAAGTGGAATGTTATGTTTACGAGAGTCTACAAGACCACCATAAATAAGAGTATCTGTGCTCAATACCATAACATCTGCACGGCCTGCATTTTGTTCAACCCAAGCCATAATTTGGTCAGCTTGACCTTGGTATGTTTTACCAGAAATCAAGTTTTGAGGTGGTGTCAACACAGTCATCCCCGCTTCACGCGCTGTATCAACTGTATATTGCAAGCTTACAGGGCGATCATCTTGAGGGGACATATAATACGGTTTCCGCATCAATATTGATGGATGTACCGGTAGCAATAGCTGTTGCCATTAATGCTACTTTCAACCATTTATTCGTCATGAATCAAATCTCCTTCTGTGTACGCGAGTACTCCCGACTCGCAAAATTAACTGTTATATAATACTCTCTTTTTCTGACACTTTTATGAAATGCTCAATAGAACAATTATATCATTTGTGCAATAATTCGCAAACATTGAGAAATTATCGCACCTTTGGCAAGCTCCAGTTATATTTAATCGCTAGTAATCGAATCACTAGTACGACGGTAAAAGCTCCGTATACGGCCTCTCCAGCCCAACTAGAAATAACCATTAAATAATAAACGATACCGCCAATGATACTTGGAAGTGCGTACACATCTTCTTTCAGAACGGACGGAATCCGTTGCGCCAACATGTCGCGGATAATACCGCCCCCAACGGCAGTAATTGTCCCTAGTAATACAATGAAATCGGCAACTCAGGATAGAGTTTAAATCCAGCAGAGGCGCCGGTTACTGTAAAGGACGCCAAACCTAATGCATCGGCTAACAAATAACCTGCTCGACTGCGAGGCCCCATCGCATGTTTACGATAGCGGCTATTATACATAATAAACACAATGATAGTGACAGAAATAACCACTGTCACATATACAACATTGCGCAATGAGTTAGGCGGAAAATATCCGAGCAGAACATCCCGCACAATACCACCGCCAATGGCCGTAGCCAATGCCAATACAGCCATACCAAAAATATCCATTTTTCGTGCTACCCCAACGAGCGCGCCAGAGATAGCAAAGGCAATAGTGCCAATCATATCAAACATATACCATATAATATCCATAATACCCTCACACAATCTATTCGCATTACTGCGTACACTATGATAGACTTTATGTAAGATATTATACATTAAGAGGTATGAGAATGACAAAAGACATTACACCTATAGAGATAGAAAACATGGATGAGCGCACTCGAGATGAGTATTTCATGGCCTTTGCTATGGAGGAGGCACGCAAGGCTTATAGCCTTGGAGAGATTCCCATTGGCGCCATTCTTGTAAAAGATAATACAATCGTGTCACGTCACCATAATCGTCGTGAATTAGATCATGATGCAACAGCTCATGCAGAGGTCCTCGTAATCCGCGAAGCATGCGATGTTCTCAAGCGCTGGCGGTTGACTGGTTGTACCCTGTATGTTACGATAGAGCCGTGTCCGATGTGCGCTGGAGCCATTATTAACAGTCGTATAGACCGTGTTGTATATGGTGCTAGTGATTACAAAGGAGGCGCCGTAGAATCGCTATTCAATGTGCTCTCTCATCCAGGATTAAATCACGAACCTGAACTGGCATCAGGTGTGCTAGGTGATGAATGTAGCCAAATTATGAAAGACTTCTTTAAGGAGCGCCGTAAAGCACGGAGGAGTACCCAAGAGGCTGAAGGGTCCGCACTCGAAATGCGGTAGGTCGGGCAACCGGCGCGGGGGTTCAAATCCCTCCTCCTCTGCCATTCTTTTAAATGATAATGATAGAGATATAATAGATAAACCTAGATACACATAATACAGATGTTATCTAGGTTTTCTTATATTATTGAGTGAATTTTGTGTATCAATCATTCTCTGTTATATGGTGGTATTTGCCCCATTTATTGCCCCATGACATTTTACAAAATCATATAATCATCTCTTGCACCTTGCTATATTAGTAGGGTGTTTTTATTTTTACACCAATAAAAAAATACGCCCAATCATCACACGTGAAAGGGCGTAAAATGCTTATAAAAAAAGAGTTATACATATTGCATAACTCTTAATACCAATATAATGTTTCTTCTTTAGGAAATGAGTTTAAACTTCCGTATTCCTCCAATTTATTTAAAGCGTGTACTGTATGCCACTCACTACCTTGCAATGGTTCTTTAACAATAGCCACATTGCTTTTTACGATCTAATTCTATTATGCCATACTCAGCACTAGCGTTAGGGTGGAACTCATATATAGCTTTTTTTCTTCATTTAGTTTTATTAATATAAGAGATAACATTTTACCACTCTTTCCATATCATTTAAGTTCATTATACATAGTATTAGGCATAAACAAAAAAACACATACGATTATGCATGTGCTTAAAAAGTCATATTGTTTTCTAATTTCGTCTAACCTAGCTTGTAATTCTTCGCTTATCTCCATTGAAGTATCGGGATCTCTATTAATCGGTTCATCTTTATACTGACTATCATCAATAATCATCATAGGAACTTTATTTTTTTCTTTTTTCTTCATATCTATTTTTCCCCAATCTTTATATTTTTTTAGTATTTCGTCAATTTGTGCCTGTTCTTCTTCAGTAATTATATCATCTGGAGTTTTTAGTTACAGGCAAATCGGCATATTGACTATCGTCCACCCAGAAGATTGGTATATCCTTCTTTTTATTTTTTTCTTCTTCTTCATATTTATCCTCTTTCCTATCGTTTAAATTTATTATACATAGTATTAGGCGTAAACAAAAAAACACATACATAGCTGTATCTGCTTAAAATTTAAATTTCTTTTTCTATTTTATCCTTTTTCTTTTTTGAATTTCTGGAGTCATTTTTTTATGATAGTCGAATTAGGATTCCTATTTACAGGCTCGTCTTTATATTGACTATCATCAATAATCAACATCGGAACTTTCTTTTTCTTCATATTTACCACTCTTTCTATATCATTTAAGTTCATTATACATAGTATTAAAACAAGGTACAATATTTAGGCCTAGTCATGACTAGGCCTTTTTAATCATAAAGTAAATATGAGTTCTACCATCTTTATCTACTTTTTTTCTTTATATTTTTAATGTTTTATCACTTATCAATAACTTTATGATAGGATTGAGGCGGATATACTCCGCCTCGTTACTACATGAGAAATGTATCTATATTTATCAATACTTTAGTAACTTTATGAGTTATAATATACACAAGATATAATTACTGCTATTGAATAGACTCAAGGGGACACTACTATGAAAAATATTACCCTTATCTCATCACAGTGAGTCACATGATCAATGACTCCTGTCAAAGTGTGTTGCCTGCCCTCTTACCGCTGTTCATTTATACATATGGGCTCAGCTTAGAACAAGCAGGTTTTCTCATTTTAGCTAACACAGCATTATCTTCATTATTACAACCTTTATTAGGGTATATTTCAGACAAGATCAATCAGCCCCGGCTTATCGCCTTTGGTGTTCTATTATCGGCTTGTAGTACAGGCATTATGGGTTTTGTCAGTTCCTATGAAAGCCTCCTTATTTGTGCCACTTTAGCAGGTGTAGGGTCTTCTATCTTCCATCCAGAAGGCGCGAAGATTATGAATCGCCTCGGCGGTGGCAAAAAAGGTAAGGCCATGGGCACCTTCGCTATCGGTGGTAGCTCTGGTTTTGCTATAGGCCCACTGTTTGCAGGGACTATCGCCTATACTATAGGGCCGCACGGATTGGCCGCTTTTACCGTAGTCGGTTTGCTTATCGCAACAGTTCTATTTGTACTCATGCCACGCATTGTAGCGCATGCACGTACCATTGACCAAGCAGTGGCTACAGAAAATCCAACGGTAGCGGCGAAACCGCTAAAGAACTACTGGAAATACTTCGGCATCTTGTTCATTATTATCTTGAGCCAATCGGTAAACTTCCGCGTTATCAACGCCTTTATTCCAATTTTCTGGACTCGCGAGCTCGGTACAAGTCCTGAACAAGGCAGCTTTGCATTAACCGTATTCTTTAGTATCGGTATCTTCATGACCTATATCGGCGGTCTATTGGGCGATAAATATGGTCCTATCAAGATTATCAGACTATCCCTATTAGTTTGGTTACCAGCTATGTTCCTATTAACAGAGGTGCCAACCTTCTCGCCACTCATCATGATGCCTGTAGCCTACTTGCTACTACTCATGATTGGTGCTGCTAAAGCGATTAGCTACAGCCCCGTTATCGTACTAGGCCAAACATATCTAGCTAAAAGCATCGGCTTTGCATCGGGTATCACCCTCGGCGTAAGCCAAACCATCGGCGGTGTCATCGCACCTGTAGTAGGTAACCTAGCAGATACCTACTCCCTACCGGTTGCTATGATGACACTGGTGCCATTCCTCGTAATGGGCCTTGGCGCATCATTGATACTTAAAGATCCTAAAAAAATTACAATAATTACAATAGAAAAAGCCCCCTTCTGTGAAGGGGCTTATATAGTTAGCTAAATTAGTGTTTTAGCATTTCATTCAAGATAACTACGTCCGTTTCTTTCATACCTTGGGCCACAGTACCGATACTGCGGATGGTTTCGTCAACGGAGTATGCTACAAGGCCATCGCCTTTTTGGTAGTTCTTATTAAGGCGTGCTTGTTTATATCCCATAAAGGCGCCATCAAGAGAGATTGCAATTTTACCTGCGCAGGATGGTTTTGCACCATCACATACGATACCAGATAGACTTGCAAGACCATTTACAAGGGTATTCTCGATGATATCCTTGCTATCGCCTTTCAAGAAGGCAATGCCTGCTACACTTACAACACCAGCAGATACAACGCCGCAGTATGCGGACAATTTGCCAATGCCAGATTTAACGTACAGTGTTAATAGGTTAGCAAAGACTAGCGCTCGATAAAGTTCATCATCACTTTTACCAAGTTCCTCGGCAGTCGTAATAATTGGTACAGATACGGTTAAACCTTGGTTACCAGAGCCAGAGCAGATAACTACAGGCAATGGGCACCCGCTCATACGCGCATCAGAGCCAGCCGCTGCACGAGCTTTACATTTTGTTTCAAGCGATGGATTTTCATCGTCCAAGAGTAATAATTGGCCAATGTTAGCACCGTAATCGTTAGATAAACCTTCCTTGGAAATTGCAGTATTATACTCAACTTGTTGTTTAATTTGAGGAAGGATACCAGAAATATCACCAGTTAAGGCAAATTCATAAATGCTATCAAAAGTCATAGCATATTCAGTGTTCGCTGCTTTTTTAATTTCATTAACTGTTTCAGAAATAATCTCACCATCTACAGCAACATAAGTTACATTCGTATGATCATTTTCAATACGAACTACAGCCGTATGTTCATCTGTTTCGGCGGTAATCTCAATATATAGATTATCTACGCCTTCAGCGAGCGAAACGGTACAGAAATTGGCATCAAGCAACGTGCCAAGCCATTTACGATCTTCGTCTGTAGCAGATTCCAATACCTCTAACTCACGCTCCGGATGACCTACGATAGCCCCCCAAAGTGATGGCGAGCCGTAAGGCCTTTACGACCGCCAGAATTAGGGGATTACTACAGATTTGACGTTCTTAATAATATTCGCGCTGCATCGAGCATGAATATGGTTAGGAAACTCATCTAAGACAGAGACTGCCTTCGCAGCCGCATAAGCCAATGCAATTGGCTCTGTGCAACCGAAGGCAGGACGCATCTCTGACTGTAGCAAAGAAATATAATCCATCTTATACTTCCGCAATAATTTCCACTTCTACTAAAGCACCCAATGGAAGGTCTTTTACTGCTACGCAAGAACGAGCTGGTTTAGAAGTGAAATATTTAGCATACACTTCGTTAAATGCTTTAAAGTCAGCAATATCAGCCAAGAAACAAGTTGTTTTAATAACTTCGGAGAAGTCAGAACCTACTTCAGCCAATACAGCATCAATGTTTTTGCATACTTGTTCAGTTTGCTCTGCGATACCGCCTGCAACAATGGAACCAGTTTTAGGATCGAGTGGAATTTGACCAGAAGCGAATAATAAACCGCCTACTACTTTAGCTTGAGAGTAAGGACCTACTGCTGCTGGTGCTTTGTCTGTGAAAATTGTTTTCATGATAATTCTCCTTTATAAATATAATTAAAAAAATAAATATAACTAGTTTCAAAGGCGAGACTCACTTTCGTAGCTCGCTATATATGCCATACGCTGTAAAAGTACGTATATAATAAATTATTTAACAGATTTGAATGCGTTGTCAAATATCGGTTTGAAATAATCACGTTGTACGTCAGTTGTTAACCCAACATATAACACCGGTTTACCTGGCTTCAACACGAATGCAGCATTTGCATAGAGTGGAGTTTGTACAGATCCATCAGAATATAACATGCGAGAACTTGCTGCATAAGTTTGATATTTTGTACCCGCTATAGGATGTACTTGTTCCGCATCTTCTACGGTAATAGTTTTAAGTACCTTAGGCATAATCGTTCCTTTATTAGCATCAAGGCTTGGCACATTAATCGGCCCATTTAAAGGAACTACAGTCGTTGTAGTTGGAATTTTCTTATTAATGGTACCTAGTATGAGTTGTTCTGTAACAGGATCAACTTGACCTTTATCAAGCGCCGCCATAGCAGCTATAAACATAGGATCATTAGCCTCTTTACCCGCAAATTGCTGCGCTACTTGTTTTACATCTACCGCTACTAGAAATGCATCCTTTTGACCAGTTTTATCTGCACCTTGTAATTGGTACATATCAAAATTAGTACCTAAGTTCTTTATAAATTCTTTAATTTGTGCGTTTACAGGATTTGCACTAGACGGATCTGCTTTTTCTTGATTGGTAATAAAAGATGTGATAAAGCTAGGAGTATTTGCTTTGGATGCAGAAACAACATTAACATTATTAGGCACTACCATAGAGCCCCCAATAGTTTGTACATCCTTAGCTAAACCTACACCAGTTACAGTTCCTAAAAGACAGGTAGCACAAGCCAATACTTTCAAAGATTTCATATTATTTACCTCCCTTAAGAGATTGTATTTGATACATATGGTTCAATTCATTAGTCCAATAATCATAGCTAGAATCATCAGAGTATAAGAATTGTACAGATAGTCCCTTATCAGTAGGAATTGCATAACCAATCAAAGCAAAGCTATTTCTAAAGCCATCAAATCCTAGTGCACCGCGTACATCACCAGTTACGGCTGTACCATAACGAGTTTGAACAGGTTTATAAGCCACATGCGTTGCATCTACGCTCAATTGTTTTGCCATAAAGCCAGTAAATGTAGAAATTGCTTCCTTATCTCTAGCGGGATGCTTTTCTTATCAGCAGCTAGTAATTTATCAAATGTATTATTTATATGACTTGGAATACTATCATTAATAGCTTTAACAGCTTTAGCTAATTTTGCCCCCTCTACAGTATCACCAGGTAAACTAGCTAGCTGTTGTTGAGCATTCTCTTTGGAATAAACACTAACATGTTTAGAAATAGAATTTTTTAATTTAGCCTTATCTGCTTCAGAGCCCTTTTCTAAAATCGTTTTATCTATGCCAATCGTTTGATCAAGACCTGATTTAGCATAATCAATCACTAAAAGGGATGCTACATGGTGACCTTGTTTGTCAGTCCCTTGTAATTGATAGTAGGAAAAACCATCAACAACATCGCCCTTGATAGGTTCAAAAGATCGGTCGTAGTGCATTTTTAAAACAGTATTAATAGAATCAACAGACTCTTTATTCACAATACGAATCATTTGGCTTTGCTCATTATTACGTAGCTTTGCATCTGTAGGAACATACATAACTTCTACAGCTTTCACCGCAGGAGACGTACTGCCATACATACCATAACCTAAATGTACCGTATCAGCACATGCCACTGCACCCATGCCGACTGTTAAACATGTAGCACAAGCCAATGTTATAACTTTTTTATTGAGAGCTCTCATAAGACACCTCACGTTTTTAACAATACAATATTCGTACAGACTAAAATAATAATCTATACTGCATATACTTATTATTATACTATATCGACATTTATAATTTATAGTATAATTTACAACCTTTCCTTTCTGCTATACAATACATAAATAGACATGTGAACATGATACATGCATGAGAAATAGAAAGGAGTGCACACTAGTTGTGCTTTAATTATGATACAAGAAACTAATTCCCGCTCACAAGACCGCGCACATTAGCAGCCGCATTGGGGCCTACCATTTTAGGTGCCTCATTTAGTTATTATGCATTTGGTGCAACTCGTGGTACAGGCCTCGCTATTTTTCCATACAGTACTTATTTTCTTAGCTGTTGTAACGGCTCAAATTGTAGCAAATTTATGGAATGAATATAAAGATTTCAAATCCGGTCTCGATGCAGGACAAAAGGTCGGTAATGCTGGTTCCATTACTCGTGGTGCCATCACACCTGAGCTCATCGTAACAATGATTAAAATACTCATGGTGGTGCCAATCATCATTGGCGCTTATTTATCCGCTACTATCACATGGTATTACGTTCCAGCCGGCTTCGTATGTATTCTCATCAGCTTTCCTCTATTCCGGTGGTCCGAAAGCCAATTTCTCGTACTCCCTTTGGTGAAATTTCTTCTGGCATCGCCATGGGCCTTGCGATCGTACTCATTACGGGATATGCTTGGACTCGTGAACTGTCTCTAGCACTATTAATTCCTGCTATTCCATCTACAATGCTAGTTGGCTCCATCATGCTTACCAATAATATTCGAGATATTCGCAACGATGAAAGCCACGGTCGTCGTACATTACCTATCGTACTTGGTCGTGAACGAGCTCTCAGCTTGATGAGCATTATGTACATCTTTAATTTTATTTGGATTGTGGCGTGGATCATCGTAGGACATATGACATGGTTTTCTTTATTAGCCTTCCTCGCTATACCACTAGCTTTCAAAACAGTACATACCTTAAGTACTAAAACAGATGAGTTCCAACTAGACAAAGCTATGGGTACCACAGCTGGGGCCGCTATGATTTACCAACTCATGTGGTCTATTGGACTTATCTTGGGCAAGTTACTCTAACGAAAGCTATGCCTATCAAAGTAAACATTCAATACAAATAGTAACGCCATATAAAAAGAGATTTTCAAAATATCAACGCCGTTGTGTAAGATGTTTTTGAAAATCTCTTTTTTCTCCATAGCTTTTAGTTATGGAGAACCCATACTAAATCCTTCTTGATAGATAGGGAATAATTTAGTACTATAGATTTAATATTTTATATGTAATGATTGTAAAAGGAGTGTGTCTAATGAGAAAATTTTTAGCATTAGCGGCTACTGTAATCCTCGGCGGTGCTTTATTGATCGCAGGTTGCGGTAACGACAACAACAAACAAGCTGCTAGCAACAGCAAACAAGTATTAAAAATTGGTGCTACTGCAGTACCTCACGCAGAAATCTTGGAACAAGTTAAACCTATCTTGGCAAAAGATGGTATTGAATTGAAAATCACTGAATTCACTGATTACAATACACCAAACCTTGCTTTAGGCGACAAAGAAATCGATGCTAACTTCTTCCAACATATACCTTACATGGATGAGTTCGCAAAAGCGCATAAACTTAACTTAGTATCTGCTGGTGGCGTTCACCTTGAGCCAATGGGCTTGTATTCCCGTCAAATCAAAGATTTGAAAGATCTTCCTAAAGGCGCTAAAATCGCTATTCCTAATGACCCTACAAACGGCGGTCGTGCATTGTTATTATTACAAAAACAAGGTCTTATCACTTTGAAAGACTCCAGCAACATCTTGTCTACAGTTCAAGATATCACTTCTAACCCTAATGAATACCAATTCGTAGAATTAGAAGCAGCACAAGTACCTCGTTCTCTTGACGATGTAGCGTTAGCAGCTATCAATACTAACTATGCATTAAATGCAGGTCTAAACCCTGGTAAAGATGCATTGGCAATCGAATCTAAAGATTCCCCTTACGTAAATATCGTAACTGTACTTAAAGGTAATGAAAACGACCCTCGCATCAAAAAATTGATGGAAGCACTTCATACCCCTGAAATCAAAAAATTCATTGAAGAAAAATACAAAGGTGCAGTTGTTCCTGCATTCTAAGGTATACAAAAAAAAGAGACCACATCAACGTGGTCTCTTTTTTATTGTCTTAACTTGTTGTCTTAATTTATAGTCTTAACTTGTTGTCTTAACTTATTATCTTAACTTGTACCTACATACTATGTGCACCAAATCTAAAAGGCAATAGTTCATCTAGTTCAACTACTGTATAATCCCCTTTTAGATTTGCCATAATAATATAAGGTATTTCAAATTCAGATATGACCTGACGACAAGCCCCACAAGGCGGACAAGGCCCTTCCGTATCAGCTACTACCGCAAGGGCTTTAAATTTTCTATGACCTTCCGATACGGCCTTAAAAAAATAGCAGTACGCTCAGCACAGTTAGTAAGCCCATAGGAGGCATTTTCTATATTGCAACCTTCATAGATAGCACCACCTTCACAGAGAAGGGCTGCCCCTACACCAAAATGAGAATAAGGACTATAGGACTTCTCTCGGGCTACAGCAGCACAATCGATGAGCTTTTGAATATGTTGTTCTATCATAATCTGCTCCTTATTCCACAATATCTAGTATCGTGTCTACTACTGTTGGTGCAGTTGTACCAAATGTAATAGCATCTAAATATGTTTTACCTGCATTAGCAAGCAAGCTTTCATCAGAAGCATATAGTGTAGCAATGCTTTCGCCAGCTGTAACAGCATCTCCTGTTTTCTTGTGCATCACGATGCCTGCACTATAATCGATAGGGCCATCTTTTACAGTACGCCCTGCGCCAAGCATAACAGATGCAATACCGCATTGCTCTGTATTCATATGTGTAATATACCCATCTTGAGGAGCTGTTACATCATATGTGAATTCTCCAATAGCTAACAAGCTTTCATCATCAATAACGTGACTATTCCCACCTTGCGCCTCAATCATGAGGCGTAAGCGGTCAAGAGCCTCACCTGAATCGAGCGCATCTTGTACACGACTAAGAGCCGTTTCATAATCGCATATATGGCTCAGCACGAGCATATGTGCAGCCATAATAAGACATTCATGCGTTAAGTCCTGTGGCCCATGACCTTTCAGAGTATCGATAACCTCTCGAATTTCCAAGGCATTGCCGATGGCATGACCAAGAGGTCGATCCATATCGGTCAACACAGCCTTAACGGAGCGGCCATTTTCGTTGCCAATATCTACCATCGCCTTCGCAAGAGCACGTGCATCATCTAAGGTTTTCATAAAGGCGCCACTACCAACCTTAACATCAAGGAGGATTGCCTGTGCGCCAGAGGCTAGCTTCTTACTCATTACGGAGGACGCAATGAGTGGAATACTATCTACAGTGCCCGTTACATCCCGCAAAGCATATAATTTTTTATCCGCTGGCGCTAGTCCTTCAGATTGACCGATAACAGCAAGGCCAATTTTATTAACTTGAGCGATAAAATCATCTTGTTCTAAAGATACTTTTAAGTTAGGAATAGACTCCATCTTGTCGATAGTACCACCCGTATGCCCTAATCCACGGCCAGACATTTTGGCCACCTTGCCACCACAAGCGGCTACAAGAGGGCCAATGATAAGCGTCGTCTTATCCCCTACGCCGCCCGTGCTATGTTTATCTACAGTAATACCTTCAATACTCGATAAGTCTACCATGTGACCAGATTGAGCCATAGCCAAAGTCAATGTACCTAATTCACGTGTGTTCATGCCATTAAACACAATAGTCATCAATAGAGCACTCACTTGATAATCAGGGATATCCCCTTTTACATAGCCATCGATGACAAAACGGATTTCCTCATCTGTTAAGGGTACATTGGCTCTCTTTTTCAGAATAATATCATACATGCGCATAGTTACACCGCCATTCTAAGAAACCACCTAAGCAATGCCTAGGTGGTTTTCTATTATACTTCTTCGTCTAAGTGATCTTTTAATAGCTCTACCGCTGCACTAGCGCCAATACGGCTACAACCTTCTGCGATATAGGCTTTCATATCTGTAATGGATCGAATGCCGCCAGCAGCCTTAATTTGTACATTAGGGCCAATATGTTTCTTGAATAGACGAATGTCTTCAAGACTAGCGCCACCGCTACCAAAGCCAGTAGATGTTTTAATGTAGTCTGCCCCACCATTGGTGATACATTTACAAAGGGCTACCTTTTCAGAGTCGGTAAGATAACACGTTTCGATAATAACCTTTAAGATTTTATCGCCACAAGCCTCTTTAAGGGCCCTGATTTCATTCGTTACAGCCTCAAAATCGCCTTGCTTTACATCCCCAAGATTTATTACCATGTCGATTTCAGAGGCCCCTTCTTCAAGGGCTTGTTTCGTTTCAGCTACCTTAACCTCTGTCGTTTCATATCCTAAAGGGAACCCGATAACGGTACATATGTTAAGTTTCGGATACGCTTCATGAGCAGATGCCACAAAATCCGGTGGAATACAAACAGATGCCGTTTTATATGTTACACCAGCATCACAAACTTCTTTAATATCATCCCATGTAGCGGTTGGCCGCAAAAGTATGATCCACATAAGCCAATAATTCTTTACCTAACATAGTACCTCTCCTAGCTAAAAGAACGACAGTTGCTCTGGTTCTGGCTCTTTATGTAAAGCCTCTTGAGCAGAGCGATTTTTTTCATCAATAAATGGTTCTAATGGTACACCTGTAACCTTCAACAAATCTGGCAAACTATTAACACCTTTTACCTTAGCAGCCTCCAACACAATCTTTGCACATGTTTCCGCATCATCTAGCGCATAATGATGTTTAAATTCAACCCCCATATAGGCTGCCATAGTATTCAACTTATGATTCACTAAATCTGGCCATACTGCACGTGAAAGTTTCACTGTACAAGCATAATCGAGTTCTGGCCAAGGAATTTTATAATAATCTAAGGTAGCACGCAATACGTTCATATCAAATTTCGCATTATGAGCCACCATGATATTCCCTTTTAAATGGTTTTCATAAATAGCATTCCACAATTGATCAAAGGTCTTTTCATGTAAAACATCCTTCGGTTGAATACCATGAATCTCAATACACTCATCATCAAAGCTCATAAACGGAGGTTTGATGAGGCTATACGCCTTTTTCGTAATTTGTCCGTCCTTTACGGTAATAACCGCCAAGGAGCACGCACTGTTTTTAAATTTATTTGCTGTTTCAAAGTCTAATGCAACAAAATCTAACATAGGACTCCTTTCAAAATCTATATATAAGAATTATATTCATTTACTCTCCTTATTATAGCACGAAATAGACTATAATCTACCGTTCTAAGGTGACCAATAATCACCTCTTTCATAGCAATTTTAATTGACAGATAGGCCCTCAGTATGTGAAAATTATTTAGATATATATGTAGTATGGAGGTTGCAACATGGCAGATGACAGATTAATCGTTGCCCTTGACGTATCCACGATGGATGCTGTGAAAGAAATCGTATTATCCCTCGGTGATTCGGTTAGCTTTTACAAGGTCGGAATGGAGCTATTCTACGCCGAAGGAGCAAAAACAATTCGCTTTCTACAGGAGCAAAACAAACAAATATTTCTTGATTTGAAATTGCATGACATTCCAAACACCGTAGCCCATGGCGTTTCTTCCTTAACACGTCTCGGCGCTAGTTTGATTACTTTGCATGGTCAAGGTGGTCCTGTCATGATGAAAGCCGCTGTAGAGGCAGCTCGTGAAAGCGGTAAAACACTAGGCGTTGAGCGACCAAAATTATTGGCTATCACTGCTCTTACTAGTTTCGACGATGAATCTTGGACTGCTATCGGTGGTCAACTACCTATTTCTGACCAAGTAATTCGCCTTGCTAAGCTTGCTAAAGATTGCGGTATGGATGGTGTTGTGTGCTCCGCCTTAGAAGCTAAAATGATTCGCGAAGCCTGTGGCGATGATTTCCTTATCGTAACACCTGGTATTCGTCCTTCCTTTGCAACAACAGACGACCAAAAACGTGTTGCTACACCTGCTAGCGCATTACAAGATGGCGCATCTCGCCTCGTTATCGGTCGCCCTATTACACAAGCTGAAAATCCTCGTGAAGCGGTTCGTTTAATTATTGAAGAAATGGAGAAAGTATCCAAATGATGAAAGAACAAGAAGTAAAACAATTACTCATCGACACTCAAGCTATTTTAGAAGGTCACTTCCTTTTGACATCTGGTCTCCATAGCCCAATGTACGTTGAAATTCAATGTATTGCAACATCCAAAATACACAGAAACACTTTGTAAAGAATTAGCTGAACGCTTCCGTGATCAAAACGTAGAACTTGTTATTGGTCCTATGACTGGTGGCATCTTACTAGCTCACGAAGTTGGTAAAGCACTTGGTACACGTGCAATCTTTACAGAACGCGAAAAAGGCGTTATGACATTGCGTCGCGGTTTCAAAATTGAACCAGGTACGCGTGTACTTATCGTTGAAGACATCGTAACAACTGGTGGTTCCGTACAAGAAGTAGTTAACGTAGTTAACCAATCTGGCGGCGAAATCGTAGGTGTAGGCCTACTTGTTAACCGTTCAGGTGGCAAAGCTGAATTTGGCGTACCTCAAGAAAAAGTACAAGCCTTACTTAACCTCGAAGTTCCTACGTACAAACAGGACGAATGCCCTCTTTGTAAAGATGGCGTAGCTATGACAGAACGCGGTTCTAAACATATCAAATAAAATATACACAAAAAGAGCTCCTTCACAGAGGAGCTCTTTTTGTTTGTGTGTAGTTATTGTGTGTAAGAGAGAGATTCCTGATACAAATGTATCACGTAGAGTGTGTGGCTCTACGGTGGCCATGAATGCACTTTCATGACCACGCTCTCTAAAAGTATTGTGAGAGAAAAGGATCAATAGATTACTATTGATTTTGAGTAGTCTGTGGTGTCCCTTGTTCCACAGGTGGTTGTGGAGCATTACCACTAGGCTGTTGAGGTGGTTGACCTTGTGGAGGCATTTGACCTTGTGGTGCTACCTGTCCATTTTGACCTTGTGGCATCATTTGGTTTTGACAATTTTGGTACATATGTTGACCATTATTTGGCCCCATACCATCTTGACGCATCATTTGATTATTTCCATCCATCATATGTTGGTCCATATGCATATTAGAACCATTATGTCTATGTGGTTTTCTAAACTGTTGTTCATTGGTTTTCATCCATTCACCAAAATTTGGTAAATCATTTACAGCAAATGATGTACCTACCCCTACAGCACTGATTACAGTTAGAATGGCAGCAATTATAATTCGTCTCATAGGTCCTCCTTAATCTACATTGCTGAAATAACGTTCGCGTACACCACGAAGTTCAATACCAATAAAGATACATGTAAGGCCCCCAAAGAGACCTACACCACCAAGTGCAACTAAAGTTACCAATGATAATGCAGGAAATGCCGTTACATTCTCAAACGGTTGCCATGAGCTACCTAATAAATACAGAATCGCTGGCGTAATAATAAATATAAGAACTCCTACAATATATGATAATGCACTACCAATAGATAGTAATGTTTTGGATGCTTTTTTTGCCATTCCTGGTAACTGAGGTAGCAAACGCGCTTTGTAATCTTCAAATCTTGCGTAGATAGCATCCATATTAACAGATTTACTTTCACCACCATCCTGAGACAAGGTATCTGTAATAATACCTGCATCAACATAAGAGGCGTAGATTTCCTCTGGAGTCCCTAGGGATTTAATAATTTCACTATCTGAAAGACCTTTTTCATACCCTACAGAAAAGTGTTCTTCATATACCTCAATGATACTTTCTACATCAGCTACGCGTGCTTTTTTGAAAATATTACGCAGTGCTTCTAAAAAACTATTTTTGTTCATTATAGTCTACTCCTTTCAATAGGATATTGATAACGCCAGAAAACTCATCCCATTCTTGGCGCATCTGATTGTACGCTGCACGCCCATCATCTGTAATATGATAGTATTTTCGAGATGGTCCCGAAGATGACTCTTTTAAATAGGTTTCAACATACTTTTCTTTTTTTAATCTGTTAAATAATGGATATATAGTTCCTTCTGAAATTTCAATATATTCTGAAATAGTGCTAACGATTTCATACCCATAGCGATCGTTTTGTGTTAATAATGCTAGTACTAGCATATCCATAACACCTTTCTTTAATTGAACTTGCATAGTTCCTCCCTTTAGGCTGTGCCTACCTGCCAATGTGAAAGCTCTCTTACGGTCACTATCATGTACTGACAAATACATAATAACACAAGGTACCTTGGAATGCAAGGTACCTTGTAAAAATATTTTACAAAATCTAAATCCATAAACACTATATTGAACAAATATAGATAAAATCTACTCTTATGAAGGCAAAATATATTTCACCTTTTATATAAAATCCTTCTATTTTTTTATATAGTGTGGAAAAAAATTTGGCTGTTATATAACAAAAAAATCCTCATCAAACGATGAGGATTTTTCTATTTATTTTGAAACTGCTTGGCCTAATTTAATCTTTGTACTCTTCATTTTTCCGTTATGAGTATAGGATACTAAATTGTATCGCCAGGGCTCTTAGCGTCGATTTGTTCTTTTAATTCAAGTAGAGTAGTGATGTCCTTACCATCAATTTGAGCAATCGTATCACCTTCTACAAGACCAGCTTGTGCTGCAGGGCCATTTGAATCAAGTTGAACAATCAGAAGTCCATCCCCTTCATAACTTACATTATTTCGAGCTGCCGTTTGACGATCTACAGCCCACACACCGATATACGGACGAATGACCTTACCATTTTTAATGATAGAATCAACGATAGTCATAGCAGAGTTAATTGGAATGGCAAAGCCCATGCCTTCAATGCCCTCTTTGGAAATTTTAGAGCTATTAATACCGATCAATTCACCATCTGCATTGATAAGAGCACCACCGGAATTACCAGGGTTAATAGCTGCATCTGTTTGAATCAATGGGAATCGTTGACCTTGTTCATCAATAGTACGTGCTAATGCACTGATGACACCAGATGTAACAGAGCCTTTAAACTCAAGGCCTAAAGGATTGCCAATAGCGATGGCAGGTTCTCCTACCTGTAAGGAATCGGAGTCACCGATTTTGATAGGCTTAATATCTTTTGGTGGTTTAATCTTAACAACGGCTAAGTCCGTTTGTGAATCGGTGCCAATAACTGTACCGGTTACAGTAGAGCCATCAGATAGCGATACTGTAACTTCACCATTTTTAGCGCCTGCTACAACGTGGTTATTCGTAACAATATGTCCTTCATTATCTATGAGCACACCAGATCCAACACCTTCTCCAGCATAGATAGTGCGGTTAAAAATATCCTTTTGGAATACTTGTGTCGTAATACCTACAACTGCAGGGCCAGATTCTTTTACAGCTTGTACAACATAAGTATTTCGCGTTTCTGTAATCGGTTTAGATTGTTTTGTTTGTTCTCTTACAGTTGTTTGTTGTGTATTAACAGGGCTACCAAAAAAGTAATATCCGCCACCTACACCAATACCCAATGCTAATATACACGCAATTACAGATTTTTTATATTTTGAAAAATTCATATACATCTCCTTATACTATTTCTTATATTATCTTACCTAAGTATCATTTATAACTAGTAATGCCCTACGTAGCTCTATTCTATATTATGAATCTCATCTAATTAGCTACAGTATAGGGTTATATAAAATAGATTTTTATAAAAATCTATTTGTATGAACTTATTATAGTACTCTTACTTTCACAATGCAAGATAACAATGTATTACAATTATAAGAAAAAAATATAACATCCCAAAAATACATATACAACCATAGAAAAAAACATAAAAGGGCATTCACTAGCCGTCGCTAGCAAATGCCCTTTATGCATATAGTTTGAGAGTGTAAGGACTGTTGAGAGAGAGTATATGTGATCTAGATAAGTTTGAGAGAGAACTTATTAAGAGAGAAGTTTAGTGATACTTACCTAGAATCATTTCAGCCTTACCTAAATAAGTATACATGGAATATCTAAACTATCAAAGGATGTATATAAACAATTTTTTTAAATCTTTGATTATATCTATATAATAATTTCTCTACAAACTCATATTTAATCAACAGCCACGAATAACGTGAGTATAATGTGAATGCTCATTTAGGTTATTAAACAAATTTATAACCTACACCCCAAACTGTAATAATATGCTTACTATCGGATGGATTATCCTCAATTTCTTCACGCAAACGATTGATATGTACCGCTACCGTAGCATAATCACCATAGGAGTCAAGGCCCCATACGCGAGAGTACAATTCCTCTTTGCTAAATACAATATCGCGGTTACGCATCAAGAATTCTAACAATTGGAATTCTTTCTTTTTAAGATGAACTTCTTTTTCATTCACCCATACTTTCATCATCTTAGGATCAAGGCGAATTTCACCAGATTGAATCGCATTAGTTTCCATTGCATCTCGCTCTGTTAAGCGTTTATATTGCGCTAACATAGCTTTGATTTTTGCAATCAATACAGACGGAGAGAATGGTTTTTCGATATAGTCATCAGCACCTACGCCTAAACCACGGATTTTATCGATATCGTCAAGACGAGCCGTTACCATAACGATTGGCACGCGAACTTTATCACGAATTTGACGGCAAACTTCAAAGCCGTCCATCTCCGGCAACATAACGTCAAGAATGATAAGGTCTACCGGAGTATTCAAAGCTGCTTCGATACCATCTGTACCATTAGTCATAATAGTTACATCATAGCCTGCCACCATTAAATAGTCACGTTCAATATTGGCAATATCCAAATCGTCTTCAATAATTAAGATATGTTCACTCATGATTCTTCTCCTTGTTTAGGAAATTCTAATATAATACGTAGACCATGTGGTCTTACATTTTCAATCACAACTCGGCCTTCAAAGATTTCCATAATTCGACGAATAATCGATAATCCTAGACCACTACCTTCTTGCGGGTTCGTACGAGACGAATCGACACGGTAGAACGGGCGCATCAGACGCTCAAGAGATTCTTGTGGTACCCCTGGACCATCATCACTGATGACACAGTATACAAAATCATCATCACTAGTTACATCGATAATACAATGTCCTAGATCAGCCATTTTGTATTTAGCACTATTGTTCAACACATTTTGTAACACACGTTGTAACAACTGTGGGTTTGCATTGATGAAAGCAGTTTCCGTAGCTATCCGAGCCTTAATTTCAAGACCTCTCGATTGATACGGAGCAATATGATCCTCTACAAAGTCACGCACATACTGACCTAATTCAATTCGCTCAGATGGACGAGATTCTTTTTTGTAGTTCAATGTAGTAATGAGGAATAGCTCCTCTAACATCGAGTCTAAATCATTGGCACGCTTCAGAATGATACCCATGTATCGTTTTTGTTGCTCTTCCGTTGGTGCAATACCATCACGAACACCTTCTGCATAAGCTTTAATTGCAGTCAGTGGCGTTCGTATATCATGGGATATACCAGCGAGCAATTCTTTCTGCTGCTCTTGTTCCATTTCGATCTGACGATTTGCCATCTCTAATGATTTTGTCATGTTCTTAACGTGAATCATAATAAACCGTGTAACAAATCGGTTGATTGCAAAGAATGTAACAATAAAGAGCAATATAGCCACTACAATAATATAGAAGGACACAGATTCCATCAAGCTATCACTACCATGGGTAGCACGCTTAATAGCAATATGATATACGTAGGCATGACGCCCATCGTATTTTGCTCATTTCGTACACGAAAGTATTATTGGACTGATATACAATGCCCTGTAACTCAGGATTTACATCGATAAGGCCAACGATAGCAGATGCACTATAGATTTGTGGATTACCATAGCTATACACCATGTTCCCTTGATCTAGTACCTCTACATATACTTCCTTTGGATCGAGTAGACTATAGCTAGGTTTAACCAAGCTATCTATTAAATTGTTTTCTAACCCATAAAAGGTAATTGTTTCAGTAATTCGACTGACACTTTTAAACTGTTGTTCCTGCTCAATACGCAAATAGTAACCGGCATTAGCCAAGATGCGCAAACCTGTAAAATATAGCAAAAATAAGATGATTGCTATTAAAATAGGTACAACAAAGAGCACAACATTGGATATCCAAATCCGTATTTGTAAATTCACAGGGTTACCTCAATATCATAAATAGTAGATACTTCTTATAGTTTACGCTATTTTTTTAACAGTTAAAAGCAAGTAAAATAGCTAAAAAAACACAATATAATTTTTCACATTCTTTTTCATCGTCAGTTTATAATTAACAGATTATACAAGGGTTCTTCGCCCCTTTTAGTATCTAATATTTTTTTATAGTATATTTTTTTCACACGCATCCGGGCATCTTGTATCATCCCAAAATCTTAGCATTTACTTATATCATTGAACTTGAGAATTAAGTACAATTAATAGAGCTCATCTATACTTTTTTTATAAAAAAATCTAAAATTATAAAATATAAAACAACTATTGAAATTCTTCACTTTTATGATTTTTGAGTACAAAAAAAGAGGATTCCTAAGAATCCTCTTTTAGAATTTGGATTAACGACGGTTAGCTTCGAAGAAGTTAATAGCAACTTCTGGGAACATAGCGTAAGTCAATACGTCTTCGTCAGTGATACCATTGTAGCCTTTGGAAGCTAAATCTTGACGGTAACCTTCCAATTCAGGTTCGATAAGATCTGCTGGACGGCAAGTGATAGGTTGTTCATCACCGATGATAGTTTGACGAATTTCGTCAGAAATAGTACCAGGCAATGCACCATATTTACCGCGTACAAGGTCTTTAACTTCGTTAGGAACCATTTTGTAACGGTCGCCCATCATAACGTTCATCATAGCCATTGTACCAACGATTTGGGATGTTGGAGTTACCAATGGAGGGAAGCCTAAATCTTCACGAACGCGTGGCATTTCATCCATAACGTCGAAGAAGCGGTCGCCCATACCCATTTCGTTCAATTGGTTTTTGAGTATTGGACAACATACCGCCAGGAATTTGGTAACGACGAACAGCTGGGATTACATCACTAGCTGGTTTCAAGTTAAATTCTTCAGCGATTTGTTGTTTAACTTTACGGAAGTGGTCAACTAATGGAATGAATTTATCAAGGTCAAGACCAAGATCCCTATTCAGTACCTTTGAACATTTCGATCATAGTTTCAGTAGCTGGTTGGCTAGTTGCATGAGCGAATGGGGAGATAGCAGTATCGATGATATCTACGCCAGCTTTAGCAGCTTCCCAGTATGTAGTGCTTGCAAGACCGCAAGTGAAATGGCTGTGCAAGTCGATTGGCAATTCGCCGAAAACGTTTTTTTGAAAGTGGAAACCAAATCATACGCATCAGCAGGTCCCAACAAACCGGACATATCTTTGATACAAAGGGAATCAGTACCCATGTCTACCAAAGTTTCAGCTACTTTCAAGAAGCTTTCAGTTGTATGAACTGGGGAAATTGTGTATACCATAGCGGATTGAACGTGTGCACCTGCTTTTTTGGAGTACTTAATAGCAGCTTCCATGTTGCGTGGGTCATTCAATGCGTCGAAAGATACGAATACGGTCGATACCGTTTTTTACAGCTGCATTACAGAATGCTTCTACTACATCATCAGAGTAGTGTTTGTAGCCCAATAAGTTTTGACCACGAAGTAACATTTGTAGTGGAGTGTTTTTCAAATTAGATTTCAATTTACGAAGACGTTCCCATGGATCTTCATTCAAGAAACGAAGACAGCTATCATAAGTAGCGCCGCCCCAACATTCAAGAGCTTCATAACCAATTTCATCTAAAAGGCCAAGCACTGGTTCCATTTGTTCATAACGCATGCGTGTTGCCAAAATAGATTGATGACCGTCACGAAGAACGGTTTCGCAGATTCTTAATTTTTTAGCCATGTTAATCCTCCAAATCGAAATAGTCTGCATATGTAAATTTATACATACAACAAATAACTATCTCATACCTATTTTTTTACGATTTTTTTGATGTCTGCTCACACAAGCCAAACACTCTATAAATCGTTAAGACATACTTATATTAGACTACTTATAAAAATTCTTTGTCAACAACTATATTATGCTATTTACTCATAAATTCATGTGTCTAAAGATGATTTTTTTCGTGATAGTAAATCACATAAAACTACAAAAAGAGCTAGCTTTTTTTAGCGTGTATGTTTAATCAAATCAATTTCTCTGTAATTGCTCTTTTTTTAATGAGAAACCAAAAAAATTATACCGTAATAATTTTTTTAGTTATTATTAAAAAGGCTCCAAACTATATCGGTATTTATAAATGTAGTAATTCGATAAACATCGGTATGCTTTATAAGCTCATCATTTTTATTGATAATACAGCCTCCTCATCATGCATAAATATGCAAAAAGAACCTATCCATTTATGGACAGGTTCTGTTTATTTTTCAACTATTTAGTAAATGCCATTATACAGCTTACTTTTCAGGTTTAACCTTTTTAGGCGCCGTTTCAAGAACGATATTCTTACCTTCTCGCTTCACTTGAATAGAGAAAGCACCTTCACCTTCTTTGAAGTACTCCATCTTGATGTCTAGAAGCATTTTACCGATCATAGTCTCCACTTTTTCCGTTAAGAACTCACGATAGAAAGCATCTTCCTTTTGCTTTGGACTTTGATGAACTACAGGCTTTTTAGCTGCCCGTTCCATATCAAGCATAGTATCTTCAAAATTTTCTGTATCTTTAAAGTTTTTCAACATATCTGCATCGGATAAGCCTTTTTGAATTTTAAACTTTGCCATTTCTATCTCCTATCAATTCAAAAATTGCCTTTTTAACACGAACTGGTTCAATACCAGACATACAATATTGATCAGGCTTAGGACACCGTCGTTTGCGACAACCTAAACAATCTAATTCATCATTTACAAGCACCTTAAAGGTCCCCGTTAGTGGTCCCCATAATTTAGGATCCGTAGGTCCAAAGAGAGCTACTACAGGCTTATCCAGAGCCAATGCAATATGCAAGGCACCCGTGTCAGCCGTAACTACTACGTCACAGCTTTCAATTAAGGCACCTACCTCTTGAAGTGTCGTCTTCCCTAGCATATTCAACATAATCTGATCAATGCCCTCAGCGGCCAAAGAATCCATCAAAGGTTTGTATTGTGTAGCCTCTTTAGGCCCGCCTAAGCAAACAAAATTAGCTCTATATTGCAGTGATTTAATAAGAGAATACCATTTTTCTTGAGGCCATTCTTTCGTCGCCCAAGACGTACCTAAGACCAATCCCACACGTAGAGGTTTTTCTACCTCACCACGATTTAAAGAAGTATGATTGTCAATCGTTTCCCACTGTTCTTCTGCCCAGGTATGTAACTTCGATGGCACATGGAAATCCATATGATACATCTTCTTAGCACTAACGTTATTTAATGTTTCAGGTTCCAGAAGATTATCAGCAGTTTTAAGAGGTGTATCTAAATCAGCCTGTTTAGCAACAGCCTCTTTTAAAAGTTGTGCCACCTCAACATAACGCTTAATAACATGGTCTGTACTTGGCTTTGATTTATAGTTTGTAAATAGCCAATTCAGCTCTTTTGTACCACCAAGTCCTAAGCGAATAGTCGCACCAGAAGCCAATAGAACAAGACCGGTTATCAGTCGCCCTTGTACATCAATGGCTACGTCAAATTTGTAGGGCTCTAATTTAGCCTTCAGCTCCCACCACATGCGCCACATTGTCGGGATATGCAGTTTTTTAGAATGTGCCTCGTATTCATCCCGTTCCCAGGGGATAATCTCATCTACATAGGGATTACCATCTAACAGTTCTACCATGCTAGGTGTTACAATCCAATGTAACTTGGCATCTGGATACTGTTCTTTGATCCAGCGCGCCGCAGGGGTAGCATGCAGGATATCCCCAATGTAACTAAGGCGTACAAATAATATATTCATAGATATCCTTATGGTACATATAATATAGGAATAAAGCCTTTATAATGAAGCATTATAAAGGCTTTTTCTTAAGATTTCTTTTTACTATCACTAGTGTTAGATGATTTAGAAGACGTATCATCTTCTGTCACCTTTTTAGTTTCTTCACTACCATTCTTGATGATGTCTTTTACGTCAGACAATTTTAATTCATTAAAAGTAGTAGGATGATTGTATTTGTAAACTGGTTTGAAACCTACACCTAATTTGCCAGTGTAAACAGTCAATGCATTATTGTCCTCATCAACACGAGCAATGTAGATTGTCTTATCTGTATCAACACCAATTAAGCGGAAACGTCCTGGTGGGTTGATAACACGCCAGCCACCTTCGATACCATTAAACATAAAGATATCGCCAGTTTTAACATTATCGTAGAAGAAGTTATCTTCATCGTAGAAGACCCCGATATGACCGATATCAGTAGCTTGCATATACACGCGACGCGTATCGTAGTTAGCATCTGTACGATAAATACGATATACGTGCTCTTGAACTTTTACCTTCATATATACTACGTTTGTCGCTTCAGAGTATGCAGCATCTACGATTTTACTACCTTTTGGTAAATCTTCAAGCTTGGTATCTACTTCATGCTCTGGATCATCTGCATTGAGACGAGCCATAACGACATCGCGAGAGTTATACAAGCCCATGATGGCATAGTTACGGTCTGGCATCCAGTTAAAGTAACTAATCGAACGCCCTTTCAAATCTATCGTTGTAGGCTTACTTTCATTAGCCTTGTAAATTTTCAAAGAGTTTTCAGTAACAACCGCCATAAATTGACGGTCGTAGGATACATATTTAGTACCTTCCTTTACGTCCGGGAAGTTTTTAGTATCATCTTTTGACGCACCTGCTACGTTAAATTCCGTAGTCGGTGCAAACATATATTGATCAAGGTATAAGTATATACCACCTTGCAGAAGAATACCTACCGCAAAGGCGCTCAGTACACGCGTAAAAGGTTTCATTTGTCCTCCTATTTCACGATAAACGCCGTTGGGATCATGCGTTCCCCTAACAAATCGGCTGGTTTGTTCACCACTTTACCATTGAGGTATAAGGTAGAACTAGAACCACCATCTAAATTCGCTGCAATGTAGCAGCCTTTTTCAAAGAGAATGTCTTGTACGTCACGCAAGGTAGCACCAATGGAGTACCCTGGTTGACGACCATCGATTACGAGGAATAATACTGTACCATCTTTCTTTTGACCGATAGCAGTACGTGGGCCTACGCCCCAGCCACCATCACCTTCAGTGATCATTTTCTTACCATCTACGATAAGAGGTGGACCAAAGGTAATACCTTCCATGGCTTTCATATCAGCTAGTTGAGTTTTATCGTAGTTACCAGCGATAAGGTTACCAGATTTAGAGAAGCCTACAAAGTCTACATCTTCATCAGGACCTACATCCTTACCGATAACATATTCTCCATCATGCAAGATAAAGCCATATGGCAAACGACCTGTACCAGTACCATTAGGATCATGGAAACCACCGCCGTTGATAGCAGCTACCGCATTATTCATTTTAGCAATATTACTTGTAGTATCGCCCTTTTCTTGAATGTTAGCCGCTGTACCTACTTGGATACGACGAGGATCTGGAATTTCTAAGATATAGCCTACATAACGAGCAGACTGGAATTTTTTCAAGGTTCAAAGACTTGTCTTCACGAGCATTAAACTTGAATAAATCTTGGCTTTTAACAACCCCAACAGTCCCCAAAATAGATTGTAGTTCTTCTTCATTGAACAACCACGTAATGTAATGAGGATGACGAGATTGTAAGATAGCACCGATAACGGCGCGTTTTACATTATTAAATGGTCCAAAGAGCACCACGAACGGTGAGGTCACAACGGTAAATAAGAACACCATGATGATGAACTTTACCCAATTCTTTTTGAACAATGTATTTCTCCTTATAAATCAGTGAAATGCTCGGTGCTAATGCGTTCTTCAAAATGCTTGATATCTACCGCATTACCTACCCAAACACGCAAAATGTTATATGGATTATCACCTGTATGAGCCCAGCCAGATTTCATAGCCATACCCATTTTTATACCAGCCTTTTTAGATGCTGAGTCGGTGAATTCATTTTTATCTCCATATGGATAGCAGAACCAAGGATTATCCTTGATACCTACTTCTTTTGCAAGAGCTTCTTGAGCCTTCGTAATATTTTCTATTTGCTTAGCTTCAGACAATTGGCCCATTTCGATATGTTGGAACCCGTGATTAGAAATGGTGATACCATTCTTATGCATTTCACGAATTTGATCCCAAGTTAACCGAGTGCCTACATCGCCAGGATTGATAAACACAGTAGCTGCAAAACCATATTCTTTCATAAGTGGATATACGATAGAATACGTATCAGCATATCCGTCATCAAAGGTTAAAACAACTGGTTTTTCAGGCACTGCAGCACCATTTACAACGTATTCATACAATTGGTCCATCGTCAATGGATTATAGCCATTATCCTTGAGGAATTTCATTTGCTCTCGGAACAAATCCTCTCGAATAACCGCATCATTATCTTTATCGTCACCGATTTTATGATACATAAGGACAGGAATGCCCGATGGATGTACCATCTTAACTTCTTTTACTGGTGGCGCTGAACTAGTAGGCTCTGTTTTTTGTGAAAAGCAATCCACAACCTGCCACAAGCATTGCCAAGGCCACAACTAATAGTGTTACTAACGGAATCCGTTTCATAGGTCCTCCTCTATCAGAACACAATTATATACAGAATATTATAACATTTCTATGAAGAATAGTAAAAACTCCACTCCCATATACGTATAGCTAAAACAGATGATTTATAACCTAAAGAGATATATCCTCTAAAAACACCTTTTAACGATACTTTATGTTGTAATCTAGAATGGAATGCTTTAATATTCTAATTATAATACAAATCACTAAAAATTATACGCTTCTAATCGATAAAGGATTTGCCATGAAAAAACGCTTAACCCTCTTACAAATGGACGTTCACGTAAATGACGTAGAATACAATTACAATCGCGTTCAAGAGTTACTCACTCAATCACTTACAGAAAATCCTGATATTATTGTTTTACCTGAAACTTGGAATACAGGCTTTCACCCATCAGATGATTTAATTACGATTGCCGACAGAAATGGGGAAAGAACAAAATCTTTGCTCACCGCCTTTGCAAAAGAGCACAACGTGAATATCGTAGGCGGCTCCGTTGCTGTGGCAAAAGATGATCTTGTATTCAATACATCCTATGCTTATAACCGTGAAGGTACCCTCGTAGGTGAGTATTCCAAAATGCACGGCTTTAGCCCTGCTAAGGAAGACAAATACTTTGCTAACGGTACTCATACGACCCATTTTGAACTCGATGGGATCCCGTGTAGCACGGTTATCTGTTACGATATCCGTTTTCCTGAGCTAGTGAGAATGGCTGCATTACCAGACACTGAACTCTTATTCGTACCCGCCCAATGGCCTACGATGCGACTACGCCACTGGCAAGTACTAAACGAAGTACGAGCAATTGAAAACCAATTATTCCTTTGCGCAGTCAACGGATGCGGTAC
>BNJV01001440.1_pt1 | contig 72822 bp, 113 predicted proteins | sample 8540591 | NCBI WGS metagenome assembly BNJV01 (sample SAMD00202457, study PRJDB9452) | human saliva metagenome | host: Homo sapiens
TTCTATCAAATAAAAGCTCCAGAAAATCAATCCTTCTTTTCTAAGGAAGGTCGGTTATAGTTGCTTTATCTTGGTTGTTGATTTCATGGAGCCTTACCCTTTGTAATAAGTGGCGATATTCCAAATATGATAGATGCTTTTTGAAAGTGTAAGTGGATTTACAACAACAGGAGCTACACCCGGTTGAAAGATCTAAATAAGTCCATTATATTTTGGAGAAGTTTGTACCCATCTTGTTGGAGGTATGGGAGTCTTAGTCTTAGTTTTAGCTATATTACCTAAAGAGAATAACCAAGCTCTACATATCATGAGAGCAGAGTTCCAGGTCAGCTGTTGGAGAAAACTTGTTTGCAAAAATGAGTTATAATTCAAGAATACTTTATATAATCTATATTGTTATGACTATAATTATGATAATTTTATTATTAGCTGGGGTATGTCTTTGTATGATGCCTGTATACATGCCTTTGGAACAGCAGGAACAGGTGGATTTAGTTCTAAAAAATACAAGTATAGGTTATTATAACAGTGCCTATATAGACTATGTTATTTCAGTAGGAATGTTAGTTTTTGGACTTAACTTCAACTTATTTTATCTTTTACTTTAGGAAATATAAACAAATTTTTAAAAGTGAGGAAGCCAAATACTATCTTCTTATAATTTTTGGAATAACAGCTCTTATCTGTGTAAATATTTATCCAACTTACACATCTATTTCAAGACTGATAAGAGATGTATTCTTTACAGTAACCTCAGTTATAACCACAACAGGTTATTCAACTGTTGACTTTAATACTTGACAACTTTCTCTCAAAAACTCTTATTTTATTCCTGATGTTTTCTGGAGGTTGTGCAGGATCAACAGCAGGAGGTTTTAAAGTTTCAGAGTGGTTATACTGGCTAAAAAGTTGTTAGAGAATTTAAAAATAGGGTCATCCTAATAAGGTTGTAAATATCAATTTTGAAGGAAAAACTTTAGATAAGGAAATGTTAGATGGAATAGACAGTTATTTCATACTTTATTCTCTTTACTATTCTTGTTTTACTTCTAATTACATCTTTAGAATCAGATACTTTTTGCAACAGCTGTAGGTTCAGTTTTTGGAACATTCAATAATATAGGATCAGGGTCTTGATGCTATGACCTACATCAACACTTTTCAATATTCTCACCATTCTTAAAGTTTATTTTTATCTTTAGGAATGTTGTTAGGACGTTTGAAATAATACCACTTTTTAATTCTAGTTTCACCTAGAATATATAGAAAAAGAGATTAAAATAAAAATATGAGACAGGAGTGATAAAATGGAAAACAATGGAAAACCATTGTAGGAAGAAACTTTAGAGCAAATCTTTTATTATATTCTTGTATAATCTTAGGTTGTTATGCTTTTATTTAATGTAAATAAATTCTTTATTAAGGATTTTTGAAAGAGGTTATTCAGCAACAGGAATGGGTTATGTTTTTAGCAATAGTTGTAATAAATTTTTTTCTTAATACTTTTTGCTTTTATAATACCTTACTTTGTAGCAAAATTATATCCTAAGATTTATTTTTATGATGAAGGTTTTTACAGTGGTAAAAATGGAGCCTTTATTTATTATGAAAAATGGATTACTTTTTATACCTGGTCTTATAAAAGGAAAAAAACTTTCTTGGAAATAAGATACACAAATAATGAAGGTGAGTGGAAAGCTATACCAGGACAAGGTTATCCCTACTAATGGTTTTGACTTTATTTCCAACAAGACTTTTGTAAATGTAAATTATCCAAAAAGCTATGAAGTGTCTTGAAAATAATGAGAAAAATTGAGTTTTTATTTAATGATCCTAAAAAGAAAATAATGGGCTTTTGGTAGAAAAATTATATGAAGAAAAATTAGAACAAGCTATGAAAATAATAGTTACTAGAGAAAGCATAACTTTTGATAATGAAGTTTATGAATGGGATAAATACAAAATTTTTGTAAATCTAGGAAATATAATAGTTAAAAGAGCAAGATGGAACAAATATCTTTAAGTTTAGGTCCAACTGCTTTTAATACATAGACCAAATTTACTGGAAGTTATAGTCTCAACATTAGGGAAGAAATAAAAGGAGTTGAAAATTTTGTCACAAGTAAGAGGTTTTGAATTTAAAAAGAAGAAAACAAATTAAAAATGTCAATAGCAATGTTTATAGTGTTTTTACTTACAACACTTATTCTATATATATTTGGAATACTTAATTGGAGTTCTATCTATGTTTCATTTATAGCACTAGGTATTCCAATAGGTTGTGCTACATTTATAGATAATATGCTAGAAAAAAATCTAAAGAAAAACAAACAAATACTGAAGATAGTTGGGCTACTAATCCTGATGAATTAGTAAAAAAACTAAAAACAAGATTTAGCAAATTTAAAGGAACAGAAAATAAAGATATAAGCAAGTTTGCAGTTGCTCTTTTCGATAATAGTTTCTTATGTATCTGTCTATATCTCTGAAGTTTTTATTTGGACAAAAGCTGTTTTAGAAAAATTATCCAGATAACACATTTTTCTGATGTTTTTACATATCTTCTAAAAAAATATATTAACAGAAGAATGGTCAAGAAAATATTTAGTTATGTATTGGATATTCATGACAGGATTTATTATTTTCATAGCAATAGGATATTTTTGGAATAAAAGAAAAAAATGGCAAAAAAATGCAAAAGAAAGACGAAGAACAAAATAATAACATAAGAAAGTCTTAAAAAATCTTGACATTTTAAAAATACAGTATACTTACTAAGTATTAAATTAAAAATAATGTAAAAGTAGAAAGCAAGCCTGTTTCTCACCTTATGGACTTTAAGTCTTCATCGGGTTTCAATAGTATATAAATCAATAAATTAATTTTTTATATTAATTTTTTTATGTTATATTTTAGAACAGGCTTTTTGCCTGTTTTATTTTTCAATGGAGGTGTAGTGTTATTTCTGATAAGACTAGAATAAACGAAAAGATTAGAGGGAAGGAATTCAGAATTATTTCTTTTGACGGGGAACAATTAGGGAATTATGAGTGCAGAACAAGCTTTTAAATTTAGCTTCATCACAAGGGTATGATTTAGTAGAGATTGCTCCAGGAGCAAATCCCACCAGTTTGTAAAATAATGGATTATAGTAAATACAAGTATGAGCAAACTAGAAAACTGAAAAGAAGCTAAGAAGAATCAAAAAGCAAGTTGTTGTTAAGGAAATTAAAGTAACAGCAAGAATCGATAGCCATGATTTAGAAACTAAAGCTTAATCAAGTTAATAAGTTCTTAGAAAAGAAAAATAAAGTAAAGATAACTTTAGTGTTATTTGGTAGAGAAAAGATGCATGCTAATTTAGGAGTTACGACACTGGATGAAATAGCTGAGAAATTTGCCGAAACTGCTGAAGTAGAGAAAAAAATATGCTGATAAACAAAAAAACATTTAATCTTATCACCCTAAAAAGGCGAAGTAATAATTTTAAATTTACATATTTTTAGAAATTAGCAAGATGTATTGATTATAGGATAATAAGGAGGAATAAATATGCCAAAGATGAAAACTCACAGAGGAGCTAAAAAAAGAATTAAGGTAACTGGAACTGGGAAATTTGTTATTAAACACTCAGGAAAAAGCCATATTTTAACTAAGAAAGATAGAAAAAGAAAGAACCACTTAAAGAAAGATGCTGTGGTTACTGAAACTTACAAGAGACATATGCAAGGGCTATTACCTTATGGAGAAGGAAGATAATTAATTAAGCATTTATTCGTTAGGAGGAGTAGAAGATGAGAGTTAAAACTGGAATTATAAGAAGAAAAAAAGACATAAAAAGAGTATTAAAAGCTGCTAAAGGATTCAGAGGTGCTTCTGGTGACGCTTTTAAACAAGCTAAACAAGCAACAAGAAAAGCAATGGCTTATTCTACAAGAGATAGAAAAAGTTAATAAGAGAAAAATGAGACAATTATGGATTACAAGAATAAACTCTGCTGCAAGAATGAATGGAGTTTCTTATTCTGTATTAATCAATGGTCTTAAAAAAAGGCTGGAATTGAATTAGATAGAAAAGTTCTTGCTGATATAGCTTTTAAACAATGCTGCTGAATTCACAAAATTAGTAGAAACTGCTAAATCTGCATTATAATTTTTTCTTGACAAAACTATAACAAGTATGATATTATAACTAATGCATGGAAGGTTATGTAAAAATAACCTTCCAACATTAAGAATATTGGTAAGTTTGGTGAGATGGCAGAGTGGCCTAATGCACTGACCTGCTAAGTCAGAGTACCGTTTCGGTACCGAGGGTTCAAATCCCTCTCTCACCGCCATATAACACTGATTTATTGAGTATTAGCGGTACTCAAAAATTATTTTGACAGGTTTTGACAGGGTCGAAAGTCAAACAAAAATATCATAAATATCTGGGTTATCATTGTTTTTAATGGTAACTTTTTATTTTGATTGACTAAGTAAGTTTATCAGATACCTATTTTTCATTAATTATAGATATCGTTGATAAAATTACTCCTGTTCATCTGATGTACATATATATCCATTGTAGTTTTTAACTGCTATGTCCTAAGAACATTTGAATGTCTTTTACATTTACATTGCTTTCACATAATATTGTTGCACAGCTATGTCTTAAATCATGAAACCTAATATGTGTTAAATTATGTTTTTCTAAGAACTTTCCTAAAATCCATTAGTCAGAACTTTGGGTTTGTGTAACTCTCCCACCTTCATTAACATAAACATATTCTTCATCTTTTGTATAATAACCTTTACCTAGTCTTTCTTTATTTCTTTTTTGCTCTTCTTTTTAACTCCAGAAGCATCTCTTTTATAGATCCAGGTAAAACAAAACTTCTTAAACCAGCTGTACTTTTTGTCTTATCTTTTTATTAAAACATTTTTACCATTTAAGTTAGTCTCTGTAACTGTATGAATAATACTCATTGTATTATCTGCAAAAGTTTATAGCTGACCACTTTTAAACCTAGTAATTCACTTCTTCTTAAACCAAAGAAGCTAGTTATAACTACTCCTAAGTACAATGCTTTATCTTCTTTTTTTAAGATTTCAAGCATTTCTTTTTATTTGTTCATGATTATAAACTTTTGCAATATACCTAACCTTTTTAGGTTTTTCAACATTCAACATAGGATTTATATTAATTACTCCTATTTTTTGAGCATATTTAAATGTTAAACTTAAAAGATTATGATAATGAATAACAGTATTAGCAGAAACTCCTCTTACATTTAATTCATGAAAATAATACTTTTGGATATCAAATGTATTTATATCCTTTAATTTTTATTTTCTTTAAAAAGTAAGGTAATATAGATATCTTTTGTATTTGATAGATAAGATGAGTAGTAGCATCATCAATAGTTTTTAAATCTCATTTTTGACATATCCTAAAATGAAATTACAGAAAGCTAATTTCTTTATCAAAAGAGTTTACATCCCTGATCTACTTTTGTAAAAGCACTTTTTCTGCTGCTAAACTTTTTATCTTCAGATATTCCAAAAACTTTTCTACATTCTTCTTCAAAAAACTTTTTAGCATTTCTTCAGCTAATTCTTCATTATCAGTTTTTAGATGACTTTGATTTTACAGTTTTTCTTATTTTTATATATTCAAAAACTAAATGGTAAAACTTACCTCTTTTTCTGAGTGTAGCTTGATGTATACAAGATTCCTCCTTCTATCTTTTTAATAGCTACCGATAATGAGATTATCAGTCAACTATTAAAAAAGTCAATATCTATTTTCTTACATTGCATTTAAATACATATTCAATTAGACATTCCTTTGGTATTTTAATCAATCTTTCCATTTCTTATAGATTTTTATTTCTCCAGTTTCAGTTTTTCTTTAAGACGCTACTTTTTACTAATTCCTAAAAATCAGCTGTATCTTTTTGTTGATATGAAAAGGAGTTTCTCTAATTCTTTTTCTAATGATGTTCTCATTTCTTGTGTTGTCATTTTTATCACTAATTCCATTCTTTGCCTATTCTTTTCATGTGCCACTTTTTCCCAATAACAATCTAAAGATATTTTTGTGTTGTGTAATTATGTTGATATGTGATAGCATTCAGTTCATCCATAGCTATTGCTAGTTTTTCAGTATAAACATAATGAATAAATTTTAAAGGTATCAGGTTCATTTGTACTGATATATTTGTTCATCAAAAGAAATAAACAAATAGCATATTTTTAATTCTTTATTTTTTCATCATCAAGGTAATTTAATAATTGAGCAAAAGAAAAATAAATATCAGTTAGTTCTTCTAATTCCTTTTTCTCTATTGATATGCTTTAGCTTTTCCAAGTTTTATGAGAAAAGCATAGTCTCCTCATTAAATTCAACACATTCAGCAATGAATGACATTTGAATATCTTCAAAAGTTCTATTCTAACATTATTAATATTACTATCTAAATATTTCTTGTAATTTTAATATATCTTTAAAATTTTCAGGTTTTTGATTTTCATTTTTAATCACTTCCCTTAACCGTTCCCTGAAATGAAAAACCATATGATTATTTATAACAACATAGTTTATTTCAAATGATTTATTTAATTTTTGAATTTTACCTAAAAATATTTATTCTATCAGCTTCTATAATTTTGAAAGAATCGTAGTGTAAACTATCAGAATATTTTTCATCATTATTCATAGATAATGAACTTTTGCTTTTATATATTTTTCAACTTCTGAGAAACAATTTTGAACTTCTATAACTTTTATCAAAATTTCATTAATTACCTCAATTTTTCGCTTTCTTACTTTCTCATCTTAAACTATTTAAATAATTCTTTAAAAATTGCTTCTAAGACAGGAACACAAATGCTATTTCCTGCTTGTTTTATAGAAAGCTCCATTCATTGTGTTTATTTAATTTATGTTGTTTAGCTACTTTTTCAAAATCTTTATCATCAAATCCATTAATCGCCAACATTCTAATTCGGTTAAATATCTATATTGTCCTTTTTCCGATATCTATAATTCCTGCATTTGGACATCTAAGTTGTTTTAGTCGTTATAGTTTTACAATGGTCATCAATGTATATAATCCAAATGTCCTGGTTTGTTTATTTTTATTTAACATACTTGGTTGAGTGACCAAATGTTTTTCACTGTAGATCATTTGTTAAGTATTCTCTTATATGTTTCATTTCTCTAATGCAGAAAAATTAAATTTATTATTAGCCCAAGAATAGATATAGTAAACACTCTTTCACGATGTTGAGGTATTCCAAAATCTTTAGCATTTAGAATACCAAATTTACTATATAACCTAATTTTTCCATTTCTTTTAGGTACTTATTAAAGTTATGTATCATGTGTTTAGATAAGACATTCTTAACATTTTCCCAAAATAACAATTCTTGGTTTCCAAAATTCCATATTTTTCAATTATTTTTAATAGTTTCCCACATTAAAGAACTTCTTGTCTCACTTCCTACATCTGCTCATTTTGCTTACCTGCGATACTAAAATCTTGGCAAGGGCTACCATCTTATTAATACATCAGGACATAAATTCCAACCTACAACTGTATCTGGTTTTATCTAACTCATGAAACATTGCATTATAACTTCTAACTGCTTTTTCATCTATTTCAACATAATCTATTGATTTATAGAAATCCCCTAAATTTATAAGACTTTTCTTGGTGCTCAATGCCTCCAAATAATTCTAAAATTTTTATCATTTATTTTGCCTCACAAATCTATAAATTTGCTAAATTTATCAGAATCTTCTAAGTTTAATAATATTTATCTTTTTCTATTTTGGTAGTTTTATAGATTTCATCAATTTCTCATCAACTCCTACCAAAAGACTAATAATTTCTGCTATTTCCATTATGTGTTCTCTTAAAATTGTTTTTGAAGTCTCTTTCGACTCTTCTAATTCATTTTCTGTCATTGGGTGTTTTCCCGTATTTATTTCGAAAACTTTCACTGTTCTTTTTGATTATCTTGCAGATAACTTCCATTGTTTCCCTATGTCTAAGTCGTTTTCACCCTACTTGACACTGCATCAAATAGAATATCGATTTTGCTTGTCAAATGTAGTCATTGAACTCCTGTAATTTCCTGCAGCATCTGATTTTCCTTTCAAATTCTTTAAATAGATTTAGGTCTTTTCATGTTTCTAATATATCTAGATTAGCGTGCATTCTTGAGACTAAAGGGCAGATCCAATTCTAAGTAACACATTTGTATCAAAGGATTCTGACTTATAAATTATTTAAAGTATTGATATCAACTTCTTCTACTTCTTTTCTTCTTGTAATTGTTGCTTATGAGACCATCTTCTTCTAGCCATTCATCTTTAAAATTTGTTTGTCCTAATTACGATCATAAATTTCTCTATATACTTTTTCAGTTGTCTCTTATTTTTGTCGACAACTTCTCGACTTCAGCTTGATATATATTTGTATCCGTAAAAGCATTGCATCAAGTCTATTTAATTCAGCGAGTTGTGTCCTATAATTTTTCTGATTGCTGTTTCAGTTTTCTATAACCCACACCAGGAAATAAAATATACGAGACCAAATCTTTTGAGTATATTTTAAAGATTTTAGGGCTCGTATATATCAGCATCTACACACAGCCCGATCCACTCCAAAATCTGTATATTCTTTTGGTACTTGTTCTGGTAAATCTTTAAATTTTATTGGGAATGGTGGATTCATAATGAGTCACAATCTACAGTAGATTTTTCTTTTGCATATTCAAAAGCTTTTTATTTCAAGTTCTGTATTTTCAAAAGTTTCTCTAGCTGGATTAATAGGGTTTTCTTGCACATCAACTCTGCATTAGTGTGAAAGATTGATAGAATTGTTCTAACATCCGCTTCCTACTGCACGTCAAATACTGTTACTTTTCTAAAGTTTAAATACTCCAACTAGCTACATATTCTTAGTGCTACTGCCTGGCATATATTCAACCAAGTTTTACTTATATCTCTATTATTATGTTGCTGAAACTCATTTTTAGTATCCTTTCTCCAATATCTTTTTAACTCAGCATATTCTTCTACTATACTTCTTCTACCTGAAAATCATTAAATCTAGGTGTTTCTTCGGTTTATAGTTAAATTTCCTTTTAAAGGAACCGACGAATTATGAAAATAACTATATAAGGAGTAAACCTGCTCCGGAGTTCACTCTCTATAGAAGCCAACTATTAAGTCAGCACCATTTTTACAATCAAAACCCTGAGACTTCTTACCACTTCTCATTCTTATGGATGAATATTTAACATCAATGCTCAGTCCATCTAAACAGAAATCAAAAACTGGATTATTCTTTTGCCAATATTTATTAGCATCAATTAGCTTTGGGTACTGGAAGGTTTTGAGGACCACTCTTCAGCTTCTCCACCAAGTCTTGTAGATCTACCACCATATTTAATTTTGTCTTGTATTTTTAATAATCCTGATGTAAGTAAAATTTTATGAGCAAACTAAAATAGGTAAACCACTGAACAGCTTCATAAAAATTTCCACATTCTCTGTAAATTTCAACTATTATTTTGCAATTAATCATCTCCTAGTAAATAAGTTACAGTTCCATTTTACAAACCAGGAAACTTTGAAACTGTGAAATATAGGATGTATTTTCTTTCTACTTCTATTCTTTATAAGATGTTCATTTCATTTTTTCTTGATATATATTCAAATTTAGCTATTCCTGATTTTGTTTGAAGCAATATTTATCATTTGGTTTAAGTTAACATTTAATTGATTGCTACTAATTCTATTTTTCATCTCCTCTTCTGGCTTCAATAATAATTTCTGTCAATGAGTTACATAAACATGGTGATTTTAAGCATCTTTTTGGATATGAAGATAGTTGATTTTGGTATCTTCTAAGAAAATTTACTAACATCTATTCCAGAATTCATCATTTTTGAAAGAAAGTTCTGTATAAGTTTTATAAGATTATCAAATTCTTTTAATCCATGTATAGTCTTTTAAAAATAAACTTCATTGATATGAGACATATAATCTATCTATGCTACTCATCAGTCTGTATTTAAACTAACTCTGTTTTGCTTTAAAAATTAAGTTTATTATTATTTCTATGAAGTCCCAATAATATAATGATCTTTAGTCTTGTTTTATTAGCTGAAGACCATTTCATAACAAATGATTTGCTATTATATTTATGTGTAACATCGTATCTCTTCTTTTAAAAATACCTCTTTTTCTGTTTCTAGAACTTTAGCTTCAAATTTCACTATAAAAGTAGCTCTTTTAAAGTGAAAAGTTGTCGTTACTGACATTAAGATACAAAATTTGTAAATTTCATCATAAACTTCATATGTCTTAGATAGCCACTATCTTTTTACCTCTCTTTCCAGTCCATTTCTTCAGCTTCTTTCTTTCTCTCTGTATAACTTAATCGCCATACCTTTTGCGCTGTAATTTCTAAGTCCAAGGACTTTTTCCGACTTCTTTTTGTAAGCTGCCGTCTGCTAGATTTTCTCTCCAATACTGTTTTTCACAGACAGCTGAGCAGTATTTCACTCTTTTTATCTTTTAAAATCAGTGACATAGGACATGAACTCCACAGTATGCACAAAGCAAATTCACGAGGACAATCAACATTTTCATAAAATTGATTAACTTTTTATTTTTCATTGTTTCTCCTTAAAAATTATTTAAATGATATTTCTTCATATGCCATCACCATATATTTATCTGCAAAAGTTAAAAGATTTTATTTAATTCTCACTTGTCCTAATCTTCTAGCGTTACACCTTTCATTTTTGCAGTATCTAAATCTTTAACCATTCTTGCCCATGAGACACAGAGTTCCCATAAAGCCTACTGGAGAAGCTGGAGAAACGTCATCGGGTGTTGAGATTGGAGTTTCATTTATACCCGAGTCATTTCATTGCTTGTTTTCCACAACTTGTGTATAAAAGAAATTACCTCTCACATCATCTTCTATGTCGTCATCTGTGAGTTCAAAGTATTTTTCATATATCTTATCTGCAGAAGCACGAACCTTGCATATTTCCATATAATCTTTTAAATGGAATGATTCCACTGCTCTCTCAGTTCTTTATCCTACACATTTTTATGATTTGTACAAGTCCTGAGAATATTAAGAATAATTGTTGCTTAGTAAAGCTGACTCTAGCTTTTCATCAGTTGGTTTTTAGTAACTTTTATTTTCTCATTTATCTTGATTTCTCTCTTCTCTGTTTTCTTTCGCTTTTCTTCATAACAACACCTTCTCAGCCATAAGAACAGCTAAAGCTAATTTAAGTATATCCACAAGATCACATCCAGCTCCAACAAAAGAAACGGAAAGTTAAGTTTATCCAAAAGTAGCTACTGTTTTACTTCTTTTATTTTTCATAAGCTATTACAACAGCTTCATTAAAATCTTGTGTTAAATGTTCTCCATTTACTAGATATGTATCTCCCCATATTTTTCTTTATTTCTAAGATGATGTCCTCCTCTATTAGTATTGACACCAAACAACTTACTGTAAAATAAAACTGTCCAGGGCTTTATTATCACGAGCAAGTCATTTGCAGTGCAAAATAAGAAAGTCTTTTAAGCTAATCTATTTAAAACCTTTAAGAAAACTTTTAAGTTCTTTCTATTTCATTCTTTAAATTAACAATCCTTGAAATTCCTAGAATAGCAAACTGCTGCATCATCATCCACAAGAGAGTTATTATAATTTATTGTTTCTTTAGCTATCATTCTTTTATTTATTAAATTGTGTTGATTCTCATTACTCATAGTTCCTCCATTAGTTGTTGTAATTTTTACATATTCTGTAAGTTCTTTTTATATTCTTCTCTTTCTTCAGCTTTTAAATTCTTAACTCTTTTTCCATATTTTATTAAAATTGAAATATTTTTGTTCACTACTGTGAACTTCAAATTCTTTCTTGCTGGAGCTAATAATTGCTTTATCTCTTTAACTCTTTAGAAGCTTCAGTATTTAAAAACTGCTTTTACATCATCAAACCCCTATTGAATTATGAGATAATATTTTTATAGCTTGATCTGATAAGCTGAAGATTTTATCTTTATAATCAGAAATAGTTATATAGGTTCCAACGTTTTAAAAATATAGAAACCATATCTTTTGTAAGCCCCTCGCACTCTTCATACCAAGCCATAAAACTACCAGAAGCTTTTAGTATTTTTCAACTTCAGCTAAAGAACTACATATTTCAAAAGATTGTTTATATTTTCTAAAGCTGTTTAAAAGTTTTGCTTCTTGTTCTTCAACTTTTCTTTGTCAATGTCAGATATTTCAATCGCTTTTTGAAATCAAATTTTCTTAATTGATTAGTAGAAATTGCATTTTCAAAGTGTTTTCATCACATCATTCATCATCTATCTCACTCCCAAACTTTATAAAACTTCTTTTATATCATTCATTTTTGATCTACTTTCAAAAGTAGAGTACCTTTTTCAAGTAGTTTTAAAATAACTGCTGAATGATTAATTGGAATAGATAAGAAAACTCCTGAACGAGTTAATGTATCTTTTAAAAGTGTAGAAGTTTTTCTATTCTTGTTCTTCTACTCTATTTGGAATTACAGCTCTAATTTTAGAAATATCAGTTTTCTTAAGTAAGTTTAGAATAGAACTTGTAGTGACAGAATCTAAAAAAGTTGGAACAATAATGTGTTCAGCCACATCGACAAAGATAGAATCTAAATCCATAACAGGAGATCCATCTATAATGATGTGTTTAAATTCATCTTTTAAACTATTAATTCTTTTTCTTAAATTTTTCATCAAGATTCCCTTTTGCATAACCTTTGAATGAAGGAAAAACAAATTAGGTCTTAACAGTTAAGTTATAAGGCTTCCTTCAAGCATATCTTCAAGCCCCTTGATATCTTCAACCTTTATTCCAGAATAATTCAAAATATTATTCTGAGAGTCTGATGTTAATATTAAGACTTTTTCATTATTAAAAGGCTTTAGTGCTGCTAACTGTAATGCTATCCAGCTTTTCCAACCCACCTTTTTATTGTTTTTACTAGTATGACTCTCATAATATCCTCCTATTTTTGATAGCAAAAATATATTTTATGATTTTGTAAGTTTATTAATTTTGCTCCATCAAATTGAAGCTGTAAAAGTGAATTACTATACTTGATTTTTTATTAACTATTGCATAGCTTCCATCTGCTCTTTTTCACAACTCCTGCAAGCTATAACTTTGTGATCTTTAACAGCTAGTACACTAATCATCTGTATAAATATAGTTTTATTTATTTTTATACCTGTACTCTAGCCAAATTACATTATCAAATTCAAATTCTTGGTCACCAACTTGTTTATTTGTTCTTTTATTTTTCTTTCTTTTGAAATCAACATTCAAAGCTTTATAAACTCCTCCTGTTGTAATGCTGTAAAATTTTCCTGCTTAATTTCATTTTAATAATTTTCTCCTTTCTTGTTATAAAAATTCAGGTTCTTTCAATCTTTTTAAATGCTCCCATTTCTATACCATAAGTCAAAAGATACTCCCCACGCAGTATTTATATCAAAAATCTTTTTCATTTCTGGAGCTTAGAATTTACTCTTTCAAAATCTTTTGTAATTTACACCATTTGTCAAATAGCATATTTATTTTTACAGTTTCTCCCCATTTATTTCTCCTTTTTAGGCACTTAACAATCCTCATTGAGTTATCTTTTATTTTTGAGAGATCATTAAATAAAATACTATTTCTGTATTTTCTTAATTTCTCTGAGCAGGATTTTTAAATTCTTCTATAATTTCGTCTTCAATTTTTCAACTGCTGCTCTGTAGATAAACTTTTAAAAACTTCCATAGCTTTATCATTTCCTTTATACCTCCTGTTCATATCTTGCTCAAGCTCTATATGATCAATAGTTTCGTGAATTTACTTCCACAAGTTCCTTTAAACAAATGAGCTGAAAAACTGCTGCAAATGTTCTTAACATCCTTTTATTTTTAGGATATCTATTTGCTCCTGCAAAGAGACTTTAAGAGATAGTCTATTGAATTGTGTTTTCAATAACTCAATTATTTTATTCTTTCATGCTGTAGATTTAATTTCATTTTCTTAAACCATTCTTTTTATTCTTTTTAAATCATCAGGGCTTTTTCTTCTTTATGATTTAATTCTTTATTTATGTTATTTTATATTATGTTCTTTATTGTTGTCACCTTTTAACAAAATCCGTCGGCGATGTAACAGAGTAGTCGGTCAATACAATCCAGTTTTGTCAATTTTAACCGACTAGTTTCCCGTGAAACCAGATTTTCAATTTCTTGAAAACTGATTTTAAAGAATCTACGACAGGGAAGTCTCCCCTTTTCTTGAATTAATATACTAGCTTCTCATTAAATCTTGAATTATTTTATTTTGTTTATGTCTCACTTAAACCTTGTAAAATCTTTCTAAAGTTTCTATGGTTTGATAGAACCAACCTTCATCATCAGCTAAACGCATCTGAAGCTTCTATAAGAATAGTTAATAAGAAAGCTGATTCTATCAAAGTTTTAACTATTTGTTTATTCAAGGTATAGTAGTTACTAGACATTAATAATTGTTTAAATGTCTTTTCTAGCATTTTATCCAATCCTTCTTAAAGTGGTAATGGAAGCATATTGATCAGCTATATTCTCACAAATTTGTCTTTATTTCATATTCTCTTGCAGCTGATAATTGATCAACTACTTTACTATTTTCATCAATCATTTCTTGGTTTATCATTTTCTTTTTATTAAGTTAGCCAATGCTTTTTCTAGTTTTTCTCTATTTTTATTATATACATATTTAAGCCTCCAATTAATCGTTTAAAATATCTTTTAAAGTCCAAATTTCAATATTTTTATTGCTTATATATTGCCAAAGGACTTCATCATTATTACCAGCATCTAATTTTTCTGATATTCTTTTTAAAAAGCTCACTTCAAATCTTCTAATTGTTTTATTTTATTTTCTATATATTCTCTACTTTTCATAATATTATCCTTTCATTATTTGCTGGAGAGCAGTGTGGGACTTGAACCCACATTCAACAAGTTCGAGCAGGCTTTGTTATTTTCTCCAGTTAAATTAACTGTCTCTTATTTCATTCCTTTATACAATCTTTTCAAGTTGTTTCATTGCTTCTTCTACATTAGGATGTTCAAGCTTCTAAAAACTTCTTTTGTAGATTGATACCAATTTCTAGCTTTTTATTTTATTAGTAAAATAACTTTGATCTATTCTAATAATTCCAATTGGACTATCATACATTTCAACTAAAAATATAAGTTTTGCTCATTTATAAAATATAAGTCTTTCATTGTAATCTCCTTAAAATCTCTTTTTAATTTCTTCAACAAAACTTTTATCAATGTTCAAACAGCAAGGCTGAATATAAAATTTTTCTGGAAGAATTGAATATTTAAAAATCAATTTCTTTTTGCTTCTTCTTCGAAGTGAAAGCTGAAAAAGAATGGTTTTATCAGCATTAGTTATAATATAAATAGTTCTAAAATTTTCAAACATCACCTGCAATTTTGCAAGGGTAACCTAGCTTTTTAAGTTCTTCCTTAATTTCAATAAATTTAGTGTTTTTCTCCATACTTGTTAATTAATTCTTGTAGTTCTGTTAGTTTCATAAATTCTCCTCCTATTTGGAGAAATATAAATATCTTGTATTATTATAGTGATTTATGTTATAATAAAAATGCTTAGATGTTTGATTTATTTAATCAAGTTGGCTTTAAAAAGGGGTGTGTGGTCAGGATCCTTTTTGTTTTACTCTTTAAAGTTTTTGTAGGCAGTAAAACCAAAATCAAAATATTCTTTTTAAATTTTCAATTGTTTTAAAAATTAAATGTTGTAATTCTTCAGAAATATTAGCTTTTGTAATTCTTCATACAAATCTGATATTTCTGTTTCTGATTCTACTTTTCCTGAATCTAACAATCCCTCCAAAAACTTAAAGCAACTTCTTTTAAACGCATTTTCCATATTACCTCCCAAAATATTTAATGTTTATTGTTGTTGCTAGAAGGTGTGTATTTCTAAGAATCTGCTCTGTAATTACCTTTCAACTTGATAAAATTACTTTTCTATATTTCTCCCTAATTGTTTTAACTACTTTTAAAATATATAAGTTACTTGTTTTCGTATGACTTGTATATATATATTATTAGTTGCCTTAATGATAGCAGCTAATCATATAAGATGTCAAATGATTTTTAAATTAGTTATCAGTTTTTAACTTGTTATATAGCTTATAATGATATAATTAGACAAAAGCTAAAAATATTAAAAGGTAGTGATCTAATGTTAAAAATCATTTATCAAAAGTAATGGGAGAAAAAGATACACAATTATTGAAGTTTCCAAGAAAAACAGGGTTAACAACATCAACCATTTCTAATTTATATAACGATAAAGTCAAAAGATTGAGATTTTGATACTCTTGAAAAATTATATGAAATTATTTAATTGTCAACAAATGATTTATTTGAGTATATCCAGATAACACACTAAGATTAATCAATCTTTTTAGTGGTACAGCCCATAAAGGGGAGTTGCTTTGAGGGAAGCATTTTGTGAGCCATACTACTCAAAGATTGAGATTTTATTATTTTTAGAGTCACTATGAAAAATTTTTATACTTTTTATTTTATCTTTATTAGTTGCTTGTGGAAATGACTAATTCCACATCGAACAGTATTACATCAAACAGAACAATCAAAAATTTTTAGATTATAACTTTGATGTAGAACAAAATATTAAAAATATTAAACTTCAAGGAGATGTTTTCTTTAGATTTTTTATTAATGAGGAAATACCAACTTTTGATGAAATGAAATTAATAGCTGAAGATATAGCTAAAAATATCCAAATTATCAAAATTATTTTATTAACTTTAGAAAATTTCCTTTAACAGATACATCTGAAAGAAGAAATGAAGACAATTATAACTCTTTGTGTTTATTTACAAAAAGCGATAATTCAGATTTTAGATTAGTTCTTCATTATAATAATATTCCAGCTATGGATTTAACTTTTAAATAAAAATATAGTTGGACATTTAGAATAAATCTAATTTCTAATATATCTCCAATAAAAGAAGGTATGTCATTATCACAAGTTAAAGACTTGGTGAACCAGCTGAAATCAATAATGAAACAAAAAGAATCTCAGTATTATATTTTGAATGAAAATTATCAAGTTTTGGGTATTTTATTCATTCAATATACAGATGATAATGTGAAAGTTGCTAATTTCTTTTCATTGAATAATAATTTTTCAAAAGAACAATTATCCGCTATTGATTCATATATAGCTGGAAATATAAAATTGGAAAGATTTAAAAATAAAAAAGAATTAAAAAGATATTTATTAATTATTACTTTATAGCAACAAGATTTAATTTTCTTGTTGCTTATTTTTATTTAAGGAGTTGATTTTCTCAGTCTTATAAATTTTTCAAAAAGAATTTGATAAAATTAGGAGAACATAAAACTTATCAAATTCTCAACTTAAATTTATTTCTTCTATTAATTCTCAAATATCTTTTATTGATGTTGGAACTTTAAAAAGAATAAAGCAAATTCAAAATATAGATTATGATATTTTAGAAAAATAAAATCAAATATTCCAAAGATAGATGTTACTGCTCTTCAAAAAGCTCTTTTAGAAATAACAAATTTTTCATAATCAATTTGCTTCAGTTTATGATTTTAAATTTATATCAGAATTACAGAATACTTTTACGCAAATTAAATATTATTAATAAAAATTATTTTAAAATATTTTCTAATCTTCTTTGTAACTTGAGTCTAATAAAGATAAGAAAAGAAAATGAAGCAATAGAATTATTAAAATTCAATTTCAGAAGATATTGAGAAAAGATTTAACAGAAGAAGATATTGAAAATTTTTTCCTCCATTGATGAGTTTAATTCTATTGAGAAAGATGCTAAAAATTATAATAAAATGCTATCTAAAAATGATATAGTAGTTCTTATTTCAATCTTTTTATCTTTTGTTAATATTTAAAAGAGAAGAAATTATTCAACTTTCTATTTTAATAAGAGAACATTTTGGAAAAAGCAGGGATATGGCTCTTAGATAGACAAGAAGCTATCCTTGCTTTAATTGGAATATGCCTTACTCAAATTATTGATAAGGATGATAAGTAAAGTTAGTCCTCTTTTTAAGTGTTGTAATTTTTCAAAAAGTTACTACACTACTAAGGTTTTTAATTCTTTTTAAAAAGAAAAATGAAACTAAAAATAAAAAGTCCATTAAAAATTGGAAGCAGCTAAAAGTACATAAAATGATAATCTTTAACATTGTTCCTCTAATTTACTCAATAAAAATTTTATTATAATAAGATAAAAATATACAAAAATTAAAAATGAATGAAAATAAAAATATTAGAATAAGATAACCTAAAATTTCCAAACTTTCTCAACTCCTTTAAATTTGTTAAAAACTATAAAAATATTTTTGTAGCTTTTTAACAATTTAACTATTATATCACTTTTTGTAGTTAAAAAGCAACTCTTTAAGAATTGCTAAAAACTATATATATATTATATAATGTCTTATAAAAATTATAAGGAGGTGCTTCATGAAATTAAATGAAAAAGAAATGATAGAACTAGGAAATTTCTTAGCTGAAAAAGAAAAGAAAAAGGTTATACACTTGAAGAGTTAAGATTAAAAACTTCAATCAAAAGGTTTAATCATTGAGAAAAAGTGACATACAAAAGAATTGAAAATGCAGAAGAAAGTTACCTAATCCCATTTTTACTATGCCACCTTGCTAATATTTTATGAATTTGATATTATTGAAGTATATAAAAATTGGATATCTTCCTAAGAAGAGAGAGAAATATATCTCATAATGTTGCTGAAGAAATTAAGAATGATTATTCAGTAACATTAGAACAAAATGAAAACACACAGCAAATAAAAATATATTCATCATTGTCATTAGCATTAGGAAAATTCTCAGATATTGAGAATTCTGATGAATACACACTTTCATTACCAATAAATGATTTAAATAACAGGATAATTGGTGTAAAAGAAAAATAATAAAATAATTATTATAAAAAGATGAAGAAGTTAAAAATAATGAATAAGAGCATTTTATTTTAATAAAAAGCTGGATCATAGCTGTTAAGAAAATTTCAAATAGAGATGAAATATTTTTAATTGATAGTAAAAAGATTGTCCTATTTATGTCAAAAGAAACTGATAATTTTTAAAGAAATGAGAAAAGTTATATGTGAAGTGTATATATAGTATTTTATTTGTGCCAAAAGAAATTAAATAAATAAAATACTTAAAAACATTTATTATACGCATTTTTATATTTTACTTTTGTAAATATTTAAAAAAATATTGTATAATATATAATACAAAAAGAAAAAGAACAAAAGAACAAAAAGGAGGGATGGTTCATGTTAAAATATGATGCATTGGATATTGCAAAATACATTATCAGATGGTGTGATAAAAATAAGTTAAGAATCACAAATTTACAATTACAAAAATTCTATTCAAAAAGAAAGTATAAGAAAAAGAGGTTATGGAATTTTTCAAATAGAATAGAAACATGGCAATATGGATGCAGTAGTCCCTGATGTATTTTATCAGTTTTGCAGGTTTTGGAGCAATGAAATTAGTTTTATATGAAGATTTATTTTCAGACGTCTCACCTAAAGACATAATAGATGATCAATCAAAAGAAATAATTGAAGGAATCCTTTAGAGAATATATTCATGTTTCTCCATGGGATTTGGTTGCCAAAAGTCATGTTTCAAACGGAACATAGGGCTAACTCTATTTCTATGGGAGAAAAATATCCTATTACGAGATCAAGATATATCATATGAAATATTAAAGGGGTTATAGTAAATTATGACCAAAAATTTATGAATGAAGCTGAAACAAAAGAGTTAATAGGTTTTATTAGAAAACTTTCAACTGAAAATATAAATGAAGAAAATATAAATATATATTTTGATTTACTTGAAAATATATATGGAAAAGATGGAGACACTTATATTCTGCAATTTTTCATTTTTATATTCTCTTTATATCGATAAAGAAAGAAAAGAATTGCTTTTAGAAAAATTAAAATAAATATTGAATATATCTATAATTCAATAGAGAAAATCCAAAAAAATAAAAATATTATCTTGTATAGTGAAATTATATGATCATATAAATTTGGATATAGCGAGATTACAAGCTATAGAAGCTATAGATTTTAAAACAGAGGATAATAAAAAGATTTCATTAAGCAACTAGAGGTAAAGAGATTAAAGTAAGTCAATTGAAAAGTATAGCAAAAATTAGTGATATAGAAATGGATTCAATGATTAACTATGTTTTTATCTGTTTTTACATTAATAGCTGGAAATATATCTATTATATTTAAAAGGAATTGATATCAAGCCAAATCAGTTAGATTTGCATTAATTTTTATTGTAAACTCTACTCTAATTTTAGCTATACACACTTTATTTAATTGAGCAACAAAGAAAAAAATATAGAAAAAAGTATTTTTATTCTTCTGTATAATTTCTATCTTGATAGGATTAAGTATTTTTAGTATTTAGTGATGTTATTTCTTTAATAATGCTGTTTTGCTTAAAATGATATTTAAATGTACTGACCCAAAAAGTAGGAGAAATCCTACTTTTTATTTTAGAAAAATTATTTTCTGTTGCTTATTGACAAAATGTAAAAAGTATATGTTATATTTGTCAAAAAGGAGGAAGGCTATGAAAAGAAAATCAAGACACTTCTTTTTAAAGGAAGTAAAGAAAAATTGATTGACTTAGATATGACATTTTCTGAACTTAGAAAGAAAACTTCATATTCAAGTGACTGGGGTTTAAGAAAGGCTTTAAAAATAATAAACCTGCTGCAGTTGACGAAGTTCAAAAATTTTAGTTGAAATTTAGCTAAAAAGCAACAAGGTTATTTTTGGGAGGATAATATGAACTTTAATCAATGTGATTATACTTACCTGAGTAAAAATAATCTCAAAAAGAGAAAAATCGTATATGATAACACTGAATATCAAAATGTTATTGAAAAATGTGTTTTTCTAATAGAAAAACATTTAAAACAAGGTTATAAAGAACTTTCTAAAAATATAATGAAGAAAATTATTTAATTCTTACATATCAAAAATAAGGAGGGAGTTGGTATGAATGCCCAAAGCCAAGAATTCGGATAGAAATAGCTCATGATTATTGTAGTTGTGGAGTATTTATATTCTGTAACAGAAGAACAGGGATTAGAGTAGCAAGAGGAAGAAGAGTTACAGTTTATCTCAGAGAGAGTTAGAAATAACTACCCACATTGCAATAAAGAAATCAAAAGTAAAATTTTAATGTATGGACTAGATAGGGCTTGTATCTATATTGATGTCCAAACCGATATTTTTTGTATGTAAGGAAAGAGTTAAAATAATATTTCCTCATGGTTTTCAGAAAGTCTTTCTAATCATACAAATAATTACAAAATAGATAAAAAGAACATAAATTACATGAAAGTTAGAAGAAAAAGAAAAATTAAAAGACTAACAACTATAAAAATAGATTTTTCTTATCCTGGATTTTTCAGTGATGATAATATTTATCCATTATCAGATGAAACTAGAAAAATAATTGTGAAAAATAATCTAGTAAAATTAATAAATAGTTTAATAGACTATGAAATTACAGCTGAAGCTGTAAGATATGAATATTTAGAATTCACTACTCAAGAAGTGAGTTGGGAGACTTTTATAAATTTCATCAATATTGTGAGTTATTTTTAAAGCACTCACAAGAAAAATATGATGATTTAGATAAAGTTCAATGTATAACTTTAATCAAAACGAAAATAAATTTTATACAACAGTTTAGTTTTCAGCCAATGTCAGGCTGGAAGATAAAACTTTATTCTAAAGGACATAGAAAACAATAAGAAAAAATGCAAGGAAAGTTAAGGGAGCAATCCTGAGACTTGAACACAGATTAACTAAGAAAATTATAAAAAAATTATTTTTGAATTTAACTCAATAAAATACATAACAATAGAAAATATTAAAGATTGTATACAAAACACAATATCTCAAACTTTAGGGACAAATACTGATAGATGAAGTAGAAAAATCAGTAGAAGTTTTTAAAAAGAAAAGTTTTTTTAATTTCAGATGTCAAGATCTAGATTCTCTTGTTAGAGATAATTTAGAATGGATATTTGATTATAAGATACTTGATGATATTGTTACTAGTAGTAGCACAAAATGCTACAGGCAGATTGTTTTTATAGAAGTAAAATAAAAGACATTCTAAATCATTCACAGCAAAAGAGCATCTCCACAAAGAGATCTAACATAGAGAGGCTCGAACTATTCTTCGCAAATCTAATACTTTTTCAATTGCAAGTCAAATGTGATACTAAAAATCATTTGGCATTTTTGCAAAAAGTAGGAAGAAAAACTTCCCTATTTTCACACTTTCAAAAATTTTTTCCCTTTATTATCAATATATATAGTTTTCTCGCGTGATAATTATGTGATGCACTTTAATCCTAAAACTGAAAATATAATTATTTATTTTTATAATGCAAAAATAAAACAATTTAGAACAGGGAGGACTATGGAAAATAACTAAAATCAATTTAGATGTTTTAAAAGAAAAATCCAAATAATCCTAGAAAAAGTACAGATAGTCAAATTAATCTATATAGAAATTTATTAGATAGATTTGGTTGTGTATTTCAATAATAGTTGATTCTAATAATTATGTTGTTAGTGATTATGCAAAAGTAGAAGCAGCTAAAATATTAGGGCTAACAGAAATTGAATGTAGTTTACATCGAAAAATTTAACAGAAGATGAAATACAAACAATAAGAATTGGAGAAAGCAAGAGCAATAGAACTAGGTGAATGGGATTATCAAAAAGCTATTTTAGAAGAACTAACAAAGTTAGGAGAAAACCTAGATTTAACAGGATTTAATATTGATGAAATAGAAGCATTATTACCTGTTGAAATTCTTGATGAAATGAAATAAAAGAAATAGATATTCCTGAGTTGAAGAAAAGCATTTTTCAAAACAAGGGATATTTAGTTATTAGGGAAAACATAGATTAATGTGGAGTTCAACTAATTTAGAAGATGTTAAAAATTAGTTAATAATGAAACTATGGACTTAATGGTCACAGATCCACCATACAATGTAAACTATGAAGCTAAAAATGGAAATAAAATAAAAAATGATAATATGAGTTCTGAAAATTTTTATAGCTTTTTATTAGAATTTTATAAGAATTCTTTTGAAGTTATGAGAACAGGTGCAGCTTATTATATTTTCATGTCGACAGTGAAACAAAAAGCTTTCAGAGGGCATTGGAAGAAGCAGGTTTCAAAATATCACAATGCTAATATGGGTTAAAATCAATTTGTTTTATCGAGGCAAGATTACAACTGGAGACGATGAACCTTGTCTATACGGTTGGAAGAAGAGAGCACATTATTTTATTAAAGATTTTACACAGGATACTGTAATAGAAAAGATTTAAAAATCAATTGAAAATTATAGTAAAAAGAACATAAATATTTTTAAAACAATTATTAAAAGAGCAGAAAGCATAATAAGAGAATAAACCACAAAGAAATAGATGTTCATCCAACAATGAAGCCAATAAAATTAATAGCTAGATTAATTCATAATTCTAGTAAAAAGAATGGAATATTCTAGATTTATTTGGAGGGTCAGGAAGTACATTGATTGCAGCTGAGCAATTAAATAGAAAAATCATTTTTAATGGAATATGATCTAAAGCATGCTGATGTAATAGTTAAAAAGATATAGAACTTTAGGTAAGTTAGATATTACTTTGTTAAGAGAAGGCAAAAGAATATAAATGGGAGGACATAAAAGATGAGCTAATCAGTGAGGCATAGAAATGAGTAAAATTAGATAATTTTAATGAGAAACAATTAAAAAGTCTTAGAAATATATAATGAACTGGAACTAATAAAATTTAGTAGAAAGAAAAAGATATCTATGAGTGAGATACAAAAAGAACTAAATACAATAAGAATACAATAATTTCTTGGATAAATAGATATCTTACACAATATAAAGGAGATTAGAGCAGAAGTAGTTGAAAAACGAAATTCAAAAATATGCAATTTTGGAGGCTTGACAGAAAAACAAACTCAAGTATGTTATATATCAGATATGTCTGGAATTGGAAGAAGAAGCAAAGATTAAAAAGCTGGATATGGTGAAAACACTAAAAGCAGCTAACATAGAAAAAAGTCCAAAGATTGCAACTAAGATAACAGAGACTAAGAGAATCCTATTTCAAGATACAGAACTAGGATATTAAGTATAGCAACAAGATTAAATAAAATTTTAAATAGTGCTATAGATGGAGTAGATATCATTGAATATATTGATGAGTCTAGTCAGATGGTCACATCAATAGAGAGTACGAAAGGATAAACCACTATTAGCTGGAGTAGCAGCAGCAAGAGACTTAACTCTATGCTAGGGCTATAGAGTAGTTGATGAAGTGAAGCTTAAAGCTACACTCAACAGTGAAAATGACACAGCTGTGAGTGATGATGACTTTCGAATAATCAAAAGGTACTGTGACAAAATTTTTAATAGAGGTGCAGCTGGAGGCTCGGAACTTTTTCAAATACGAAATTTTTGATTTCCTTCAAGTTCAAAATTTTTATATACGCTATGGGAGAAAAATATGATACTTGCAAATGAAAAACAATTATCAAAAATTCTTAATATTTCTGATAGAAGGTTAGAGAACTGTTCAAAGGATTATAAATCAGAAAATGGAAGTTACCCTCTTATTAAATGTGTAACTGAATTTATAAATCAGACCAGGAGCGGAGACATAAACCTGGTAACACAAAAACTTTTGCAGAAATTTTAGGACTTAGTGAAAAAGACAGTTAAAGAACTTACAAATCGTGGAGTATTGAGAAAAATTCTAATGGACAGTTTGATTTGAAAGATAATTTAAAAAGATATTTAACAGTTAATGATGAAAGAAATAAGAAAAAGCAGTTGAAAGAGAGTTACAACAGTATAAACTTGAAATTTTACAAGATAAAATATCATCTGGATGAAGATGTCAAATATGTTTTTAACTGATATTTTAGTTAAATTCAAAGCAAAATTACAAGCAACAGCTGTAAAAATTGACAACAGAAATTACTGAAATATCAGAAGCTGATGGATTAGATTATTTAAAAATACTTTGATAGATTGCTTGGAAGAACTGGCAAATTATAATCCACCAAGTAATAGGAGAAAAGCAAAAGATGTATGAAGAGAACCAGGGGATTAATAAAAGAGTGTTTAAGAATATTGAGACAACCACCACTTGTAAGTATTATGGAGTGGGCTAATCAATATAGAGTTTTAGATACTACATCAACAAAAGAAGTTGGTAAATTCAATGTTGAAAGAACACCATATATGATAGAAATATATGAAAAATAACAAAAGGAGAGACTAAACAAAGTTACATTAATGATGGCAGCACAATTAGCAAAAAGTGAATTAATCATCAATACCATTTTAAGATATGCTCATTTGAATCCTTGTCCTATGTTAATAGTTCAACCAACTGATGAAATGGCTAGAAGTTTCTCAAAGGAGAGAATACAACCAACTATAAATAATTCTATATTACACAATTATTAAAGAACCTAGTAAAAAGATTCTGGAAATACTGTACACTAAAAATGTTTCAGGAGGATATAGCTTTTGTTGGAGCTAATTCTCCTTCAAAGTTAGCAGCAAGACCCATCAGAAACATATTTCTTGATGAAGGTGACAGATATCCAAAGAGTTCAGGAAATGAAGGAAGTCCTATTTCACTTGCTAAAAGAACTTCTACATTTTGATGATATTACAAAACACATTATTACAGGAACTCCGACAGTAAAGGGTTCATCTGAAATAGAAGATGAATATAATAATTCAGCCAAGCTGAATGGTATATTCCTTGCCTAACTGTAAGAAAAAGAACAGACTTTTTAAATGGGGAAACATAAAATTTGAACCTGATGGAAGTAATGTGAGAATGGTTTGTCCTCATTGTGGAAAAGCATTCACTGAAAAAGAGTGGAAAAAAAGGTAATGAAAAACTGGAAGATGGATACATAAATATCCTGAAAGAACAAAAAAATCTAGGTTATCACCTGAATGGTCTAGCTAGTCCATTTAGAAACTGAGAATCTATTGTTCAAGAATGGCTAGAAATTAAAGGAGATGTTGAAAAGCTAAAAGCCTTTTATAAATACAGTTTTAGCTGAAACCTTTGAACAAGAATATACAGGAAGATTAGATCCTAAGAAACTTATTAGAGAACTAGAGAAAAATATAGTTATATTCTGATAAAGCTTTGATTTTAACAGCAGGAGTAGACATTCAAGATAAGTGGATAGCTAATGATATTAATGCTTGGGGTCTTGGATATGAAAGCTGGGGGAATGGAGTACATAATTTTCATGGAAATGTAAACCAGCAAGAAATTTGGGATAGACTTGATAAAGTTTTGGATAAAGAATATTTTTATCAAAATGGAGATAAATTAAAAATTTATTCAGCTTGTATTGATACAGGAGGACATCACACTCAAAAAGTTTATGACTTTGTAAGTCCTAGACAATATAGGAGAATAATAGGAATTAAAAGGGCTTGGTGGAGAAAATGTCCCAATTAGTAATGAGTTTAGAAAAACAAAAACAAGGAAATAGACCTATTATCAATTGGTTCAAATGCTCTTAAAGATATAGTTTCTGGAAGATTAGATGCAGAATCAATGAAGAGGGATACTGCCATTTCAATGGAGAATATGGCAAAGGATATGATTTAGAATATTTCTAAATCTTTAACTGCTGAAATAAAAGTTCAGGAAAATCGGAAAAGTAGTTTGGAAGAAAATCCAAACAAGAAATGAAGGCTTTGATTGTAGAGTGTTATGCAACAGTTCCATTCTACGTATTTAGAATAGAACCTGAAAATTTAGTAAATCTTAGTAGAGCAGATTTATTAGAATTATCAATTAAAGTTCTTAGAACAAAGAGAAATAAACATTGATAAAAAGGAGTTTGAAGTATGAGAAATGTAGCTAGTTTTGAAAGTAAACTATTAGAAATAGAAGAAGCTGAAAGAGATCTTATTTTATATGGTTATGCTTGGGTAGCTGGAGTTAAATTTTTAAAATCAAATCCAGATGACATGAAAAATTAGAAGAACTAAAGAGCATTATCAAGTAAATGAAATTCTTGATACAAAAATAACAGCTCAGGAGATGTGAAAGATATATAAGATTATATTTAGAAGCAGAAGAAGCAGTTCTAAAAGGTCAAGAATATACAATAGATGGACAAAATTTAAAAAGAGCAGATTTAGAACAAATTAGAAAAGGTCGTATTTGGTGGGAGAAATAAAAAGGCTCAAATAGAGAGTGGAACAGGAGAAGGAATAAGATCAAATAGTTCCTCTATCGAGTTTTAGGAGAAAGTATGAAAAAAGTTAATACTGAAATAAATAAATTAAACCAGGAACTAAAAACAGAAGAAATTAGATACAAAATAGAAGCTACAAAGGCAGCAAAGAGAATTTCTTAATTATAGTCAATCTGGTGCTAGTACAACAAAGATAGCATTTAAGGAATGTACAATTCATCAGATACTACAAAAGATGATATTGAAGATAATAAAGAAATCTTAATGGCAAGATCTAGACAGCTTTTTATAGAACACATTTCAAGAGGGCTATTTTAAAAATAAGAACCAATATAGTTGGAGAAGGTTTAAAACTAAAAAGTAAGATTAAGAAAAATCTTCTAAATTTAGATAATGATCAAGTTGAAAAATTCAAAAAGCAAATAGAAACTATTTGGGTTTATGGGCAGATAGTGTTGAATGTGATTTTCAAGGTGAAGATACATTTGATTTTTTAGCAAAGATTTAGCAATGATTACCTATTTAATAGATGGAGAATGCTTTGTCAATCTCCCATATCATCAAAGAAAAAGGAGAATTATTTGATTTTAAAAATTCAATTTTTAGACTCAGCTAATTGTGAAGCACGAAAATAATGACTACTTATATGAAGGTGTTGAAACAGATAAAAATGGAGTAATAATAGCATATCATTTTAAAAATAGACATAATGAATATACTAGAATACCAATATTTGACTCAACAGGAGAAGACAACATTAAAAATTAATGAAAAAGAAAAGAGTAAATCAATTAAGAGGAGTTCCTTTATTAGCTCCTGTTTTGGAAATTTTATCTCAACTTTCAAGATTTACAAATGCTGAATTAATGAATGCAGTTGTTAGTGCTATGTTCACAGCTTTTTATAAAAACAAGACAATAATACAGGAAATACTGGAAAAAATAGGGTGGAGTTGGAGATGGAATATTTCAAAAACCTAATGGAAGTGGAAAAACATATGAAGGTACTGGAACTAAGTATGGGTTATGGGGAATTTTCGGAGTATTAGAACCAGGACAAGACTTAGTTTTTGCAAATCCTAATAGACCAAATTCAAGATTTGAAGTCTTTTAATGCAATGCTTAAACAAATAGGAACTGCTTTGGAAATTCCATTTGAAGTTTTACTAGCTGCATTTAATGCTAGCTATTCTGCTTCAAGAGCAGCACTTTTTAGAAGTTTGGAAAATGTATCGTAGAAGAAAGAAAAATGGTTAGCAAAAAGTTTTGTCAACCCATATTTGAGCAAGTGATAGAAGAAGCTGTTTTTAAAAGGTTATATAGATTTGCCTGGTTTCTTAGAAAAATCCAATAGCAAAAAGCATACTTAGGAGCTGTTTGGTATGGAAATTCACCAGACAAATAGACCCTGTAAAAGAAGTTACAGCTTCAGTAGTAAAAATAAATAATGGATTATCAACAAGAGAAAGAGAAGCTACTGAATTAAATGGTAGCGATTGGAATGAAAAATTTAGATCAATTAGGAATAGAAAATAAAAAGAAAAAGGAGGTTGGTTTAGATGGAAATATTAAATCAAGCAAGAAAGAATAAAAATGAATTAAATATTCAAATTTATGGTCAAATTGGTGGGTTTTCTGGTTTGATGAAACTGTAACATCAGATCAAGTTTACAAAGAACTTGAAAACTTTGGAAATGATATAGATGTTATAAATCTTTATATCAACAGTCCAGGAGGTTCAGTAACAGAAGGATGTGCAATTTATAGTGCTTTAAAAAGACATAAGGCAGTAAAAATGTTTACATTGATGGACAATGCTCATCAATAGCATCAGTTATAGCAATGGCTGGAGATAAAATTGCTATGAGTCCTGTAGCAACTATGATGATACATAATCCAATTACAGCTCTGGCTGGAGATGCAGAAGAAATGAGAAAAACTGCAAATATTTTAGATATTATGAAAGAAACAATAATTAATGCTTATGTTACAAAATCTCATTTAAGTAGAGAAGAAAATATCAGATTTAATGGATACAACAACTTATTTTTACAGCTAAACAAGCTATTGAAAAAGGGTTTGCAACAGAAGAAATTGTATTTGATGTTAAAAATTCTGAATTTTTCAAACTTGGAAAACTTTAAGAAATAAAACCTAAACAAGTTATCAACAGTGGAAACACTGAAAAAAGGAGGAGAGAGCATGGGAGCACTGCAGGAGCTAGAAGCTCAAAATAAAGAATTGGTAGAAGATATCAGAAAGGAGGCTATGGCACAAGAAAGAACAGAATCTATGATTTAGATGCACTTGATGTCCAAAACAAAAAGGTAAATGTAAAGACATTATAGATGAAGCTAAATCATCTGGAAAAACAAGAGTTGAAATAGTTGAAAATGTATTAGCAAAAATTTATTGAAAATAATGCAAATACAGAAGAAACTGAAAAAGTTCCTGAAGATAAAAATCCAGCTGATATTTTAAATATCAGAAGACAAGAAAGTAAAAAGTAGAAGTAGATAATAGAGCACCTGGACAAACTGATAACACAAAGAGTTAATAGCTGATATTGTAAATATAGCTAATATAGAATAGGAGGAAAAATATGAAAGAAATACATGAAAACAAGTAATTTAAAAAGAGATTTACAATTTCCATTTTACACAGAGAAAGTAGAATTTGAACCTGGAGAATATAAAATGGGAGATTTAGTTGAAATGTCAGCTGGAAAAGTTAAAAAATAAATACAGCTACTGAAAATCTATGGAGTAGTAACAGATGATTTTTAAAGCTGATACTAACAATAGCACAGTATATTTAACAGGGTCTTTTAATGAAAAATTTGTCAATTTTAATGGAAAAGATAAAGCTGAAGTTAAAAAAGCAGCAAGAAAAACTTTTTAATAATGATTGGATAAAAAGGAGGATATATGTCATCAAAAATATTTGGTTTAATCACATTAACAGCAATAATAGAACAAACAAAAAGCACCTAAGAATTTTTCTTTACAATTTATTAATAGGGGAAAAAAAACCTGAAAAAGTGGAAGAAATTAGAAATACAGAATAAAGAAGCTGGAAGAAAAAAGCACCTTTAGTTGGAAAAAGAGAACAAGGAGTATTTATAGTTAAAGACTCTTTTGCAGTACAAAGAGTTAAACCAGCTTGGATAAAATTAAAAACAGTCAATGAAGCAGAAGCAGTATTTGAACAACAATTTGGTCAAACTCCTTATGCTGATCCACAAGCAGTTGGAAAACAAATGTTAGCAGAAGCTATGAAAAGAATTTAAAAATATAGCATTCAGAACAAGACAATGGATGTTAATTGAAACTTTAAGAACTGGTGTTTGTCCTATGGAAGAAGGAGCACTAAAGGGTTAAATATGGAGATATAAATTCGAAGTTCTTACAGGAAATGACCTATTCAGTAGTCCAAATTGTAATCCTATTGATTACCTAGAAAACAAACAGAAATTCAAAAACAAACAGGAGTTGTAATAGATACAGTAATCTTCTCTCCTGATGAGTTGCTGGAGCATTTTTAAAAATGAAAAGGTTAAGGAATATCTAAATACAAGACATGCAAACTATGTTCGTGTAAATGATTCTAAAGCTGAAAATGATGATGGAAGAAAAGAAATAGCATATTTACCTACATTAGGAATAACAATATTTTCTTTGTTGACTGGTATCAAGATGATGGAAACTGGAAATGAAGAACAAGTTGTTCCAGCTAAAACTTGTATAGGGTAAAAGCTAAAAAGCTTTGCATTTAGATATGCTGCAATGTCTTTAAGAACAGAACAAGGAAAACCTGCTCAACTTCTTGTTAAAAAGGAAGCAATAAGAAAATGGTATCCAGATTATAGTGAAGATGAAGAGTTACAATGCTTTCAAGACCATTATGTATGCCACGTGAAGATGTAAAAATCTTGGTTCATAGCAACTGTTTTTATAAGGAGTTGATTATTGATGAAAAATGATAGCAATAGAAAATATAAGAGTTGGAGAAATTCTGTATAAACCTGGAGAAGAGATTTGAAATAGATGAGATGGAAACACAAAGATTAATAGATTTAAATGCTGCAATGTTCGCTAATAACGAAATAGAAGCAACAACAGAAGTGACTGAAGAAATAAAAAGAAGAAACTGAAGCTGTTGTTGGAGCAGTAAAAAGAACCTACTCCAGCTAACAAAAAGGCAAGAAAAATGAATAATACTTTCAAAGCTGATGTTGAAAAACTTTTTACAGATTTTTGCAGAAAAATTGACCTGTCAGGAATAAGATTAAAAAGCAGTAATAACAAAAAGTTCAAAAAGTAATCCTAAAAATGACAGGAAAAATTTAAAGAAAGTCTTGATTCAAGTATTTTAGTAGAGAATGGTTTAAAAGTCTCTGTATTAAAACTAGAGACTTACCATCTTCTATATCTATTGAAGTAGGAGAAAATATTACTATTGATGATGTTTCTTACCATGTTTATGATGTAGAAAAAGACGTGGAATGATACATATATATGTTCAAAAGTATGAGGGATAAGAATGTATACACTTTGAAATATCTGAAGAAAGTTTAAAAACTAGATTGGAAAAGAATTTTCAGGAATGGATAATAAAATTGTAAAGGAAGCATTAAGAAAAGCTCTAAATTATGCTAAAAGAAGAAAAAGAAGTTTATAAAATCTAGATATTCTTTTAAAGCAAAGTTTAGATTCTAATACTTTAAAATCGCAAATAACATCTACAGATGGAGTTCTTTTTAGGGAAGTACAAAAAGAAATAAGATTTCAGAATTTGCAATATCTAAGCCTAATCCTGGGAAAAAGTAAACAATATATAAAAACCAAAATAGTTAAGCCAAGACCTGAAATGACTTGGAAAACTCTATTCTGGGCTTTTTGGAAAAAGGAAGTCCTAAGCTTATGTTCAGGGTAGGAAAAGAAAAACATAAGATAACATTAGCAACATCTTTATCTGTAGAGAAATATGGGATTACAAATTGATAATGAGAAGATCTATGAAGAAATTCAAAATATCTTTTTCAAAAATTTTTAGAAGAAAGGATAGATGCGATATGGAGAGAATAAATCCATTATAGTTTAGCTTTAGAAAGTGCAATAAAAAGCATTTGAAGAAGCTAAAAATAGAAAAATTCTTAAACTTTTATAGAAGTTATATTCAGCCTGAAAATCTTGAAAAATAGAATAAAAATGTAACTAATAAAGAAAATAAATTTCCTTTTGTTATTATAAGACCAGTTAAGTCAATTCAAAAAGCAAAAAGGTGGATTTACTACTAAAAGTTGCTACATTTCTAATTAGATTAGGAACAGAAAATAAGGATTATGAAGAAGGCTTTTATGAAATAGCTGGGATAGCTGAATATTTAATAGCTTATTTTTACTAAATATTCATCAGCAACTCAAAAGATGGATTTAGTTATTCAATAGATTTAGAAAACATAGAATCTTACTTAAATGAAGAAATTACAGGTGGAGATTATTGGGTTTATGACATTCTTTTACAATTAAATATTCCAAGTGTTCCACATACAGCATATCTTGAAGAAAGTGAAAAAGGAATTTCAAAAAGAAAAGGAGGAAAATGGCAGGATTAAAAAAACGAAAAAGATAAAGAAAAGATAAAAGCAGTAGTAGCTGAAAATACAAATAGTATCAGAAACAAATGTAAAAAATGAAACTACTAATACAGAAGTAGTTACTCAAAATCAAGTAACTACTGAAATAAAAGCAGAAATAAAAGCAGAAATAAAAGAGGATAAAACTTATATTTATATTGGTGAAGAAATAACCAAAGATGGTTTTATTTTTAAAAGCATAAAGGTTTCTATACTTGAACAATTAAATAAAATAGAAAATGGCATGTCTAACTATGAAGAAATAAAAGAAAATTTCATAGATTTAGATGAATATAGTGAAAATAAATAGGAGGAAAAATGGGTAAATTTCAACATGGTACAAGTTATAAGGAAATGCCTTCAGGGTTAAAAATATTTGTAGAAACTCAAACTCCAACTGTAATAGTTGGAACAGGTACTATTAATATGGGAGATATGAGCTGTGTTAATAAAACCTGTTCTTATATCAAAAATACAAAAGATGCAGCAACATATTTTGGAGTAGCAAATAACATAAAAAGGATTTACTATAAATGAAGCATTATATTTAGCTTTTCAATGTATTTAACGTAAAACCTATTGATTGTTATAAATGTTTTAAATCTAGTGAACATAAAACTGTCACATACTGAGGAAGGAGTTGTTGTAAAAGACTTTAAAGCAACTCTTGCAAAACTGGAATTATAAATGATGAAAATTTGGTTGTTAAAAACAATGAAACATCAGTAGTAGTTCAAAAAGAAAAATATACTTGTTCATTTGATGATGAAGGAAAATTAACTGTTACATTAGCAAAAACAGAAACAGCAATTAAAAATAGATGTTTCATATAATTTCTTAGATGTTAGCAAATTAAAAGAAACTGATGTAATTGGAAGTATAGATCCACAAACATTAGAAGCAAAAAGGACTTGAATGTTTAAAGGAAATATTCTCAAATATTCAATGATACCTAGTTGTGTAGTTGTTTCTGATTTTTCAACAGCAAAAATAAGAGTAGCATTAGATGCTAAATCAGCTGTTATAAATGACAAATGGGCATCTATGTCAATTCCCTGAAATGCCTAATACTACAAAAATATGGAGAAGTTATAGCATTTAAAAAGAAAAATTATATAGATGCTGACCAAGCAACAACTTTGGGGTTGTCCATATATAGAAGATGAAGTATTCCACTTCTCAACAGTAATGGCATTACATATGCAATCTATAGATGCACAATTTGATGGAGTTCCTCAGAAAGTCCTTCAAATAAAAATATAAAAATGCAAGGAATTGGATATTATGAAGGAAATACATTTAAAAAGTTAATTTAGATGAAGCTGAAGCTAATCTATTAAAATGAAAAATGGAATTTCTGACAATAATAAGACAACCAAATGGAACTGTATTCTGGGGGTAATAGAACATCTGTATTCCAACCTGGTGGAGAAACAGATCCAAAAGATGTTTGGATACCAGTTAAGAGAATGTTTAAACATATTGGAAATACAATAATGTTAAATAATACTATTGAAGTTGATAAAGGAATGACACCTCTCAAGCTAAGAGTATAGAAACTAATATAAATGTTTGGCTAAATTCTTTGAAAAATGATAATAAGTTACTTGGTGGAAGAGTTGAATTTAAACCTGAAGAAAACTCTGAACAAGATATGATAGCAGGAAAATTCAAATGGCATATCTATCTAGGAGCAATCATTCCAGGAGAAAGTTTAGAATTTAGATTAGAATATGATTCAAAAATATTTAAAATTATTATTTCAAAGATAGGAGGATTAAATGATTGAGATCAACAATAATTGAAGATGCAATTATAAGATTAAATGGAACAGATGAATTAGTAGGGATAGCAAATATTACTTTACCTGATATAGAACATAAAACAGAGACTATAAGTGGGTTAGGTGTAATAGAACATGATGAACCTATTCCAACAGCATTTAATGCTATGAAATTGCAACTAAAAATTTATAAACAGAAGTAAAGACATAATGTTTGAATATGGAAGCAATGTCAATTTAACAGCTAAAAGCAGCAATACTGGTTGAAAATTCAGAAACTCATGAAAATGATGAAATAGAAGCAAGTTATTCTTTTAAAGGAAAAAGAATTAAAACAGGTGGTGGAGACTTAGGAAAAGCTGTAAAAATGAGAACAGAAGTGGAATTATCTCTAAACTTACTACAAAGAAGAAATAGATGGAAAAGTTATACATGAAATTGATGTATATAACAAAAGTAGCTATTGTAAATGGTAAAGATTTATATGAAAAAGTAAGAAGTATTTTTATCTTAGGAGGAAAAATGGAAAAATTTAAAGAAGAATTAAGAGAAGCAAATGAAGAATTAAATAGAAAAATGGAGTAATTGAAACAGAAATTGATGAAGAAATAGATGGAGAAGAAGAAAAAGAAAAAGGATTAATTAGAAAAGTTAAAATTTCTGATGGTAGGGAGTTTATTTTTGATTTTTGGAAAATTGACAGGAAAATTCAATAATTGAAATAAAGAGAAAAATTATGGAAAATTAAGAAAACAGCAGCTCTTGTGGAAGAACTTGATGATTTTTATTATATGCTTGTTGCAGAATATGCATCAAAAGTATAAATATACAACATTTTTAAAACTTTCTTATAAAAGATTTTGCAAAAATAAAAGATGAAGTTAAAGATTTTTTTGCTGGAAGATTAATAGAAGATCTTGAAAGAGAGCAATCAAAACTTTTAGATGAATTAATAATTGAATTAAACAATCCATTAGGGTGTAAATATGAATATTTCATACTCATACTTAATGGGTTGTGATATATATAGAATAAAAAGAATTAATACAAACAGTGGAAGAAAGTATAAAAAGAAGGGGTGATGTTCTTGGCAAAGAGAATGGATTTGATTATGAAAGTACAAGGTCTCATAGATAAATCACTACCTGGAAATTTAAAAAAATTAGCTAATGAGGTTAAAAACTTAAGAGCTGAAAGACAAAAAATGGAAAAAGGCTCAAAAAGACTTTAAAGGCTCAAAAAGAATTAAATAAAGAAATAACAGCTAATGTTGCTAAATATAGAAAACTTAGAAATGAATTAAAAGCTTTAGATGAGATAAAAAGAGAAATGTTAATCTAACAGAAGCTGAAAAAGAAATATGAAAGCTAACTAAAAAAAGCTAAAAGCCTTAGAAACTACTATAAAAATCACAATCTAAATCATTCCAAAAAGTATGGAATGGAGCTATTAAAAATACCTTTTGATAACTTACAAAATGAAATAGACCAAACAATAAGAAAAAGAAAAGGAATTAATAGCTCAACAAAAAAATAGTTGCTAGAGTCAAGGTTTTTTAAAAAGGTGCAAAAAGATAAGGTAAAAACTGGAATAAAGTTGCAGCAGTTGCAACAGTTGAGTGCTACAATTGGAATAGGAACTTCATCAGCTAAAGAGTATTTAGAATTTGATAAACAAATGATTAAAGTTAAGGCTTTAACAGGAGCTACAATACAAGAATATGAAGCTTTTAAAAAAGAAAGCTATGGAAGTTGGAAAAACAACAATATTCACATCTGAAGAAGCTGCAGCTGGTATGGAGAAGTTCGCCTTAGCTGGGTCTTAAACCAAAAGAAATAATTTCAGCAATACCTCCTATTTTTGACTTAGCAACAGCATCAGGAGAAGATTATATAATGATATCAGATCATGATATCAGATAATATGACTGCTTTCAAAAAATTGGAATTGATGATGTGGACATGCTTCAGATATTTTTAGCTAATACAATGTCAAAGTAACTATTAATATACAAATGCTAGGAGAAGCATTTAAATATGTATCTTCATCAGCTAGTAACTTGAATATAGACTTATCAACTACATCAGCTGCAATTGGTTTTATGGGAGACCAAGTCTATAAAATCAGGACAAGCTGGTAGAGATTTAAAACAAGTATTTTCAAAAATAGCTGATGCAGGAGTACAAAAGAAATTAGAAAAGCCTAGGAGTTAGTGTAAAGGATTCTAAGGGAGAGTTTATTGGACTTGTTGATTTTGTCAGACAACTTGAAAAAGTTACAGGAAAAATGAGTGGAATAGACAAACAAGCATTCCTAAAAGACTTATTTGGAGACCAAGGTAGTTTAGCTATGAATAAATTATTGACTGCAAACAAAAGAAGTCAATGGAGTTATGTATGAAGGAGCAGATGCCTTAGCTGAGTTTTGCAAAGAAAATGAAAATGCAACGGGAAAAGCAAAAGAAATGCACAAAACAATTCTTGATAGTGATTCAGGAAAATGGGCTTTAGTTCAATCAGCAATATCTGATGTAAAAACTAAAAATAGGTAAAGCTATATTTTCTAGTGGTGGAACTCAACTAATGGATACAGTTATGAGTTGGTTAAATGAACTTTCAAATGTTCTTGATGGAAATCTAAATGAAAGTGAAGCTAATAAGTTTTGGCAATCATTTATAGAAAAATGGAAAAATGGCATTAAATTCTATAAAAATATAGGAATTGTACTTTGGAATGTCTTTTAAAGTATTAAATACTATTGGAATAGATAATATCTTAGTTTTGTAACAGTTTTTACTGCAACATCAAAAGTATTAAAAATTTGCAGGAGCTGTAAAAGAAGTATTCACAACTGTAAAGGCTGCTGGTGGAATTATGTCAGCATTAAAAAGCTGGAATAGCTGCTCTAGGGCAGGTCTGATTAGTTTAGTTATAGCTGGTGTAGCTTTTACTTGGTTTTATAATCTATAAAAATTGGGATAAAAATTAAAAGTATTTTAAAGCTGTTTGAGAAACTGTAAAGGTATAGGAACTATTATATGTATTTTTAAAGCTGTTGTTGATGGAGTAGTTAATCTATTTAATGAGCTTTGGAATAAGCTAAAAACTTATTTTAATAACTTTGGGATTTCTATTATTAGATCTGATAGGAATATTCATAAAATTAGGGCAACTAATATATCAAAATTGGGATTTGATAAAAGAAAAATTAAGTAGTGTTTGGGAATACATAAAAATCTATTCCTGAAAAAGTTAGAAACTGTTCTTAATTTTATATCAACAATTGGAAAATTTCTTAGTTAACCTAGTTAGTGAAGTGATAACTGAATAAAAATTTATTCTTAAAAACTTTGGGATACTGCTGTTCAATTTTTCAATAACTTTGGTTTCTTATTATTAGGTCTGATAGGAATATTTATAAAATTAGGAACTGTTGTTCACGAAAATTGGGATCTAATAAAAATAAAATTTCATCAATATTTGAATCTTTTAAAAATACTATTAAAAATCTTGCTGAACAAATAAAATCATTCTTTGCAAAACCATTTGAATATATGTCTGAAGCTATAGCTGGAGCTAAAGAAAAGGTTTTAGACTTTGCAAGAAAAATTCCAGGAGTTAAATACTTCAGTTGGAGAAAAAGAAAAATGTAGCAAAAAGTAAATGGAAGTCAATGCTAATGGACTCAAATTATGTACCATTTGATGGTTACATTGCTGAACTTCATAAGGGAGAAAGAGTCCCAACAAAAGATGAAATGAAAGTATATTTGGAAGCTTAAGAAATAGATTACATAGTGCAACTCAAAGTAATCAATCAGAGAATAGTTCTAAAAGAAACAAATGTTACTTATCAAATAAATAATACTTTCAATTTTACTGGAGTATCAGAAGATACTAAAGATAGTATTATAGAAAAATTACAAGAAAAAGTTAAATGAATTTGAAAGACAATTAGAAAAAAATGAAGGAGGAAAGAGAAACTTATGCAAAGAACAAGTTTATAAAACAGAAGCTGGAGATAGAGGATCTAATTGCTTTTAAACTTTTGGTAATGAAAATCTTATGCAAGAACTATTAGAAGAAAAATATTGAACTTTCTGAAATAGTTATCTTTCCAGCAGGAGTTGAACTTTCTATTCCTGAAATAAAAGAAGATAAAAAGAGAGGTGTTGCTCCATAGTGGTTCAAATTTAGTTAGGAGAGCCTCACCTTTTATAAACAATAAAGATGTAACTGAAGAAATGTTAAAACATATAGTTGATATGGAAATTGTGGACAACTTGGAAGGTACATTAGATGAAATAATAATAAAGCTAACAATGAAAAATAATAGATTTCTAACAACAAACTGGGCTATTCCAAAGGAGAACAGAAGCAAAAATAGGAATAAAAACTTTTAAATTGGAATAGTGAATTTGAAGGAGAAAGTCACAGTGACATAGGAATTTTTAATATAGATATAAGGCAATTTAATAGAAAAACTGCAACATTTAAAAGGAATATCTGCACCACTTAGTTCAAGAGATACAAAAGGTCTAAAAATATGGGCTAATATTTCTTTAGAAGCACTTGGAAAAGAATTTGCTGATAGATACAAGTTAAAAGTATTTTTATAAAGTTAAAGAAAATATAACATTAAAAAATATAAAAACAAGAAGAAGAAGAAGATTTCTCTTTTTAAATAAAATTGCACAAGAAGAAGGAGAAAACTAAAAATATCTAGTGGAATCCTTTATATTATTTGAAGAAGAAATATTATCAGAAAATACAGCATTATTAAGTATTAGTTTAGATAATGTTGAAGAGTTTGAAATAAAAAGATAAATCAAATGATATTTATGATGCAATAGAAGTAAAATACTGATACTAAAACAAAAAGAAGAAAAGGTTATTATAACAAAAGCAAGAATTAGAAACTGGACAAAAATCAGATAATTATAAAAAAAGTTTATTCTATAAAATCCAGGGCTAAAAAGTGGAGATTTAAAAATTAGCACTCTTGAAAATATAAATAAAAGAGATAGAAGCTAGTTTAAAAATTATAGGATGTAAGGAATTATTCAGTGGTTGTATTATTTCATTATCTGATGCTGAGAGTTTTTCAGGAAATTATGTTGTGACTAGACTTCAACATAATTTTCCAAAATTTATAACATCTATTGAGATGTATAAAATTAAAAAGATATGAAAGAGGAGAAAAGAAAAATGATTTCAGCATTGAAAGGAACAGTAGGAATTATCCAAAAGTATTAATACAGCTGATTATACTGCTACTGTACAACTTCCTGAATATAACAACCAAATAACAGAAGGACTTCAAATTCTATCTCCAGTAACATTAGGAAATAAAGTAACTTCTATTCCAAAAGTCAATACTCCAGTATTTTGTATATTTCTAGGAGATGATACTGAAAGAGGATTTATAATTGGAAGCTATTTTTCTGATGAAAAATATAAGTAATTCTCATGAAGATGAATACAAAATTGATTATCAAAGGGTCAAGCTTACAATCAAGGAAGATGAAAATATTGAATTAAAAGGAACTTTAACAAAAATAGATAGTGAAGTTATTATAACTGGAGATACTACAATAGAAAAATATGATAGTAACTCAAAATGTAACGATCAGTGGTGGAATGTCAGCTAAAAAGGCTTTGAAAACTGAAAAAGCTACATTAAAAAAATGGGAAATTAGATGTTCAATCTATTGATTATAAGGAGATGAGTAAGAAATGAATGTACTAAGTAGATTAACAAAAGATTTCTTAAATAATTTTACTAACTTAAATTTCTCAAGCAATCTAGGAAGTTATGGAGATATTGTTTTTCAAGTAAGTCGTGGAAATGTTTTTAACTCCTGAAGGGATTGATTTAACAATATCATCAAAAATTGAAGAATATGATAATCTTGGAGAGCTCCTTATACAGAATTTATTCATAGAAATTTAAGATCTATTTCTTTAAATATAAGTTAGTTTTCACATTAACAGATATAAATGATGCTTTACTAAAAATTAGAAAAATATGTAGAAAATGGTGAATATTATCCACTTATTTTAGGAAATAAACCTTTGTCAAAATATGGATTTATTCTAATAGATTTTTAAACAAGGAACAAAAAGCACAAATTCAAATGGAGAACTAGAAGTTGTAAATTGTTCTTTAACCTAAAAGAATATATTCCAAAGTTAGATAGACTTCTATTACCTACAACTGAATAACTTAACAACAGAAAATAAAGAGAACACTAGAAACAATAATAATAGAAGTAATCAAAAAGAATACTATAAAAAAGGTTTTAAAAGAAAAATCTAAGACTAATGTTTATTCAAAAATAAAGATGATGGCTACGTGGATTAGTTGAAGATGATTTAAGAGGATATTATAGGAGGGTATATGATAGTTTCAAATAATGTTGTTCCTAAGCATCCTAAATTAATGGAATTATATGTTCTATTAAATACAAAAAGAGAACAGTACCACTCCATAGAGATTTAGGGATAGATAATAGAATGATAGATAGACCAATTACAGTTATAAAAATAATATATTTAATGAATTGCAAAATGCAAGTAAATAAATATATTAAAGGACCTACATTAAATAATGTTTATTGCAAAGCAACTGAAAATGGTCTTGAAATTGAATGCGAGGTTGAAATAGATGAAAAGAATTTAATTTAATTGACTCTAATCCTGAATCAATATTAGCTGATGCTTGAGATTTCACGAAGAAATTACAGGAGAAAGATTAGAGTTATGCACAAAAGAAGCATATTTATACTCAACAGTTGCAGCATTGTTAGCAAATATAAAAGCTAATATGAATGATGTAGCAAAGCAAAACTTCTTGAAAATATTCAAGAGAAGAAAGACTAGATTTAAAAAGGAAATTTCTATGGTGAAAGAGGTATTAGATTAAAAGCTAAATAAAGCAAGAACTACAATCAGATGTCATATATCATCAGTTGTAGCAAAAGATGTAATTATAGCCAAAAGGGTACAAGGTTTCTCTATAAGAAATTATATGTTCTATACAGAACAAGAATATAAAATAAAAACAAGGAGATACTTATGTTGATGTTATAGCTGTAGCTAAAATTGCTGGTAGAACTAGGGAAAAATACTAGCTGGAGATATTAAAGAAATAGTTGATAGATATGAGTATATAAAAGAAATAACTAATATAACTGATGTAACAGGTGGTAGAGAAGAAGAAAATGATGATGAATATAGAAAAAGATTAGAGCTTATTCCAGAATCTTTTACAACAGGTGGTTCAGAAGGTTCTATATGAATATTGGGTTAAGAAATCATCAAATCTTGTTACAGATGTATTTATAAACAGTCCTAGACCTAATTATATTGATATTTATGTTGTTAATGGACTAGAACATCTCACAAGAAGAAAAACAGAAAATAAAAGAATTATATAACTGAAAAACAAAAATATAAAAGTTTTTAAATGACCAGTTAGAAATAAAAGATCCTAGTTTTTCACAATTATAATATTGATTTAGATTACTGGGTATACGATAATTCGTTAGTATCGAAATCAGAAATAGAAAAAGAATTAAGAAGCTCATTAGAACAATATACTAAATCTTTTAAAATGGGAGAAAGCATAAACTTTACAGGATGTTATAGATATTTCTAAAAATGTGGAAGGGATAAGAAGAGTTGAAATAAAATCACCTCAAACTTATAGGGACAAAAAGTTCCATTTAGCAAAATGTGGAACTATAACAATTTCATATAAAGGAGCAGAATCAAGATGAAAGAGCAAAATTTTTATATATGATGTTACAAATATAAGAGACCTTGCTCCTGACATTTTAAGAGATGATAAACAGTATAAAATAGTTTTAACTGTAATAGATGCACTTATATCTAAGCATATTGTTGCTAATATAGAATATTTAGAGTTTCTTGAAAGAATAGACACAATGGAAGAAAAAGAAATTGACCCTAGTTGCAAAAGAATTAAGTGTTGATTTTTATGATTTTCTCTATGTCTGTGGAAGGAAAAAAAGAAAAAGCTTGTAAATTATCTTTTCCAAATCCATTCAATAAAGGGAACAAATAAAGCTATTCAAGATGTCTTTAAATATCTTCTATGAAAAAGCTAATATATTAGAATTTCCTGAGTTTAATGGAGATAATGGAACTTTTAAAATAGAAATTATGGGGAACAACTAAAAAGTAATTTAAATATTATGATAGATAGAGTTGAAAAACTAAAAAGAAATCACAACATTTAACAGGAATTACTTTCAAAAATAATTCCTATATCACCTTTATATGTTGCAACACATATGAGATACGGAACAAGAGTAATTTTTATATCCACAGCAAGACTATTTTATCTTAATAATTTAAATTTAGTAAGCAAAAACAGGAAAAATATATTTTAGAAAAAGAAAAGGGTGTTAATAATGGCTGAATTTTAATAGTCACATAATAACAAATGCTGGAAGAAATCTTTTAGCAAGGGCATTAGCAGGAGAAGGAAAGTTATATTTACTAAAAGCCGCATTTGGAGATCAGAAAACATTCAGGAAACTTAAGAGAAGTTACTGAATTAAAAATAAAAAGCTAGATTTAAATGTTATGAATATAAGAAATGATAATGGTACTGCTGTTTTAACAGTACAAATATCAAAACCAAAATGTAGATCAATCATTTCAAACAGAAGAGTTTGGAGTTTATGCAAAAATAGAAAATGATGTATCAGAAGTTCTTTATTCTTATACAACTGCTGTATCAGCTGATACTTTTCCAAATAATAGATTAGGAAAAACTATGAATCTATACAAAGATATATATGATGGCTAATTTCTAGTGATGTAGAAGCTGAAATATATGTAAGAGATGGAGTTATTTATTTAACAAGAGATATAGCTAATCAGGTTTATACAGAAACTGGAATCACAGCAGTTGGTACATTAAAAGGAAGAAGTAATTTAGAAGAAAGATAAACAGTATTTAGCTGATGATGGTCATTGGTATAAAAATATTGGTGGAAATAGAAGTTGGAATTTTTAGGAACACCAGATGAACAATTAATTCAATATATGGGAATTTCTATACAAAAGTCTAAACACAAAGAAGGACAATTAATTCAAAAATTTAAATGGACTTTTAGGAAAAATAATGGGCAATTTCCAGTAGACCAAGCAGTTGAAGGAAATGTTTACTATTTTCCAGCTAACCAAAAATACTATACTGTTTAAAAAGCCAAAGCAGTAGAACAAGTGTTCCAAATGCTGACTTTGAAGAGATGTCAATTTTGGGCAATAATAAAAAGAAATTGGAAAAATCTAATCACTTTGAGATAAAGATAATTATTTCAATGCGAATTTGGGTGGACTTATAATTAAAGTTATTGGTTTCACATCGAAAACAGGGAAAAATAGATACAACTTCGATAAACCATTTCCAAATAGATGCTTAATATGCATTCTTACAGAAAATGATGGTTTAAGAAATACAGAACCTGCACTGGAATCATTTGACAATAATGGTTTTTCTGCAAACAATGCTATTGGAACAGGAGCATTTTTATTGTTTAGCGATAGGGTATTAAATGTTAAAATCTACTTTAAAGTTCCATACACGAAAGCTATACAACTGCAAGTTGTTATAGAATCAGATAAATTTGAGCTAGATTTAGTTTCGATAGAGCCATTCTTAACCCATATTGAATTGATTAAGATTTTTCCTTCTTTAAATTCTTGATAGTTTACAATTCTTGCATCATTACTAGAAATACCTTCTTTGTATGGGGAACTACACAAAAATCTACCGATAAAAATGTATCTGATACATCTATATAATTAGTTCTTTCAGATGTTTTTACATAAAACTTATACCCTTTATTTTTGTGAAGATTTAATTAGATTAGAAACTGAATAAATTTTCCATTATTTTGAGAATTGTATAATAAACCTCATCAAAATTAGGAGCTAGGTTATGCAATTAACAGTTTTGGAAAAACTTAAAAAGGAAAAATGTGGATGTGTATTTAGAGTATCTAAATAGTTGTAAGAGTAATAATTGGGATACTTGGAATACGACTTACAAAACTTACTGTAATAATTTTAAGTTATTTTTAGTTTGGTTTCAAAAGTCATATAAAAATAAGTTGCTTTTTAAGTAAAGAAACGTTACTAGAAATGCCAACTATAATAGAAACTTACAGGAATTATTGTAGAAAGCTTAGGGAATAGTAAAAAGAACTTTGATGAATAAGACTACTGCTATATCCACTTTTTATGCGTGTGTGTTAGAAGGAACAAGATAAAATACCATCCTTTCGATAGTAAATTGGATAAATTGAGGTTTACAGAAAAAGACAAGGTTAGAAATAGTTATTTTCTCACAACAGAGCAAATATTGACTGTTCGTTTTATATGCAAGTTGAATATAAGAAATACGACTTGCAAGACAGGATATTGTGGGAGTTGTTCTTGACAGTGCTTGTCGAATTAGTGCTATACAGAGCTTAAAGATGGAACAACTAGACTTAGAAAATGGCTATTTTAGAAATGTTAAGGAGAAAGAGGGCTATATAGTTAATGCATTCTTTTTCCAAAAATGCAAGGAGTTAATAAAAGAATGGGTACAGTACAGAATAGAAAATAGGATAGATGTAGATTGGTTCTTTGTTACTAAGTATGGAAAAATCTATAAACAGATGACTCAAGGAGCTATTGGAAATAGGATTAGAAAACTAGGTATGATATTAGGGATAGAGGATCTATATCCTCACACTTTAAGAAAAGACAGCAATAAATCTTATTAATAATTTAGCTGGGTTAGGATTAGCTTCTAGTTATGCAAATCATAGTAGCAGTGGGGTTACAAGTAAGCATTATATACAGAAAGCAAGTGCTACTGAAATAAGAAATACTCTTATAGTAGCAAGACAAAAGTTAGGTATTTTTAGTTTAATATTGTAGAGATTTTTAAATTTATAAAGATTTTTATAGTTTTATATTTTCGGCTTTTTGAGTATATTTTATAAAATTTTCTTAAAATATTTATATTTAAGAAAATTTTATAATAATATGCTCAAAAATAGCATTTTTGATTATAAAAATTCTAAATAAATTTGAAAAATCTATACAAAATGAAAGGAGAAAAATATGTTCTATATATACACAAAAGCTAAGAGGGCAGAGGTAAAGTTTTCAGTTAATCTAACTGCAGAAGAAGTTAGAGACTATATGAATAATAATTTATTTTTAGATTATCCCTGACCTTAATAAAGATGATTATATTATAGTTGAAAGTAATGAAGCTTTTTAAAAATCCAACTTATGATCCTTCAATTAATATGATAAGAGAAATGTCAAGAGAAGAACTAATTGAAGAAGGAATAGAAGTTCAATTAGAACCAGGAGAAGTTGTAAGAGACAAAAAGATTGTGAAAATTCCTAAACCAAATAAAAATGAAAAGTATTTAACTTGGAATAGAGATTCTGCTAGTATGGGAATACGATTCAAAAAGAGAAAAAGATGACTATTTTTAATTTAGTAGATCAGTTAAAAATGAAGCATTAGAATATGGATTTTGACTACAAAGAACATAGACAAAAGATTAAGAATAAAAAGATTTGATATATATGGAAATATCAATTAAATCATTAGAAATAGGAAAAAGAAAACTAAAAAGAGACTTTAAAAATCTACTTGGTATTTTCAAGATGGATTTGGAATGCCAATGTCAATAGAAGATTTAGAGGATATGATGTTCTCTGGAACAATGTTTATACAGTCAATTTTTAATGCTGAAAGCTTTTTCAAAAAAGAGATTGAAGCTAAAGAATTAACAATAACAGAATTTAAAAATAAAGTAAATGAATTACATAAATTAGTTATGAAAGCAGTAGGAGGCAAAGAATGAAAGTAGCACTAATTATTGGACATAATAAAAGATCTGAAGGAGCTTATTCACAAATAGTTGGTAGTGAATATGGTTATTGGAAAAGAGTAGCTGAAAAATAAAAAAACAGTTATACCTGATTTAGTTGATGTATACGAAAGAGAACCTAATCAATATTACACAAGAGAAATGTATAAAGTTTTTAGAACAATTAAATGCTAATGATTATAAGTTATGCATTGAACTTCATTTTAATGCTGTTGAAAATAAAATGGCGAATGGCTGTGAGTGCTTAGTTTACTATAAGAACAATAAAGCTAAAAGAGTTAGCAATTAATTTTATGGCAAGATTACAAAAATGTATTTGGAAGCAAAATAAGAGGTAACTATGGAATAATAGAAGTTAAGGACAGCAATGTTAGAGGAGGCTATGGAATATGTAAAAGTAAAGATACTTACATACTTGTAGAACCTTTTTTTCGGAACAACAATGATGAAGCATTAAAGTTTTTCTATAGAAAGTGATGTTGTAAATGTTTTTGTGAATTTTATTAAAGAAATCTAGGAGGATAATATGGCAATATTAGATAAAAACTTTAGAAATAGTAAATAAATTTGTCCCTGACAAAAATGCACAAGCAGAACTTGAAAAAAAGAATTAAGAAGATTAGACATTGAAGATGCTAAAACTAAGCAAAAACTTTTTGAAAAGATAATACCTATAACTTTTTCCATTATGTGTTTGGATTGGTTGTGCTTGTGTGCTTAGGGCTTATATTATCAATTTTGGCTTTTTATTTTTAGAAAAGAAGTATATATTCTTTGAAGTAAATGTTCCTACATTTTTAATAATGTGTTGTGGAATGTTTGGTGCAGGATTATGGGGTAAAAAAGAATATAGGTGAATATTTTTAAAGGAAAAAAATAATAAAGGGGATGAAGAATGAAACAAATAATTTTTCTATTATTAATGTCATTTTTATTAAAGGTTGTGCTAATAGTGATCCTGGAACAACTGTAGTTGATATCCCTCTTAAAGTAGAGAAATATATCTAAGGAACAATTAGAAGAAACAGTAAAAGATAAAAACAGTAACAGTTGAAAAAGTAGGGAAAAAGAAATTTATAAGAAAAAGTTATAGAAGCACAATACACAGAATATTTTTTTAAATAGGGGGAAGAGATATGACAGTAGAATTTTTAGAAATTATTGCAAAAATCTGTGCATATGCGATAGCTTTTTTTATCTGGCTAATTGAGGATGGGATACTCTCAGCAAGTATTATTTGGATTAATGTTTTTAGATTTTTAAGTGGAATGTTTGTTGGCTACAAAAACACAAAAATCTTAATTCTAAAAAGAGCTTTTTAAAGGTTTAAGAAAAAGCTCTTAATCTTAGTTATATTGTGTGGTGCTTCTTTGATGCATAAATTAGTTCAGAACTAGCTTTTTAGAACTTTAGTAGGATTATTTTTATTGTGCTAATGAATTACTAAGTATAGCAGAAAATGGAGCAAGAGCAGGATTACCTATTCCACAAAAAAATTAAAAGCAGCTCTTGAGCAGTGTAAAGGAGATAAGTGTAATACAGATTCTTTTAAAAAGATAAAGATATAAAACCTGAAGATATAAAAGCAAGAAGATTTTTGATAATGAAATTAAATAAATTTAAGGAGTAGGAAATTCCTACTCTTTTTATTGAAAAATATATATAAAAATATCTTGCCTTTTTCTTGAATATATAAAGTATAATAAATATATGATAAAAATTTAACATAACTTAGATATAATTATGGTTGAAAGAAGGATAACACAAAAAGATAAAAAGATAACGATAGCTACAAAAAGATTAAAAAAATTAAAAATTATCAAAAATGTATAATATAATACAGTTCAAATCCCTCTCTCACCGCCATATTATTAATAGTAGTTAGGTTGTTACCTAGCTTTTTATTTTTATATATATATTGATTTATAAAATAAAATTCTATATAATAAAAATAGTAGATAGATTTTGACTAATAATATTTATTTTAAAGTTTAGCTTAATTTGAAGTTAACTTTTTTTATTTTTATATTTTTTTATAGATTTTTGAATGGAGGAAAAATGAAAAAAATTTTTTTAATTTTTTTATACTAGGAATATTTATGTTCTCTAGTTTAGTATCTCACTCAGCAGAAGTTTATGAAACTGCTTCAGAAGATTTTCATGAATGCAGTTAAAAACTTTTAGTTATATCAGAAAGCTAAAAGCAATAAAAATTTAAAGGCTTATATAGACAAAAGGAATACAAGAAAAAAATCTAGTATTTTTCTGTAAAAAAATAGAAAAAGAGAAGATGATAGTTAAAAGATAAGACTGGTAAATTACTTTCATGAAAAAGTACTTTCAAAGAATGTTTCAAATAGTTTTTACCATTTGAAATGAAGTATCAAGAAATTCATAAGAAAGATGGTGCTTTTGAATATGCAGATATAACATATTTAGAAGACAATGAAAAAAATTTAGAATAAAGTATGAAAGTAAAATAAAAAGACCTCAGCAAAAACTAAAAAAATAGTGACTTTCGTAGAAGTTAGTCCCAGAAGATGTGGAATACAAAGACACTAGATTTATATGATAAAAAAATGGTAAACTGCTTACTAAACAAGAAGATATAGGAAATAAGACTATAGTTACAAATTATCTTGATGAAGGGCATAAGTTAAAAATTATTTATAACTTTGATTCCAATCTTACAACAGGAAATATTGAAACTTGGCTTGATAAAAACTCTTTTATCTAAAGGAAAAATGAAAGATGGACTACCTCACGGAGAAATGAAAAGTTTTTAATGAAAAAAAGGAAAAGTAATTTCAATAATTAATTATAAAAAAATGGAATACAAGATGGTGTTACAAAAGACTTTAATGAAAATGGAAAGCTTATAAAAGAAACTTTTATATAAAAATGGAGTGGAAGTAAAGAGATAAAAATTTTTAAGGAGTTAGACTATGAAAAAAACTTTTTATTTATCTTTTTAATTTTTTAGTAAATAGTATTTTTCTTATTCTTCTATAAAAGCTCTAAATGATAAAAGACTACAAAAAGTATTTGATAAAGAATAAAGAAATTATAGTTGTATATAGGACTAATATTAAAGATGAGCTTCCTAAAAAAATATATTGAAAAATATTATTCCAAAGGAAAAATTAATATCTCAAATAATAATAGTATAAAAAAATACAATCAAGATATAGCAAAAAAAATAAAGTTAGAATATTAGCAGACATATATACTCCAAGTGGAGATTTAACAGTAAAAAGCAGAAATTAAATTAAAAAGGAAATTTCGCTTAATGAAATAGAAAAAGTTAGTTCAAGAAATTAAGGATAATGAAGCCAGCAATCAATCAGATATCCTTAATAATAAATTTAGTGAAAACTTTGAAGAGAATGTAAAGAGCTTTTATTTCTTATTCATATTATGATGATGGAAGTCTTAGCTCAAAGACAGAATATGACTTTTGATAAGAAAAAAATATCACTATGCTTACATATTCTGAAGGAAAAAAATTTCAAGTGAAAGTATAGCTAAATATAAAGGTTCTATTCAAGATGAAAATATAGATATAGATTTTTATGAAAAATTTATCTAAAAACTTATACTAAAATGAAAGTAAAAAAAGTTGAAAAAGGGACAGGAAGTTAGAACTTTTTTTATCCTAATGGTAAATTAAAAATCTGTTGGGAGTTTATAAGGATAATATTTTTAAATGGAGTCTATAAAGAATATGATGAAAGTGGTAAAATTAATAAAAAGAAAGTCAAAAAAATAATGGTTTTATAGGAGAATAAAAAGGAGAAAAAAATGTTTGTAAGAACAAGAAGATTGAGAAGAAATGTATTAACAAGAGAAATGGTGAAGAATATAAGTATAGAAACTAGTTCACTTATCTATCCTTTGTTTATCTGTGAAGGAGAAAATATAAAGAGTGAAATAGAGTCTATGCCTGAACAATTTAGATATTCTTTAGATAGATTAAATGAAGAATTAGATGAATTATTGAAGTTGGGAATTAATAATATACTACTTTTTGGTATACCAGCTCATAAAGATGAAGTTGGAAGTCAAGCCTATGATAAAGAAGGTATAGTTCAAAAAGCTATAAGACATATTAGAAAAATTATTCTGATAAATTTTTTTAATAGTAACAGATGTATGTATGTGTGAATACACATCTCATGGACACTGTGGAATATTACATCATCATGATGTGGATAATGATGAAACTTTAAAATACATAGCTAAAAATAGCTCTTTCTCATGCAGAAGCAGGTGCAGATATAATAGCACCTTCAGATATGATGGACGGAAGAATAGCCAAAATTAGAGAAATCTTTAGATGAAAATAACTTTAAAGACATACCTATAATGGCTTATAGTGTTAAGTATTCTTCAGCATACTATGGTCCTTTTAGAGATGCTGCTGACTCAGCTCCAAGCTTTGGAGATAGAAAAACTTATCAAATGGATTTTAGAAGTACTAATAATTTCTATGCAGAAGTGGAAGCTGACACACAAGAAGGAGCAGATTTTTATAATGGTGAAGCCAGCTATGGCATATTTAGATGTTATAAAAGTCTGTATCAGAAGTAACTCATTTACCTATAGTTGCTTATAATGTAAGTGGAGAATATTCTATGGTTAAGGCAGCTGCTAAAAATAATTGGATAGATGAAAAGAAAATTGTTATGGAAAATATTTTTGCAATAAAAAGAGCAGGAGCTGACATAATAATAACTTACCATGCAAAAGATATTGCTAAGTGGTTGATTACTAAATAAAAATTGTGTATATTTTTGTAAATATATGCTATAATAGTATTATATAAAAGGGTAACAAAATAAAAAGTACTAAAAATGTTAAAGGAAGTGGTAGTATGAAATTATCAATTCACGGAAGAAAAAAATTACTTTGACTGATGCAATCAAAAATATGCTGAAGAAAAGATCTCAAGAGTAGAAAAATTTAATGATTCTATATTAAAGATCGATGCAACCTTAGCTGCTTCTAAATTGAAAAACAGGAAATGCTCATGTAACTGAAATTCTAGCTTATTTAAGTGGAAGTACTTTAAAAGCTACTGCAACAGAAACTGATTTATATGCTTCAATAGATAAAGCTGTAGATATTATGGAAAAATCAATTGAAAAAAACATAAAAGAAAAAAACGTAGTAGAGCTAAAAGCTCAAGATGACACTAGAAAGAAATCATACAGTTTTGATTACATAGTAGAACCTGAAGAAAAATTTCTGATGAAAAAGAAACTTGTAAGAGTATATCTACCTCTAAAAACCAATGGAAATATCTGAAGCAATATTTACAACTTGAATATTTAAATAGAGTTTTCTTTGCTTTTACTAACTCAGAAACAGGAAAAAAATGGCTGTAGTTTATAAAAAGAAAAGATGGAGACTATGGAGTTATAGAAGAATAGTTTTAAATAATTAGAAATATCAAGAGAATTATTTTTAAGTTAAAGACTTAAAATGGTTCTCTTTTTATTTATTAAGAGAATATGAATTTAAAAAAAGTTTGAATAAAATAGTATGTAAGATTGTACAGTAATTCTTTAGTTGTAATAAAAGTAGATATAACAGAAAAACATTTTATTTGCATTTTGTAAAAAAACAATATATAATATAAGTAATTACAACAATTATATTTTTATATTATATAGATTGTTAGTAAAAATAATTACGTATTGGAGGTACAATAATGGGATTAATAAATTATATTCATGAAAAAAACGTCTTGAAAAGAAAGAGCTGAAAGAAATGAAAAAGATAGTTGGAACATTGAAAGTTCTTGCTGGTGTAGGAGCTGGATTTACATTAGGTGTTTTATTTGCTCCAAAAATCTGGAAAAGAAACTAGAAAAAAATATCTCAGATGCTACTAAAAAGGACTTAATTATGTAGGTGAAAATCTTGCTAATGCTAAAAATTATATTGAAGAGAAAACTTCTGATATAAGAGAAGCTCTTGCTGAAAAAAATATGATGAGCTTACAGATGAAACTATTTTCAGAAAAGGCTGAAGAAATTGAGGAAGAAATAGAAGAAGAGGTTGAAGAAGTAGCTAAAAAAAGTTGAAGAAAAAAAGCAAAAAGAAGTAAAAAGAAAAAGGCAAAAAAAGTAGTTAGAAACTAGGAGGAAATATGGTAACAATAAATTTAGATATGATTTTTAAAAAGTTCTTCTAGGTATCTCACTTGCGATATTTCTTATATTACTTTTTATAATATTAATAAAGATAATTTCTATTGTCTCAAAAAAATAAATTCTCTATTAGAAAAGAATAAAGAGCAATTAGAAAATAGTATTAGTCAAATTCCTAATTTAGTAAAAAAATAGTGAAAAGAATATTAGAAAATACCAATGAAAATTTAGAAAAATAAATATATTAGTAGAGGATGTGACTGATATATTAAAAAGCTTCTAAAAAGAAATATTGTTAATAGTTCTACTAGTGTATCAACTACTTTTAGAAAAATATCAAAAAAATGTTTCTAGCAATGTTGCAGAATCTAGTAGATATATTGCTAATAATTTTGTTGGAAAAACTAGTGGAAGTAGCAATAGTGGTGGAATTATGTCTACAATCGATACTATTTTTAGATTGCTGGGATATATTTAAAACATTACTTAAAAAGAAAAAAATAATCATTAGTAATTAGGAGAAAAATATGGGAATAATAGCTTGGTTAATACTTGGTGCTTTTTCTGGGTGGATAGCTAGTATAATAATGGGTAAAAATGCGTCAATGGTGCAATAGCCAATATAGTAACAGGAATTATTGGTGCTTTTATTGGAGGAGTTGTTTTTCAACTTTTTGGTGCTCAGAAAGTAACAGGATTAAACCTTCATAGTGTTTTAGTATCTATAGTAGGGGCTTGTATTTTTACTTTTGGATATTAAATAAAATTAGCAAAAAAATAAAAAAATATTAATTAAAAATAGAAAAATAGGCACATGGTGCCTATTTTTTCATTTTAATAGGATATTATTCTTATAAAAAAATCAGAGTAAAAAAATATTAAAAAAATTTCTATTGACAAAAAGCGACTCAATGTTATAAAAATTTTTCTGTATTTAAGATAAAAAGATGATGGGAGGAATGATAGGTGAAAAAGGAAAAAAATTGGGAATTTCCGACAGCATATACAGTATTATTTTTTTAATTTTTAATTTTGGTAACAGTGCTAACGCATATTATACCAGCAGGAAAATATAATAGGCTCTCTTATCAAGAGAATAACAAAAGAATTTGTGATAGAGAGCTATGGAAAAAGATGATGAAAAATTACCAGCTACCCAAGAAACTTTAGATAAGTTAAATATAAATATAGATGTAGAGAAATTTACAAATGGAACTATTAAAAAGCCTATGGCTATTCCAAATACTTATACTAAAGGTAAGTGGACAAGCTCAAGGTGTAGATGATTTAATTTTAGCACCAATTTCTGGTTTAGCTGATTCTATAGATATAATAATTTTTTGTTTTAATATTAAGTGGTATAGTGGGAATAGTAAATAAGACAGGGACATTTTCTCTTGCTATGAAGGCTATATCTCAAAAAAACTAAGGGAAAAGAATTTTTTTGCTTGTTGTGATAAGTTTTATCTTCTTTGCAGCAGGAGGAACAATTTTTGGAGCTTGGGAGGAAACAATACCCTTTTTATTCAATATTGATACCTTTATTTTTAGTAAATGGCTTTTGATCCACTAGTTCCAATGGCAACTATATTTTTTTAGGTTCTGCTATGGGTTGTATGTTCTCTACAGTAAATCCTTTTTCTACTATAATTGCATCAAATGCAGCTGGAATTTCTTTTAATGAAGGTTTAAAATTTAGATTTGGGAGCTCTTTGTAGTATTTTTCAATAATAGCTTTAACATATCTTTATAGATATATTAAAAAAGTTAAAAGCAAAATCCTGAAAAACTCTATTGCCTTTTGAAGAAAAAGATGAAATTAATGAAAGATATTTAAAAAGATTATCAAGAAGAAACAGGTATAAAATTTAATTGGAGTAAAAAAATTAATATTGTTTTTATTTTGTAGTTCAATTTGCTATTATGATATGGGGAGTAGCTTCACAAGGTTGGTGGTTCCAAGAAGCAGCAGCTCTATTCTTCTTTGTATCAATAATAATTATGCTTGTGTCAGGGCTTAGTGAAAAAAAGAAGCTGTTAATGCCTTTTATTGCAGGTGCTTCTGAAGTTGTTGGAGTTGCTTTAATTATAGGACTAGCTAGAGCAATCAACATTGTTATGGAAAAATGGAATGATTTCAGATACTTTTACTTTTTCTATTCTTCAAATCTAGTTTCAGAAATGGGTAAAGGATTATTTGCAATAGTATTATTGTTTTATATTTTGTATTCTTAGAATTTTTTCATTCCATCAACATCGGGATTAGCAGTATTATCTATGCCAATACTTGCACCTCTTGCTGATACTTTAGGATTATCAAGATCTATTGTTGTTGATGCTTTTTCTTGGGGACAAGGATTAATTTCTATTCATTGCTCCAACAGGATTAATATTTGTTGTTTTACAAATAGTAGGAATACCTTATAATAAATGGCTAAAATTTGTAATGCCACTTCTAATAATTATCACAATACTAACAACTATTATGATATACATTTTATCAGTATTCTTTAGATAAAAATAAAAAGTAAAAATAATTTGTGTTCGCTATTGCTTTCGTCCCTATAATGTTTACAGAGCTCCACAAAGGCTCTTTCAACATTATAGGACGTCGCTAGTAGCATTATCATCATTTATTTTTTTACTTTTTTAATTTTTCTGTAAAAAGTGTATTGTTCATTTTTTTCTTGTCAAAAGAATAGATGTAAGTTTTTTTCAGCTTCTACTTCAACTTCTTGAGTTGTAGGTTCATATTCAGTTATAACTCTTTTAGATAAAATACCAGGTCTAGATTTTTGAAATGATGAAGTTATTGTATGTTTTCCTGGTGTAAGATAGAAAACTTGTTTTAGTACCTTCCATACTAAAAGTTTTAGGCTTTTTCGTTATCTATAGCGATAAGGCTTATACTACTAGGAGTAAGTATGTAACTTAGTAAGTTTGAAGAAGTACTTCCAATATAGACTTTTGCAGCCTTAGGATTTTGTTCTAACCATTCTTGTACGTCTTTTTCTTTTCTTTGTCATTGTCACTGAACCTCCCACGACTGACACCCCTACGAGTGCTAGAGTCGCAAGGTTCTAAGTACTATTTAGTTTTCTTTTGAATATCTAGTATTCAAATACTAGCTAATTTCCTTAAGACTTTAATGGACAAGCCTCCGTTGAGAACATTTACGTCCTGTTGGCTCGGTTCAAAACCATTTAATTTTTGGCAGTGAATATTTTTACGAGGTTACTGCATTTTTCTAACCTCAACCTTATATATTCAGTTTCCAAAGTTCTTAAATATATTATACTCTAAAATTAGTAAAAATTACAAATTTTTAGAGCAACATTTTTAATGTTGGTGTTATTCATACCCTACGAGTACATGTCTCACGGCTAAAGCCACGAGTGTTCTAACACTACTTAATAAAAACCTTTCATAAATCTCCTCTCCTTTAATTATTTCTCTTTTTATAGTTTTTATTTTTGTTAACTTGTTCGCCAGTTAATTTTTAAATCAGCCAATAGATGTTTAAACTGTCCAATACCGATTAACTCACAATCTATATGAGTTCTATTTTTCATTTTTCATCGATAGCATAGAGAGTACATTCTGTATCTCCGCTTGAAGAAATAGTTCTTGCTCGAAAATGATATTTAGAGAATTCGTATACATCTTCTTTTTTCCATTTTTTTAACTATGAGTTCTTTTTCAGTTTACAATAATAGTAATAAAATTTCCCCAGATCACCAACCAGATATATAATAAAAAAATAAGACTAGCTATAATAACTGAAATTAGTTGATTTAACCAGATTTGTGCAATGAAGAAAATAAAAATGAGAGAACTGCTCACATAGAAAAATTAAAAATTATTCTATGGATTCTACTTTTATAGACTTTTTCCCAATTATATTTCACCCCCTTATATTTGGTAAAAATATTCATAAAAAGTATAGCACAATTTTATAAGTTGTCAATAAAATCAATGTATTATACAGCTAGTCTATACAAAAATTCTTATTTTATAGTTGCATCTTTGGTATCGATAATTATAGTGACAGATCCATCATTTAAAAGTTCAACTTTCATATCAGCACCAAATTCACCTTCTTGAGTTTCTATACCAAAAACTTTTAAATTCTTCAATAAATTTTAAGTATAAATCTTTAGCATAATCAGGCTTAGCTGCATCAATAAAAAGAAGGTCTATTTCCTTTTATAGAATTTCCGTAAAGAGTAAATTGAGAAATTATTAAAACCTTTTCCTTTTACATCTTCTAAAGAAAGATTCATTCTTTCCTCTTCATCTTCAAAAATTCTTAAATTTTTAGTTTTTGTTAGCAAAGCCATTTGACTTCTTTAATAGTGTCTTCGTGAGTAATACCCAAAAAGAACTAGAAGTCCCTTGTCAATTTCTCCTATTGTTTTTTTCCATCAACGTTTACCTTGGCATACTTAACTCTTTGTATAACTGTTCTCATAAAAATCACCTCGTTTATTTTTTTAGATATATAAAGTTCATATATAATGTTTAATTAGTACTTTGTAAAAACAAAAAGTATGATATAATTAATCAAATAATTTTTTTAAGGTAGGTTAATAAAATGAATAATGATATTATTTTAACAGAATTTGCAAGAGTTATCAACTCTGATAGATATCAATATACAGAAAGTGATATTTTTTTCTTATGGAAAACATGCAAAAATAAGATTGCAGTTTTTGATATGTTTTTTTAGAAAAAAACAGAAGATGGAGGATTTGCTGTTGTATCAGGAATACAAGAGGTTATCCATCTAATAGAAGTTTTTAAATACTACTTCTGAAGAAGAAAAAGAAAATATTTTTTCTAAAGTTTTAGAGGAAGAACATCTAGTAGATTTCTTATCTAAGATGAAATTTACAGGAGATTTATATGCAATACAAGATGGAGAAATAGTTTATCCTAATGAGCCAATAATAACTATAAAGGCTCCATTGATACAAGCTAAAAATTTTAGAAACTCCTATACTAAATATAATGAATATGAATTTAGGAATTGCAACTAAAGCATCTATGGTAACAAGAGCAGCAGATCCCAGTTAAAGTTCTTGCTTTTTGGAAGTAGAAGAGCACATGGTTTTGATAGTGCTGTTCAAGGAAATAAGGCAGCTGTTATTGGTGGATGTTTTGGACACTCAAACTTAATTACAGAATATAAATATGGTATCCCTTCTAATGGAACTATGTCTCACTCATATATTCAAGCTTTTTGGAGTTGGAGCTGAAGCAGAAAAAGAAGCCTTTGTTACTTTTATTAAAACATAGAAGACAAAGAAAAAGTAATTCTTTAATACTTTTAGTTGATACTTATGACACTATCCATATAGGAATTGAAAAATGCTATAAAAGGCTTTTTAAAGAATGTGGAATAGATGATAATTATGAAGGAATCTATGGAGTAAGATTGGACTCAGGAGACTTGGCATATCAATCTAAAAAAATGCCGTAAGAGATTTGATGAAGAAGGATTTACTAAGGCAAAAAAATTACTTTGACAAATTCTTTAGATGAACAGTTGATAAGATCACTTCGTGAACAAGGGAGCTTGTGTAGATATGTATGGTGTTGGAGATGCCATAGCAGTAAGTAAATCATATCCTTGTTTTGGAGGAGTATATAAAATAGTTGAATTAGATGAAGAACCATTAATAAAAAAATTTCAGGAGATGTTATAAAAAAAATATCAAACCCTGGATTTAAAGAAGTATATAGAATATTTGATAAAAGATGGTTATGCTTATGCAGATTTAATAAGTTTAGTTAAAAAAATGATAAGGATAAAGAAAAAAATTATTAAATAATGAGGACTTCACAATAAGAGATGAAAAAAATATGATTTCAAATCAAGTCTTATTGAAAAAGATAAATATACATTTACAAAATTAACTAAACAATATATAAAAGATGGTGTGATTGATCAAAGATTTATATGAGTGAATTATTTGATATTATGAAATCTCAAAAACACTATTTTGATTCTTTAGCTAAGGTTTCAGAAGAAAGAAAAAGACTTGAAAAACCCACATAGCTATAAGGTTGACTTATCATCTGACTTAATAGAATTAAAATATGGTTTAATAAATAAAGATAAAAAAATGTCTAAGAAAAAAATATTAATTTTTACTTATACTATTTTTTTCATAATAATGTATAGTAAGGAAAGTACAATGAAATTTGAACAAATAAAATATATAGAAAGAAAGACAGGAGAAATAAAAACGGAAAAAGGTTATGGGAGAAGGAGCATTAAAGTTCCTTTACTACAATCCTTTTTGGGAAAATTAGCTTTTAAATGCTGTTGTAAAAAGAAAATTTGTTTCTGATTGGTATGGAAGCAAGATGTCTAAACCTGAATCTAAAGAAAAAGATAAAAAGGCTTTGTAGAAGAAATGGGTATAGATATGAGCGAATACAAAGAAATCTATAGATGAGTATACAAGTTTTAATGATTTCTTCTATCGTGAATTAAAAAGAAGGAGCTAGAGATATTGATTATGATGAAAAAGGCAATAGTTTCTCCAGCAGATGGGAAAAATTTTTAGCCTATCAAAATATAAAAAGAAGTTGATAAATTCTTTGTCAAAGGCTCTGAATTTACTTTAGAAGAGTTTTTTTAATGATAAAGATCTAGCAAAAAAATATGAAGATGGGACTTTTGTAATAATCAGACTAGCACCAGCTGATTATCATAGATTTCATTTTCCAACAGATGGAGAAATTTCAGAAGTTAAAAAGATTTCTGGAGATTATTACTCTGTTTCAACCCATGCAATAAAGACTAATTTTAGAATATTCTGTGAAAATAAAAAGAGAATATGCAATACTTAAAAACTAAAAACTTTGGAGATATTGCAATGTTTGATGTTGGAGCAACCATGGTTGGTGGAATAGTTCAAACATATAAGGCAAAATAGCTTTTGTAAAAAAGCTGATGAGAAAAGGATATTTTCTTTTTGGTGGTTCAACTTGTATCCTAGTTTTTTTGAAAAAGGTAAGGTTGAGATAGATAAAGATATATTAGAAAATACTCAGAATAAGATAGAAACAAGAATTTATATGGGAGAAAAAAATTTGGAAATGAAAAAAACTAAATACTTTAAAAATAGGAGATTTAGTTATTTATGGCTTCTTGATAATATTCTTTTCAATACTTACATTAAAAAAATAGGTAGTTTTAAAGATATTAAAGGAGCAAAAAGCTGAAATATGGGTAGATGGAGAATTAAAATACGTCTATCCTTTACAAGAAGAAGAAAAGAATATTTTTGTTGATACTAATTTAGGTGGCTGTAATGTACAGTTTAAAGATAATATGGTAAGGGTTACAACTTCTAATTCTCCACTTAAAAATAGCAGTCAAAACAGGGATTTATTAAAATCGCCAGGAGAAGTTATAATAGGTATACCAGATAGATTAGTGGTTAAGGTAGTAGGTAATTCTGAAGATGATTCAGAATTAGATTTTTGTAGCAAGATAGATTAAGAGGTAAAAATTAGATGAATTTAAAAAAATATAATGAAAAATTGTAGGGAATAATCTTAATTTTTCGTAATTTTACAGTCATATTTTTACAAACCCAGATAGTTTTCAACTATAGTTGGAAAATGGAAGGACTATTTTATGACTTTGATTATGGCTATTTTTTATAGCCATTCTTTTTAGAACCAATAGTTAGATATTTGAAGAAAGAAAAAGTAAGATAAATGATATTTTGGCAATAAGCCTATCAATAGTTTTTGTAGTTTTTAATAGTTATAATTATGTCTTTGATAGTGATACCAGAAATTATTTCATCTTTTAAAAAGTTCTTAATGATATGTATCCAGCTATTTCAGAAAAAAGCAATGACACTGGGGAAAAAAACATAACAGATTATTTAGCAGAAAAAGATATATATACAGTGAATACAGAAGAATTAAATAATAGCTTTACTAATTTTATTAAGAATAATACAAGTAATATAAAAAGAATTTGTATTTGCCTTTGTTGGAGGACTTGTTGGTTGGACTCTAGGTTTTACAAACTTAATTATCGCATTTACTTTGGCATTTTTTTAATTTTATTAGATAAGAAAAATCTTATGAAGACATTAGAAAATCTTATAAAAATAATTTTTTTGGAGTGAAAAAAATACTCCTTATGTTATGAATAAATTAAAATTGTCAAAAGATATCTTTATAAGTTATATCTCAGGAAAAAAATAATAGTATCTTCTATAGTTGGACTATGTGTATATATAATTTTACTTATAACAGGAACACCTTATGCAGCCTTAAGTGCTATCTTATTAGGTGTTGGAAATATGATACCTTATGTTGGTTCAATTTTTGGAGGAATAGTAGCATTTTTTCTTAATTCTACTAGTTGCTCCAATAAAAAAACTTTGATATTATTGATAGCAATAATCATATCTCAATTGGTAGATGGCTTTATAGTAGGACCCTAAAAATAATAGGTAATAAAGTTGGTTTTAAGTACTTTTTGGGTTATGGTTTCTATGATAATTTTTTTGGAAATTTATTTGGTATAGTAGGAATGTTTTTTTAGGAACACCTATATTATCAATAATAAAATTATTCTATGTAGATTTATTAAAAAGAGCTGAGCAAGGAGGCAAGGAATGATATTTATAGCAAGTGCCACAATGGGCTTGGAAAGTGTTGTAAAAGAAGAATGCCTTGCTCTAGGCTTTAAAAAAATATAAAAAGTATTTGATGGTAGAGTTGAGTTTGAAGGAGATTTTTAAAGACTTTAGTAAAAGCTAATATATATTTGAGATGTTCTGACAGAGTTTTTCATAAAAATGGCAGAGTTCAAAGCTCTTAGCTTATGAAGAATTATTTCAAAATGTAAAAAGCTATTGAATGGCAAGATTTTCATAGATGAAAATGGAGAATTTCCAATTTCTTGGGTTAGTTCAGTAAAAATCTAAATTATACTCAAAGTCAGATATTCAAAAGAATAAGTAAAAAAGGCTATAGTTGAAAAACTAAAAGAAAAAAAATATAAAAGAGAAATATTTTTTTAGAAAATGGAGCGTTTGTACTCTATAAAAATTCAATGTCATAAAGATATTTTTATAGTTATGTTAGATAGTTCAGGTGAAGCTTTAACAAAAAGAGGCTATAGAGCAGTAAAAGAGATTAGCTCCCATAAAAGGAAACTTTAGCTGCAGCTCTAGTGTACTTATCAAAATGGAAACCTGATGAAGTTTTTACTTGATGCTATGTGTGGGTACAGGTACCATTGCAATAGAGGCAGCTATGATAGCTAGAAATATTGCACCAGGAGCAAATAGAAACTTTTGCTGCTGAAAAAAATGGTCTGTGATTGATGAAAAACTTTGGACAGATATAAGAGATGAGGCTTTCTCAGTGAAGATTTATCAAAAGAGTTAAAAATATATGCTTCTGATATAGATGAAAAAGTATAGAAGTAGCAAAAGAAAATGCTGAAAAAGCTGGAGTTGAAGAAGATATTATCTTTTGAGGTTAAAGACTTTTAAAGATATTGAAAGTCCTGCAAAAATATGGAGCAGTAATAGTTAATCCTCCTTATGGGGAAAGACTTATGAACGATGAAGATATAGAAGAATTATATAGAGATTTTTGGAAAGTTCTGTAAAAAGAATTTAGCTAAATGGTCTTACTACATAATAACTTCTTATGAAGACTTTGAAAAAGCTTTTTTGGAAAAAGTGGCTACAAAAATCGTAAGCTATATAATGGCGGAATAAAAGTGTTATTATTATCAATATTTTTGGAGATAGAAAAATGGATATAGAAACTAAAATAAAAAAATTTTATAGACTATGCTAGAGAAGTTTGTCTTCAAAGTTTACTTTTTGGCTGATAATATTAAAGTGGACTTAAAAAAAGTCAAGATAATCTATATGAAGTTGAAAGAATAGATAATGAAGTTATTTCAAAATATGAAAATATATATCTTTTACTAGATGAAACTACACTTTTAGATATTTATAAAAAAAGATGAAAAAGTATTTGAAAAAAATAGAAGAAGCTATCAAAAAAATGGCAGAAGATAACAGAATAAAAAGATGAGTATATAAAGTCACAAATAAAGAAGAGAAAAGAATTAAAAAGGAAATTCTGGCTCGGAAGTAGTAGAAAGATTTTTTTAAATATAAGATAAAAAGAATTAAAGAAAATAAAGGGTGATTTAATCCAAAAAAATAAATAAGGTTTTGGATAAAGAAGAAAAACTAAACTTAGATTTATCTAATGCTATTCAGGAAGTAGAGCAAATAGAAATAATTGAAAAAAATTACAACCTGTGAGAGCAGAGTTTAGAAATTTATCTTTACAGTTTGACAAATATCAAAAAGAATTAGAGGAGACAGAAAAATAAACTTTCAAAAAAAGTGGTACTATGAAATCTATGGTACAACTGACAAAGAAACTCTTCTAGAAGCATATAATACAAAGTAGAAATTAATTAAAAAAATTAATTTATATAAAAAAATTTAATGGAAAGGAGGAGAGATGAGTTTACAAGCAATCATCAAAACAAACAAGGGGAGATAAACCTAAATTTATTTTTCAGATGTAGCACCTGTAACTGTGCTTAACTTTGTAACTCTTGCTAAAAGTGGATACTATAATGGTTTAAAATTTCACAGAGTTATTGAGGATTTCATGATACAGGGAGGGGATCCAACTGGAACTGGTGCAGGTGGTCCAGGATATCAATTTGGAGATGAATTTAAAAGAGGAGTAGAATTTACTAAAAAGGCCTACTTGCTATGGCAAATGCTGGGCCAAACACAAATGGTTCACAATTTTTTATCACTCATGTTCCAACAGAGTGGTTAAACTACAAACATACAATCTTTGGAGAAGTAGTATCACCAAAAGACCAAGATGTTGTAGATAGTATCAAACAAGGCGACACAATGAATGAAATCGTTGTAGTTGGAGATGTAGATAAATTAATAGAAGAAAATAAAGAATTCTATACACAATTAAAGAATTTTTAAAAAAATCTAATAATTATCTTTTGTATTTTAATTAAAAATATGTTGGAGGTAAATTTATGATTTTTATTAAATCCAGTTGTTCTTTCAGTTATTGTTATGACAGTTCTATGTCTATTAAAAGCTTAATGTTCTTTTTAGCTTTAATCGTTTCAGCACTAGTTGCTGGTTTTGCTGCAGGTATGCCAGTAGGAGATATCATGAGTAACCCTAATTAATGGTATGGGTGGAAATGCTGAAACAGCATTAAGCTACATTCTATTAGGAACTCTTGCAGTTGCTATAAATAGTACAGGTGTTGCATCTATATTATCAAAAAGATTGCTTCATTAGTTGATGGTAAGAAAAAAATTCTATTAATAGTAATTGCAGTTTTTCTCATGTTTTTCACAAAACTTAATACCAGTTCATATAGCTTTTATTCCCTATATTAATTCCACCTTTACTAAAACTAATGAATGAATTAAAAATTAGATAGAAGAGCTATGGCTTGTTCTTTAACATTTGGTTTAAAAAGCTCCTTATATAGCTTTTACCAGTTGGTTTTGGATTAATATTCCACGGTATTCTTTCTACTGAAATGTCTAAAAATGGTATGGAAATAGCTAAGACTGATGTATGGAAATCTACATGGGTTTTAGGATTATTTATGATAGTAGGTTTATTACTAGCTATTTTTTTGTTACTTATAATAGAGATAGAGAATATAAAGATTTACCTTTAAAAAGGAATGGAAGAAGTTAGAAGCAACAAATATGGAAGGAAGACATTGGCTAACTTTACTTGCTGCTATTGCTGCATTTGTAATTCAATTAGTAACAGGTTCTTTACCATTAGGAGCAATAGCTGCTTTAGCTGCAATGTTAGTGTTCAGAGTTATTAAATGGAAAGATATTGATGAATACATCAATGGTGGAGTTGGACTTATGGGGCTTATAGCTTTCATAATGCTAGTTGCTGCTGGTTATGGAAACATAATAAGAGAAACTGGTGCTGTTACAGAATTAGTTGACAGTATTCATGGAATGATAGGTGGAAGTAAAGCTTTAGGAGTTTCTGTAATGTTATTAGTTGGACTTTTAATAACTATGGGAATTGGAACTTCATTTGGTACTATTCCAGTTGTTGCTGCTATTTATATACCTCTATGTTTAAAAACTTGGTTTATCAGTAGAAGGATCAGTTATAGTTCTTGCCGCAGCTGCTGCATTAGGAGACGCTGGATCACCTGCATCAGACTCAACATTAGGACCAACATCTGGACTTAACGCTGATGGTCAACACGATCATATTTGGGATACTTGTGTTCCAACATTCATACACTATAATATCCCTCTATTAATAGGTGGATTTATAGGAGGAATGTTCTTCTAAGATTATTTAGAAAAATAAAAAAATATAAAAGTATACTGAATTAGGACTGTTACAGCTTGGCTGCACAGTCCTAATTTTTAATTTATTAGAAATTATAAGTTAAACAATAAATCATAATAGCTTGGTATAGCCAAGCATCAGTAGCAATTTTTCTTCTAATTTATCTACTTTTTCTCTAAGATTTTTCTAATGTAGGTAAAACTTCATTAGAATAGAATTTAGCTCTTTGATATAAATCTTGAATTTTTTTATTGTTTTTTCTAGATTTTCTTCTAGTTTATCAGTTAAGATTAACATATCATTTTTTAGTAAAAATTATATCTTTTAAAATTCCTATATCATATTGAATAAATCTTCATCTGGGAAAAATTTTTTTCTTGAACGATGAATAGATTTTAGAAAGATTAGATATATATTTTTATAACGAAAGGATAAACTTGATTTCTAACAATTTTTTTATTCCAGTAGAAATTTCAAGATTACATTGTTTATTATATCTTTCAACATAGACATGGAATCTTGAAAGAGATTCACTTCTTGAAAGTACAGAATTTCTTTCAAATAATTGAATAACTTCTTCTTCAATTAAAAGCAGGTAGACCTTCCACAGTATTTTTTAAATTAGAAAGTCCTCTTTTCTTAGCTTCCTCTACCCATTTTTCCTCATAACCATTACCATCAAATATAATTCTTTTATGTTTGTTATACTCTGTCTTTAACTAGAGCAATAACAGCTTCTTTTACAGTTTTATTTTTAATTCTTTTTCAAAATATTCACAGTATTCTTTTAATACATCAGCAACTATAGTATTTAGAACAAACATAGGAGTTGCAGGTGAAGCACTAGAGCCAGGCATTCTGAATTCAAATTTATTTCCTGTAAAAAGCCATAGGAGAAGTTCTATTTCTATCAGATATATCTTTAGGAATTCTTGATATATTCTTATCTATAGTTATTTCATCTAGATGAGAACTTGAATTATTATTGAAGTTTGTATTTTTCAATGTTTTCTAAGATATCTTCTAATTGTTCTCCTAAAAAGATAGAGATTATAGCTGGAGGAGCTTCATGTCCACCTAATCTGTAATCATTACCAGATGTAGCAGTAGTGGCTCTAAGAGCAGGTGCATATCTATCCACAGCTTCTATCATAGCAAGTAAGTATACTAGGAAACTTAAATTGTTTTCTGATAATGTTTCAGGGTCATATAGATTTATACCCTTTGTCAGTTGATAAAGACCAATTACAGTGTTTACCAGAACCATTAACGTTTTTAAAAGGTTTCTCATGTAAAAGTGCAAACCATATTATGTCTGTTAGCAACTTTTTTTAATCATATCCATAGTAATTTGATTTTTGGTCGACAGAAACATTTGCTGTATTAAACATTAGAGCAATTTCAAACTGATTTGGAGCAACTTCATTATGTTTAGTCTTAGACATAACTCCAACTTTCCAAAGCTCATTATCAAGTTCAGCCATAAAACTTTCTATTCTTTTCTTTAATTGTTCCATAATAATGGTCATTCATTTCTTGACCTTTTTGGAGGTAGACAACCAAAGACTGTTTTTTCCAGATAGAACTAAGTCTTGTCTTTTATAGAAAAAAACTTTTATCAACTAAAAAAATATTCTTGTTCTACTCCAAGAGTAACATTAATATTTTCTGTTTCAGTATCCCCTAATAATCTTTGAATTTTTTTAGAGCCTGTTCTTTTTATAAGATTAATAGAACGAAGTAAAGGAACTTTTTATCTAAGGCTTCTCCATTATATCCAACAAAAGCTGTTGGAATATACAAAGTTTTACAACCTTCTTCACCTTTTTAAAAAAACATAGGCGAACTAATATCCCAAGCTGTGTATCCTCTAGCTTCAAAAAGTAGATCTCAGTCCTCCATTAGGAAATGATGAAGTATCTGATTCACCTTTTCATTAAATCTTTACCTGAAAAATTTTTGCCATACTAGTTCCATCTGAATTAATTGAAATGAAAGATTCATGCTTTTTCAGCAGTTAACTCAGTTAAAGGTTGAAACCAGTGAGTGTAGTGAGTAGCTCCTTTTTCTAAAGGCCCACATTTTAATAGCGTTAGCTATTGTATCAGCAATTTCAAGAGTCAGTTCAGCTTTTTCCATTTTTGATTTGTAAAAATTTTTGAAAAACATAGTCTGGGACTCTGTTCTTTAAGTTTTTTCAGAAAAGCAGTTAACTCCGAAATTATCTAATAAGTTATTCATGATCTGTCTCCTTTAAAATATAAAAAAATGTAAAAAAATTAAAAATAATTATACATCAAATATATGATAAAAAGCAAATATTATTTTTTTATTGTTTATTTTTTTCTCTGCTAATGCAATGTATCTGTATACTGTAGATGTTGAGCAAAAATAATTTTTTTAGAGACAAAATCAATAGAGTCTTTTTAAGTTAAAAAGAAACCTCTTTCATATAGAGCATAGATAGTTTGTTCTCTTTCTTGTCTTGTAGGTCTTCCTATAGGAAAGTTTAACTTAGTATTTACTTCATAGTAAACTTTCTTCATATATGCATCTATATCTTCATCTTCATTATCTTCATCTGCTTCTTTTTTTAAAGTCATCGTATAGAACATTGTATGAAACATCTGATAGATAATTTTTAACAAAACATATCAGGATGTATGATTCTAAGTAATTGACAGTTTAATTCATGGAATTTACTGTCATCAAAATTTATACATAGCATACCCACAACTTTTTTTGATTTTCTTTTGATAAGCATGCTAGAAGAACGAACTTTCTTTCCATTTTTTTAAAAGTACAGTATGATTTACCATACTTTCTTCATTATGAGAAGATTTATTCTTTTAAAAATATTAATAGTTTCACTAGAAACTGTATCTTCTAATACTCTATCACTCACTTCACCATTAGCTATGGCTATCATTTTTACTTCTTCACCCTTAACTTCATGTAAAACTACTTCAAAAGAAGGGCCTAAACTCTTTCCTAAAAATTAACTAACAATTTATATTGATTTAAAAATTTCATTTTTCATAGCGTTTCCTCCAAGCCATAATTTTAGTTGCTATAAATATATCACTTTTTTTAAATATACATTTTTTTATTGACAATATTTTATTGTGTGATAAAATTATTTTATAAATACATTAAAAGTTGCTATTTTTTTATAAAATGATAATTTTTAGTATATTATTTTCAATTAAAGAGTGCTGTCCGCTAATCAAAAAAATGACAACCGGGGTACTAAAATTTTTAGGAGGTCTACAATGAAAGAATATTTACTTAATGTACCAGTGCCACGCTCTTTTTCTTATGTGAAACGTAATATCCCTGAAGTGACAGTTGAACAAAGGGAACGTGCTTTTAAAAAGCAACTCACTACAATGAATTTGCTTTTTCCAGCAGGAATGTTAACAGTTGATATGTTATCAGACTCAGGAACTACTGCTATGACAGATCAACAATGGGCAGCTATGTTCTTAGGTGACGAATCTTATGGAAGAAACAAAGGTTACTATGTATTGCTTGATGCAATGAGAGATTGTTTTGAAAGAGGAGATAATCAAAAGAAGATTATAAATCTTGTTCGTACAGATTGCCAAGACATAGAAAAAATGATGAATGAAATGTATCTTTGTGAATATGAAGGTGGATTATTCAATGGTGGAGCTGCTCAACTTGAAAGACCTAATGCATTTTTAATGCCTCAAGGTCGTGCTGCTGAATCTATTTTATTTGAAATAGTTCGTAAAGTACTTGCTGCTCGTGAACCAGGAAAAGTTTTTACTATTCCATCTAATGGTCACTTTGACACTACTGAAGGAAATATAAAACAAATGGGATCTGTGCCTCGTAACTTATATAATAAAGAATTATTATATGAAGTTCCAGAAGGTGGACGTTATGAAAAATCCTTTCAAAGGGATATGGATATAAAGAAATTAGAAAAATTAATAGAAGTTGTTGGAGTTGAAAAATATCCCAATGATTTACACTACAATAACTAACAATACAGTTTGTGGACAAGCAGTTTCTATGAAGAGTATCAGAGAAACTTCTAAAATTGCTCATAAATATGAAATACCATTTATGTTAGATGCTGCAAGATGGGCAGAAAACTGCTACTTTATTAAAATGAATGAAGAAGGATATAGAGATAAATCTATAGCTGAAATTGCAAAAAGAAATGTTCTCTTACTGCGATGGATTCACTGCATCTCTTAAAAAAAGATGGACATGCTAACATGGGAGGAATTTTAGCTTTTCCGTGATAAAGGATACTTCTGGAAGAAATTCTCTGAATTTAATGAAGATGGATCAGTAAAAACTGACGTAGGAATTTTTATTAAAAAGTTAAACAAATATCTTGTTATGGTAATGATTCTTATGGAAGTATGTCAGGACGTGACATCATGGCTCTTGCTGCTGGACTTTATGAATGTTCTAACTTCAACTACTTACATGAAAGAGTTGAACAATGTAACTATCTAGCAGAAGGATTCTATAAAGCTGGAGTAAAAGGTGTTGTTTTTACCAGCTGGAGGACATGGAGTTTATATCAATATGGATGAATTCTTTGATGGAAAGAGGACATGAATCATTTGCTGGTGAAGGATTCAGTATTGAACTTATCAGAAGATACGGAATACGTGTTTCTGAATTAGGAGATTATTCAATGGAATATGATTTAAAAACTCCTGAACAACAAGCTGAAGTTGCAAATGTTGTTAGATTTGCTATAAATAGAAGTGTTTATTCACAAGAACATTTAGATTATGTAATTGCAGCAGTAAAAGCTCTTTATGAAGATAGAGAAAGTATTCCTAATATGAGAATTGTTTCTGGACATAACTTACCTATGAGACACTTCCATGCCTTCTTGGAACCTTATCCAAATGAAGAAAAATAAAAATTAAATATTTTTGAATAAATTAAGCTGTTGTATTTCTGTCATAACTCCTCTTTATATAATACTGAACAAAATATACAACAGCTTTTTTAGATTAAAAAGGAGGCTTATTATGAGTGAAGTAGAAAAACGTGATGGCTTTTTCCACTAAATGGGGCTTTATACTAGCTTGTATAGGCTCTGCAGTTGGAATGAGAAATATTTGGAGATTCCCTGTTCTTGTTTCTGCAATGGGTGGAATGACTTTCTTAATTCCTTATTTTATATTTGTAATTTTTATTGGTTCAACTGGAGTTATAGAAGAATTTGCTCTAGGTCGTTCAGCTGGTGCAGGTCCTGTTGGAGCATTTGGAATGTGCACTGAGATGAGAGGAAATAGAAGTATAGGGGAAAAATAGGAATTATCCCAATACTAGGTTCTCTTGCTCTAGCAATAGGATACTCTTGTGTAATGGGTTGGGTTTTTAAATATGCTTGGATGTCAATAGATGGTTCTATGTATGCTATGGCATCAAATATGGATGTTATAGGCTCAACTTTTTGTACAAACAGCTTCAGCTTGGGGAGCAAACTTCTGGATAGTAGTAGCATTGATAGTAAGTTTTATCATTATGTCAATGGGAATAGCAAGTGGAATAGAAAAAGCAAATAAGATTATGATGCCTGTATTATTTATTTTATTTATTTTACTAGGAATATATATAGTATTTCAACCAGGATCTTCTGGTGGATATAAATATATCTTTACAGTTGATTTAAAAGGATTAGCTGATCCTAAAGTTTGGATTTTTTTGCTTTTTGGACAAGCATTCTTCTCACTTTCTGTTGCAGGAAATGGATCAGTTATCTATGGATCATATTTAAGTAAAAAGAAGATATACCTAACTCTGCTAAAAAAATGTTGCTTTCTTTTGATACATTAGCAGCTTTACTTGCAGCCTTTGTAATAATTCCAGCAATGGCAGTTGGGGGAGCAGAATTATCTTCTGGTGGACCTGGACTTATGTTCATATATTTAATTAATATTATGAATAATATGGCTGGTGGAAGAATAATTGAGGTTATTTTTCTATCTATGTGTACTTTTTTGCAGGGGTTAGCTCTATTATCAATCTATATGAAGCACCTGTTGCTTTTTTTACAAGAAAAATTTAAAGTTTAAACGTATTCCAGCAACTGCAGTTATTCATATTTTTAGGTTGTGCAGTAGCTATTTGTATACAAGGAATTGTTTCTCAATGGATGGACGTTGTTTCTATATACATTTGTCCACTAGGAGCATTACTTGCTGCTGTTATGTTCTTCTGGGTTGGAGGTAAAAATTTGCAGAAGAATCTGTTAATATGGGAACAAATAAACCAATAGGAAGTTGGTTCTATCCAGCTGGAAAATATATCTATTGTCTTTTAGCAATAGTTGCATTAATTGCAGGAGCACTTCTTGGAGGAATAGGATAGAAAGAATTAATATATATTAAAAAGGACTGTTCTTTAGCAGTCCTTTTTAAATTTATTATAAGGTTGGTATGATATCACAAAAACTTTTAAAAATTTATTTTGTTTTGCAAATTAAATTTCTTTACATAACTATTATACATCTAAAAATAAAAAGCAAGTGTTTTTAGATAAAATTTTGAGTATAAAAAGAGGAAGATATTATAGCAAAGTAATAGTTATGATTCTATATGAAAAATAGTAAAATAAAAAGTAAAAATAAGTGAGTTACGAATGAAATTTTTAGATAAAAATCAACTAGAATGAGCCGAGCAAATGCAGGAGTGTTTGAGTGCAACGAGTCTCCTGATTTGCAGCAGAATTTTTGATTTTTATCAGTTAAGAAACTACTCAGTAACGAACTATTATTTTTACTTTTCTATGAATTTATAACAGCCTCATATTTTTACTTTTCAATATCTTTAGTTTTTTTATATTTTTATTTATTGTTTTTTTAGACTTATAGAAAATAACTTACTACCTTCTGAGTAGCTAACATCCATATCAAAAACCATTCCACTCACCTTTAGCTCTATCATCTGTAGCATTCAATTTTTCTTTATACCAATCTGATAATTTTCATTAGCATCTTTATCACTTTTTACAGTAAATGTCTATTGATGTGATATTTTCATCTTTATCAAGAAAGAACATCATAATTTCTGATTTTTTTAGCTCATCATGAATAGGAATATTTAAACCATCTAGAGATTTTTAGGTAGTTTAACTGAACCTAAGTCAGATTGAGCAGAAATTCTTGTAGTACCATCATCATAAAGTAGTTTTTCAGCTTTTCCTCCTGTAAAAGTTACTGTATAAAGAATATAGAAAGAATCCCAAACAAAATGCCAATGGAATAAGTACTACCTTTTTATATCCTCTTGATGTAAGTAATGTAAAAACTTCCAAACTTTTTTTCATAATCTCCCTCTCCTTTTTAAATTTTTAAAATAAATACACTA
>BNJV01002430.1_pt1 | contig 72722 bp, 87 predicted proteins | sample 8540591 | NCBI WGS metagenome assembly BNJV01 (sample SAMD00202457, study PRJDB9452) | human saliva metagenome | host: Homo sapiens
TCCAGGGTCAATACATGCTTTGTGTTATAGGTGAGCATGGAGATGGTGAGTTTATTCCTTGGTCCAAATGCTATTGCTTTCAACAAGGAAGCTATTACAACAGATTTCTTTTGACGATCCGGGCTTTGGCTTAGGGCTTAGAGGGATTTACAGACACCACAGATGAGAAGTTAGATCGGCACGCTTATAAAATAATGATAGCTAGAGAGCTACTTATTATGGTATGGGTATGGCACTTACAAGAATTACAAAAAGCTATCTTAGGTGGATGAAAAGTTCAGTTCTTACTGTGTCGGCACATAATTTAAAAGGAGAGTATGGTGAGCAAGGTTTGTAGGCAGGTGTTCCTTTGTATAATTAATAAAATGGTATACAAAAGATATTGGAATTGGACTCCTAACAGATAAAGAGAAAGCAAAATTTGCCGAATCTTGCCGAATTTTGCAGAGAAAATTTAGCAGTGGGAGATGCATTTTAGTCTTGACAATATTAAAAATAACTTTGTATGAAGGTAGTATAAAAAGTTAAACCATTGATTGGGGAGATAAAACATTATAGTCGCTTACAAGAGAGTTCTGGGATGCTGGAAACGGATAGAGAAGACGTTTTGTAAATGGACCCACATGAGGGCTTGAGTCAAGAGTATGTTATTACGAGTATTCCAAGACGGTAACCACCGTTGTGCTGGTAGATGTGCTCGCATTTTATTGAGAGAGTATTTTTACTAAAAAGGTGGCACCGCAGTGGTTATAAGCTTTGTCCTTTTCCTATTTGACGGGCGACTACTACTGATAAACATTTTGTCTAACTTAAAATATTCTAATTTTATGGAGGAGAAAAATGAAGAAATCAGTAGTATTACCAATGGAGCAATAGTTTTAGCATCTACTTTAGGAGCTTGTGTGTTCCAAGTCAAACAAGTTAATAAAGGAAACAACAGAAAGCCTCAGCACAAAAGCAAGAAGGCAGGCCAGAGTAGCAGATAATCTACCAACTAGCAGTGTAGTTCAATTAATGGAGCATACTTCTTTGAATATCATATATAAGGCATTTATGGAGCAGATAGAAAGCCTAGGGTATAAGGATGGAGGAAACAGCTCACATAATTTTTAAAGAATGCACTGGAGGTGATATATCTAATATAGCACGCTATTATGCCAAACTTTAAAAAGGAGATCCTGATGTAGTAGTTCTATAACAACACCTGTAGCACAAGGGCTATGGAACTTGGCTACAACGCCTGTAGTTTTCACAGCTGTTACAGATCCTGTGGCGGCGGGAGTAGTAACAGATTTTACTATTACAGATAAAGGAATGACAGGAATTTCTGGAGTATTATGTACAAGTAGATAAAATAGACAGATTTAGGCATTGGAAACAACACCTGATATACATGAGTTATATATATAATTCAGGAGAAGACAATTCAGTTAGTAATCTTGAGTAGAAAGCTTATGCGGGAGCACATACTAATAACCAGTATCTACTACTGCCATTACAAGTAGTTCAGAGTTACAGCGCAGCAGCTACTATGGTAGAAAAGTGAGATGCCATATTTGTGAGCAAACTGATAATGCACAGTAGCAAGCTATGCCTACTACTTTATGTCTGTAGCAAAGTGCAGCTAAAGTTCGGTTTATGTAGGAGCCGATTCATATGGTTATGGATGTGGATTTGCCACTGTTGGTATAGACTATAATAATTTATAAAGAAACAGCCAATATGGTAGATGAGGTGCTGAAAGGTAAAAAGACAAGGGAAATACCCGTAAAAGTATTTAAAGATGACTTAAATATCTCATATAAATACAGATACGGCAGCTGCTCTAGGGAATAAAGATACCGGAAAATATATTAAGTAGTGAAAAATTTGTAGAAATCAAGAATAAATAGGAAGTAAGAATATGGCATTATCAACTATTATAGGAAGTATAAATTAGGACTTATTTTTGCTATACTGTCTTTAGGATTATTTTATAGCATTTAGAATTTTGGATTTACCGGATTTGACCGTAGATGGTAGTTTCGTTACCGGACTAGCATATTCAGTAGTATGGTCAAATGTAAACAGACCACTTATAGGTATTTTTATGGCTTGTATAGGGTGGCATCGTAGCAGGTTTTATTACAGGAATTTTGCATACAAAGTTAAAAAATACATGAGATACTTGCAGGAATACTGACAATGACAGGGTTTATATTCTATAAATCTATGATAATGGGCGATAAGCCGAGTGTATTTTTCTATGGAAAGAAAACGATATTTACGGTATAGAAAATAAAAGTTTTTCTATATCGGGAGTTCCGGCAGGAAAACTGGTATTGCTAGCCATTATAGTTATTATCTTAGTATTTGTAATGATATATATTTTTAAAAACTCAAATAGGACTTTCTCTTAGAGCGACAGGCGATAATGAATTTATGGTAAGAAGTTCCAGTATAAACACTGACTTTATGAAAATATTAGGTTTTATATTGTGCAATCTATAGTTGCTTTTTTCAGGTGCAATATATGCACAATATGGTTCAACTGCGACACACGGGGTAGGTGATAGTATGTTGGTCTTAGGCCCTGCAAGTATAATAATAGGTGAAACGGTAACTAGGAAAAGAGGAATGTTACGTCATCTTTTTGCAGTTGTAATAAAGTTCCATCATATATAGATTTATGTTGACATTTGCTTTTTGCTATAGGTTTGCCACCTGTAAATTTAAAATTATTTTCTGCTATAATAGTTATACTCGCAATTAGTTTACCTATGAGTTAAACCTACATATAAGAAATGGAGGAAGGTTCATGCTAGAAATTAAAAATTTAAGAGTAATTTTCAATGAAGGAACTGTAAATGAAAAGATAGCTCTTGATAATATTAATTTGAAGCTGGAGGATGGAGATTTTGTTACCATTATAGGAAGTAATGGAGCCTGAAAAATCCACTTGATTAAATTCTATTGCAGGATGATAGAGGGGAAAGTGGTAGAATATATAATCCAGAGTATTACTTACGAAAAGTTACATAAAAGAGCCAGATATATAGGTAGATTATATCAAGATCCTTTAAAAGGAACAGCCCTAATATGACAATAGAAGAAAAATCTAGGGTCTTGCTTTTTCCAGAGGTAAAAGATGAGATTTGGATTTGCAGTTAGAAAGAGGATCATAAGTTTTTAAGGAAGTTTGTGCAAAACTTGGTTTAGGCTTAGAAGACAGACTTAAAAACCCTGTTGGTCTACTCTAGTGGTGGGACAAAGACAAGCTTTTAACTTTACTTATGGCAACATTAGAAGCTCCTGAATTGCTTTTTATTAGATGAACATACAGCTGCTCTTGACCCAAAGACGGCTAAGCGATATTGGAGATAACAAAAGAGATAGTAGAAAACAATATAACTACTCTAATGATAACCTATAATATACAGAAAATGCTTTAGAAATATGGGAATAAAAACCTTGGTAATGAATAGGGGTAAGATAATTAAAATATTAGAGGTGAAGAAAGAAAAATATTAAAATAGAAGATATAATGAATTTATATTCTAACAGTGGCGAAAGCTTAAGTGATAGAGCTATATTAGGATAATAAGATAATAATGAGGTCTACTGATGATAAAATAAAATCATAGTAGGCTTTTTATTTATGTGGGAAAAGTGATATTTTTACAAAATATTCAAAGATAATTATTTATAAACTTAATTGACAAGGTGTCATTTATAGTATAAACTTAAAAAGATGACAGGGTGTTACTTTTGAAAGGAGGCATCTTATGCCAAGCCCTCAGATTTGAAAAATAGATAAGGAGAGAGAGATAGAATAATCTATGTAGCAACTTGAAGAATTTGCAAATAATGAATATGAAAGTATCCATCAATAAAATAATAAAAAGCAGATATATCAAGAGGAAGCTTTTTACACTTATTTTATAGATAAAGAAGACTTATTTTTATATATAGTAAAAAGATTATGTTGAACTTATGTACACTTTTGTTAAAGAAAGATTTTTATTTTTAATAAGAAAGACATATTTTGAAACTGTCATGATATAGTAAATATGGGTATAGAAGTAGAAAAATAACAGCATAGAAGAAAAATAATATTTAGTATTTCTACTATGGAAGGTATCTTAAAAAGATAGGAGAAATGGAGATAGAGCATAAAATAGAAGAAAATTTTGATAAAAAGTTTCATCTTAACAAATATTTTATACGAAGAGAGAGTAGAGTATAAGAAGAATTTTCAGATTTTTATTATATGCTTGATATTCTAGTTTAGACAAGCACTCAGATTAATACACGAATGTTTAGTATACAAAAATCGGAATACAGAAAAACGAAGTAGAAAACTTTATAGACTTAGAAAGTTTTTAAAAAGACAAATAGAAATAATAAAAGGATATTTAATATTACAAATATCAAGAGGAGAAAATGAAAAAGAAAGTAATAATACCGGCACTTATTGCTATAGTATTGGTTGCAATAGTTGCATTTAAGATCTTTAGTGTTTCCATAGCAATCGGAGCAGAAGTAAGTATAACAAGTGTTGAGGTAGTAAAACCAAGTGTTCAAGAAGTTCTAATTATACTGAACAAATGGAACAGTTATTAAGGCAGAGACAGTGTTAGTATCTACCTAAGGTAGGTGGAGAAGTAGTAGCCGTAAATGTAAAAAGTAGGTGATAGAGTTAGTAAAGGTCAAGTTTTAGCCAGCTTATCAAAAGAAAATCTTACAGCTTTAAAAATACAAGTAGATACAGCAGCAATAGCTGTAAATGATGCAAAATACAGCTCTTTCTCGCGCAACTGAACTTTTTAATAGTGGAGCCATATCAGAGCAAAACTAGAGCAGAGCAAGATCAGCTGCAAGTCAGGCAAATCTTGCATATAAATCAGCGAAAACTTCTTATGATCAACAAAAATAAGAATACTAATATCATTTCGCCTATAGATGGAGTAGTGGAAACTAAAAATATAGAACTACATAATATGGTTTCAGGTACAAGTCCGGGTTTTTGTTGTTTCATCAGAGGAACTATGAGTGTAAAATTTGGAGTTGACAGAAGAAGTTAAGAATTTTATCTCTATAGGTGATACTGTAAATATAGAAAAAGATGATGAAAAATTATACAGGAAATATTAATAGTATAGATGAAATAGCTTCTACTAGTGGACTATATAATGTAGAAACAAGTATAAATGGAAACAGCTAATATATCCTCAGGAACTAAAGTAAAGATAAATGGTAAAAGCTAAAAATACAGAAGATTTAACAATACCGACATCAGCTATACATCATTTAGCCGGAGAAGCTTAGTGTATATATTTTAGATGATGGTATAGCTACTAGAAAGATGTAGTGACAGGCATATATGATAAAGACAAAATTGTAGTAAAAAGTGGTTTTAAGTGAAAATGATGAAGTTATATACTTGGTCAAAAAGAATTATATGATGGTGCAAAATGTAGTTTTTAGCTGATAAAAAGAAAAAGAAGATGAAATAATACCTTACAATGCAAATAAAAAAGAGGTAAAATAAGGCTTTATAAGAGGAGAATTTATGTTTGGATTAACTAAATTAGCACTTAAAAAGGTCGAGTTACAGTAATACTTGCCTTGATAACAATATTATATTTCGGTTTACAAGTTATATTTGGTGCAAAGTTGAACTTATGCCTGAGATGAATTTTTCTCTATGATGGTAGTTTCCACTACATATATAGGAGCTTCGCCAACAGATATAGATAAACTTGTAACAAAGCCTGTAGAAGAAGGCGTTTCAACACTTTCTCGGTATAAAGACTGTTCAGGGACAGTCTATGGAAAATTTTCATGGTAATAGTAGATACAATTATGGAACTCATATGGATAAGGCATATATGGATTTTAAAGAAGCAGATAGATATGATTAAATCTGATTTGCCAAAAGATGCAAATGAGCCTGTAATTATACAAATAGACATAAGTGGAGGTTCTGATATAGATTTGGTAGTTAGTAAGAGCTCAGAAGCTAACTTATATGGTTATGTTACAAAGAACATAGTTCCTGAATTTGAAAAATTCTACTGTTTCAAGAGTGTCTGTATCCGGAGGACAAGAAAATTATCTTAGAATACAAGTTTTACCTGAAAAGTTAGAACAATATAATTTAGACTTGAATACTATAGTTGAGCTCGTGAAAGCTTCAAATTTTATATTCCTGCGGGAAAAGTAGAGTATGGAAGCCAAGATTTGAATTTAAGCATAGGTGCAGATTATAAAGATATAGAAAAATTAAGAATATAATTATACCACTTAAAACAGGAGATGTTATAAAATTAAGTGATATAGCAAAAATAGATGATGTATTGGCAGAAAAACTAGTCTTAGTAGATATATAGTGAAGATGGAATTAGTATATCTATAAGTAAGCAACAGTTGGCATCAGCGGTATCTCTTAGTAAACAGGTAAAGTCAACTATAAAAACGCAACAAATCAAAATAGTGATTTGAAGTAAGAATAATCAATGATAATGCAGATAGTATACTTAGCGCTATAAAAAGTGTATTTCAAACTCTTATACTTGCTGTAATATTATCAATGATAGTTTTATTTATCTTCTTTGGTGATATAAAAGCATCTCTCATAGTAGGTAGTTCTATACCTGTATCAGTAATGTTAGCTTTAACTATGATGAGAGCGACCGGATTTTCATTTAATATGATTTCTTTAGGCTCTCTTGTACTTGGTGTAGGTATGATAGTTGATGCAAGTATGTAGTACTTGACAGTTGTTTTAAAGAAAAAGCAGGAAAGAGCTTTTTAGAAGCAGCCTTAGAAGGAACCGGAGTAGTTATAGCTTCTATCTTAGGTTCCACTATAACAACTTGTGTAGTTTTTGTACCTTTAGCACTATTAAAAGGACTTTCAGGACAAATGTTTACTCAACTTGGCTGGACTATAGTATTTTTGTATGGTAGCCTCACTATTTTCAGCTATAACTATAGTACCTCTCTTGTTCGTGCATACAAAGCCTATAGAAAAGGAAAGACTATTTCTCATAAAATGCTGGCTTTACTTACAAGATAAGTATGAGAAGTAGCTACAGATATATAATACCACGAAGGATTTTTGTTATTAGTTCATCGATATTTTTACTGAGTCATATCTTTAGTAATGGCAGCTAATATAGGTATGGAACTCTCACCTGATATAGATAATGGACAAATAAGTATAAATATGAAGTAGCTCGGTCTAAAAATAGACAAAGTTGATAGCTTGGTAAAGAAAGTTGAAAGAGTCATAGTAGATGAGAATGATTTAGATAGATATTCTATGACTTATGGGCTTCAGGCTCTATATATGACCCGAATTCAGGAGTTAATATAAATGCTTATTTAAGAGATGATAGAAAATTAAGTACTAAGGAAATAGTAGCAAAATGGAAAGAAGAATTAGATAAAATCAGTGATGCAAGTATTAGTGTTAGAAGTGTGACAGTGCTTCTTTCTCATCAGGAAATTCGGATGTAAATATTCCTTTGCAAGGAACAGACCTATGATATGTAAAAGGCTAGTGATGAACTTGTTAAGAGATTACAAAATGAACCATATCTGAAGAGAGTACATTCAGATGCAGAAAATGGTGCACCTCTCACAAAGTATAGATGTGAATCCGGTAAAAGCAGGTTCTTATGGTATAGCTCACGCCAGTGTCGTGCTAGAGTTAATACTTTGTTGCGTGGTAGCGAAGTAATGAGGGTATACTAAAAGATGGACAGACAATAGTAGTAAAATTAGAAGTACCAAAAGATAAATATAAAACTATCAGTAATATAGAAGATATAATTTTAGATACACCTACAGGAGTAAAATTTCAGTAGGGATATAGCTAATATAAGTTTTTAAAGATAGTGCTACATCTATAATGAGTGCAGATAAGCAATATCAGATTAGTATTACAGCTGATGCTGCTAAAGGTTATGAAGATAGTGCAGCTCTAAAAACCCAGAAGTTTATAGATGCCAAGAAATTACCAAGTGGTGTCAGTAGAACAACAAATGCTTTTAGATGATGCTATGGCAGAAGAAATGAAAAATCTTATGAATGCATTAATTACAGCTATATTTTTAGTATTTATAGTAATGGCTATGCAATTTGAATCTCCAAGATTTTCATTTATGGTTATGTTTACTATACCATTTGGCACTTATAGGAGCTTTTTGGATTATTATTTTTATTTGATGTAAAAATAAGTATGAACTCAATGTTAGAGTTTTTCTTATGATGGTAGGTACTGTTGTTAATAATGGTATTTTATATGTAGATACAGTAAATCAGTTGAAAGAGAAAAATGGAGCTTTAGAAAAAGCTTTGGTTGAAGCAGGAGTGTTAAGGCTTAGACCTATACTTATGACCTACTTTGACTCACAGTACTATCAATGATACCAATGGCACTTGCTATAGGTAAAAATGGAGAGAGCTTTGCAAGGCCTTGCTTTTAGTTAATGTGAGGTGGTTTAATGGCTTCTACTATACTTTCTTTAGTATTATTACCTACTTTTATATGAAATGTTAGATAAAAAGATCACTATAGAAAACCAGTAAAGATTAATAGAGGGTAGATATGAGAAAAATATATATAATTTTAACAAGTTTTTAGTTTGAGCCTTGTACTTGCAAATATTTCTTCATTTGCAAGTCCTAGTTCTACAAGATAGCGAGGTGGGCAAGATTAAAAGATAATGAACTTGAGTATGATGAAATAGAAGGTCTTATAGAAGAATACAATCCTAGTGTAAAAAGAAAATAGAAACAATTATATAAAATTCAGAAAAGGATTATGGAGATAGCAATACAAAAGCTTAGGGATAATTATAGAAGACTTGCAAATGAAATACTTTCCAGTATAGCGGATGCTGAACCTGAAAGTCCCTAATTATATAGCTACTCTTACAGCAGCAAATGCAGATGCAAGAGCTCCAGGCAGGGAAGTTTATTAAATAATGCAGATAATTCTTTAGAAGATGCGGAATAATGAAATTAAATACATGATATGGCTATTAAAACTTTGGTATGGAATGCTAAAAATAATATGATAAGTTATTATACAAATATTGAAGAATAGAAAAAGAAGATTACAAAAAGAACTATCTGAACAAAACTTATCAAATATAGAGACTTAATCTTAAACTGGAACAAGTATCAAATCAGAAGTTTTAAATGCAAAAGGATAGTTTGTTAAAGAGTGAACAAAGTTTGCAAAAATGCAAAAGGCAGAAAAGAAAAAGCGAGCTGAAAGTTGCAGGTTATGACAGAGTTGGTCTTATGAAGCTAATCCTGAGTTTCGTCATCTTCGGGACTTGATTTGGAAAAGATTAATACTTATAATCCGGCTACGTTATCTAAGGCAATAAGAAAATAACTATGGCTTAAAGATAAATGAAAAGAAACTTGCAAATGTCCAGCTCTGATGATGCAAAACTAAGTTAGAAACTACCATAGCAAACAATAAATCCAAATATAGCAATATCTCTAAATAATGCCTATTCTAATATAAACCTTGCAAAAAGCAAGCTATGATGCCGCTAATAGTAATTTTAAGTTTGCATAATTTGCTTGCTGCCAAGAAACTTAAAAGCTAAGGTGGGCAGTATATCAAGTAGAGAGCTTGAAACAAGTAAAATAAATGAAAAGAATTAGCAAATGTAAATTTAAAAGCTTTCAATACAATTTATTTAGTGCAATGGAAGCTTATAATTTAACATTCAAAAGGACTTGCAAACACAGAAATAGGAACAAAATAATGAAAGTAAATATTATAAAGGTTGTAAGCACATAAATGTATTCTTGCAAGTGTTCCTTGCTAACATGAGAAGTAACTAAGGCTGATGAACCGTCTAAGGTAAATCAAAAAGTATAGCAGAGCTAAATGGATACGATGAAGAAACTTGGGCTAAGTTAATGGATAATAAATTGAGTATGCCGAGATAGATGATTGGTAAAAATTTCAATCCTGATATAAAAAGGCTGGTCTAAATTTAATAATAATATAGCTAATCTGGAAAAAGAACCTTGGATAGTAGCAGTTTCAGACGAAATATAAATTCTTTACTGGAAAGCTAAAAATTCCGAGATATGCAGTTGAGTACCAGTATATACCGGTCAAATAAAGGGTTTGGATATGATAAATAAAAGATTTATCAAAAGCGAGTGAAATTTGAGCCTATAACAAAAGACTAATGCATCCCCTCAGATTAGCAACAAAGCAAGTAAGTTTAGCTAAAGGCACTTATGATTAATTATAAAAGTCTTGAAGGACAAGAAAATTCACTTGTTGAGCTTGTTTCTTTGAATAGAAAAATATATTAAAGAATGCAAAGTTACCATTAGGTATTATAACTAATGCTGATGTGGAAAAGGCAAATCAGATTTACTTACAGCTAAGCCAAATCTTACCAATATAAAATTAGAGAAAGAGAAATTAAGAGTAGCTCTTATTAAAATGCTTGGGTGGACAGAAAATTCAAATCCTGATATAGGCTGATATACCTAATATTGACCTTGATTATATAGATAAAAATAAATTTAGAAGATGATATAAAAAGCGATTTCTAATAATTCGGAATTAGTGAAGCTTTAGAAATTCAAGAAAAATATATCTTCATATTCTAATGAAATAGAAGAAAGTTAAAAGAAACAGATATGGAGAGATAATATAAAAATAGATATGACAAGTCTTTATAATAATATAAAAAGATGATAAGATAGCTGTGAGTGCAAGCAGCTTTAGCCTATGAAGCAGCAAATTGGCTTACAAAGCGGCAACTAATAGCAGGTCTTTTAGGTATAATTAGTGAAGAGTGCTTATCTTAATGCTAAAAAGTATCTTATACGCAAAAAAGAGTGAATATGAAGCGGCGGATTAAAAACTTTTAAATGAAATAGAAGAATATAAGGAAAGTTATATTAGAAAAATATGGACTATTGCTTTAATGCTTAGGTATTGAAGTGATAGTCTTGTTTTTGTTGAAAGTGAAAAATTAAGTATACGTTTTTATTTTTTTAGTATTTTTCGAGTTTATAATATAATAAAAATATATAAATTTTAAAAATATTAAACCGAATATATGTTCGTAAATATGAGAAAAATACCTTTGAACATACTTTTCGAAAGTGTGTTATAATAAAAATAAATAAAAAGCTGTTTAAAAAGGTAGGAGAAAGCTATGTCATATAAATTTGTTGTTGGTAGGAGCGGAAGTGGAAAAACTAATTATGTTTTAGAAGAACTTATAAAAAGCTCTTTAGAGAATAAAGGATATTTTTGCATATTATTATAGTTCGGAACAATATACTATGCAAATACAAAAGAAGTGAGTTCGACTACATCCTAAGCATGCAACAACAAATATTGATATACTTAGTTTTAATAGGCTTGCAATAAAAAAATATTTAAAGAATTAAATATAAATTTGCCTAATATTCTAGATGATATAGCAAAGGCCATTATTATAAAAAGTTGCAAATGATAACAAAAAGATCTATACCTATGGAAAGATAAATTTTCAAAAATACGGATTCTTAGATAAGTTTAAATCTCTAATCTCAGAATTATATCAATATGATATAAAAGCAAAGCCAAATTAAAAAAAGTTATAGAAGATAATACCACAGAGAAAAACTAAACTATTAGAAAATAAATTAGGTGAAATAGATTTATTATATAATGCTTTTTCGGAATATATAAAAGGAAAGCACATAGTAAGTGAAGAAGTTTTAGATATTCTAGCTAAAAATCTAAGAAAGAGCAAAAATTAAAAGGAGCTTATTTAGTATTTGATAGTTTCACAGGGGTTTACACCTATACAATACAAATTAGTGAGATACTTATGGATATTGCATATAAGAGCACTTTTTACTCTATGTGCCGACAGCTGGATATAGATAGACTAAAACTTGCAGAGATGATTTATTTTTATATGACTATGGCTATGTCTCAAACATATAAATAACTTGGCAGATAAAAAATATGATACGTCAAGGAGAGAGTATTTATTTAGAAAATAGCTATATAAGCTCAGAAGCTTTAAAACATTTAGAAGAGTATTTTTAAGAGAAAAGAAATTTAAAAATAGAGGTAAACGAAGATATAGAAATTGTTTCTACTAATAATTTAGAAGATGGAGTAAATTTTGTTGTTAATAAAATAAATAATTTTAGTTAAAAAGAAAAATATAGATATAGAGATATAGCTATAATAAGTGGTGATTTAAACAGATATGCGGATAAACTTGCAAAGTAAATTGGGAGAAGAAGATATACCTTATCATATAGATGCCAATATACAAATTTCTACAAATACCTTTGTTGAATTTATAAATATCTTATTAGAACTTGTTACTAATAATTATAACTACGATAGTATTATGAGATATATAAGAAATCCCTTTGCATCTAAGGACATAAAAGACTATGAGGTTATACTCATTAGATAATTATATGTATATTACAGGAAGTTATTCTTATAAAAAATATCTAAACCTTTTAAATATATTCCTAAAAATATAAAGGTATAGCTATAGAAAAAGCTTAATGAAATAAGAGAAAATATATTAAAACAAACTGAAAAATTATATTTATTGCTAAACCCTAAAAAGATAATAAAAATACAGATATAGAGATAAATATAAACAATATTATAGAAGAGTTAAAAAAATATTTTTAATAGCTTTAGATGTAAGAAAAGTTACTTGCTATAAGCGAAGATTTTAAGAAAAATGCAGATGAACAAAGAGCTAGGGAGTATGGAGAAGTATACGAAAGTGTTATAGACTTGTTTAATACTTTAGAGAATTTATTAGATGGAGAAAAATTAAAAGAAAGAATTTATTGATTTATTTGAGCAGGCTTATCTCAAGTGGAAATAGGGTCTTATTCCTTCTGTACTTGATAGTATTTTCATGGGTGATATTATAAGATCTAGAGAAGTAGAACTAAAGCAGTCTTTATTTTTAGGTATGAATGAGGGAATTATACCTAATACCGAAGTAGGTATTCTCTAATAAGTGATGAGAAAAAGAATTTTTAGAGCAAAAAACTACAAATTAAAAGCTTAGCCAAACTTTAAAAGCAAAGTATATATGAACAAAAATATTATTTGTATCTAGCTATGACTAAAAGCTAGTGAGAAAATTATATTTATCTTATTCCAATACTGATGCCGATATGAAAGCTATAAGACCGGCAGGGTATATTAAAAAAATATTAAAGAATTATATACGGATTTATCTATAAAGAAGTTTGAAAAAGATAGATAAAAATAAGTTCGTTAAGAGAGTTAAAAGAAGAAATCTTTTCCGCCTCTAATTTAATGTTGGACAATAAGATTCTAAGAGATAGTTTAAAAGATATTATTGGATACTAAGACTATGCTTAAATTAGATAAAATGATGAATTTTGAGTATGAAGAAGAAAAATATAGGAAAAGAACTTGCAAATAAACTATTTGGTGAAATATTAAAATTAAGTATTTCACGTTTGGAAAAATATGCAGCTTGTCCATATAGACATTTTGTAGAATATGGTCTTAGACTGGACGAAAAGATATACTATAGGAAGTGTGGACATAGGCAATTTAGTCCATACCAGTCTAGAGAAAATATTCAAAGATTATATTGCATACAATAAGGAGAAAGAAGGCAATGTAGAAGCTTTTTGAAAAATCTGGATACTAAAGTTGAAACTACAGTAAATGAAATTTTAGAAGCTGAAGAAGAAAATAAATATACAGAAGATGCTAAAAGTATATACATTAAACAAAGAGTGCTTTCACTTTTAAAATTAAACTTGATATTTTTGATTTTATCAATTATCAAAAAGGAAAATTTGAGCCTGATGAGATGGAATTTTCTTTTGATATAAAAGATGATGCCTTATATGATATAAAGCTTGATAATGATAAAAAAATGTATATTTCAGGTAAAGTAGATAGAATAGTATATATGATTCTTCTAAGGATAATTTGGAAATAGAAGGAGAAAATGCTAATAGAGATTATTTAGCATTAAAAATAATAGATTATAAGACAGGTAGCACTAAGTGGGATACGGATTTAGTAAAAATACGGTTTACAATTACAATTAGCTTTTTATCTGGATATATGTATGAAAATATATAAAGAAAAATATAAGAAAGATATAGAGCAGCTGCTATAGTATATGCAGGTTTAGTAGATAAGTTTATAGATAGAAGTAGTTTTGAAAGTTTATGCAAAGCTAAAGAAGTTGAGCTTGGTAGAGATTTAAAAAGAAGAAGAAAAAAATAAAACTTATCCAAAGAACTCTTGTATGGTGAATATAAGATGGACGGTCTTATAAATAAAAGTGCTAAAATTATAAAGGCTTTGGATAATGATTTATATAATATAAACATGGATGGTATGGAATCTACCATTATAGATAAACTTAGTACAAAAAGCAGAATTTGAAGATGAAAATTCAAAAGATAAAATAAAAACTTGGAATTTGAGTTTAGGAAAAAGGTAAAAAGCGAGAATAAGAATGTTATAGAAAAGATAAAATACATGAGATTTTTAGTAGAAGCAGGAGAAAAAAAGTAGAGAAATTGGGGAAAGGAATAAGTTCCGGAGATATAAAAGTAGCACCTGTTTTAGTAAAAGATAAAGGCTTAAAATTTAGTTGTGAATATTGTGAATATAAATCTATTTGTGGTTTTGATAAAAAGATAAAAGGTTATGAATATAAAAAGTGGGTAAAAAGAAAGTAGAAAAGGAGGTTGAAGAATAATGGCTTGGACAAAAGAATCAAGAAGCTGCAATAAATATAAATGATAAGACTATATTAGTCTCAGCGGCGCAGGAAGTGGGAAAACAGCAGTTCTAGTACAAAGAATAGTAGATAAAATACTAAATAAAGATTTAGATTATAGTATAGATGATTTACTTATTATGACTTTTACTAAAAAGCGGCAGCTTGAGTATGAAAAGAACGTATTAAAAAGCCTTTAGAAAAAGCCTTTCGGAAGATTTAGATGAAAAGAAATAAAAGGAGTATAAAAAGAATAAAAAAGAAGTATCATTAGTAGATATGGCTAGAATTTCCACTATTGATAGTTTTTGTATGAGTATAGTAAAAGAAAATATAGATAAAGTAGATATAGATCCTCTTTTAGTATAGCAAGCGAAGAAGATCTCAAGTTATTAAGGGCTGATGTATTAGAAGAATATTTAGAAGAAGAATACGAGAGAGCTGAGGAGGATTTTCTATTTGTATGAGATATTTTGCAAAAACAAGAGGAGATGATGGACTGGCAGCTGCTATAGAAAAATCTATTTTTTTATTCGAAAAGTAAATTCAGCGGTGATAAGATTTTAGAAGATTTAGCTAAAGATATATACTGCTGATAAAATAGAAGAATATATATTTGATGAGACCAAAAGTATAATAAATAGAGCTATAGAATGTATAAAAAGAAATAGAAGATTTTTGCTGTAGTAGAGGATAGTTTGGCTGAGAAAGCTTGTATGGAAAGGCTGATAAGAAAAATCTACCTTAGGTGTATATACAAAAGAAAATAATGAAAAAGATTGTATAAATACTTGTCAAAAGCTAAAGATATATATGAGGTGAAAACTGCATTAAAAGACATAAAAATTTCATACTCTAAGAATAAGTAAAAAGTGGATGAGGATATTACTTCTAAAAATTAAAGAACTTAGAGATGAATATAAAACAGCTATAAAAACTATAAAAAGAAAATCTTGATTTTACCAGAGAAAGTCTTGAAGTTGAATATGAATTTTCTTTAAAACTCAGCAAAACTCTAGTTAGGTTGACCAAAGAATTTAGTAGAAGATTATTAGATAAAAATAGAAAAGAAAATACTGGATTTTAATGATGTAGCTCTATATGCCTTAGATATTTTATGGAATGGAGATGAAAAACAGACGTTGCCCTTTCTTATGCGAAAGAATTTAAAGAAATATATGTAGATGAATATCAAGATTCTAATTATATACAAGAAAAACTAATAGAAGCTATAGAAACTAATAATATATTTATGGTTGGAGATGTTAAGCAAAGTATATATAGATTTAGACAAGCTAAGCCGGAATTATTTGTAAGTAAGTCATGATGAGTACCCCAGCTATGATGAGGATATGGAGTCAAAAAGTAAAGGTAGTTCTTTCAGACAACTTTAGAAGTAGAAAAAGAAGTATTAGATAGTATAAATGCAATATTTTTATAAAATTATGTCTAAGGATTTAGGAAATATTGATTATGATAAATTAGCCGCTTTAAATGCAACAGCAAAGTATGAATATACGGATGTAGCCCCAAAAGACTAAATTATACTATATAAATCAAAAAAAGCTTTAGAAGAAGATAAAAAGATAAATATTCCAAGATAGAATTAGAGGCAAAAATTAATAGGAAAACTATTGAAAATCTTATATTATCTAAAAAAACAAATAGAAGATGAGAAGATAGAAGAAATAGACGGAAAAAAATAGTAAAACGAAGATTCTAAGAGATTTGGAATATAGAGATATAGTTATCTTACTTAGAAATACCAAAGATAAAGCAAATATTATTGTAGATGAACTTAGTAGTAGAGGTATTCCTTGTTATGCAAATTCTAAAAACAGGATTTTTGATACGTATGAGATACAAAAATTATTATCTATGCTAAGTATTATAGATAATCCGAGTTTAGAAATATCTTTCATGTTCCCTATTTAAAATCTCCTATAGTAGATTTAGATGATAGAGTGATAGCTATTCTTGCAAATAATGAAATATTAAAAGAAAGAGATTTATATAAAAGTATTTTATATATTTTTATATTTATTTGGGCAAGAAAAAAACCCTACGCAGATTTATTTATAAGTCAATATGATAGTTTTGATGAGAATAAAGAGAAAGATAGACTTTTTAGTTTTATTAGGTAAAAGAGAATATTGATAAAATATTATTAGCATTTAGGTATATAGAAACTTATAGAAAAGAAAAGCTTATATACTCCTCTTCATATATTAATAAGAAAGATATTGGTAGAAACAGAATTTATGAATTATATAGCTGCTATGCCTTATGGAGATGTTAGAAAAGCAAATCTTTTATTACTTATAGAAAAAGCAAAATCTTATGAAGAAAGTGGATATACGGGACTTTATAACTTTATACGATATATTTCTGAATTAAAAAGAGCAAGCTACGGATTTTGGCGAAGCGAGTCTTATAAATGAAAAATGCTAATACTGTTAGAATTATGACTATACATGCCTCAAAAGGCTTAGAATATCCTATTTGTATATTGGCAAAATCTAGCTACTACTTTTGGGAATATGGATCAAAAAGACAAAATGATTCTTGATGATAAATTCGGTTTTAGGTTTTTGAATATAAGGATATGAAATATCGTACAAGTAGTGATAGTATTAAAAAGACTCATAAAAGATAAAATTAGCGAGGATATGAAAGCAGAAGAGTTAAGGCTTTTGTATGTAGCTATGACAAGAGCTAAAGATTTACTTATTATGACAGCTTGTGGTGAAAATATAGATGTAGATAAGTATAGAGCTTTTTGGAAAATATAGAGGGTAAACATTTATCTAAATATTATATTAAGTCTGCAAATAGTTATCTTACTTGGTTATTGATGTCTAAAAATACAAATGAAAAAATATATAGACTATATTGAATTTACTTTAGATGAATTGGAACCTTCTATTATGGAAGAAAGTAAAGAATCTGAAACAGTAAAAGATTTTTATAAGTTTGGATAATAAAGATATTGAAGAATGTATTAATTTTGAATATAAAGATATAGTAAATACTAAATTACAAAAATAAATTTAGTGTAAGTGAATTAAAAAAAGAAAAAAATCAAGTGGAAAATGATACAGAATTAAAAATATCAAGACACTAAGAAAGAAAAACAAGATACTCACCTACAGAGAGAGGTAATGCTTATCATAGATTTATGGATTTGTTAGATTTCTCTTATTGGAAAAAGGTTATAGTTTGGAAGATATAAGATATAGAAGAAGAAGCTTTTATGTCTAAAGAAGAGTTAGAATTAGTAGATTTAAAAAGATATAGAAATACTTTTAAAAATCAGAATTGGGTAGAGTATATACGCAGCTGCTTTTAAATAAGTGTTTATTTAGAGAGCAACAATTCTACATGGGACTTAGTGCAAAGAGAACTTGATTTAGCAGATAGTGATGAACTTATTTTAGTTCAAGGTGTGGTAGATGCTTACATTGAAAACTGAAGAAGGAATAGTTATTATAGATTATAAAACTGATAAAATAAAGACTCTAAATATCTTAAAAGAAAGATATGATAAACAATTAGATTATTATGCTAAAAGCTATATCTGCCAGTACGGATAAAAATATTATCAGCAAGATTTTATGGTCTTTTGAATTAGGAAAAAGAACTTAGATATTAAAGGAGAAATATGGCAAATATAAGTGTATTTGATGTTATAGGACCACATATGGTTGGACCTTCAAGCTCACATACAGCGGGAGCTTGTGCTATTGCTTTATTAGCAAACTAAAATGTTAAAAGGTGAAGTGAAAAAAAGTAAAGTTTACCTTATATGGTTCTTTTAAGAGAACGTACAAAGGGCATGGTACAGATAAAGCTTTTATTGGGTGGTATATTAGGATTTAAGACAGATGATTTAAGAATAAGAGATGCTTTTAAAAATAGCCAAGGAACAAAGGTTAGAGTTTGAATTTATAGAAAATCATACAGGAATAGAAAATCACCCAAATACCGTAGATATAGATATGGAAAGTTTTAGAGATTATAAACTTAGTCTTAGAGGAGAATCTATAGGTGGTGGAAAGATGAGAATAGCTTCTATTAATAATATAACTGTAGATTTCAGTGGAGAATATTGCTCTTTGATAGTAAAGCAAAAATGATAAGCCGGGAGTAGCGGCGATATAACAAAAGTGCTTGAGTGATTTTTGATGTGAATATAGCATTTATGAGATTATTTAGAGAGAATAAAGGCAAATTGGCATATACTATAGTCGAATCTGATTCTGATATAGATTTTGACATAGAATGTAAGTTGAAAGAATATAAAGATATAATAGATGTAACCATTATACATAAGTAATATTATGATATTTAGTAATAAATGTAGCATATAATTATTGATGTAAAAAGTCTACTATGTCATTAGGATATAAAATTGTATACAATTTACTAAGATATATAAATTCTGTATAAAAAGTTATATTTATACTTCGCTTGTTATACATACAATGTCGCTTTTGCTTGAAGGTAATGCAGTTAAAAGGAGAAAAGATTAGGGAGAAAATATGGATTTTTATAGTGCTAAGGAATTATTAGATATATCAGAAAAACTAATAGAACTATAGCTGAAATAATGATAGAAAGAGAAGTTAGTGAGTTTGAAATTAGTGAAAAAGAAATTATAGAGAAGATGAGAAAGACTTTCCTTGTTATGAAAGATAGCTGTCATACACCAATAAAAGAACCTAAAAAGTCTATAGGTGGTCTGATTGGCGGTGAAGCAAAGAAACTGAGTGAAAATAAAAATAATTTTTGCTTTGTGGTAAGTTTATATCTAAAGCTATGACCTATGCTTTAGCGGTTATGGAACTAATGCATCTATGGGAGTTATTGTAGCAGCACCGACAGCCGGGAGTGCAGGGGTGGTGCCCGGCAGGAATAGTAGCTCTATACGAAAAGTTTAAATTTAGATGAAAGTATAGTTTTAGATGGTCTATTTACTGCAGGAGCTATAGGCTATCTTGCTATGAGAAATGCGTCCGTTTCAGGGGCAGAAGCAGGTTGTCAAGCAGAAGTAGGTATGGCAAGTGCTATGACAGCAGCAGCTCTAACTATTATGCAGGGTGGAGATACAAGAAAGGCTCTTGATGCGGCAAGTATATGTTTATCAAATTTATTAGGCTTAGTTTGTGATCCGGTTGCAGGTTTAGTAGAATCACCTTGTCAAAATAGAAATGTTATAGGAGTTATGAATGCAATTAGTGCAAGTCAATTAGTCCTGTCAGGTATAAAAGCCTTTATACCTTTGGATCAAATGATAGAAGCGATGTATAATGTTGGAAAGAGCTTGCCTTCTTCTCTTAGGGAAACGGCACTTGGAGGATGTGCAACTACAGAAGTTGCTTGTAATAAGTGTAAAGAGATATTTGGATAGGAGATTATAATATAGACAGTATTTAATAAATAGTTTATAATATTAAGTATAATGTTAAAAATACTGATAGGAGGATAAAATGGAGAAAACAAAAGTTAGGGTTTACCGGTAAATATAATGGAAGGGATTTGTTATTTTACAGCTTTATTTGGTGGTATATTAGTATAATTCTTTTAGCAATATATATTTATTTAAAAGAAGATAACTCAAAATTGAAAACAAAGTGTAAAAAGCAATAGTTATTTGTTTGATATTTACAATAATTGAATGGATATTGAATTTGATATTAGGCGGAGCCTTGGCTTATGGAAGCTTATCATTTTTTGATGACTTTAAAGTTGGAATTATTGCCTTGTTTTTGGTCATACACTTAGATTTATAAACGTTTTAATTAAAAACAGTAAAAACTATAATTTTCTTGATATTAGGTTTTGGGTGCTATAAGTGAAAATAAGCTTTGATATACCTTTGTATGGATAGGTTTTTAACTAGAATATATTTTTGAATAATTATCAAAGTATTTTTCTTGACATTATACTATATTTTTGCTAAATTTAAGTAGCTTAAAGAAGTTACGACTTTGTTTTCAAAGCAAATATTGCTCCATTATTGCAAGTTTATTTGCATTTTATACCAACGGACAGGTGTGGGAGCGAAAGCCGCGGGTGGATAAGCTCCACATTATTGATTGAGTTAAGAACTCAAATTTTATAAGTTGATTTGATTTTTATATAGTATTAAGGCGTTTTAACGCATCATCTTGTGAAAGGTCAATAAGAGTACGTGCATATTTGCTACATACGATATCGAAGACAAAAGTAATATTTTTATATTACATAGATTGACTAAGACAGATGATACTAAAATCTGTCTTTTTATATAAAAATCAACTCCAATAAATGTGTGAAGGAGTAAGAAATGGAATTACTAAATCAATATAAGGCTCCCATTTATGAAGCACTTGAAAAATTTAGAAAACAAAGAGTAGTACCCTTTTGATGTTCCGGGGCATAAAAGAGGACGAGGAAATCCGGAACTAGTTGAACTTCTAGGTGAGAAATGTGTGGTATAGATGTTAATTCTATGAAACCTTTAGATAATTTGTGTCATCCTGTATCAGTTATAAGAGCTGAAGAATTAACAGCACAAGCTTTTCGGTGCAGATTATGCTTTTTCTTATGGTAGGTGGAACAACTTCAGCAGTACAATCTATGATACTTAGTGTATGTAAATATGGAGATAAAATAATTCTACCAAGAAATGTACATAGATCAGCACTTAATGCCTTAGTTTTTATGTGGTGCTATTCCTGTATATGTAGATATGAAAGTGAATGAGCGTATAGGTATTGCACTTGGTATGGAAGCAGGAGAATTAGAAGAGCTATTATAGAGAATCCGGATGCAGTTGTTGTTCTTGTAAAACAATCCTACATACTATGGTATTTGTTCGGATTTAAAAAGAATAGTAGAAATTGCCCATTTAAGAGGAATGAAAGTTTTGGTAGATGAAGCTCATGGCACTCATCTTTCCTTTAGTGAAGACTTGCCTATTTCAGGTATGGCGGCAGGCCTGATATGTCAGCAGTATCTATGCATAAGTCGGGTGGAAGTCTAACACAAAGTTCAGTTTTACTGCCAGTAAAGCTATGGATAAAGAATATATAAGGCAAATTATAAATCTTACTCAAACCACTTCCGGTTCATATTTGTTATTATCAAGTCTTGATATTTCAAGAAGAAACCTAGCTCTTAGAGGTAAAAGAAAGATTTTGAAAAAGTAAAAGAGATGGCAGATTATGCAAGAAATGAAATAAATGCTATTGGTGGATATTATGCTTACGGAAAAGAACTCATAAATGGAAGTAGTGTTTATGACTTTGATATTACAAAACTAGCTATATATACACAGGGTATAGGTCTTACCGGTATAGAAGTCTATGATTTATTAAGAGATGAATATGATATACAAATAGAGTTTGGTGATATCGGTAATATCTTGGCATATATTTCCATTGGAGATAGAATACAAGATATAGAAAAGACTGGTAGGGCTTTGGCTGATATTAAAAGATTATATAGTAGAGATGGAAGCGATCTTATTTCGGAGAATATATACAACCGGAAGTAGTTCTTAGTCCACAAAAAGCTTTTTATAGTAATAGAACTATGCTTCCAATAGAAGATTGTACAGGAAAAGTTTGCGGAGAGTTTGTCATGTGTTATCCGTCGGGCATACCTATAGTAGGACCGGAGAACGTATAACTAAGGAGATAATAGAGCATATTATATTTTGCAAAGAAAGAGGTTGTTCTATGCAAGGAACTCAAGATCCGGATGTTAATTATCTTAATGTTATAGAGGAGGATTAATTGTGGAATTGTGGTTTTAGTGAAAGCCATACTGAAAATGTAAAAGATAGATTTAAGTGTTGTTAGGAAGCAATTATTTTCAGGAGAAAGCGATTATCAAAGAATAGATGTATTGAGTCTAAGGAACTTGGACGAGTATTAACCTTTAGATGGAGAGGTACGCCAGCGGCTGATGACTTTGTATACGAATGGTGCCTGCGTACCAATGTCGGTTCATCCGAATATAAAAATGTTCTTTATAATAGGTGGAGTTGATGGTGAGCTAAAGAACTCTTAAACTATGAAGGATAGAAAGTATAGTGATCCCGTGATACTATGCTTATGGACGTTTGTACAATCTTTTTCCCCGAAACGGCAAAGGGCTTAGTGATGAACGAGTTCACATGTATACAATGTTTGATGGTTTGAAATTTTAAGAAAATGGTTAAAATGAGTATTGATCTTATTATAGGCAATGATCAACAGATCCGTCGGATATACAGAGGGTCTATTACAAAAGAATTTTATGGAGCTTGTTATAGAGCTTTAAAGGAAGATGGTATCATGGCGTCAGCATGGGGTCCATTTTATGATGAAGATGAAGCAGCTTTGTAGAACTAAGTATGAAAGGTATTTAAGTCTTTTCCTATAAGTAGAGTTTACCAAGCCCATATACCTACTTGTCCGCAGGTTATTGGTTATCGGTTTTGCTCAAAAGTATCATCCGATAAAAGACTTGGATGCTAAAAGATTTAAAGATAGAAATATTAAGACATGGTATTATACAACAAACTTACACTTAGGAGCTTATGTTACCCAAATATGTCGAAGATTTATTAGAAGAGGAGGAAAAGGCATGAGTAGATTATTAATTATTGGTTGTGGTGGGGTTGTACAGGTTGCAATAAGTAAATGTTGTCAAAATCCTGGATATTTTTTCCGGAGATAATGATAGCTAGTAGAACTAAGAGTAAGTGTGATGAACTGGAGGTGACAAATTAAGACCCAACTAAAACTAAAATCGAAACTGCAAAAGTAGATGCAAGACAAGGTAGAAGAGGTAGTAGCTTAATAAATTCATATGCTCATTGCAGTTTTTAAAATGTAGCTCTGGCACTATCAAGATTCAATAATAATGGAAGCTATGTTCTGAGACAAAAAGTTCATTATAGGACACAGCAAATTATGAAGCGGAAGATACAGAAGATAAAGAGTGGAGAAATATATCGCAGGCAAGAGTAAAAAGAAAAAGGATTTAGTGCTTATTTTGATTATTCTTGGCAATGGGCATACAAAAGAAAAAAATTCGAAAAAGCCGTATATGTGGTATCTTAGGTTCAGGCTTTTGATCCGGGGAGTAACGAGTATATATACGGCTTATGCTTTGAAAACATTATTTTGATGAAATTCATTATATAGATATATTAGATTGTAATGGTGGAGACTATGGTTATCCATTTGCAACAAATTTTAATCCTGAAATTAATCTAAGAGAAGTTTCAGCACCGGGTTCATACTGGGAAGATGGAAAATGGGTAGAAGTTGAGGCTATGTCTATAAAGAGAGAAATATGAATTTGAAGGTGTAGGTATGAAAGATATGTATTTATTACACCACGAAGAGATAGAATCTCTAGCTAAAAAAATATTCCAAATGTAAAAAGAATAAGATTTTTCATGACTTTTGGACAAAGCTATTTGACACATATGAATTGCTTAGAAAATGTAGGTATGTTGAGAACAGATGTTGTAGATTTTAATGGAACACAAATAGTTCCAATACAATTTTTAAAAAGCTCTTCTTCCGGATCCTGCATCTTTAGGGCCTAGAACTAAAGGAAAAACAAATATCGGTTGTATTTTTACAGGTATAAAAGATGGAAAAGAGAAAACTATTTATATTTATAATATTTGTGATCATGAAGAATGTTATAAGAGAGGTGGGTTCATAAGCTGTAAGTTATACCACAGGTGTTCCTGCTATGATAGGAAGTATGCTACTATTAAATGGTAAGTGGAATAAAGCGGGTGTATACAATGTAGAAGAGTTTGATCCGGATCCATTTATGGAGGCTTTAAATAAGTATGGTTTACCTTGGAAAGTAGTTGAAAATCCTAAAATAGTTGAATAATAAAGAGAGGATAAAGAGGCTGGGGAAAACTCTTTTTAGTAGATTGCTAATAAATAAAGTAGAATATAAAACTTGATTTATTATTTTGCTTTTATACTTGTAAAAATTAGTGAGGTACTTTTTATAGGAGTTTTTACAGTCTCTTCTTGAATATATAAAATATTTAAGTTTAGGTATATAGAATGAAATTATATGAAGTTCTACTCCTAGTTATGTAGTAGATCTTGTACAGCTGGAAGAGAATTTAAAAATATTAAGAAGAGTATCAGATGAAACCGACAAAAATATTACTTGTACAAAAGGCGTTTTCTATGTTTGCTACATATCCACTTATAAAAATATCTTGCAGGAACAACTGCAAGTGGTTTGTATGAAGCAAAAATTAGGCTATGAAGAAATGGGTGGACAAGTTCATGTATTCTCACCTGCTTTTAAAGACAGCGAGTTTGATGAAATAGTAGAAATTTGTGATCATATAGTATTTAATTCCTTTTAATCAATTGGAAAAGTTTAAAGACAGATGCAGGGGAAGGAAATCGGTATCAGAATTAACCCTGAATGTTCTACACAAACAGAGCATGAAATATATGATCCTTGTGCCTATGGCTCAAGATTAGGGTGTAACTATAGCTAATTTTAGAGAGGATTTGGTAGAGGGAATAAGTGGACTACATTTTCATACTTTATGTGAACAAAATGCTGATGATTTGGAAACTACTTTAAAAAGCAGTAGAAAAGAATTTGGTAAATACTTATATTCCATGAAGTGGCTAAATATGTGGAGGTCATCATATATCCAGAAAAGATTATGATATAGATAAACTTATATATTTAGTAAATTATATGAAAGATAAGTATGATTTGGAGATATATCTAGAGCCGGGTGAAGCTGTAGCTTTAAAATGCAGGTTATCTTGCTTGTGAGGTTTTAGATATAGTAGACAACGGAATTAAAATTCTGATTTTTAGATGCCAGCGCCGCTTGTCATATGCCTGATGTCTTGAAATGCCATATAGACCACCTCTAAAGATGGATATGAAGCAAATGAAAAAGATTACACATATAGGCTGTCATCTGCTACCTGTTTATCAGGTGATATTATAGGAGATTATTCTTTTGAAAAGAAATACATATAGGAGATAGACTCTATTTTTGAAGATATGGCTATATATTCTATGGTAAAAATAATACATTTAACGGTATAGCTTTACCAAGTTTATATGTTATGGATAAAAGTGGAGAATGTAAAAAGATTAAAAGTTTTTTCGTATGAGGATTTTAAGGGGAGATTATCTTGATGAAAATAAGCGATATAGAAAAATTGAGGCTTATATATGCCGCTGAATTTGGACGACATCATGGAACCATAATGATATGGGCCTAAAAAGACCGGGTTCTTGGAAAAAGATCAAACTAAAAGTAAGAAAAATATTTGCTGATATAATAACAGATATAGCTGAAGTTGAGAAATTATATTTAATTATAAAAACAGAAGATTTATTTGATGCTCATAAAATTATAAGTGATACTTGTGATGAAAAATTAGCTTTCAGGTAGGTTGGTTAGTTCCAGATTTAATATAATTAATAATATAAAATATCTTGATTTTTGATACAGATGATGCGTGGGCAAGAGATACTGCCCCAACATTTCTTTGTAAATGATAAAAAGTATTGCGGGAGTAAGTTGGAAATTTAATGCTTGGGGTGGAGAATATGATGGTCTTTATAAAGATTATGAAAATGATGCTGCTTTTAGCAGATAATATTTGTAAAGATTTTAGGCATAGAAAAATATAGATTCTAAAGATTTTTGTACTTGAAGGTGGCTCTATACATAGCGATGGAGAAGGAACCATTTTTGGTAACAGAAGCATGTTTGCTTAGTAAGGAAGAAATCCAAAAGCTTAGTAAAGAAGAAATAGAAAAACGTTTACTGAGAACATTAGGGCAAAAAGTTATATGGCTTAAAAATGGTATATATAATGATGAAACAAATGAACATATTGATAATATTTGTGCTTTTGTAGAACCTGCAAAAACTTGTTCTTGCTTGGACAGATGATGAAAGTGATCCACAATACACTATGTCAAAAGTCTTGTATGGATATCTTAGAAAAGAAGTAGATGCTAGAGGTAGAAAGATTGAAGTAATAAAGATTAATATTCCTAAAAATCCGGGTCTGTGTAAAGAAAAGAAGATTTAAAAGATTTCATTTTTGAGGAAGGCGAAGACACTAGAGAAGTAGGTGAAAGATTAGCAGCAAGTTATATAAATTTCTATATTTGTAATAATAAGATAATAATGCCTTTATTTGAAGATGAAAAATGATGTTCGCTATACATACCTTACATAAATTATTTTCCGGATAGAAGAATAGTAACTATAAAAAGCAAGAGATTTACTCCTTGGTGGTGGAAATATACATTGCCTTACTCAACAAATACCGGAGTATAAATCAAAATTTTTTTGAATAGGAAGATAAATATGGAAAGAAAAGTTAAAGTTGCAGCTATTCAAATGTCTTGTTCAAGAGATATTACAGAAAATATAGAAAAAGCGGACAGATTAGTAAGAGAGGCTCATATAAATGGGGCAAAAAAATAATCTTATTACCGGAATTATTTGAAAGACAGTATTTTTTGCCAAGAGAGAAGATATGAATACTATGATTTTTGCAAAAAAATGTAGAAGAAAACGATGCTATTAAACATTTTTCAAAATTAGCAAAAAAGACTTAGATGTGGTTTTTGCCTATAAGTTTTTATGAAAAAGGATATAAATAATTTATATAATAGTATAGCTATAATAGATGCAGATGGTAAAATTATGGGTGTATACAGAAAAACTCATATACCAGATGATCATTACTATCAAGAGAAATTTTACTTTACACCTGGAAATAGTGGTTTTTAAAGTATGGGATACAAAGTATGCTAAGATAGGTGTGGGAATATGTTGGGATCAATGGTTTCGGAAACAGCCAGAAGTATGGCTCTTATGGGGGCTGAAATTTTATTCTACCCAACAGCAATAGGATCTGAGCCTATATTAGAATGTGATAGTATGGAGCATTGGAGAAGAACCATGCAAGGTCATGCGGCGGCAAATATTATTCCTGTAGTAGCGGCAAACAGATATGGACTTGAAGAAGTTTACCCTTGTGTAGAAAATGGAAATCAAAACTCAAGTTTAAATTTTTATGGTTCAAGTTTTATAACTGATGAGTTGGGAGAAATAATAGAAAGCGCCGGTAGAGATAAAGAAGAGATTTTATATTCGGAAATAGACTTGGATAAAAATAGAGAAGATAGATTGGCTTTGGGGACTTTTTAGAGATAGAAGACCTAAGATGTATAATAAGATAGTAGAGTAAATTCATATAATTATTTGTGATAAAACATTAATAGTTAGATTTTATAGTTGTAATATATTTGTATTATTGAAAGATAAAATCTTTAAGCAAGTTAATATAGAAAATATATAAAAAGGATATAAAAATATTTTGAGAATTACTTTTGACTTAAGCAGTTAAGTTATCCGTATGGTAAAAAGGGATTTGATAGGTGTTTTTATTCTTTTTATTTTTATAGTTATTTTGCTGTGTCTATATAAGATTTGCTGAAAATAAGTTAAAGAATTTTATTAGTGATTTATTAAGGATTATTATTAGATGATGTATCAGAAAATATTTTTGTATTAATATTTTATTTTATGGTTGGGAATAGGATTGAAAAATAGTAGACGATATCTAGAGAAAAAAATACATAAGAAATAAAAATTTAATGAGTATCAAGAAATAAAGGGATAAATTTTAGTTGAAAAATTTACTAGATATTGGATGTTTTTGCTTGTATGTACTAAAAATGAAGTGGCTTTTTAAAGGGTGAAAAATAGAGAAAAAAAGTTTTGAAAAATGTTGACACTTATATTGGTATATGATATTATATGCAGGTCGCTATCACATAGCGACAAAAAGAACCTTGAAAAATCAAAGATTAAACAGTACACATAACCCTGAAATTTCTTTTAAAAGAAAAATTCAAGAATGCAAAAACCTTTAATAGTAAAGGAAGATAAGTTGAACTTATGAAAATAAGAGTAGATTTATCAAAGGATAATTGCCAGTGCAATTAGAGAGAGATTAAACTTTAAGATGAGAGTTTGATCCTGGCTCAGGATGAACGCTGGCGGCGTGCTTAACACATGCAAGTCGAACGAAGTGTTTATTCAAAAGTTCTTCGGGATAGAGAATAAATTACTTAGTGGCGGACGGGTGAGTAACGCGTGGGTAACCTGCCCTCACACAGGGGATAACAGTTGGAAACGACTGCTACATACCGCATAAGACCACAGCACCGCATGGTGCAGGGGGTAAAAGATTTATCGGTGTGAGATGGACCTGCGTCTGATTAGATAGTTGGTGGGGTAGAAGCCTACCAAGTCAACGATCAGTAGCCGACCTGAGAGGGTGATCGGCCACATTGGGACTGAGACACGGCCCCAAAACTCCTACGGGAGGCAGCAGTGGGGAATATTGGACAATGGGGAAACCCTGATCCAGCAACGCCGCGTGAGTGAAGAAGTATTTCGGTATGTAAAGCTCTATCAGCAGGGAAGAAAATGACGGTACCTGACTGAAGCCCCGCTAACTACGCCAGCAGCCGCGGTAATACGTAGGGGCAAAGCGTTATCCGGATTTACTGGGTGTAAAGGGAGCGTAGACGGCATAGCAAGTCTGAAGTGAAAGCCCGGGCTCAACCCCGGAACTGCTTTTGGAAACCGCCAAGCTAGAGTGTCGGAGAGGTAAATGGAATTCCAGTGTAGCGGTGAAATGCGTAGATATTGGGAGGAACACCGGTGGCGAAGGCGGCTTACTGGACGATAACTGACGTTGAGGCTCGAAGGCGTGGGGAGCAAACAGGATTAGATACCCTGGTAGTCCACGCGGTAAACGATGAATACTAGGTGTCGGGAGGATTAACCTTTCGGTGCCGTCGCAAACGCAGTAAGTATTCCACCTGGGGAGTACGTTCGCAAGAATGAAAACCTCAAAGGAATTGACGGGGACCCGCACAAGCGGTGGAGCATGTGGTTTAATTCGAAGCAACGCGAAGAACCTTACCAAATCTTGACATACCTATGACAGACAAGTAATGTTGTCCTTCCTTCGGGACATAGGATACAGGTGGTGCATGGTTGTCGTCAGCTCGTGTCGTGAGATGTTGGGTTAAGTCCCGCAACGAGCGCAACCCTTGTCCTTAGTAGCCAGCAGTAAGATGGGCACTCTAGGGAGACCGCCAGGGATAACCTGGAGGAAGGTGGGGATGACGTCAAATCATCATGCCCCTTATGATTTGGGCTACACACGTGCTACAATGGCGTAAACAAAGAGAAGCGAGCCTGCGAGGGGGAGCAAATCTCAAAAATAACGTCTCAGTTCGGATTGTAGGCTGCAACTCGCCTACATGAAGCTGGAATCGCTAGTAATCGCGAATCAGAATGTCGCGGTGAATACGTTCCCGGTCTTGTCACACACCGCCCGTCACACCATGGGAGTCAGCAATGCCCGAAGTCAGTGACCCTAACCGCAAGGGAAGGAGCTGCCGAAGGCAGGGCAGGTAACTGGGGTGAAGTCGTAACAAGGTAGCCGTATCGGAAGGTGCGGCTGGATCACCTCCTTTCTAAGGAAGAGAGAAGTTGTGGGTACTGTTTAATCTTAGATTTAAGAGGAGAAAATATTCCGGTGTCGATGCGACTAGGGGCACACCCGTTCCCATCTCGAACACGACGGTTAAGACTTAGTCGGCCGATGGTACTATACTGGAGACGGTATGGGAGAGCAGGTGGATGCGGATTTTTAAAAATATAATAAAGCAAAAGGCTTATTATAAAGGGGCTTATAGCTCAGCCGGTTAGAGCGCACGCCTGATAAGCGTGAGGTCGGTGGTTCGAGTCCACTTAAGCCCATGACTACGAAAGTAGTAAAAAGAATAGTAAAGTAAGAAACCAATATGGGGGTGTAGCTCAGTTGGGAGAGCACCCTGCCTTGCAAGCAGGGGGTCAAGAGTTCGAATCTCTCCATCTCCACTAGGACTTGTATAAGTCCGAATCGTACCTTGAAAACTGCATATCAAACGAGATTAAGAAGAATGAAACAGTAAAATGGAATTGCGTATTAGTAGTGCAATACCATTAATTCATTTATCTTAGACATCCGAGGTGATAATAACGAGAGTTATTATCCAAACAAACTAAAATATTGTAAACACAATAAAAACCAAACCGACCAACAAGATACACGCTAGTATCTAAAGATTATCCTACCGCAAGGATAAGAGTTGGTTAAACATAAAAGAGCGCAGGGTGAATGCCTTGGCACTAAGAGCCGAAGAAAGACGTGATAAGCTGCGAAAAGCTACGGGAAGAAGCAAATATTCAATGATCCGTAGATATCTGAATGGGGAAACCCACTTGAGAAGACCCTCAAGTATCCATGCCTGAACACATAGGGTATGGAAGGGAACCCGGTGAACTGAAACATCTAAGTAGCCGGAGGAAAAGAAAGAAAAATCGATTCTGGGAGTAGTGGCGAGCGAAACCGGAGGAGCCCAAACCTATCTGCGTGCAGATGGGGGTTAAGGACTGCAATAAGTTATCTAATAGTTAGTAGAAAGGTTTTGGAAAAGCCTACCAAAGAGCGTGAGAGTCGCGTAAATAAAAACGAGTTAGAGACAAGCAGTATCCAAAGTACCACGAGACACGAGAAACCTTGTGGGAAGTCGGGGGGACCACCCCCCAAGGCTAAATACTACTTAGTGACCGATAGAGAAATAGTACTGTGAAGGAAAGGTGAAAAGAACCCCGGGAGGGGAGTGAAAGAGAACCTGAAACCCTGTGTTTACAAACTGTGGAAGTGCAATACTCAGTAAAGCACAACCGCGTACTTTTTGTAGAACGGTCCGGCGAGTTACATTTACTGGCGAGTGTTAAGCACTACAGGTGCGAAGCCGAAGGAAACCAAGTCTTAATAGGGCGAATAAGTCAGTGGAAGTAGACCCGAAACCGGGTGATCTATCCATGTCCAGGTTGAAGTTTTTCGTAAAAGAGAATGGAGGACCGAACTCACATCCGTTGAAAAAGGGTGGAGATGAGGGTGTGGATAGAGGGAGAAATTCCAATCGAACCCGGAGATAGCTGGTTCTCCTCGAAATAGTTTTAGGACTCAGCCTCGTTAGAGTCTGCTGGAGGTAGAGCACTGAATTTTTGCGGGGGCGTCAAAAGCTTACCAATGAATATCAAACTCCGAATGCCAGCCAGATGATTAACGGGAGTCAGACCACACGAGATAAGTTAGGGTAGTCAAAAGGAAAGAGCCCAGACCTACAGCTAAGGTCCCAAAGTATGTGTTAAGTGGAAAAGGATGTGGGATTTCGAAGACAACTAGGGATGTTGAGCTTAGAAGCAGCCATACATTCAAAGAGTGCGTAATAGCTCACTAGTCGAGAGGTCCTGCGCTCGAAAATGTCCGGGGCTAAAACACAACACCGAAGCTTAGGAAGTAGAAATACTTTGGTAGAGGAGCATTCTTACAAGCGTAGAAGCTGTATCGGAAGAAGCAGTGGAGAAGTAAGAAGAGAGAATGCCGGAATGAGTAGCGAGAAAGAGGTGAGAATCCTCTTGGCCGAATATCTAAGGTTTCCAGAGTAAAGCTGATCTGCTCTGGGTAAGTCGGGCCCAAGGCAAGGTCGAAAGACGTAGTCGATGGACAACAGGTTTAGATTCCTGTACTGCATATAATCAGAACTGTAGGGACACAGAGACGTAAGCGAACCCGGGAAAGCAAAGACCGGGGCAAGCGAGGTATCCGTATGGTAGGGAAAAACCGCCATGCAAGGAGAAAGCGTTATGCGAAGCGAAAACAAGTAGTGAAGTCGCTAAAGGAGCTGTCAAGAAAAGCTGCTATTGTATTATATGTACCCGTACCGTAAACCGACACAGGTGGATGAGGAGAGAATCCTAAGGTCCCGGCGGGAGAAGCATTGTTAAGGAACTCGGCAAAAATGACCCCGCTAACTTCGGGGAAGGGGTACCAAGTGAGAGCTTGGTCACAGAAAATAGGCTCAAGCAACTGTTTAGCAAAAACACAGGTCTATGCGAAACCGAAAGGTGAGGTATATGGGCTGACGCCTGCCCGGTGCTGGAAGGTTAGAGGAGATGTTAGGAAACGAAGCATTGAATTTAAGCCCCAGTAAACGGCGGCCGTAACTATAACGGTCCTAAAGGTAGCGAAATTCCTTGTCAGGTAAGTTCCGACCCGCACGAAAAGCGTAATGATTTGAGCACTGTCTCGACAATGCACCGGTGAAATTGAAGTACCAGTGAAGATGCTGGTTACCCTGCGCCAGGACGGAAAGACCCCATGGAGCTTTACTCTAGTTTGATACTGGGATTCGATAATACCTGTACAGGATAGGTGGGAGACGAAGAGATATGGACGCCAGTCTGTAAGGAGTCACCGTTGGGATACCACCCTTGTATTATTGGATTTCTAACCTATGGCCGTAAGCCGGTCAGGGGACAATGTCAGATGGGAGTTTGACTGGGGCGGTCGCCTCCGAAAGGGTATCGGAGGCGCTCAAAGGTTCCCTCAGAATGGTCGGAAACCATTTAAAGAGTGCAAAGGCATAAGGGAGCTTGACTGCGACACTGACGGGTGGAGCAGGTAGGAAACTAGGACTTAGTGATCCGGTGGTTTTACGTGGGAAAGCCATCGCTCAACGGATAAAAGCTACCCTGGGGATAACAGGCTTATCACTCCCAAGAGTTCACATCGACGGAGTGGTTTGGCACCTCGATGTCGGCTCATCGCATCCTGGGGCTGAAGTCGGTCCCAGGGTTGGGCTGTTCGCCCATTAAAGCGGTACGCGAGCTGGGTTCAGAACGTCGTGAGACAGTTCGGTCCCTATCCGGCGTGGGCGTAAGATATTTGAGAGGAGCTGTCCTTAGTACGAGAGGACCGGGATGGACTGACCACTGGTGTACCTGTTGGGTAGCAAGCCCATGGCAGGGTAGCCAAGTCGGGAAGGGATAAACGCTGAAGGCATCTAAGCGTGAAGCCCACCTCAAGATGAGATATCTCATGCGAAAGCAGTAAGACCCCTTAAAGACTATGAGGTAGATAGGGTCAAGGTGTAAGTACAGTAATGTACTCAGCTGATGATTACTAATAGGTCGAGGGTTTAACCAAGAAGTCGGTTAGGTTTTAGTGATGAAGTTTGATGTGTAGTTTTCAAGGTATGATAAAAAAATACTTTCTACTTTACTTATAAAATAGTATAGTATTGAAGTATAAAATTTTAATATTTTTGCGCTGAGTGGCTCAGCTGGTAGAGCACGACCTTGCCAAGGTCGGGGGTCGCGGGTTCGAACCCCGTCTCGCGCTCTTTATTTAGAAACCTTGTAGTGGGTTTCTTTTTATGTTAAGAATTTATTTTTATATATTTAAGATTACTGTATATATAAAATAATATAAGACTTACTCTATAAAAAGAATTTTTAATATGAATGTTTATATATAAATGAGAATATTGGATTTTTAGACTCTTTGTCAAGGGTTGGGGTAATTATTTTTGTGAGTATAAGACTTGGTCTTATACTCACTTTTTAACAAAGAAGAAAAATATGGTTTCTAAAGTTCTTAAAAGTTTCTATAACCGTAAGCATTTCTTTTTATGACTTTAACCTTATTATCGGTTCCTTCAGTAAAGGTATTACTATAAGGATAATTTAATGAATTTAATATATATGTTCTCCAGTTAGCAAGTATAGTAAGGTAAGTTATATAAATAATATTTTTGATAACCTTTTAAGTTGTTTTTTGAAATATTATAAAATCTATCTATCTTGTTATATAGGAAATAGCTTGACATAAAATTTAATTATCTTGTTAAATATAGTGTAAACAATAACATAAATTTGGAAAATATTGAAGAAATTTAGGAGACTGAAATGAGTAATTTTTGATAAGTTAGATAAAAGAATTTGATAAAAATATTATTGTAGATATTGCAAATATGGTTCATGGTGATATGCCGAGATAAGGTTAGTATAGATGATACACATATTGCCAAGGCTAAAACTATATTTGTTGAATTGCTAGATAAAGTTAAGCAATTAAATAAAGAAAAATAGTAATATCTGTTTGTGGCGGTTCAGGAGTAGGAAAATCAGAAACTGCGTCTTTATTATCATATTTCTTTAAAAAGTATGGGAATAGGAAGTTATACTCTTTCAGGAGATAATTACCCAAGGCGTATACCCTATGTATAATGATGGAGAACGTTTACATATATTTAGAGAATCAGCAATAAGAGGGATGATAAAAGACGGTACATATACAAAAGAAAGATTTGATATTATCCATAAGTTTCAAGAAGAGAATATGGATGCAAATAAGGCAAATGTAGAAAATTATCCTTGGTATGAATCTTATATAAAAATGGTTCAGAAGGTTTACTGGCTATCTTGGAACAGATAATGAAATAGATTTTAAAACAAATTGAATCCATAGTTAAGGAGTTTAAAGATGGAAAAAGTAAAATTTATTTAAAAAGAATGGGTAGAGATGCTGCGGCTCTTTGGTATGATGAAGTTGATTTTTCGGAAATTAATATACTTATCATAGAATGGACACATGGAAATAGTAAGAATTATAATGGTGTAGATATTCTATATTGCTAAATTCTACACCTGCTGAAACTTTAGAGCATAGAAGATTAAGGAATAGAGATGGTGGAATAGATAGTCCATTTACAACATTAGTGCTTGAATTGGAGCAAAATCTATTAATTAGAGATGCACATAAGGCAAAGATAATACTTTCAAAAGCAGGTGAAATACTTAGTTATGAGTCTTATCTAGATTTAATGAAATAATTTAGGAGAAAAATGGCTAGAAATACAGATATAAAACCTATGTTAAATGCTTATCCGGATAGCATAGGAAATAAATTAGAACAAATAGTTGCTTTTTTTGAAGAGAGAGGAAGCAAAAGATATATTTGGGAGCTTCTACATATTACCAAGTTTCTTTAATACTGACCTTGATAGAGGGTTTTCAGTAATAGATTATAATATGAATAAAGTATTTGTGAAACAAGATGACCTTGATGATCTAAAAATTAGATATAAACTTAAAATTTGATTTTATACTAAATCATGCTTCAGTTTTATCAAAAAGAATTTCAAGATATAGTTAGAAATGGAGAAAAATTCCAAGTATGCAGATTTCTTTATAAATTGGAATAAATTCTGGGATGGTCATGGCGAGATGACAGCAGAAGGCTACATACAACCGGATAAAGAGCTTATTAAAGATATGTTTTTTTAGAAAAGCCGGGTTTACCAATACTTATGGTACGTATGTCGGATGGTAAGGATGTTCCATATTGAATACCTTTTATCAGAAGTTAAGTATCAAAAAAATAGATATTCAAAATCTTATGCTTACTCTAAATTTACAATATCTGACAGCTGAAAAATAGTAGATTTGGTAAATAAAGCTCTTTGATAATGGAGTATTACCTAAAGATATTGATTTTAAGGATTTTATTGAATATAGAGATAAAGTTGTAGATTATTTGGAATCAAAAAGACAATATCTAGGGCAAATGGATTTAAATATAAAATCTCCATTAGTTTGGGAATATTATGAAAAATGTTTTAAAGACTTTAGCAAATTATGGTGCTAAGATAGTGAGGTTGGATGCTTTGCTTATGCGCCTAAAGAACCGGGATTTAGAAATTTTTTTAAATGAACCGGGAACATGGGATTTATTAGAGAAAATAAAATGAACTTGCAAGCAAATATGGTTTAACCTTACTCGGAAATACATTCAGTTACTTGGAAAAGTCATATAGGACTTTATCTGATAAAGGTTATATGACTTATGATTTCTTTCTTCCCGGCTTATAATACATACTTTAGAGGAAAAGAGTGGAGAAAAATTAGCTTCTTGGGCTAATGAGATAATAAGAGATAAGATAGATGTTGTAAATATGCTTGGTTGCCATGATGGTATTCCTCTCCTTGACTTAAAAGGTATTATAGAGGACGAAAAATACAAAATCTTATAGATGTAGTTGTATCTAGAGGTGGTTATGTAAAGAACCTGCATGGACAAAAATATATACTATCAAGTAAATGCTACATATTATTCAGCTTTAGGTGAAGACGATAAGAAGATGTTGCTTTGCTCGTGCTTTACATATTTTTATGCCGGGAAAACCACAAGTATGGTATCTGGACCTTTTTGTAGGTAAAAATGATTATGAAAGCAGTAGAGCGAGCAGGTGAGGGTGGACATAAAGAGATAAATAGAACTAATTTAAGTTTTTAAGGATATAGAGCTTGCCCTTGATAAAGATATAGTTAAAAAGCAAATAGACTTGCTAAGATTTAGAAATACTTTTTAAAGCATTTAATGCAGATGCAAAAATCAGTGTAGAAGCTAATAATGGAGAGATGAGTTTTTTCATGGGAATATGAAAAATATAAAAGCAGAACTTTTTGTAAATTTAGCTGATTATAGCTTTGAAATAGTGGCTAGTAAAGATGGAAGAAGAGTAGATTTTTTTAATAAAAAGACTTCATATTTCTAAAAATAAAAGCCGAATATTAAAAAGTAAGTAAAAGACATTTTGATATATACTCTAATTACAGATTTATTTAGTAAAAAGGGTATATATCAATTTTTATTTATAGTATTTTTCTCATTGTCAAATTTTATGTAGTATTTACTATATTATAAATATGAGTTATACTATATAATTAAAAGTAATAACTTGAATTTAAGAAAGGTATATATGAATAATATAGATAATAAGAATAATACAGATAATATAGTTGAGGATAAAAAGAAGAAAAAGATTTGTTTTCGTATGTAGAAAACCGAATCTCAGGTAGGCAAGTGCATAGAAATGCCCGTAATATGAGAGTTTGTAATACTTGTTTGCAATCGGCATTTAATAATCTGGCTAATATGGATTTTTAAATGGTTTGAATCTTCCTATTAATCAAGATAAAGAGAAAAAGAAGAAATAAAAAGAAGATGATAATAATAAAGAAGATGATAATAAGAAAAAAAGTAGAAGAAAATAAATCTTTTTCAAGGTATACCTGTTATGAGTATAGATTTATCAGAATTAGGCCTTGGAAATCTAGGTAAATTACTTGGTAATCCTATGGTGGGAAAACAGGTAAAGGAAAGGAAAGAAGAGAAAGAAGATAAGTCGGCTCTTAGCATGGAAGATGTACCTGCACCACATAAATTAAAAAGAAATGTTAGATGAGTATGTTATAGGACAAGATAGAGCAAAAAGATAATATCTGTTGCTGTCTATAATCATTATAAGAGAGTATTTTTAGACTATAAAAAGAGATGAAAATTTAGCAAAAATAGAAAAGTCAAATATATTGATGCTTGGACCAACAGGTTCAGGAAAGACCTACCTGGTTAAAACTTTAGCAAAGATACTTAATGTTCCTTTAGCTATAGCAGATGCTACAAGTCTTACTGAAGCGGGTTATATAGGAGATGATATTGAAAGCGTTCTTTCAAAATTGCTTGTAGCGGCAGATGGTGATGAAGCAAGAGCTGAATCGGGTATAGTATTTATAGATGAAATAGATAAAATAGCAAAAAGCTAATACTAAAAATAGAGATGTAAAGTGGAGAAAGCGTTCAACAAGAATTACTTAAAAATGTTGAAGGTAGTAAGATAGATGTGCCTATAGGCGGTAATCAAAAATGCACTCACACCTATGACAACTATCAATACAGATAATATACTTTTTATTTGTGGTGGAGCTTTTTCCGGATCTTGAAAATATAATAAAAGAAAGGCTCACTAATAAAGGTAGTATGGGTTTTAATGTTATTCTAAAAGAAGATTTGGATAAAAAGAGGAGGACTTATTTGCAAAGGTAGATATGGAGGATATAAGAAAAATTCGGTATGATTCCTGAATTTCTTGGGCGTTTACCTATAGTTCTTAGTTTATCAAAGTTAGATGAAGAAGCCCTAGTTAAAGTTTTAAAAAGAACCTAAAAATGCAATTTTTAAAGCAATATACCAGACTTTTAGAACTAGATGAAGTTCAATTAGAATTTGAAGATGAAGCATTAATAGAAATAGCAAAAAGCTATGGAAAAGGGGACAGGCGCAAGAGCTTTTACGTTCTATTATAGAAGAATTTATGCTTGATATTATGTATGAAGTACCGAAAGATAATAATATAGGAAAAAGTTATTATTACAAAAGATTATATAGAAAAGAACGGATCTCCCTAAGATAGAGTTTAGGAGTCTATAATGAGATATTTAATATTTATTGTAATATCGTCTTTGTAGATATTTTTATAAAAGATAAGATAGAAAGTGATTATGAAAAAGTAGAAAAAGGTATATAATAAAAGTAAATTAAAGAAGTATATATCTCTAAATAAGCTACATAATTACGGATTTCCATTTGGAAAATTAAAAATTCAAGACTTTTGTAAAAATATGCTCCTGCTTTTATAACTTTAGCACTTTTTACTAAAACTTATGAATTTGATAAAAGTAAAAAGAGTTTATATCAAATATTGGCACTTACTTTAATTATTGCGGGTTCCATCAGCAATATAAGAGATAGATTTAAATATACTTATGTAGTAGACTATTTTAGTTTTTAAAAATTACAAAACTGAAGAATATAGTATTTAATTTGGGAGATATATATATTATTATAGGTAGTATATTGTATACATTAGGAGGTATTATTTTGGATAGTGGTGATATAGTAGCTGTCGATTTTTAATTGTATTGATACTTATGTCTGCATCTTCTGCTGAAACAGCATTTATGGCAGTTAATAATATAAGGCTTAGAACCTTGGCAGGAGAAGGAAAGAAAAATGCAATAACTGCGTTAAAAATATTAGATGAAAAAGATAAAAATGTTATCAGCTATATTAATAGGAAATAATATAGTAAATTTATCATCTTCAGCTTTAGCTACGAGCTTGACGCTTAAAAATTTTTTGGGAATTATGCAGTTAGTTTTGCAACCGAATTTTAACTTTACTTATCTTGATATTTGGTGAGATAAGTCCGAAAACATTGGCAAGTAGATATTCAGAAAAAGTTGGTTTTATTTTATGCAAAAATTATTTTTGGACTTATGACTATATTAACTCCACTTATATTTATAGTTAATATAGCGGCAGGTGGAGTTTTGAAAAATTTTTAAAGTAGCCGATTCGGAGATATTAAAGAACATATAACGCAAGAAGAACTTAGAACTATAGTAGATGTAGGTCATGAAGAAGGTATACTTGAAAATGAAGAAAGAAAAATGATTAATAATGTCTTTTGATTTTTGGAGATATTATAGTTAGAGATCTTATGATACCTAGAATAGATATGATTAGTATAGATATAAATGCTTCTTTTGATGAACTTATGGAAGTATATAGAAAAGAGCAATATACTAGAATACCTGTATATGAAGATAGTACAGATAATATAGTTGGTATAATTAATGTAAAAAGACTTACTTCTTAATGATAATAAGAATAATTTTAGAATAAAAGATATTTTGAGAGAACCTTTATTTACTTATGAACATAAGAATGTTGCCGAGTTACTTCTAGAAATGAAGAAGAATTTTTCATAATATAGTTATAGTTTTAGATGAATATGGTATGGCGGCAGGTCTTGTTACTCTTGAGGATATACTTGAGGAGATATTTGGAGAAATAAGAGATGAGTATGATAGAGATGAAGAAGAGAATATAAAAAAAGAGTAAAGGAGGGGGAATATTTAGTAGATGCCTCTATGAGAATAGATGACATTAATGAATATTTTTAATCTTGAACTCTCTTCAGAAGATTATGAAAGTATAGGTGGACTTATTTTAGAAAATCTTGGACACTTACCTATAGAGGGTGAGGAATGTGATAGAGAAATTACATTTTTATAGTAGAGAAGATGGATAAGAATAGGATGGAGAAGTTAAGATTATATTTGTAGCTGAAAATATATAAATAATACTTATAAAAAGGCTGTAATATAAAAGTTAATACCTAATAAGAGTGAATTAATCAACTTATGAAAGTTCTAACTTGAAAGTTTGTATACCTAGTGCTATAATAAAAAAATAATTTAATAGAGAACAGGGAGCTGATTTTTGGCTGAGAGGAAGTAATTGAACTTCGACCCTTTACCTGATACGGATAATGCCGTCGTAGGAAGTTTCATATAAAAACCTTGAGGACATTATAAGATGTTCTCTTTTTATGCTTTTATAAAGTCGGAGATTATATGTTTAAAGAATATTTAGAAAGAGTAAGAGAAAAAGAATATTTAATACATACTATAACTAATTATGTAAGTATAAATGATGTTGCAAATATAATACTTGCTGTTGGAGCCAGACCTATTATGGCGGAGAATATAAAAAGAAGTAGAAGAAGTAGTAAAAAGCAAATAGCTTGTGCTTAAATATTGGAATGATAAATGAAGAAAAAAAGCAAAAGGCTATGATATTAGCCGGGAAAAAGCTGCAAAATAAACTTGGGGAAAAATGTAGTTTTAGATCCTGTAGGTGTAGGTGTAAGCAGTTTTTAGAAAAATATAGTGAAAGATATATTAGAGAATGTAGATATAAGCGTAATAAAAAGGAAATGCAAAAGAAATTAAAGATATAGGGAGAGATGCTGGGAATTAAAGAAGATGAAACAATAGAAGATATAGAAAAACTGAAAAAAATGAACAAAAAGAAGAATATATAGATAATAGTGGTGTAGATTCAAAATTTGAAATATCGAGCTTTAATATTATGCAAAAGGCAAGTTTTGTTAAAGAAATATCAAAAAAAGACAAAAGCTATAGTTATAAGCACAGGGAATATAGATTTTATTAGTGATGGAGAAAATGTATATTGTATACAACGGAATAGAAGAAATGAAAAATCACGGAACAGGTTGTATGCTTGCAGGACTTGTTGCAACTTTTATAGCAGAAATAAAAATGAAAAAGATATGTTTAAAAGCTTGTATAGCGGCGGTAAAGCAGTTTTGGATATGCAGCGGAATGTGCAAAAGAAAAGATGAAAAAGAAGATATAAAAGGAAATATAAGTCTTAGAAATTATATGATAGATGAATTATCTGCAATGGATACTTATAAACTTGAAGAAAATGTGAAATGTAAAACAATTTATATAAATAGGAATTGAAAGGTATATAAGGGAGATATAAATATGAAAACTCTTAAAAAGAAGGAGCAGATAAGTATGAGTTATATGCTATTACTGATAGAAAATGTTTAGTAAAAAGAAGCTTGGAAGAAGCAGTGGAGGAGGCTTTGGATTCAGGTATCAGTATTTTACAATTAAGAGAAAAGGATATCAGTGGAAAAAGACTATATTTTGCGAAGCTATGAAAATAAAAAGCTTTTGTTTAAAATATAATATTCCACTTATTATAAATGATAATGTGGAAGTTGCCATCAAAAAGTGGAGCTGATGGTGTGCATCTGGGACAGACAGATATGGATTTGATAAAAGCAAGGGAGGTGCTTGGAAAAAGAAAAATAATAGGAGTATCGGCAAAAAAACTGTAGAACAGGCAGTTTTAGCAGACAGTGCAACTTATCTTGGAGTAGGAGCTGTATTTAATACAAATACAAAAAGATGCAAAACCTATTACAAAAGAAGTTTTAAAAAGAAATTTGTCTTGCAGTTAATATACCGGTAGTAGCAATAGGGGGATAGAAAAAGATAATATAAAAAGAATTGAAAGATACTAATATAGACGGTATTGCAGTAGTTAGTGCAATATTTGGTAAAAGATGATATAGAAGTTAGTAACTTAAAAGAAAAATTTACGAAAGATAATATTATAAAGGAAAAATATGAAAGAGAGAAATTTAATAAAAAGACGTAACATTGGCAGGAGTATTAGTTGCTTTGGCGGTAGTAGGAAGTTTTATAAGTTTTCCGGTAGCAGGTAGTAAGTGTGCACCTGTACAACATTTGAGTAAATATAATTGCAGCTGTATTTTTTAGGACCTGTATATGGGGTAGGGAATAGCATTTATAGCAAGTCTTATCAGAAATTTAACAGGACTCGGAAGTTTATTGGCTTTTTCCGGGTTCTATGTTGGAGTGCTTTTGTGTTGTAGTTTAGTATATAAATATACTAAAAATAATGTTTTACATGCATGTGCTGAAGCATCAGGAACAAGTATACTAGGTGGGATTGCGGCATATTTTGTTGCTAAAGCTTTTTATGGGAAAAGGGCGGTATAGCTATATTTATATATGTTATACCATTGCTATATCAACAGTAGCAGGAAGTATAATAGCCTTTATTATATTACCTATATTAGTAGTATAAAAAGGGAGGCGTAATATGAAAAAAAGTGCTTAGTATTGCAGGTAGTGATTGTAGTGGTGGAGCAGTATACAAGCTGATATAAAAACTATGCTTGCAAATGGTGTTTATGCAATGAGTGCAATAACCACGCTTTACAGCTCAAAAATACACTTGGAGTTAGTGCTGTCTTAGATGTAGATGCCAATTTTTGGAAGATCAACTTGATAGTATATTTACAGATATATACCCTGATGCCATAAAAATAGGGTATGGTATCACAAGTAAGTCTTATAAAGTCTATTGCATTAAAAAGAATATAAAAGCTACAAATGTAGTATTGAGATCCGGTTATGGTAGCAACAAGCGGAGCAAAGCTTATAAGTGATGATGCTATCAGTGTATTACAAAGTATTTATTTCACTTGCAAGTATTATTACACCTAATATACGGAAGCAGAAGTTTTAGCTGGTATGAGTATAGAAAATAATAATGATATGGAAATAGCGAGTAAAAATAGGAGATAAGTTCTCTTGTGCTGTTCTTTGTAAAGGTGGACATAATGTAAGTGATGCCAGCGATGTTTTATATGAAAATGGTAAATTTAAGTGGTTCATAGGGAGAGAATAGATAATAATAATACACATGGAACAGGCTGTACCTTATCTAGTGCCATAGCTTCAAATTTGGCTAAAGGTATGGATATGGATGAGGCTATAAAAGAGCTAAGGAATATATTTCAGGTGCTTTTAAAAGATATGCTTGATTTAGGAAAAGAAATGGACCATTAAATCATGCGTTTTGATAGAGAAAATAAATTTAGGTAGATTGGAGATAAGATGGGAAAAAAATATACGTCAATTTTAGACAATTCATTTATTTGGTTCGGTGCAGGAGTTTCTATAGCAGAAATTATGACCGGAACCTATCTTGCAGATTTAGGAATGAAAAAGGAATCTTGGCTATACTTATAGGTCATATTATAGGTTGCTTTTTATTGTTTGTGGCAGGAGTTATAGGTGGACAAACTAGAAAAAGTTCTATGGAAAACTATGAAATTTAGTTTTTGGACAAAAAGGGAAGTTTATTTTTTGCTCTATTAAATATATTATCAACTTGTGGGTTGGACAGCAATTATGATATATGATGGAGCAATAGCGGCAAATGGCATATTGGGGAGTAGGAAATTGGATATAGGTGTCTTGTAATAGGCATACTTATAATTGTTTGGTTACTTATAGGTATAAATAGTTTAGGTAAGGTAAGCTTATTAGCTACTATAGCCTTGTTCATAATGAGTATAGTTCTTAGTAGAGTAATATTTATTAATAAAGCTGTAGCTAGTGCCTTTAGGTGAGGGAATAAGCTTTGGAGCGGCAATAGAATTATCTATAGCTATGCCTTTATCTTGGTTACCTCTTATTAGTGATTATACTAAAAAGCAAAAGAGCCGGTGAAAGCAAGTTTTTCAGTTCTTTGGTTTATGGACTTGTTAGTTCGTGGATGTATATTATAGGTATGGGAGCTGCTATATACAGGAGAAAGCAATATAGCTACTATACTTGTAAGAGCGGGACTTGGAGTTATGGGGCTGCTTATAATAGTATTTTCTACAGTTACAACTACTTTTATGGATGCCTATTCAGCAGGTATTTCATCTGAAACTATAAGTGAAAAGTTAAAGGTAAACATATAGCTATAGGAGTTAGTATTATAGGTATAATTGCGGCTATAATATACCCTATGGATAATATAACTAATTTCTTGTATGTTATAGGTTCTGTATTTGCTCCTATGATAGCAGTGCAAATAGTAGATTACTATTTTTATAAAAAGAGATAATTCCAAAAAGAAATATCTGTATTGAATATAATAGTATGGTTGCTTGGATTTATAATATATAGGTATCTTATGAATGTAAATTTAATAATAGGTAATACAATACCATCAATGCTTATAACTATTATTTTTAGCACTTGTTTTTAAATAAAATTTTTTTCTAAAAAGACTAGACAAGTAAAAGCTAAATATAGTATAGTTAGTGTTGTACTAATTAGGTTTTTCTAACTTTGTTGGAGAAAATCTAATTAATACTCTTTCAAAATCTTATATTCTTTGTTGTTTGATTAGGATACTTCTTTTCTAATCTTTTTGTGTTAGTAAAAGTACAATTTTTCTTATTTTACTCTTTTATTTCTCTTATTAATATGCTAATATACATATAGCTTTTTAAAGCTATATTAAAAATTATTTTTGTTAATTATAAATTTAACATTTTATTTAAGGAGGTTTTATAATGTTTTCAATTCAAAAAAATTGCATTATTTTCAGCAGGTACAGTATTCGGTTCAGCGGGTTTTAAATTATTAACCAGTAAGGATGCAAAAAAGATATACGCACATACAACGGCTGCAGCTCTTAGAGCAAAAGAATCAGTTATGGATACAGTAAGTTGTATACAAGAGAGTGCAGGAGATATTTTTAGCTGAAGCTAAAGATATTAACGAAGAAAGAGCAGCTAAAGAAGTAATTATAGAGGACGCTGAGTAGGCTATATTTTTATGAAATGTGTTATTAGACATGAATCTAAAAATAGGATAAGAGTACATTTGCTACAAAGAGAATAGAGTATAAGAAATGCAGATGTACTTTTTGTATTATTTAGAATTAAATGAGAATATTAAAAATGCTAAGGTTTATGAGCGTACTTGTGATGCTGTTATTTATTATAAAAGCAGGGAAAAAGAGAAGGGTTTTTAGAACATAGCTAAAATTTAACTTTGAAAAGGAAAAATGTAGAGTTACAAGTTCCTGAAAATACAGGAAGAGAGCTTACAAGACAATACAGTGAGAAGTTTGTATCAAAATCTGGTATTTAATCTAACTAAAAGCTTATTTATTTCCGCTTCCGTTTAGAATAGCCCATACTATTTATATGACATCAAAATATGTTATAAAAAGGTATAAAGGTTTTATTAAAAGGAAAGCTGGAGTAGAAGTATTAGATGCTATAAGTATAGGCGTGAGTATAGTTAGAAGAGATTATTCTACAGCCGGTTCTGTAATGTTACTTTTAGGACTTGGCTCTATGCTTGAAGAGTGGACTCATAAAGAAATCAGCTTAGTGATCTTGCAAAAGTATGTCTTTAAATATAGATAAGGTTTTGGGTCAAGACTGAAGATGGAGAGTTTTTACTTCCTATAAACAAAGTTAAAAGAAAATGATAAAATAGTGGTAAGAGCAGGTAATTTAATTCCTTTAGATGGAAAGATTATTTATGGTGAAGCCATGGTAAATCAAGCCTCTCTTACTGGGGAATCTATACCGGTTGTTAAAAAATGCAGGTTCTTATGTGTATGCGGAACAGTTGTAGAAGAAGGCAGAATGTGTTTTTGAAATAGATAAGCAAAAATGGTGATTCTAGATATGATAAAATAGTTAGCATGATAGAAAAATTCCGAGAAGCTAAAATCTAATACAGAAGCAAAAGCCTCATCTTTAGCTGATAAATTAGTTCCATATACTTTGCTTGGATCGGCTCTTACATATTTATTTAGGAGGAATATTACAAAGACTTTATCGGTACTTATGGTAGATTTTTCTTGTGCTTTAAAGCTTGCTATGCCACTTACCGTTTTATCGGCAATGAGAGAGTCAAGTAAGTATGGTATTACTGTAAAGGGTGGTAAGTTCTTAGAAAATATAGCCAGCGGATACAATAGTATTTGATAAGACAGGTACATTAACTTATGCAAATCTGTAGTTGAAAAAGGTAATTGCAGTCGGTAATAATGATGAAAGAGAAATGCTTAGACTTGCCGCTTGCCTTGAAGAGCATTTTCCTCATTCTATGGCTAGAGCTGTTGTTGACAAGGCGGCTATGGAAGGTCTTTTCCATGAAGAAATGCATAGTGAGGTAGAATATGTTGTAGCTCATGGTATTTCCAGTGTAGTAGATGGGGAGAGAGTTATAATAGGTAGTGCTCATTTTATCTTTGAAGATGAGAATGTTATCATAGATGAAGCTGATAAACATATAGTAGAAAACTTAGATCATAAGTATTCACATTTATATATGGCTATAGCCGGTAAACTTGCAGCTATTATATGTATATTTGATCCATTACAGAAAAAGAAAGCAAAGTCTGTTTTAGAAAAATTAAAAAGAAACTTGGCATTACAAAAACTGTTACTGATGACGGGAGATAATGAAAAAGACTGCTAGAGCTATTGCACTGGAGTGGGAGTAGATGAATACTACGCCAGTGTTTTACCCGGAAGATAAGGCTAATTTTGTTGAACAAGAAAGAAAAATGGCAAGACAGTTATAATGATAGGTGATGGAATCAACGATTCTCGGCTCTATCTGCAGCAGATTGCGGTATTGCTATAAGTGATGGAGCAGCTATAGCAGGAAATAGCTGATGTAACTATGGGACGGACGATTTGAATGAACTGGTTGTCTTAAAAGAGATAGCAAATGGTTTGAATAATAGGGTAGATAGAAATTACAGATTTAGTATTAGGTTTTAATTCTGCTCTTATAGTAGCAGGAGTAGCGGGAGCTTATTGCACCAACTTTATCTGCACTATTACATAACACATCAACTGTTGCCATGAGTTTAGCCAGTATGACAGATATAAGAAAAAGTAATGAATTAGATAAAGCTTTATTGTAAGTAGGAGGGTTTTTATGTCCAAAAGAGATTATTTGGCTGACAGTGAAGCTGCTGAAATGTATTTAGAAACTATATATAAACTTAGAACTGAAAAAGGTGTAGTTAGATCTATTGATATATCAAGAGAGATGAATTATTCAAAACCAACTATAAGTGAGCAAATGAAGAGTTTCGATATGTACGGTTTTATAGGGTTGATGATGATGGCTACATAAGTCTTACTTCAAAGGGAGAAGAGATTGCTTCGCGTACTATTAATAGACATTATGTTCTTACAGATATTTTAGTAAGAATAGGTATGGACAAGGGCAGGCAGAAAAAGATGCTTGTAGAATGGAACATTATATAAGCGAAGAGTGTTTTGATTGTTTTATACTTTAATATAGTTGATGTATAATCATAAAAGCCGATACGAGCAGTATCGGCTTTTTAAATGAAAATAAATTCTTCTATCTATTCTTTATTTCCTGCATTTTCATAGCTCTAACTTTTAGAGGGAGTCCAAATAAGGTTATAAATCCTGAAGCATCATTATGGTCATATAAATCACCAGTTGTAAATGAAGCTAGGCTTTCAGAATATAGAGAGTAATCAGATTTTGTACCTGCTTATAATATTTCCTTTATAAAGTTTTTAATTTAACTTCTCCACTTACATATTCTTGTGTTTTTCAACAAAGGCTTGTATAGCCTCACGTAAAGGAGTAAACCATTTTTCCTTCATAAACTATTTGAGCAAATTTATTGCCAAGGTCTTTTTGTTTCCATGGTAGCTCTGTCCAGTACCAGTTCTTCAAGTGCGCTATGTGCCTCCATAAGGATAGTACCACCCGGTGTTTCATATACACCACGAGATTTCATTCCTACAACACGATTTTCTACTATATCAACTATACCTATACCATTTTTCCACCAAGTTCATTTTAGCTTGCGTATAATATCGCTAAGTTTCATTTTTCTCCATTTAAACTTATGGCAATACCTTTTTCAAAGCCTAAAAGTGATTTCAGTTTCTATATCAGGAGCTTTTTAGGGCTTATGCCGAGAACTAGAAGATGTTCATAATTTGGCTCTAAGCTTGGATCTTCAAGCTCCAGACCTTCATGGCTTATATGCCAAAGGTTTCTATCTCTACTATAGCTTGAACTGGAATCAAAAGGTAAATCTATACCATGTTTTTTACAATATTCTATTTCTTCTTCACGACTCTGCATAGTCCAAATATCTGTCATACGCCTAAGGTGCAATTATTTTAAGTTCAGGTGCAGAGCTTTTGTACCAAGCTCAAAACGTATTTGGTCATTTCCTTACCTGTAGCACCATGGCGAGATAGCACTAGCTCCTCTTTTTGCAACTTCTACCAAAAGCTTTAGCTATTCCGGTCTAGCCATAGAAGTTCCAAGTAAATATTTGTTTTTCATATATAGCACCGGCTTGTATGCAAGGAGCTATACTTATCACAAAATTCATCAACTATATCAATGATATAAATTTTTCTGCACCTGGAAAGCCTTTGCTCTTTCTTCTAATCCGTCCACTCGCTTTCCTGTCCACAGTCTATGCAGCAACAAATAACATCATAATTAAAGTTTTTCCTTTAACCAAGGTATGATGGCTGTAGTATCAAGACCTCCTGAGTAAGCTAAAACAACTTTTTCTTTTTCCATAATAACACCTAAATAAAAAGCAAAATGCGATTTATTATTCCTTTCTTTGAATAAATATTAAATATTATGCATAAAATATATCATATATGCAATTATTATGCAATATATAAAATTAAAAATATTTTTATTCATCAAATATTGCATAAAAGATATTTTTAATCTTGTATGAAAACGATATTTATAGTAAGATAGGCGATAATAAGATGATTAGGAATATTATAAAAATTATTATAAAAATACAAGTTTTTAAGATGAAAAATAAAGCACAAAAATATTTATAGGTATTTTTACAATGTAAAGAGATAAATCAATGAATATAGATGAAAAAGATTACAAGAAGGAGTTTTTATAATGAATACAAAAGAGAATTTAGCATAGATAAATATTGAAGTTTTATCATCAGCTTCTCCTATACCGGGTGGTGAGGTGCCAGTGCAGTAGTTGGAGCTTTAGCAGCTTCTCTTTCACTTATGGTTTGTAATTTGACCTTGGGGAAAAGAAAAAGTTTATAAGTATAGAGAAGAAATAAAAATAGTTATAGATATGAATAATGGAATACAAAAATTTACTTGATCTAGCTGATAAAAGATGCTAGGTTTTGAACCTCTAGCAAAGGCTTACTCCTTACCTACTAATACGGAAGAAGAAACAAAAAGAAGATATAATGGAACCCTTATTATTAGAAGCGGCTTTAGTACCTTTAAATATTATGAGAGAAACCTTTTCGCTTGACAGTATAGAATACCTGGCAAAAATGCTTCCAAATTAGCTATTTCTGATGCAGGAGTGGCTGCTAATAATCTCACGTTCATGCATTTTATCAGCTTTTAAATGTGAAAATTAACACAAAGTATATGAAAAATATAGAAAAGATTGAAAGTTTAGAAAAAGAAAGCAAAGCTTATTGTAGAAGAAACAAGATTAAAGAGTGATGAAATTTATGAAATAGTATTGAAGGAGTTATAATGGTAGAGTTACGTGGACTTTTTAGTGTCTAATAAGATAAAGAAGATGTGAAATATACTTAAAGAATAGAGAAGATATTCCTTGTTTAGCTATTGTTAGAGTAGGAGATAGGAAGATGACATAAGCTATGAAAGAGGAGCGATAAAAATTAGAAAGTTTTGGCTTGAAAGTAAAATCTTATGTTTATGATGAAAAATAAGTGAAAAAACTTTTTAAGAGAGTTTTCTTCTATAAATGAAGATGAAAATATTGATGGGATTTTGATTTTAAGACCTTTACCTAAGCAAATAGATGATATAGAAGAAATTATAAATCCTAAGAAAGACTTAGATGGAATATCTATTTTTAATAAAAGCAGGAGTATTTTTCTGATAAAGAGGAGCTTTTGCACCTTGTACAGCTAAAGCAGTAGTGGAAATGCTTAAATTTTATAAAAATTGATTTAGCTCATAAGAATATAGTTATTTTTAGGTAGAAGTTTAGTTGTAGGAAAGCCTCTTTCAATGCTATTATTAAAGGAAAAATGCAACCGTAACTATTTGCCATAGTAAGACAAAAGATGTAAAAGAAGTATGCAGAAATGCTGATATATTAGTTGTGGCTATAGGTAAAAGCTAAACTCGTAGATGAAACTTATATAAAAGAAGGTGCTATAGTCATAGATGTAGGAATAAATATTGATGAAAATGGAAAGCTTTTAGTGGTGATGTGAATTTTGAAAGCATCAGTAAAAAGCAAAGTATGTGAAGCCCTGTTCCGGGTGGTCTTGGAGCAGTTACAACAGCAGTTCTTGCAAAGCATTTAATTGAAACTAAACTATAGTTCTTACTTGAAATAAGTATAGGATTTGTTATATTATATAGTAGCTCTTTATTTCGCTTCAAAAGGAGCTTGATGTTAAATAAAATAAAATATAAAAATATATTTATCTACTTATAGTTATAATCTGTAGTCTTATTTATTCTAATAGTTGTATAAAAAGCAAAACCTAAAGAAGTAAAATATGAAAGAAAGTTTAGAAAGAAAGCTCTGTACAAGAAGAAAGTAGTAAGGGAAATTTATCGGAAGAAAGTTCTCAAATAGAAGATGAAGAAGAAAAAATTTATGTATATATTTGTGGTCAGATAAAAATGCAGGGAGTTTATGAATTATCTTCCAAGTCCAGATTAGCTGATTTAGTTTCCTTAGCAGGAGGTTTTAGTGAAAATGCTAATACTACTTATAATAACTTGGCAATGCATTTAGAAGATGAGCAAAAATATATATTCTAGTATTGATGAAAAAGTAGCCAGTCCTATAGAAGAAACCACAGTAAATAATGTGACTCCAAGTGAAAGACTTAATTTGAATAAAAGCTACAGAACAAGAACTTATGAAACTTAGAGGTATAGGAGAATCTAGAGGCTAAGCAGATTATAGAGTATAGGAATAAGAATGGCGGATTTAGAAGTATAGAAGATATAATGAAGATAAAAGGTATTAAAAATCAGCTTTTAATAAAATAAAAGATAATATATATATGTAGAATAGGAAAGGAAAAGATATGTCCAAGAGCGTTAGTTGTAGATGATGAAAGAGTTGATAGTCAAAGGGCATTAAATTCAGTCTTGAGCAAGATGGTATAGAAGTTGATTGTGCCTATGATGGAGAGGAGGCTCTTGAGAAAGCTAAGTCAAATTCCTATGATATCATTTTGTTAGATGTAATGTTACCTAAAATGGATGGTTTGAAGTTTTACAAGCTAAGAGGCTTTTCTGATGTACTATTATTATGCTTACAGCAAAGGGAACAGATATGGATAAAAATACTTGGACTGGAGTATGGTGCTGATGATTATATAACAAAGCCTTTTAATATTTTTGGAGGTAAAAGCTAGAATAAAAAGCCTACATGCAGAAGAAATAATAAAAATACAGAAGTTGTAAAGAACAGTATAAGTATCATAAATGTTGGAGATGTCAGTCTGGATACAGAGGCTAGAGATTTGAATATTGCAGGAAAGAATATAAATCTTACGCTAAAGAATTTGATATATTTGAGTTATTATTTACAAATCCTAATAATATATATTCAAGAGAGCAGCTTTTTAAAAATATAGTTTAGGGATCTAAGGTAAAATAATTCATCAGACCTTAGAACTGTTGATGTTCATAGCAAGGCGCTTACGTGAAAAAGTTGAGCCAGAGCCAAGTAATCCTAAATACATACATACCAAGTGGGAATAGGGTGTTATTTTAAGTAAGAAATAAAAAGTACGGCAGCAGAGGTTTAAGATGAATATTAATTTGATTTGTGTTGGAAGTATAAAAGAAAAGTTTTATGAAGATGCTATAAAGAATATGTAAAACGTTTATCCAGATATATTAAATTAGATATAATCGTTTTAAAAGATGAAAAACACCGGCTAATGCCTCTTGCTTATGGAAGAAAAAGATAAAGGATATAGAGGAGAGCGTATTTTATCAAAAATAAAAGATAATTCTTATGTTGTAGCTCTTGACTTACAGGGTAAAAAGTATACTTCTGAAAAGTTTGCAACTTATATATCCGGTTTGGAAACTTTTTCCAGAGGAAATCTTACTTTTTATTATAGGTGGCTCTTTAGGGTTTATCAAAGACAGTTTTAGATGAGAGCAAATACTCACTCTTTGTTTTTCAGATATGACCTTTCCACATCAATTAATGAGAGTTATATTTTTGGAACAATTATATAGAGCTTATAGAATAATAAATAATGAACCTTATCATAAAGTCAGGTAAAAAAACGGGCAGTCGCATTAAGTAAAATAATATAAAATATAGTAGATTAGTCGAAAAGTTATAAATGTATTTTGTATATTTCATTTTTGATGTGGTAGCCCTGTTTTTATTATAAATAGTTCTTGAAATATAAAACTCTATTTTTCCGTTACTTTGTTTCAGATTATAAAGTATAGAATTTTTGGATGAAATATAAAGTATAGTATTTTATTGTTTTAAGACAGTATATTCATCAGATAAAAGTTTAATACTAATATTTAGAATTTTAAAAACTTTTGATAGATATTTCATAGGTATTATTTGTAATCTGATTTATGTTGTCTGTAATTCTTCCACTATTTGTAGGAAAATCTTTAAATACCTTTTTATATCGAGTATGGAAATATCTTTTCAAGTATGAACTTAATAATAAATTGAAGAAGTATTTTACAACTGGATAGTTTATATTCCTTTGTTTTAGATTGTAGGTTTATCATCAGATAGAATAAGCTGTATTTTTGTTATTTTTCTTATTTTGAATATCATATCATGATATTCAAGAGTCATAGACATATTCTGAATTTCTTTAATTTCTTATATATTATTAATCGTGTGATATATCAGTATATGTACATAAGTAGTATATAATTATAGTTGACATTATATATTGGAGAGGATGAAAACTATGAATTTAAAAGAATTAATATTACAGTATTTATTAAAGTGTGAATTACAGAATAATTTAGATAAAAACATTGAGCATATCGTATAGATTTAGAACAATTCAGAAGTTTTACGATTGGAAAAAGATGATTTTTTACAAAAAGAAAGTTTGAATAATATATTTATGATTTAAAGTATAAAGAATATGCTATAAAAACGATAAAGAGAAAGATAGCATCATTAAAAAGCTTTTTCTCATATTTAAATTATGAAGATATAATTGAATTAAAACCCGTTCTATAAAATAAAACTTAGAATAAAAAGAGCCTTTTTATTTTACCAAAAAGTAATTCTATAAAAAGAACTTTCTATCTTATTTTGAATATGTATCTGAGGAGAAAAGCATATGATAACGATTCATATGAGATATAAAGAGATTGTCAGAGATAGGGGCAGTGCTAGAGTTATTAATAGGGTACTGGAATTAGAATAAGTGGAAGCTTGTACATTAGGAACATATAGTATATTCAAGGAATATAATAAAGATATATGGGAAAGGTGCAAAAGAAGAATAATACCAATATATTATCCAAGTTTGATGAGAATCACTCAAAATTATATTCTGCTGTATTTGCTGAAGAAGTTGGATAAATCGGAATATATATAAATAAAAGAAAAATAGATTATCTAGTCAGTCTGTAGAAATATGCATTAAAAAGTATTGTGAGTTGGCAAAAATATAAATTTAATTATAACTCCTCATATGTTTAGACATACATTTGCAACTATGTTATTGGATCAAGATGTAGATACAAGACACATACAAATGATTGTTAGGACATGCTAATATAGTTACAACACAAATATATACACATGTAACATCAAATAAGAAAAAGAAATTATGAAATACAAAAATCCACTTTTCCAAAATTAATATCAATAAAAGATAATTGATTACAATATCTTTGAGGTGTATAATATATGAATAGAGATATATTGTAGATGAACTTGCACAGTTCTTTTTAGAAAGGAGAACTTTCATTATTTTTGAGTGCTGGAAGCAGTATTGATGCTCAGTATCCTACATGGGAGAGAGTTGTTGACTCCTTGCGCAAAATGAACTAAAAATTAGATATTAATGATATAAGTGATTACTTTTCAACCTGCTCAATATTATATAAATGAGTTTTCTTCCAGTAAATTATATCGTATTGTAAATGAAGAACTGAATAAATACGTTTTTGAGAAAATGCTTTTAGATATCATTGTAGATATGAGGCTTTAGATCTATTTGGACTACTAATTTTGATAAAGTAATTGATTTTTGAGAATAATAATAATAATATTAATACTATTCATGATGAGATTGACTTTAAGTTCTGTCAGCCTAAAAATAGGATAAATATATTTAAAATGAATGGTGATATAGGTAATATAAGTAAAATTAGTTTTAGCTAAGTCTGATATAGAGGACTATGATAAAACACAGTCTATTTCTTACTTTTTCAGCAAGAATTAATGACAAATACTTTTTGTTTATTGGATATAGTTTTGAAGATAAAATAATCTTAAATGAAATTCTGAAACCTAAACATACTTAGGAAATAGCACATTTTATACTATTATGAAAGATAAGCCTGACGATAAATTTTTCTCTTTTTATTTCGGATTTAGAAAAAGAATATAATATTAAAGTTTTAACAGTTAAAGAACATAAATGTATTCGTGAAGTTTTTAGAAGATATAAAAGAATAAAATAATTTCAAAAATGTATTATTTCAGGAAGCTTAGATACGTTTGATGACGAAAATAAAAGCATATGAACTCTGTAAAAATATAAGCAATCATGTTACTAGATAACGGATATAATATAGTTACTGGATTCGGAAAAATATAAGGATACTATATGTCCGGGGCATCTATTCAAAAATTGTATAGTACTAATGAATCCTAATATGAGGCATAATGAGGCCTTTTGCTCATGATATGAGTCTCGAAGATGATACTTTTATTTAGAATAATTTAATCAAACACACATTTTCTGTTATATGGACAAGCAAAGAGATAAAAATAAAAATATCGTTAATTCAAGAGGAACTATGAAGAATTTAAAATTTCTTGTGAAAATGGTAACATAATAATACCAATCCCAAGTACTGGTTTGCAACAAAAGAGATATTTGATAAAATAAAAGAGGATTTGATAAATTTCCATATTTAGAAAACTATTTGCAAGCTATAGAATTTGAGTACCCTGAAAGGTACTAAAAGTAATATATACTATAATTTCAGAAATATAATTAGTATCAATGCTATATAAGGCTGGTAGTTAAAGTCTGTAAATTCCAACTTTCGGACTTCTATGATAAGTATTATTTTAGGGCGAGATGCCGTCATTTGGCATTCGTCCTATGGATATAATTATCAAAAATCGAATACTATATCAAGGGCGTCGGTCGAAGACCGACGTTCTTCTACTCGACTGGATCGATGTTTTTGTTACTCGGGAAGAGACGCCCTGCGCACATAATGCTCAATTCTCCATATACCTGTCGGTTTCGTATGGTGGTTGTCCACTTCTTAGTGGCTTCAAAGTGTCGACTGAATAAAGGCTTTTAACAGGGCTGTATCGCTTGGGAATAAACTTCTTTGGCAGTTTAACTTTCTGTATGTGGAATTTTAGACTTTCTATGGCGTTGGTGGTATAAATGGCAACCTTTCTTGTCCACAGAAACTTGAAAATAGGGTGATAACGTCCAGTTATCAGTACCAGCGTTCATAAATTTGGATATTTTGATGTCCATTCTCTGTAGCATGGTCTAAAAGCCCTGACATACTTTCTCTTCGATCGAGCTTGATAAATAGTTTTGAGGGTCTGTTGCAAAAGCCTTTCTATCCTTGTTCAGTACGTATTGGAGTGTGTTTCTTACCTGATGTACTATCACAGCTGATATTCTGTTTTTGGAAAAGCCAGGAGAGATCGCTTCTTTTATACCTGTCAGACCATCTGCACAAAGAATAAGGATATCCTTGCCCTCGGTTTTCAGTTCATTTTAATACAGAAAGCCAGTATTTAGAGCTTTCATTATCCTACTTAGATTATGGGACTTCTTTTCTTTCTTTCTGTCATTTGTACTCTGTGTTTCGGGTTTCTTTTCTCTTGCCATAATAAAAGGCCTCCTTAGAGTAAAATATTTTTATCATGAGAGACTTCTTTACATTATTTACAGAAAATTTTTCTACTGGCTCCTATAAATAACAATGTCGCTAAGTATTCAATACATTTCATTCTTTTAGTTAGGTATTCTATATTTTAAATTTACTTTGTTATATAACTTAGTAAGCCCTTTTAATAAAGTGGAGTATTTATTACAATGATTATTTATAATATTATTATAAATAATCATTGTATATCAAAAATTATTTTTGCAGAAAGTGTTGCGATTATCTATGTTTAAGTATAAAATACTTAGATTTGCTAAAAATTTATCTTTCATGTCTATAGTTTCTAAGATTGAAACATTTTCTTTTTCCACATAATATTTTTAGCAATTTATTATAAATATCTGTTACTTTCAAATCATGGGTTCCTGATGATGATTATCTAATTTGCATTCACCTATATATATAATCATTTATCCATTTTAAACTGTCAGGGGACTTGTGTCGAATTCATATCTAAAGATTGGAATTATATGTATTATCATATCAATTAATATATATGTTCAAGTTCAATAATGCCTGAACTTTTTAATAAACTATTTGAAATAAACAATATGAAAATATTAGACTTGTACTCCATTTTCAATATTTATATAATCTCCTCTATCGCCTATTTTTCATAGTCATACCACACTTTGTAATCCAGAATAGGTGGTAGTTTATTGACTCTGCATACTTTAATCTTTCTTTACAGAGAAAACATAAAAATATATATTCAGTCCATCTTAATTTCCTCCTACTGATAATAATCAATTGTACTTTTATTGATATTTTAATGACACAGTATAATTTAATATGCAAATATTTTTAATAGATATTTATGCGTTTGTCGTGAAGAAGCAAGAGTTAGATCTGAAATTAAGTAAAAATATGATATAACATTCGGAAATACTAAGTGAAAACAAATTCTAATTTTACGATGTATTTTTGTATTTTCATAGTAATGAAAACAGTAATATAAGGGAGGTAAAAAGTGAGGATAGGAATCATCAAGGAACAACACAAGTTGATAAAGAACGAGAAATAGCCTGTGGGAATAACAAAATAGTAGTGTTATCAAAGAGATTGTGGAAGTTACTAAAATTTTGGGGTTTATCCCGGAAGCAAATAAATTCATATTCCTATACTAGAAATTATGAGGTCTTGATTGCCTTACTCATCAATAGTAAGGTGGTCGAATTTTGTAATAACGGATGTTCTTCAAGGGCGAGGAATAGAATTTCGCATGTAACATTGCCAGAGGTTATTATCGTTTGTCAGAATCCACAAGATGCATATCTGACTCGAAAGGAGTGCTTAGTACGATAGTAAATGTATGGGATTTATCTTTGGGACTGGGTTTTTGGTTGGTTTGGGGAACTTAATCTTGAGTATACTTTAGAGAAGTTGTTTGATGGAGACTTTTAGAATCAGTTTCCCGCAGGAAGTTGCCAGAACGAAGGAATTAAAGGAAAACGGGTCGTGTTATTTAACCGAAATCAGTGAGTATCTTTGAGTTGAGTTTTGTATGGACAGTTGGGAACAAAGAGTTTATGGCTAAAATATTGTCTACAAAAAGATGTCATTGATTATATACTTTAAAAGCGTTGCAAAGAGAGGAGAAATTAATAAAATATCTTTCAAATAAGATTTGATGTGATTTCAAAGATATGTGATTCTCGAATTTTAAAGCTCATGTTGATATAAACAATCATATTTAAAAATATATATAAAATATAAATTTTGGGTGTCTATTTCAATGAAGTTAAAGAAGAATAAACAGATAGCTGTAGGAATGTTGTTTTGGTATTAGCTATCATCATAAACAGAATATTGAATATGAAAGTGATTTATTGATTGGTATCCTATATGGAATATCAATTGGTGTATTTTACTATTGGAATTATCAATAGTGAAAAGTAATTCCCAATCTCGTAAAGCAGATGAATTCCAGTTTGTATAATTGAATAGAATAATTTTAAAAACAGTAAAATCACAAAGAGTTGCTGTTTTTCTTTGAGTACATTAAAAGGAACTCATCAGCTATGCCGGTGAGTTCTAACTAGCTTCAGTCAAAAAGCTTCTATGGTATAATAAAGTGTGGATTAGGCGACCCTACAAATAAATATTATGGGAGGTATACAATGGATAATCATAACCGCCAGCTAAGCTAGTGCTTATGATTAAGATCTGATAACTCCTACAGGAGTTGGTCTTGCTTTATCAAATACATCTTTAACATCAAAAAGGTCAGATAATCTAGGCTTATCAGGCTCAGTCAAATCTTCACATTCTATAACCATCGAATTTCTACGTCCTTGTCTTGAAATAATCACCACCAATTTGTACAATATTGATTTGAGTCTACAGTACAAAAATATCTGAAACCCTTATCTCTCAAATATACACCTTTCGTTTGAATCTGTATAAGGATGCCAATCACTAACATCAGTTCCAAATGGGTAAAGTAGAGTATCAGTAGGTCCTATAAGAGTTTCAACATTACTTTCCCATTTATCGGTATCAGTTTTAAATTCTTCATAAGAATACGACCGAGATATCTGTGTCCCTCAACTATGACTGCAGTTCAAAACCATCTGCTTTTGTAGAGCCTCGGCAATTTTTGTAACTTCTGTGTCTATCTGCCTCTATATTTGGATCCCTTCGCCAGCGCATCAGTTCTATATCCGAAAACACCGTTATAACCTGTTACCGCTATAATAGCTTTTGCTCCTTTATAAGAGAAATCGGGATGCTCATCTATGAACTTATTAAGAATAGGGATTAAATCATAATCACCAATTTTTTTGCTACCATCGTCCATATCCATTTCAGTAGTAACTCGCCCATCATCTCCTATCACAAGTCTGGGACCCAGAATGCCTCAACCATATATTCATAATAACAAACATCATCTTGACTCATTACAAAAGCTGCCCTCAGGTTAACATAATATCACCTTCAACCATCTTTTTGCTACCATTTCCGTCGTCTTCTTCGTGAGCCCATATCATGTGTATTTTAACTAGATACATAGCCTCTATCATACGTATATTGAAGCATAAATTCATCTACAGTAGTCATAACTTCATTGTAACCACGGCATCTACTATCTCCATCAAAAAGCTTTAGAAGTATCAGCTATCAAAGTGTGAAAAGAATATCATGAGTTATAGTTTTATATCTTGTCTAACTAAAAAGGAGTTTAGTATTTTCCTTAGTCTGATATAGCTTTAACAACTAGCTTCATTAGAGACTATACTATCATCAGACTTCAAAAGCTCTCATAACTTTATCATAATCGTAAGACTTTTGCCAACCTATCAGCTTTTGAAAGTAAATCTTCCAAGTTATTTTTGCTTTTCTTCACAGTGGTTTTCAGTTTCAGAAATACTGCCATTACTACTCTTATGTATACTGTTTTTCTTTAATAAAACTCCCCAGTCCCAAAATACAAAGACAGATAAGTAATATAGTATTAAAGAACTAAGCATTATAGGGATAAGGTTACGACGTCTTCTTCTACGTGTTCTTCTATGGTGATTAGGATAATTTTTCTTGTATATACATAATACCTTCTTAAAATTATTTAAAATTAAGTTTTTCATCAAATAAATGGTTTTATAAAGTATATCCCTCCTCTACTATGAGTCCGGTGCTTTGTAGCCGAACTTTCAGAGTAGAGTATTTTAGATTCCGGAATACTCGTTTTTGCTGCTATATAACATAAAAGGTATAGCTGCATTTGTATGTGTTCGTATACATAGTGGAGTAGGGTGGTCAGGCATCTATAAAGTCTATAATCTTCTTTGCCTCATCCAGATTCGCAAGTAAAGGTTTTTAAAAGTTTTTCATCTATCTGTTCTGTAGCTTGACATACCTGCCATATCACCTTGATGACCACATTCATCAGGGCCCTCAAGATGTATATATACAAAATCGTTGCCGTCTTCCAATAAAGTTTTAGTTGCGGCATCTAATTTACCCTTATAGTTAGTATGAAGAGTACCGGTAGCACCGTCTACGCATCTATACTTGTCATCTTAGAGCCTATAGCCATTCCTAATCAAGTCAACAGCGAAAATCATACTTCTTTTAAACGGTTTTTCGTGTAAAATTTTTGCAAATTAGGGTTTTAGTTCCTTTCTCCCCATAGCCAGATTGAATTTTGCAGGATTTAGCCTTTTTCCATTCTTGCTAAATTTATAGGATGATTTTTAAGTAAATCATAGCTGTTTTCTCATTAAGTCTAAAAAGCTTGGGATTTTTAGGTAAGTAAGAGTTTATATTTTATTTAAAATATCATGAGATTAGGGATTAATTCTTGATTAACAGAGGCCATTTTTCCCATATAAGGCAATGTCTATAGCTAACTCCTGAGTAGAAGTGGAAAAGTTCATTTCCAAGTTCACTTTCGACACTATTTATAAGTTCTCTTAGCTTTCCTCAGAGCTTATTTCACTGCACTATAATCCAACATAATTTTATCTTCATAAGCCTCCTTCGTCAGATAAAGGTAACAACATTGCAACGAATCGCAACATCGGTATCTTTTAAGTCTATTCCTATACTTAGGGCTTCCAGTGGAGAACGACCGAATATGAGACTTTAGGATCATAGCCTAAGGCGCTGAGATTTGCCACATCTGAAACCCGGGTTTCATATCCCTCGGGAACAGTTTTCACAGAGTCGAAGTATGGAATGGGAAACCCAGTGAATCCATACAAGGTTTGTTTGCCACATCTAAAGGTGTTTCTATTACCTAATTCTTTTATAGGGTAAGTCATCATTCCATCTCCTCAAAAAGCAGAATATGATCTATAAATTTTTCTCCTCATATATTATATATATATATAAAATAGTTAAAGACAAAAGAACTTTAGTAAATTAGGTTATTCTTAATTATAAAGTATATAACAACTACTATAAAAGACAAAACGAGAGCCACTTTTACTTTCATGTTTTGCTATATTAAACTGTAAAAGTAATATTATTGAAAAACGAATGGAAAAAGGTATGAATATTAAAAACAGAAGCAGTTGACCACTTATTTGAGGCAGATACTTAATTTACAAAATGAAGAAGAGTGCTATACTTTTTGAAGATGTTTGTACAATAAGTGAAATCTATCTATAGCACAAAGATATGAAGTAGCCAAAATGCTAAGAGAAAAGAAAACATATTTAGAGATAGATAATAAAACAGGGCTTCGACAGCCACTATAAGTAGAGTTAATCGTTCTCTAAATTATGGGTAACGAAGTATGATATGATATTTACCAGATTGGGGTTTTAAATTTGCTTAAATGAGATTATATATATATATTAACAACAGCGTGTTTATTTTTGTTATTTTCCAAAAGAAATATAGTTGATATAGACTATTCTCAGGGCTTAAACCTAGATATGTATATACAAGTTCTAGTGTTGATAAAGTAGATGAAAATATACTAAATTCAGGCATTTCTTTTGTATGATTATCAGTGGTATATAAAAAGAATAAGGAAAAGCAGCTGAGCTCTTGTTTATATGTCAAAGGGTATAGAAACAGTTTCCGGTATATTGGGTGGTGATAATAAATATGCTACTATAGGAACTTATCTTAGGACTCTAAATACGGTTTTTGATATAAATTTAGAAAAGGACTTGGGGAGTTTATGATAATATACAGGAAAAGAGAAAGGTAGTAGTTGCTGTTATAGATACGGGAATAGATATATATCACGAAGACTTAAATACAGGAATTTGGATTAATAAAAACGAGTAAATAAAACGGCTTAGATGATGATAATAGCGCTTATATAGATGATATAAACGGATGGAATTTTATAGATAATAATTTGGTGTCATACCGGTGAAAAAGAAGACGCATGGAACACACGAAGCCGGTATTATAGCCGCCATGTGGAATGGTTTTGTATAAGCGGTATATCTGATAGATGAGCAGAAGTAAAAATAATGCCGCTTAAGATGATTAGACGGTAATAGTGGAAGAGGAAATGGTAAAGCTATAAAAATGCTATTTTTATATACAAAAAGAAAAGTGAAAATATAGTTAATCTTAGCTTGACAAGTTCTGATTACTGATGGTGAATTATATAACATAATGAGAGATAGCAATATGTTGTTTGTTATTGGTAGTAAGTAAGAGAGGCAGAGCAAGAGCTTGATATAGATGCAAAAAATCTATCCGGCCCGCTTTTTGATTTAGATAATGTGATAAGTGTTGCAAATATGAATATAGATGGAAACTTGGAGAAAGCTCAATTATGGAAAAAGTTCAGTTGATATAGCACCAGTAATTTTATACTTTCTACATTGCCAAACAATAAGTACGGAATAAAATCAGGTACTTCTATGGCTGCGGCGTAGTTAGCGGCGTGAGCGGCTCTTACATACAGTGACAGACCGGATATGGATATAAAATATTTAAAGAGGCTATATTAAATGGTGGTATTAAAGATGAAAAATTAAAAGATAAAATATCTTACATCTTTCTTATATAGATGCATTTAATACAATAACTTATAAAAGATAGGGGATATGATGTCTAAGCTAAATGGAGATTGGGAAGAGGCTTTAGAGGAGTTTAAAAAGCCGTATTATAAAGGGTTATATTATTTTATAAAAATGAATATGAAACAAAACAAATATTTCCACCTTTGAAGATTTGTTTTCGGCTTTTTCATTTTACAACTTTAAAAGGAGCGCGAAAAGTTGTTATTTTAGGACAGGACCCATATCATGAATGATGGACAGGCATGGACTTAGTTTTTCAGTAAACCGGAAGTTGCTATTCCTCCATCTTTACTTAATATATAAAGAACTGCAGGCTGACTTGAGGACTTTATACGGATAACAGTTATCTTTTAAATAGGGCAAAAGCAAGGTGTATTTTTATTAAATGTAGTTCTTTACTGTTAGAGCCCATAATGCAGCCTCACATAGTAATAAAGGGGTTGGGAAAAATTTATAGACGCAGTCATAGAAATACTTAATAAAGAGGACAGACCTATAGTATTTTTATTTATGGGGAGTAATTTGCAAGGAAAAAAGCAAATGTTACAAATAATCTAAGCATTTAGTTTTAACAGCAGCACATCTGATCTTTATCTAGCATAACGGTTTCTTTGCCTGTAAGCATTTTTAGCAAGACAAATGAGTTTTGACAAAGAATAATATAGAACCTATAGGATTGGGCAAATAGATAATTTGAAAGGGTAAATTAAGTGATAGAGAGACATGGTTATTTTACTGGAATAATAGAAGGTTTGCGGAATGACTTCCTATCAACTTGCAGGGCATATGATAATATTAAATGATTTGACAGCTTAATGTATCGGAATTTTAAAACTATGTTGTTATACAATTAGGAGCTATTTTAGCAGTCGCACTTATGTATTTTAATAAGTTAAATCCTTTCTCAAAAGAAAAAGTGAAAAGCTAAATTGGCTACTTGGAAGTATGGATTAAAATATTTATTGCCTGTTTACCTGCAGGTTTATTGGGTTTATTTTTAGATGATTGGTTGGATGCACATCTTTACAATGGCTATGTTGTTGCTGATACAATGCTTATATTATACGGAATAGCTTTTTATATATTTGGAGATGAGAAACGAAAATAAGATACCTAGAATAGAAAAAGTAGGTAGAATGAGATTAATACTGCTCTTTATATAGGGGCATTCAGTTTTAGCTTTTAATTTCGGTACATCCGTTCGGGGAGCTACCATACTTGGAGACTATGATACTTGGTTGTTCCAGAGTAAGCGGCTACAAATTTTTCATTCTTTTAGGCTTACCTCTTATAGCGGCGGCTAGTTTCTGGTTGAAATTAATTAAGTTTGGCTTTTAATTATAGCTTTATAGAATTGGTTTATCTTTTTGTGAGGCATTGGTTTTCTTTTATAGTTGCTTTTATATAACGGTTAATTATTTTCTTGACTTTAAGAAGAATAATTTTAAGATTTTTCAGGAATATATAGGATAGTCCTTGCATTATTGTTGTGCTGATATGGTACTTCTGTCAGCCTCTATGTTAGTAGGATAAGATTTATTATATTTAGTGTTTAAAAAGTAAGAAAACATATTTCGGTAAAATGAGTTTGGGCAGCAAAATAATTTTTATTATTATAGGCTTTCCCATAATTATTGTTTTTATCCTTAAAATATCACTATATATTAGGGGATAAAAAGAAATTATAAAGGGAAAAATCAATAGAGAAATTTTCAATTACTCTAAAATTAAAGATAAAATGGGTTCTGAAGTGCTTGGTTTTAGTTGCTTCAATTTATATATAGGGTGAAAACAGGAACCTATTTTGAAACAAAAACGGAAGGGTCAAGATAAACTCATAGAAGTAGCAAAGATTCAAAGTACCGAAGCTTAGAGTGAAATCGAAGGAATTGTGCCAACAAGCGTGAGACTTAAACAATTAGTGGAAGAAAAGACAAGTCAAGAAATGAAAATGAACAGGAGAGTTTGCAGGATATGAGAGATATACTAAATGTTATTCATGACTATTTTGATGTATTCTTATTTCAAAGAATTATATTCTACAAATGCAGATGTATGTTTAGCCATATGAATAACCCGATAGCTGGGACGAACGATGTACAAAATTACATCAGTGCAACTTATCCGGATGGGCATGCGAAGTTTTATTCAGTTCACTTTCACCTTTTGAAACTCCTGAGGGCCTTTGGATAAGGTATGTAATGAATATAATATGTTATTGGTAATTTTGGAATTAGAACCTCTTATAGCTATTCCAATTTTCATTCATGATTTTTATGTATTCATCCATTTAATGACGGTAATGGTAGAATGAGCAGATTACTAACAACGCTTTTTATTATACAGGAGTGGATTTTACGTGGGTAAATATATCTCGCCGAGGCACTAATTGCACATAAATCTGCCTATTATGATACATTGAGACGACCCGGGAATCTGTTGGCATGAAGAAAATGAGGATATATTACCACATTTTTGAAGAGTATATAATGGGAACAATTCTTGCGCATATAAAGAGTTTGAAGATAGATTTTCTATTATAGAAGAAAAAACTTCCTGCCGTTGAACTGCGTGAGAAAAAGCGATTTTTACATAAACTTGGAAGATTTACTAAACAAGATATTATAGAACTTTGCCCATCACTAAGTTTAAGCTCAATTGAAGGAGCATTAAGAAAATTGATAGCTGAAGTGAAATTAAAAGAAGAAGGCGTGGGAAGAAAACTACAGAAAGTATATACGGTTAAAATAAAGATTCCTTAAAAATAATATCAGATTAAGGGGGTATATGATAATGATTTAGATTAAGCTTATTACTTCCAATACTTATTTTCGTTTATATATTTTAATTTCGTTATTTAAAAGTAATGGAAATATCTTATCAGGCTTTTAATACTTTAGATGAAGAAAAACTGGCATTGATAAGGCTTGGTTATTTGGAAAAAGTGAAGCTTATGGTATTTTTAATGATATTAACATTAATGCTAGGATTATTTTTAAGCTTTTTGTAAATGCTAAATATGTGAATATAGTATATGTAGTTACTTGGATTGTATTTTTGCGATAATAGTTTTAGAATAGTATTTATAAATTTGTGGATATATATAAAGACCAGATTTTGAAAAGATGGAGATGTATACTTACTAAATAATACTTGATACAATCTAGTTTTGAAAATATTAAAAATAAGTTTTATCATTATTTTTACGAAGTAAATATGGCTTTTTGTTAAAGGTTGATATTATTACAATAGAAAATTTGAGGATAGTTTAGAATATCATAAATAAAAATTCCTTAAAAACAATATCAGATTAAGGGAGCATATGATAATAATATCTTCATTATTGAAAAGGATATAAAGTTACAGAGATTGCAGATGAATTGTATGATAAGTATAAAAATAATAAAAAATATTTGAAATATAAGAAAAGCAGTATTCATTTGTTCAATATTGGATACATGTAGCAAGTTAGAACAATTAGGGAGTAATCAGACAGTTGGAGGTGATTTTGTCATGAAATATTTTTATGGTCGTGGATTATATTATACCTATTCTAATGATTATTTCACCTCCATGGTGGATAGCCAATGGTGGTATTAACAGGTATTCAGGACATGAGGACTTCTTTGTCAATGAAAAACGAAAAGAAAACTGGAAGAAAGCCAATTTGCTATGTGGAAAATATTATTTTAGAGTAGGGATAGTTTTATTTATTTTGGTTTTTATAAGATCACATTAAAGTAGTTCCTATGGAATGGAATTCTCTGATTACTACATCTATTTGTATCGTTAGTATGATTGCATTAACGGTGTTTGTAAAAATAAAAGATTAAAGAAGGGTAGTTTTGTATTAAATGTGATTACGGATTTTTGAAGATAATTAATAGGATTTATATTAAATTATTAGCGGAGCTGAGAGCTTCTGCAAGAGCGAAAATCACCGTAGTAAGACGGTGTATCTTTGCACCCTTTGAAAAAGGGAGAGAAGATATCTGTCATCATAAAGATACTAAAAAATAAAAATTAAATATAAAAATATTGCTTAAAGGTATTTAATATTCTATAATTGCCAAGTTTAGCACTTATAAAAGTAAAAACAGTCTCAATCCTGATATTTTTAGGGGTTTTAGGCTGTTTTTATTGACTCAGATATGTATTATTTCTTGTTTCTTAGAATACATATTGATGTAAATATTATATTTATGTACATAACGCAATTTCTTAAAAGGTTGATATTATTACAATAGAAAAATTTAGGGGATAGTTTAGAGTATCATAAATAAAAACTCTTAAAGCTAAAGGTTGCTCAGTGATGAGTTTGAGAAAATGAAAAATAATAAATATAAAATTATGGTATATACTAGATATAAATGAACAAAATACAGAAAAATAGTTGTATAAAATAAATAGTAGAAATATATATATTCAGTAATAAATTTAAAAATAATGATAAAAATAATATTGATAATTTAGAGGAATATTGTTATATTTTGAATAAAAGGTAAAAAGTTAAGCTTTTATAAGATAATGAGGGTGAGTCTGATGTATTAGTAAAGAATAGATGTGTGCATTTATCATCAATCTAAAACAAAATTAATATTATTTTAATAATGAGAAAGGAGTATTGTATAGTATATTAAGGTTGATACTATATATAAAGTTATATAAAGATAGATAATATGCCAATATCAGTTGATGATAAGGAGATTAATGAGGATAAAGTGAAAATAATATATGAAAAATAATTTTTGAATAGGAGTCAAGCTATGTCTGCATTTATAATGAGATTTTTACAAGTTTAGCTTATATTTACTCTGGGTTTTTGGCCGACAAATATATTATCACTAAGGATAAGTTAGATAAAATTATAATAGGGATAGTAGAAACTACAGGCAAATATTATCAAAGTGAGATACATTGCGTATGATGAAAGCTTAAACGAAGTATATAAAACTAAGTTACCGTATGCCGCTTTGGGAACTCATTTTTAGAAAACCATTTTACTTGGATAATGAAATATATATATGATACCTAAGAAGGTGTATTGTATGATCCTAATATAGTTATAAGTATAAATTTAAAAACCTAAAAGTAAAGCTTATCCATTTAATAATTGGGACTATAATGATGTTGTGCGATAGATGACAGCATATATACAGTTTGTACCTTGCCGCTTGATACATATATTGAAAAAGTATATAGCAAAAATAATAAGATTATTACTAGATAAAGCATACATATTTATGTATGCTTGTAATAATAGGATATTTGCTTTTACAAAAAGTATTATGATGGAATAGATAGGCTGGAGTTGAATATATTTGATAGAGGTTGAACCTTGTTAAAAACATACAGCTACATGAATATACTAGCAGAAGTTATAAATATTAGCAGATGATAAGTATATACACAGTAATAAGTAGTGATAAGAAGAATGCGGTATACTGAAAATTAATAAATTTGATTACTCCATGAATATAATAGCAGATGTGGTGAAGATTCGGATACAATATATCATTATAATGATAAGTTTATAGTAACTGAGTTTGATCCGTTATATTTGAAGGTGATATTATAAATATTTTAGATGAAGAAGGAAAAACTATAGATAGGAAAAGCATTTGGGTAATACATTACGTTTAACAGGTATATATATGATAAATTTATAGAATGTGATGGTGAAAAATTCGTTTATATAATCTAAACACATTTTGAATTAATTACAGAACGTATTATAACTAAGGATATCAGAGATTATTCTTATATGACGTCTTTGATAATACGCTAAGATTAATAGAAATAGAGCGAATCTATACTAGTTGGAGGTATTTGAGATTTTAAAATGGCATTTCGAATTAAGTTTTGTGAAAAATTATAATCTTGGTATTATTGTGCTGATATGGTACTTTGTCGGCTCTATGTTAGTAGGATAAAAATATTTTTGTGTTTAAGTATTTAATAAAAATTAAATATAAAAATATTGCTTAAAGGTATTTAATATTTTATAATGTAAAAACATAAATGGAGGAAGATATGATATCTTTAGTGATCGGTGCGTTTGTACTTTCAAGTATGCTCTAGAGCTAGAGCAGTGGTGCAAATACTGCAAATAATCAAAGCAAAGAAACAGTAGCCGAGTCTACTGCACAGAGGAAACAAAAAGAGGAGGCAGTATCTAATCAAATTTTGTTTAACGGTTCATCAACCTTAGCTCCGGTTATAAGTAAGATTGCTACAGATTTTAATGAAACCTATGTTACTTGGAATAAGTACGAAAAGAAGGATTACCTGAGAAAGATATAGCTATTTATGTTTCAACAGGCGGTTCAGGTCAAGGTGTAAAAAGCGGTTATAGATGGGACAGCTAATTTTGGCATGCTTGCTCGTGGGTAAAAAGATGAAGAAAAAAGAAGATGGCAGATTATAAAAGAGTATCAAGTTGGTATAGATGCTCCTCACTGTAGCTGGTAAAATCCTGAAAACCGTATTATCAGTATAGATAATTCTAAGTAAGGAGCAAATAATAAACTTATTCTCAGGAGAGTATAAAAACTTGGAAAGATTTAGATGCAAAGTTTACCTGAAGAAGAAGTTGCTGTAGTAACAAGAGATATAAATGGTGGAGCTCATGAGGTATTCCCAAAAAGAAGATAATGGGACGATAAAGAGGTTAAGCTTTGATACTATACAAGCCGCTTCCATGGGAGAATTGGTACAAACTATAATAGATAATAAATTTACTATAGGTTATGCTTCTTTGGTGTAGCTAATAGAAATGCAGGAAAGATTGTTCCATTAAGGTTGATGGAGTAGAAGCAAATGCAGAAAATATTTTTTAAATGGTTCTTATATAATTCAAAGACCTTTATTGCTTATCAAATCAGGAGAATTAAGTGAAACAGAGCAAGCCTTTATTGATTTGGTACTTGGAAGCGAAGGACAGAAAGTAGTTTCAGACATGGGCTTTATTCCAATGAATAAATAGTATTAGAAAGGGAGTTATAAACTCCCTTTTGTTGTAGAAAAATAGTGCAGGTTGAAAAATGAGAAAAATTAAAAAGATTATTTTTGGAATAATACGATTAGATTATTTTCGTATGTTTCTATTTTAATATTTATAGTAATAGTTTCATATTTTTATTAATGGTTTGCCGGCTCTTACAAAACTTGGTTTGAATATGTTCGATCCCAAATCCACTTTGGAGACCGACCAGTGAAACACCTAGCTATGGATTGATACCTATTATATGTGGAACTGTTTTTGTCAGCTTTTATGCTGTTATTTTAGCTTTGACATTTGGATATATACTAGCTATATTTGTTAGTTTTTTATACTAAAAAGATGATATCTGATATAGTATTAATGATGACAGATGTTTTAGCAGGTTCACCTTCTGTTATATTTGCTTTTATAGGACCAAGTTTATTAGCTTATACTTTTGTTAATATATTTGCTAAGTAAAGGTCAGTGTGTCTTGCTTGCAATACTAATTTTAGCTATTATGTTATTACCCTTTATAGTATCAAATTGTTATGAACAAACTAGAACTTATAAAAAGGAATATCTGGCTAATGCACTTCTCTTTAGGTTTATCAAAGGAATATGTAATTGTAAAATAATATTACCATTATCATGCAATTTTGAGTTCATATCAATGCTCGCTTTTGGTAGAGCATTGGGAGAAACAATGGCTGTTATGATGCTTATAGGAAATTCACCATATATCCCAGTTTTCTAAAAAGGTCTCAAACAATAGCAGGCTTGACAGCTTTTAGAGCTTGGAAGTATAGAGTATGGAAGTTTACATTTATCCGTTTTATATGTTGCTAATTTAGTTTTATTATTACTTCTATTAATAAGCTATCTTTTTGGGACATATTTTTGAAAGTTGGTATATGATTAAAAATAAAAAGATAAATTACTAGCTCTAATTATAAAAAATAATATCAATATCGGTCTTGATATCTATATTTATATTCATATTTTTAAAAAGCTAAGCTTATATTAAATTTCGGTTTTTGACATCTCAAACCAAGCTCTGATTTATCTAAAGACAGTGGTGGAATATTTCCGGCTTTAGTTGGAACATTATACCTAGGCTTATTAGCAGAGCCCTTAGCCGGGTATTTTTCTTTATCATTGGCTATATATACAGTTTTTATAAAAATAATAAGATTCTTGATTTTACAGTATTTTTATTATCAGGTATACCGTCTATTATATATGGCTTTATTCTATTATTCATTTTTAATATACGGGCTTAGACTTAGCAGAGGTTTATTTATATCCGGTATAACAATAGCAACTATGATTTTACCCTTTATAGTAATTAGGTAAAAAGATACTTTTATATTATAAAGAAAATTTTTATCTTTCAGGCCTTATCTCTAGGTTTATCGAGAGAGTATACTATTATTAATATAATACTGAAAACTTGCATCTACAGAGATAGTTATGAGTATTATACTTGCCATGTCTTACGGAATAGGTGCAGTTGTTCTATAATATATGACCGAGCGGTCAAGTGCAGAGTACCAAAAAGTATTAATGCACCATTCATGTCCTTGGCTTATCATCTGTATATTTTAGTAAATAATGGTTTCGCTTAATTATGCTTATGGAGTGCTTTTGTACTTATATCTATGATTATATTAATTCATATTATCTCAAAAATCTGTATAAGCTTATCAAGGAGGAGAAATGATAGAAATGAAAATCTAAATGCAGGATACAAAAGAAATTATTAAAAATATGAACTCTCAGCTTGAAAGAAAATAATATAGTAGCTATAATCGGTAGTTCGTCAGGAAAGAGCACTTTTCTAAAATCAATAAATAGATTAATAGAAGAAGAGGGTGGATATGAAGGCAGATTTTGAAATGAATTTCAGTCTATGAAGTCGACACAAGAAAGAGAAATAGTATATTTTATAAAATATTGCGCGTGTGTGTGTTTTGGCGGCGGCGGCGGCGTGGTAACGGTAATAACGCCTGCGCGCCGCGCTGTGCGCACTTGTTTATTGATTTGTTGTTCTATTTGTTCGAAGAATGTGTGTGAGAGAGAGGGAGGAGGGGAGGAGGTGTGATGTGTTATTGGTGGTGTTAGTGTGTGTGGTATTGTATTGTGTGTGTGTGTGTGTGTGTGTGTGTGTGTGTTGTTGTTATTGTTATTGTATTGTGTGG
>BNJV01001184.1_pt1 | contig 72673 bp, 87 predicted proteins | sample 8540591 | NCBI WGS metagenome assembly BNJV01 (sample SAMD00202457, study PRJDB9452) | human saliva metagenome | host: Homo sapiens
TCGCCTTACGGCAACGCAACCCGCAACCTGAAGGGTCAAGCGCACCTCCGACGCTCGCTCGTCAAGACGTGGGCGATGCGCGAACGCTCACGCGATGCGGTCCTCCAACGGGCCTGTCGCTGCTGCCCGGCGCCCGTACGTGGACCAAGCCCTCCTGGTCACGGCACTTCGGTGCGACGCCAGAGGTCGAGCAGCTGACAGATCATCGCCGACCTCACGGTCAATGCTGTCTCCCGATGAGCTCGTGAGCGAACTGGTTCAGGACAAACAGCGGTTCCAGGGGATGGAAGAACAACTGCGCTCCGGGTGGGGTGCTCTGCTCAAAGCCTCTCGCATGGCAGGGTGCCCTGTGCTGGCCCGAGCCCGTCTTCGAAGGCGACATTCACTCACGCCCGCCCAGCCTTCTGAAGAAGAACTGAGATGGGCTGCCGGATCACCGGAGAGCAGCACCAGCGGTCATGGGCGATCTCTCCGCCTACGGCCCGGCGACCCCTGAGACCTTTGATGCGTGGCTTTCGCGTAACGGCAACAAGAAGTCAACGCTCAGGGAGCTGGTTCCGCCAGTCTTCGCTGCGAACAGATCGTCGGAAGTGAGGGTGGAGGGCGAGAACACGGTATCTGCTCGCCGACGCATGAGGACGGAAGCTCGCGGCCACCCGGCGGCAACCGCGCAACCCACCTCCTAGGAGCATTCGACCGGTTCGTCCTTGGTCCCGGAGACGAAGGACGCTCACATGCTGGCGCATGAGCATCGCCCGCTGGTGAGACAAACGGGCTGCGGGCTGGATCGCTCCGTCCTGACCAGGGAGGGCGGATCCACCGGCGTCTGTTGGATGATGGGAATCTTGTCGTTACCCGTTTCTACCAGGTGAGCAGGCGCACCGATCAGGAGTGGAGGATGCGGCTGCGCGGCTTGCGGCGGTGCATGGTTCCGGTGAAGAGTGACGCCGCGGGTGGACTGACCCCGGACCCGTCGGTAGCACTCTCGGGCGAGCACGCGGCGGACACCGGCCCGACGCTGCGAAGTGACCGCTCTTGGGAGGCAGCCTCAGGGAGTGTCGACGCAGGCGGTCTTGGCCGGCGAGGCCTTACCATCCGAGCGCACCGCGAGTGACCTCTCAGGCAGTGCGCGCCGGCTGGAGCGTTGACGGTGACCTCGTTGGTGCGAGGTGGGATACCTGGGTCTCCTCATCGGCCGCTTGACCCGGTGAGGTGCTGCCGGACCAGTTCGTCTCCGGCTCACCCCAGGTGAACTTCGCCGTGCCGTCACCCTGTGCCTCACCGACGATATCTCGATGGGCACATGAGGCCTGCAGGGGGTTGGCGTCGGGCTGCGGGGCGATCGTGGCAATGGGTTGTTGGGCTTCTTGCTGCTTGTCCTGGTTCTGGGGAGACGACGATCGCGGCGACGACGGCGGCGACATGGCACGACCAGCAGACCGGTCAGTAGGCCCGCATGCGGTTGGGGCGGCTCGACTCAGCGGCCTCGAGGTCCGACGACGAGCCCTTGTCCTCCACTGTCGGGCTCCACCCACGTAGCGATGTGTGCTCGCTGGTGACATCGACCTGGTTGAGGGACCCCATCTTCGTGGCAGTGTCGGCTCTCGTCGGGGTTGAGGCGCCGGGCGGACTTCGCGGTAGCTTGTCCGGCTCCTGGAACAGGTCGACCGTCGTGATGGGCAGGTCGAGCTCAGCCTGAGACCTGCTGGAGCGCGCGGGCGAAGGCCAGCGCCGTCGGGTCAGCGCGAGTCGGGTTCTTGTCCATCGCCACCGACGGCACGCGGTGCAACGACGGCGGGGACGTCCTGACGCCCCAGCGGCAGCGGGGTCATGACGATACGGCGGGAGAGCTCGTAAACGTCCGGAATGCCGTCGGTCTCCGAGGGGCTGCCCGTGAGCATCGCGAGTGGTCGCGCGGGAGTGATGTCGGGCCGGGTTGGCCAGGCGCATCCCCCCACCAGCTGCTCGGGGGCCAGACGCTCATCCCCGCAGCTCCTCGGCCCCGGGCCGCTCGCGCGAGATGCAATCCGAGTCGGGCACCGGGCGGCGGTAGCGTGGTGAGACAGGATGTTGGCGGGCTTGATGTCCCACGGTGGACGATGCCGGCGGTGGGCGGTCTCCACCCGCTCCGGCGATCTGGATCGCGTCGACGGTCTCAGCGACGTTGACCTGGCGCGGATGCTTAGCTGCGGCGGCGGGCAGTACCTCCATGACCAGGAAGGGGGTGGCCGTCGGCGAGACTGCGCGCCGTAGATGGACAGATGGCCGGGTGGGAGGACTGTCCCGCGCACGACGAGGTTCATGCCTCCGACTCGAAGCGGGGAAGCGGTCTGCATCCCTCGACGTCAGCGTTCTATGACCTTGACCGCGACCTCGCGGCGGGGCATGTGCTGCTCGAAAGAGGTAGACCGTGAATGAGCCTCCGCTCCGAGTCTCTCAGGTAGCGTGAGCGGGATGACCGGGGCGGTCGCCTTGTGATCCAGCATCGGGGAGGTTCTCAAGGCGAGGAGGTCTGGCTGGCCGTCGCCGAGGTCTAGAGACGTCCTCGCTGCGCACAGGAGCTCCGGGTCGCCGAGGACAGCGCACTGAAGGCGCCCTCGTTCTGGCGGTTGAGGGCAGCGTGCCGTTGCGGTTGCCCGGGTCTGGGCAGAACGCTCCACGCATCGGGTCGATGAGGATGTGGTTGCGGGGAGACGAGCTGGTTGGGGCTGGCGACGGTCAACGGACGGAGGGGACCTCCGCGACGCTGCTGATCGTCGGCCACAGGTTGCGACCACCGGGAGGGGACGGTTGAGCTGCGATGCTCGCCGCCGGAGGTGACCACGCGCCCCAGAGGGGCAGGCCGCAACAGCCGGACAGTTGAGCAGCTCGCGGTGCGGCACACGGTGTAGTTCGTGGGGTTGGGGTGGCCTGGGGGCACACCGCCGGCAACACGATCCGGATAGCGTCGGGTTCACTGGGGAGCTCGCCGGACCGGGGACGCCGGGCTGGAGGGGCCCGGTTCCCACGAGGGAGACAGCTCGCCGACCAGGTCTCAGGCAGGCCGATGGTCTGTCCGTCGTAGTCCGCGACCGAGCTCGGCGGTCGCGGCTCGCCGCCGAGGCTGCTGACTCGACCATTGCGGCATCCACGGCCGCGGATCGAACGCTCGACGACCTCCGCCATTGAACTCGGCTCAGGGACCGAGCCCCTGGTTAAACAACTCGGCGCGCAGCTCCTGGGAGGTCCCTCGGGCGGACTGTTGATGATCTGTCCGTCGTGGTCCCAGGGCGTACGGGCTCTTCCTCGGCGTGCGCCTGCGCGGCGGCCTCAGCAGCTACGGTGGCCTCCGCGACCACGGCGGCCTCCGGCGGCCTCAGCGGGCTGAGAAGTCGGCCGGGTCTGGGCGACCTCGGTGACCTCGCAGCGGCAGCGCGATCCTTGATACCAGCAGCCTCAAGATCACTCGCTCGACGGGGCCGGAGGGGCGGGATCATGCCTCTGCCTCTGACGGAGGGGATCGGCGGGGCCGGGATATCGAAGACAGGGGCGATCAGCAGATCTCATCGGAGGTCTCCAGGTGAGGACTGAGTGGCGACCTCGGCGGCCTCAGGGGTCTGGGCTTCCGAGATGCTCGTCAGGTCCTGAGGACTCAGGCAGCTCGGGCGACGGCGTACCTCCGGTCGCCTCCAGCGGCCTCGGAGATGCCGGCCACGACGACCCAGCAGGTCAGCAGGTCCTCGGGTCGGCGATCCAGGGGCCGACTCCTCAGCAGCATCAGGTCTCAGCGGGTCCTCCGACTGACCGGCGGCTGGCGGCCTCCCGGCGCTCTCCGGGGACGCGGCCGCTGGCCGCTGACCCCAAACGCCGTCGGGCGCGCTGACGATGACCGAGTTGAGGCGGTCTCCGTCGTCTCGAACCAGGTGGTGACCGCGAGGCGTCAGAGCCCTTGCCGTCGACCTCCATCTGCGAGCGCCGCGCAGCGCCGTGGAAGACGCGATCCTCGGGCGCCGAGACGGCTGAGCACGAAGTCCAGGATCGCACGCCAGATCGTCACCATCCCATCGCCAGCTCATCCAGTGCGCGATCGGCGGGCCTCCTCACTGCGCAGCAGCCGCCACGGGCGCTCGGTGAGGTCCTGCGGCTGCCGACGGGGGCAGGATCATCACGGCGCATTGGCGTGACCACGCCTGTCCACGAACCCTCGGTCCACCAGACCTCGTTGTTCGCGCTGCTGTTCGGAAGCTGTTTGTCATCATTTTTCTCCTCAACGGACGATTGACAGACACCGTCCTTGCAGTCTGCTGCCGTCCCCGGTGCACGTACTCCGGTCGGCCGGGTGAGATCGGTGAACGCCCTCCTCGTCCTCGATGTGGGTTCCGTTCGTCGAACGAGATCCTGTGACGAGTACCCCCATCCGAAGCTGAGGCGCTGAACAGGGCGTGCGTCTTGGACACAGGGTCACTCCGACCGGAGCACCGCGAGCAGAGCTGCGCATCGGGGTGGGACTCGGTCGCACGACCGACGCCCGGAACAATCAGCGCCCAGAACTGGGATTACGCAGGCCCTCAGCCGCAGGGAACCGAGGCCGACTCGAGGTCGGCCTGGCGCTGAGCGAACCGTTCCGGCCAGTCGTTCGAGACCAGGTGCGCTGTTCAGCACGCCATAGTGGGAGGATCCACAACAGCAGGGGGCCAGACCTGCGGTTGCCACAAAAGGCAAAAAATGCGACGTAAATGCCGCAGAGCGTCAGGGGACCGCGCTTGTGTCCGCCACCCTCTGCAACCGGACCCCGTCACCAGCCCGCCGGGTGGCGCCTGTCATCGCCATCATAGCGATCATCACCAGCCAATAACCTTTAGCCGCCCCGACGAATAGATTCCACAGCAGCGCTCCGTGACGGCACGGTGCGATGATGAGCCGCATCCGCAGCACGCGGACCACACGTCGGCGTGCGATGCAAACATGGTGTCGTATGTCGCTCTCGGGTCCTCATGGGACAGACATGGTGAGCGCCCAGCCACTGCACGCAGTCGGACGAGGGTCTCCGGAGGAACACACAGTGCAGATCGCGGTCCTCCTGATCCCCTGACGATGGGTGATCCGGCCCGCCTTCCTACGCCGGGATGGGCGCGGGAGGAGCCAGGCACCGCAGCGCCCACCTGGGGTGACCGGGCCGCAGTGGCGCTCGAGCTGGAGTCCTGCTCGGCAGGCTGCAGGCCACCGCCGGGCGCAGGCCGCCCCGCCCGCCTCATGCATATCGACGACGTCGCCACCCGCCCTTCGTCATCGACCTCCAGCCTGGAGATCGCCAGGATGGCCCGGCTCAGGAGGGACGTCGCGCCACCCAGCATAGATCGTCGCCCGCTTGCTCCTGCGGGCCGAGCTGGTGCGCCTGCGGCAGGCCCGGACATGGTGGGGTTCTCCGCCTTCTGAGTCCAACAGCCCCAGGGCGTCGTATTCTGAAGCTGGCGGGACTGCACGATCCCGGTGGACCTGGTCATGCGCCTGCAGGGGCGCCGCCGCGAGGACATCGCCCCAGCCTGGATCTCGTCAGGCTGGCCCGCCAGGTCGCTCCCGTCGTCTGATCGGCGCAGACGGCGGGCGTTCGTGAGGCGCGACGTCGCCGCTGACCTCCCGATCCCTCTCCCGGGCCCGATTTCCCTCCCACCGCACCCAGCAACGAGAGCGCGCCAGGCGCAGGCAACCCTCAGGCCTCCAGCGCCTCCGCCACTTATGAGCCACTGCTCCACTCAGATCGGCGTGGAACCGCCTCCAGCCAGCCACGAGCTCACAACCGGGTTATTAGCTCCCACCGGTTCGGATCGGCGGACCTCCTCCATGCGTGCGTGCAGGGCGGCGAGGGACTGAGCCGCCGCTCCATCTTCCGCTCAATGCGCCCCAGGGCCTTGCGGGCCTCTTCCGACAGGCCCCGCTGAACGCGCTGCGCTCGAAGGTGGATTCACCTGCCGCCCGCGTCGTCGCCGATGCCGCAGCGCCCGCTGAGACTCTGGGGCTCCCAGCGCCACCGCAGCCTCATGGCGCATCTGGAATACTGCTCGACCCCGCCGGGCAGATCCACTTTTTCTGCGTCGCCAGCAGCGCCACCTGTGGTGGTCGGTCACCCGTTCAGGAGGTGGCGGTCGTGGGGAGACGACCACGAGGGTGCCAGGGAAGAGTCGGGGATGTCCTCGACGGCGGCAGGGAATGTCGGTGTCAGGTCGTTAGTGGGCTCGTCGAGCAGGCACGCGATGGTCATGGTAGCGAGCGCAGGGCTGGAGCCGGCGGCGCTCCCGCCGCTGACCTCCCCACCCGGGTCCAGGCCCATGACGTTGAAGCCCAGGCGCTCACGACTGGGCCGCGGTCATCTCCTTGTCGACGGAAGGCGAGGCCTCTCCCCCCACCATGGCCACGCAGCCTCTCGGGCGACGCGCAGGTCCGCAGGCGTCGAGCTCATCAGGTGTGGACTGAGACAGAATTGGCCACCTGGACGGTCTTGCCGCGGGCGACACGGCCCTCAGGTGAGCTCTGGACGCCTTCGAGCAGGCGCAGCAGGGGTGGTCTTGCCGGCACGTTGACGCCGACGACGCCGACGCGCGCTCACCGGGGGCGAAACCGCCGGTGACCCGGCGCAGGACCTCCCGCTGGGTCCAGCTCGCCGGTGTCGGTGGGCGGCCCGGGGTAGCGGTGGCACGTCCTCGAGGTCGAGGACCTTCTTGCCCAGGCGGGCCGTGGCCACCATGGCGGTCAGGGCGACAGTGTCGCGCGGGGGCGGCACGTCAGCGATGAGGGGCCTCCGGCGGCATCGATGCGGAAGCGGGGTTTGGAGGTGCGGGCGGGGAGCGCCGCGGCACAGCAGGCCAGCTCCTTGCGCAGGAGGTTCTCGCGCTTGACGGCGGCCAGGGCGGCTCATGGCGGGCGCGCTCGGCGCGGGCCGGGATCGCGGCGGCGGTACCCGCCGTCGGCGTAGGGTCTCGATGCGGCCGGCCACCTGGGGACGGCCCGCCGCGAGGGTCGACGCCGACGACCTCCCACACGTTGCGCAGATGGCGTCCAGGAACCAGCGGTCGCGGGTGACGGTGACCAGGGCGCCGGAGCCGCAGCCGCTCCGGGAGCGGGAGAAGCGGGCCGCGCAGTGGTGGCGGGCAGTGCCAGTCCCACGCCCTCGACGTCGAGGTGGTTGGTGGGTCGCTGTCGAGGGATGACGACGTCGGCGCGGCGGGTGAGTGACCGCGGCCAGGGGCGACGCGGCGCGCGCCGCCGGAGAGGGTGGCGACGTCGGCGGACGAGGTCGAGGCTCGGCGATGAGCCCGGCGTGGATGCGCGCACGGCGGGTCGGAGGCCCACTCGTGCTCGCCTGGCCGTGGATGGCGGCGGTGCGCACGGTGGCGCCCGGCGGCGGAGTCTCGTCGGCCTGGCTGAGGAGGGCCACGCTCACGCCGCCGAGTGCGGGTGACGCGGCCGCCGATCGGGCTCTGCGCCGCCGGCCCAGAGACCCGCCAGGAGGGTGGACTCTGCCGGCGCCGCTGCCGGGACGCGACTGCGGGTGCCGTCCCTCGAGTCCCCAGGTGACGACCTCGTCCAGGAGGCAGGCGGGAGCCGACGGTCCAGGCGTGCAGTTCTCCACGCCGAGCAGGTGCGCCATCAGCCGCCGCGGGCGCCGGCCACGGGCGTCGCGCGCGCAGGACGTCGTGCGACCAGGCCCGCGTCAGTGCACGCGGAGGGCCCGCTAGCGCTGCACGTCCCTCCGACCAGGCGGCGGATGGTGGGGCCGGAGCCGGAGACGACGCGCGCAGGGCGCGGCCTCCTCGGCGACGGCGGTGACCTCGAGCCAGCTCAGGGCGCAGGTCGAGGGCGGCGGCCTGGAGGTCGTTAGCTGGAGAGAGCGGCACAGGGCGCAGGCGTCCCCGCGCAGGCCGCGGTGAGCTCGGCGACAGTGCGCGGCACGGCGTCCGCCGCCAGAGCTGGCAGCGCTCGCGCGCGCGCCGTCCAGCTCGTCGGAAGCGCCAGCGGAAGACCGCCGCGGACTGAGCCCTCCTCGGCGTGGGCGAAGACGGTGGTGAGGCGCCCGGGTCAGCGGTCCGCGGTGACCCGGGTCGCCGCGCCGTCCCGGCGGCGGTGGCGCCCGGTCAGAAGGGAACGCCGGCCCCCGAGGCGCAGCCAGGGCGGGAGAGCTCAGGCCAGGGAGCGGCCCGTGCCCCACAGGGCGTTTGACAGGCGACGAGGCGGCGGCGGCGTCGGCGGATCCTCGAGCCATGCCCGCCGGCGACGGGGACGCGTCTGCGCGCGCAGTGAGGTCGACGCCCTCGCTGACGCCCGGGTGGTCTGCGCCAAGGAGCGTGGCCGAGGCGCACGCAGGCTGGAGGCGCGGGGCGTCGCGGACGCTCGGCGTCAGGCGCCTCGAGGGTAGATGCGGTGATCGCGCGGTCCTGGGCGTGACTGGCGGCGGGCGGTGACAGCCCTGGATGAGGCGGACCGTCTGGAAGACCGTGGTGGTGCGTGAGGGTAGCCGTCGGGGCTGCGCCGACGGACAGGAAAGAGGTTGACTGACTTGCTTGCCGCGATGACGCACGGAGTGGCCGAGCCGCTGCGCGCGCGACGAGTCAGTGAGGACCGGTGGGAACGCTGGGACCGGTGGGAGCACGTCGAACGGCTTGCGCAGATGGCTCATGACTGCTCCTGTGAGGTGGTGGGAGGCGTTGGACGCAGCGGTGCTCATCAGCGTATCGACGGGCGCGGCGCTCGGCCAGGGCGGCGAGAGGCGGTGATGTACGAGGGTCTCGCCGCGCCGCGAAGTCGGGTCGATGCCGGCGGCGCGCGGGGCGGCTCTCGGCGGCGTCGAGCCTCCGGCGCGCCTGGCCAGGGGCTGCGCGCAGTCTTGCGGCGCTGGGCCGAAGGCGGCGTCGACGACGGCGAAGACCTGCTCGCGGGTGGCGCGCGCGGTTGGGCGACGGCGGCGACGAGCTCGACGCCAGCGGAGTCGACGTTGCACGGGCCAGGAAGACGTGGCGGGAGATGGTCCAGGGTGCGAAGCGGGCCGCGGCGTACCAGGCGGCCTGACGCTGGGGACGCCCGCAGGTCCGCGAGCCGGGTTCGGCGGCGAGGCGGTCGGCGACCTCCGGCCTGGACCATGACGGTGACGTCTCCAGGCTGGGCAGGTTGCTCAAGACGCGCGTGAGCAGGACGGGGACCGCCACGTTGTGGGCACGGGTTCGACACGAGGCGGGTGGGAGTCTGCCCGGCCTCCGCTCAGCGCCCGGCGCCGGTGATGCTCAGCGCGTCGGCCGACGAGCCGAGGCGGCCGGCGGCCTGCGGCATGCGGTCGGCGTACGGTGACGGGCAGTGCGCGGGCCAGGGCGGGGTCGATCTCGACGGCGCTCACCGCGCGGTCTCGCAGGCCAGGGTGAGGGAGCCCGTGGCCCGATCCTCCAGGACCGTGTCATCGCGCACCGCCCGCGCTCCCTGACGATGCGGCGCACCGTGCCGGCGCGCCGGGACAAGTGCCCGCAGGGTCTTAGCGGTGGGACGGGATGCGAGCGCCTGACGGGCCGCTGCGACCTCCGCGGCCCCAGGGAGGCCGGCGGCACGGGAACTCCCGGCCGGCAGCCATGATCTCAGGAGCTGGAGGCTGCCCAGGGGCCTGCGCCGTACGCACTGAGGGCAGTCAGCGAATGGAGTCTCGAGGTGGCCTCGCAGCTCCTGCAGGTGAGGGCCCGTCGCGCGCGCTTCCTGTGAGGGCACCTGCGAATCGGGGGCCGGCAACGTCATGAGGGACACAGTAACCGGCGTCCACCTTTTATTACTGTGAGACGTCTGAGAACACGCGCGTGCCCGCTGGTCGCTGCCGTATCGTGCGGACGTCGCGAGCAAGCGGCACTCGGCAGTGGAGGACGGCGGACCCGGCCGCTGCAGGTCCCCCGGCGACCGCTCAGCCCAGGCCGAGCTTGTCGCGCAGCCGGGCCACTGCCCCAGCCGGCCTTGAACCTGAAGCTTCTTGGCCATCTCGGGTCTGGGTGGCGGCGTCGGCCTCATGGGGCTAGCCGGGTTCCACCAGGGACTGCCAGGTCTCCAGGGTGAACTGGTACATGCCGTAAAAAGCCGTTGCCGGTGTTCGTCCCGGGTTGCCGCCGGACTCGCACTGGAGCGAGCTGCAGAACGTCGTTCCGACCTCGCTGGGACCGCCGCCGGCGCCGCCTGCGGATGCTGAGCCACCAGAGCTGCGGAGGAGTCCGACGGCGCCGGGGGCGCGGGGGTCTGCGCCTGGGACGGCTCCTGCTTGTTGTCCTGGGGCCCATTGGCGGCACCGGTGCCGACGAGGACGACCTCGTCGACCTTCTGGGTGACGACCACTGGGCGATCGGCGTGCGCGAGACCTCCTGCCGCTCAGCGGTGGTGACCTCGTGGGTGGTGCGCACGACGCCGTCGACGCCGGGGGTGGCGACCTTGGTCTCCCCTGCGGCAGAGTCGCTCTCCTGCTGCAGGGAGCCATGGGGTCGGTGGCGTAACCGTCTCGGTGGTGATGCGTGGGTGCTCGGCGCGATCGAGGACACCACCTGCGACCCTGCCCTCGGCGCCCCAGGGCGTCGACGCGCTGGTTCGCGGCGTCGGCACCGGAGCTCGGCCGTTATCGCGGCTTTCACGGCGGCGTAGGCGCCGCGGACATCGCCACCGACGGGGCCAGGGCCGCCAGGCCGCGCGCGCAGCTGCGATGGCTGCTGTGCCGCTGCCTCGGCCGCCTCTCGGGTCGGCGCCGCCGGCCCCTCGGGCAGGGCGTGGGCGGCACGGGCAGGGATGCGGGGACGTCCTTCCAATCGATGGCGAGTGCCACGGCAGTAGGCATGATAGTCCTGGACGACAAACCGCCCACGCTCGCGCAAGGCGCCTGCACGCGGCGCCCACTGACTCAGTGAGCGTGGGCGCCGTACTGCGCTGCGCCGTCGCGCCTGCGAGGCGGTGCTTCGCTCAGGTACCAGCCGACGGATCTCAGGTAAGTGCCGTAAGGCCAGCAGGTAGAGTGACCGTAGCGGCCGGAGATGTGGTCCAAGCTGGGTAGCCCTGGGTGGTGAGCTGAGTCAACTGGCCCAGTCGTCGGCGACCTCGCTCATCTTGGCGCCGGGCAGCGCCTGGGATGCCGTAGGCGCCGCGAGCGAAGCGTTCTGGGCCTGAGTAGTTCCAGCTGACCTGCGGAGCTCACGGGTGCGTACCTCCAGAGCAGGAGAACTCCGAGTCGCCCCCAGCCGCATCGCTCACCGCGGAGCGGGCGATGGCCCTTGGCGCTGTCGGGGTCGGTCCCGCGCGCCGTCGCCGCGGGCGCCGAATGCTGCACGTTCGGAGAGCGGCTCCCTGTTGCCGCAGCGCGCTGCGGCCTGCCGTCACCGACGGACCTGGGCCTGCTGGGCGGCCTGCTGCTGAGCGTGCTGCGCGTCGGTCCTGTGCGCTCCGGCACCCGACGAGGACGACCTCGTCCACCTTCTTGAGTGACGACGACCTGCGACGGGGGTGCGGGAGACCTCCCTCGCCGTCCTGTGTGTGCTGACCTCGTGGGTGGTGCGGCACGAGACCGTCGACGACCGGCGGTCTCGACCTGACTGACACCCGGTGGGCGTCGGTCTCCTTCCTGCACCGTGCCGTGAACCTGGGCTCGTCGACGGTGGCGTGGAGCTGGGCGCTGGCGATCTTAAGCCGAGCGCCGACGCCACTGGCCGCGCCTTGGCCTGTCGCACTCGCCGCCGATCGACCGCCCTGAGGCGGAACCAGCCTGAGGAGGAACGCTCGATCATCGCCCCCGCGGAGATGGCCGCGTAGGACAGGCTCGGGAGACGCGCCAGCGAGAAGGTTGCCGCGGCACGCCTTGAAAGCAACAGCCATGTGTCAGAGCGGTCTTGGCAGGTCCTTCGGCGCGACGACGGCCGTGGACTTGCGCGCGCGGCGGCCCGCTGTGGCGGCCATGGAGCCCGAGGCCGGCGAGTGTAGTACTCTCAAGGAGCTGGTCTGGGAGTGACGACCCACGATAGAACTTCCCTTCGTGTTTGACGACTGCGCGTGTCACCGCAACCGATGACCCGCGTGCCAATGCGCCTGCTCACGTGCGGCTTGTGACGAACCGTCGCAGACGTTTGAGTCCCTGATTCCAGCCTGTCTCCACCTGGGACGACCCCTGGAACGAACGGTGGCAGCCTGGGAGGCGACTGGTCCGGACAAACTCGGCGTCACCGCGGACGCGGCGAGCATCTCCTTTCCCTCCGATGAGCGGGCGTCGTCCCGCAGCCCGTCGTCCATAGGTCACAGAGTGCCCAGACGGATCCGTCGCCCTCGACGGCCGACGTGCGATCACCACGTCCGCAGACCGTCTGCGGTGGTGGCCTGCAGACGCGGCAGAGATGCGACTCCTCCCCATCTCGCGCGGCATAGTGAAGCGGACCGTGTCGCCCACCAGGTAGGTAGAGGCGTTGGGGCCGGCCGCGTCAGGGCGCCTGCGCGTGCGTCGGTGCTCCACCAGGAGGAGCGCCTCGCGGGCAGAGGCGGCGACCGCCTCGCGCACGCGGTGGTCGTCGAGCCGGGTGAGGTGAGCGGACCGGCGAGCGGAGGCGTACCTGAGCCGTGCTCGGCGCAGGCGGCGGCCAGCGCGGCTCCGCCTGGGAAGCGGTGGAGTGACGGTGCGCGCGCGCGCGTCGGCCTCGAGCACCTCCACGCAGGCGGCGTGCGCGTCGCGGGTCGTGGACTCTGCAGGGGCAGGTCGAGCCCTTGGCTGCGGCGATGTGCGCACGGAAGGCCTCGCGCTGGGCGACGGCCGCACTTTCACGGTGCAGGAAGAAATCGAGGCCGCTCTCTCCGACGGCGACGACGACGTCGGCGTTCGCCCTGGAGCGTCTCCTCCAGGCGGGACCGCGGCCCGTCGTCGACAGGCTCGGCGTGGTGCTCCTGGGCCCGAGCTCGAGGCCCGTCGAGAGCGGTCTCGCCGCACCCCGGCGTGGAGGACGGCCTCGTTGGGTGCACAGTGCCAGGGCCACACGCGACGCCGCCGGGCAGCTCGGCGGGCCAGGGCCAGGCCCCTCCTGCGGGTGGTGACCTCGCAGGCGGAGGTCACCACGCGGGTGACGCCCGCGGCGGCGGCGCGCTCGACGAGCCTGCCGCGGCACTCAGCGGCGCCTCGGAGCCGCCGCCGGCGTCCGCGCGACCGGCAGGTGCGCAGGTGGTTGTCGTGACCGGGGCCGCCAGCACGACGGCGTCGGCCGGCGGCCGGAGCGGTCGCTTCGGGCTCGATCGATGCGCGCTCAGGCGCCGGTGACGTCGTCGGGCACGGAGCCGGCGTAGCGCCAGCTCGGCCTCGACGATCGACTCGACCAGCTTGGTGACACCGGGCAGCTTTGGCCACGGGGTCCGCGACGGTCGACCGGGTGGCGTCGCAGGTGGGGCGCCCTCGATGCCGCCGGTGATGATCGGCAGCCGGTGCGGCCGTCCGAAGGCCTCCGGAGCAGGTGCTCGAGCGGAAGCTCGGCGACCTCCTCGATGCGAGTGCATCGGGGCGACTCGGCCGGCTTCGCCCAGGACGCCCGGTCCACGCCGTCGTTGGCGGCGTGCGGCAGGAAGGGCAGGAGAGCATGAGGTTGAGGTCAGCGATCTCGCCTGGGCCAGCGTGTCTGGGACCGTGGCCAGGCGGGCCTGGGTGGCGGTCCTCGCGCTTGAGGCTTGAAGGGCTGGGTGTCGGCGACGCACTTTGATTGGCCTCGCCGACCCAGGCGCATCGCCTGCCCAGGGCGGCCCTCTCTGGCGGTGCTGGGCGATGAGGTCGCCCACGGAGGCGGAAGCGCCGGCCTCGACGGCAGTCGAGCAGGGACACGCGATGTCCTGGCGGCTCAGCCGGGCTCGAGAGCTGCCCTGAAACGCTTGTGGATCGCGGAGGCGGTGCGGTTGACGAGGCTGCCCCAGCCGGCCACGAGCTCGCCGCTGCAGCAGCCGCACGAACCTCCGCCCAGGTGAAGTCCGCGTCCGCGGTCTCCGCGGTCAAAGCCCGCGCAGATGGTAGGCGCAGCGCAGGCGTCGAGCCTGGTAGCGCTCGGAGGAAGTCGCGCACGTAGATGACGATGCCGTGGGAGGAGGAGAACTTCTTGCCCTCCATGGTGAGGAACTCGCTGGAGACGACCCTCGGTGGGCAGGTTGAGCACGCCCAGGCGCCTGGGCTCGCCGCCGGCCGCGCACCCTGGCGTTGTAGCAGGAGCTCGGCGGGCCAGATCTGGGAGTGGAAGACGATGCTGTCCTTGCTCCATGAAGTAGCGGACAGGGCCTGCGGGCTCGTTCCGCACCAGGCGCGCCGCCACGCCACTCGGATCGCTGCGGCGCGCCCACTCCACGGAGGCGGACGGGTGGCCGATGACGGCGTCGCAGACCAGACGCAGAGGGCGCCGGGTGGGCTGTCCTCCAGCCGGGCACCGGGATGCCCCAGTCGATGTCACGGGTCGCTGGCGCGGGCGGGATGTCGCCCCAGGAGGTTCTGGGGAGAACTTGACGACGTTGGGCCGCCAGGTGCCGGAGGCCTCGCGCTCGTCGAGCCAGGCGCCCCAGGGCCTGAGCCAGTGCCGGGCAGGTCCGAGGAACCAGTGGGTGGTCTCCACGAACTCGGGGGTCTCGCCGTTGATCACGGCGCAGGCAGCCGTGAGGTCGGTGGGGTCGAGCTGGCTGCCTGGGTGTCGCACTGGTCCCTCGCGAGCGCATCCCTCGGCGCCGCAGATCGGGCAGGCGCCTCGATGGGCGCGGTGGTCGGGCAGGCGGTACGCCCGGTGGAGGGGGAGATCGCCGAGCGGGTCACCTGCTGCACGGTAGCCGCTGTCCGGCACGGTGGTGAACATAGCCCTGGACCACGTGGTAGTGGTTGCCGGCGGCGGTGGTGCGGGTGAACAGGCGGTAGGACAGCCCCAGCAGAGCCCACGAGGGTCCTCGACGATGAGGCGGTCGTTGCGGTCGGCGAGCCTGGCGGGCGCGTTGACGCCCCTCCCTCGTCGGCGGCGACGAGGATGCTGCGTGCCCATCGGTGCCCGGAGACCAGCGAGGACGTCGTGAGCCCGGCCACGCGCGCACAGCGCGAGAAGACGCCGGAGGGACACCGAAGCCGAGCGACGTGGCCGATGTGACGCGCGGCCGTTGGCGTACGAAGCGGGCGACCTGTGGTCGATGTGGGTCATGCGGTCCAGCCTCATCGGGTTCCGCAGCGCGCTTCGGTCCTCACGCTTCACGGAAGCCGGCGCACTCGCCGGCCCGGACGGGACGACGGCCTGCGCGGCGGACCGGTACGCGGTGGTCTGTCCCGAGTCGTGCGGCGCCGCCCAGCGTGCATTGTCTGCTCGCCCGTATCGGGGCCTCGTGTGAGGTCTCAGGTGCGCTGCGGGCTCCGCGCATCACGATGCTGCGCGTGCGCGCCGTCATGACTGTCAGTTCCCGCGCACGCCTCCACATGCGGGGCCCGATGGACCAGGAAGGCCAGTTATGTCCCAGTACTCGGCTCCACCCGTCTGCGTACTCCGCGTGAGCCCAGCCGGCTTGGTCTGCAGCAACGGCGACCAGCTCATGGCCGCGCTCAGTCTCACCGTGCACCCGCGGCCGCACGTGCAGCGCCCCAGTGCGGCTACCTGTGCCGCTGAGCCAGCCGACGACGTCGAGGAGCCGCGGCCCGACGGCCCCGGCGGTGGCCGGGCTCAGCCATCCTCCTCATCGCCGTCATCGGCGGAATCGGCTCGGCGGTGACGCTTGCGGCCAGTTCAACGCCACCGTCTTACCAGCTGCCCGCGACTGAGCAGGCTGCCACGGTGGAGCTGGACGAAAGGGCGGCAGCTGCGGGCTGTGGGGCGACGGCGACGACGCGCCGGCTGCTTCCGGTGACCTCGCTCGACGACGTACGTTCAATGCGACACAGTCCAACTCGTCGTCGACGAAGGTCCAAGGGCGGCAAGCTCTTTCTCGACCTTCTCGCAGAGCCTGGGCCCACACCGTGACCGCAACAGCACCGCGGATCTCCTTGTGGGCGAGATCGTCGCCTCGTCGGCGACAGCCGCCTGCTGTCGCTGTTTCGCGCGCGGCGCGATCATCAATGGCGGTCGTGGGTGATCGGCGATGGGCGCCGGCAGGCATGGCCACCAACGCTCCAAGCTGGCCGCCGCGCGCGACGAGCCGCCCGGCTACGCGCAGGTGCGCCGTGTCAGCACGACGGCCGCAGCGACGCCGGGACTCCGTGCGTCATACACGCAGGGCGCCTGGCAGTCCGAGCAGCAGGCGCAGGCGGCGCAGTACGCGCCGCAGCGGCCCCAGTACCAGCAGCCTGGAGCCGGTGGCCCGCAGGCCTCCGCATGCGCGGCGTCGGCTGACGGGGGCGAGGCGCAGCAGTACTCGCGGGTGCCCGACCGCGGTTCGGGTGGGCGGGTCGGCAATCAGCTCAGCGGGCTAGCAGCAGGCCCCAGCCCGCAGCAGCCCTCGGTGTTCACCCAGCCCGTGCAGCCGGGTCCGGTACAGGCTCAGCCCGCCAGCCCGGTCAGCCACAGCACCAGCAGCCCGGCGGCTGGCCGGCGCGTAGCGCTGCAACTGTCGATGGGTGCGCCTCACCCGAGGCTCGTCGGTGAGGCACCCGCCAGGCTGTTCAGGGCGATCCAGCGACGGCAACCGGCCAGCTGGCCGGTGCGGGCGGTCGGCGCTTCAGCGGGAGGCGCGCCAGCTCGATGCCGGCGGCAGCGCATAGTCGGCGCGGGCGGCGCGGCCCAGCTCCGGGCTGACCGGTTCAGTCGGATCGGTCAGGACCCGCATCGCGGTAGCCCTCGCTGGACCGCGTCGAGTGGCGGTGTCGCGACGCGGTGGGACTCGGCCGGGCCGACGACGTCGACGGCCTCGATACCGGCGGCACGCTGCAGGGATGTCGGCGAGGCTGCGCCCGTCGTCGTCGACGCCCTCGAGGAGGCGGAGTAGGCGGCGGCGTACTCGGTCCTTCTTGACGGCGGCGTCGGCCGCGAGACTGCTCCAGGGCGGGGTGGAGCTGGGCCTCGGCGGAGTCGGCCACGCCCGTGAACGGGCGGTGTCGACGAAGTCGGGTTCGCTGACGAGAAGTGCTCGACCGTCGATGTGCCAGTCCCGGGTGGTGACCACCAGGTCGCAGTCCCCCGGTGGGGAGGACAGCAGCGTGGGCGGCGATGCGCTCGGCGACGGCGTTGCCGGCCGATCACTGGCAGGGCTCTCCTTCGCAGAAGGTGGGCTGGACGTCGACGATGATATGAGGCCCAGAGCGGGTGAGGGCCTGGGAACCGGCGCGGTGCTCGATGCTCATGACCCGATCATAGCGGCTGGATCGGCCCGCGCCAGGGACGACCGAGATCGGCTCAGTCAGCGTTGCGCCACGCAGCGCCAGGGCGGGTGCGTGCGCGGGTAGACCTCGTTGCCAGCGCAGACCGGCCTCGCTGGCCGCCTGGGCGCGACGCAGCGGAGGCGCATGCCGGCCTCGGCCAGGGCCAGTGGCTTGCGCGCGGCGGCCTCGCTGGCGGCGACTGGCTGGCGCCGGCGACGACGGGGACCGACTCAGGACGCCGTGTCGGCCGTGGCCCAGACCAGCTCGGACCAGCGGGCCGCAGCACCCGCTCATGGGTCGAGGTCAGCCCTCGGCACAGTGCGCCGCGGGGCGCTCAGCCGCCACCGAGGACGCGCGGGCCATGGCAGGCCAGAGAGTCGTGGACGCGGCGACTCCAGGAAGACTGGAGGGTGCGCTCCCTGGGCGGCCAGACTCCAGGGCGCGGCGCAGCTCCCCGGCCTGCGCGGCGGGAAGCCCTCGAAAGCAGGAAGCGGTCGGGAGGCCCAGTCCGGACGCCAGGGCGTCCAGGACGGGCTGAGGGGCCGGGCGACAGCCGTGACGGGCACCTGCGCGCGCACCGCCGCACTGGACGAGCCGGTAGCCCGGGGTCCGGAGACCGAGGGCATGTCGGCATCGGAGGCGAGCCAGGACCGCGCAGGCCGGCGTGCGCGGCGGCGTCCGAGGCAGCTCGGGGGCGCTGCTCGCGCCGTTGTGCCGTGGAGGGCGATGACGCGCCGCGCTCGACGCCGAGGCGTCAGTGGGCGACGCGCAGCCGGCGGGTGTCCTCGGCAGATGAGGTCGGCCTGCTCAGGGCGCGACCGCAGGCGCCAGCAGGCGTCCGGTGCGTTGCCGATCGTGGCAGCCAGTGATGGTCCCGCGCTGCGCAGGTCCGCTACAGCAGCGAAGGATGCTGTCGCGTGCGGCGGTACCGCCCGACCAACGGTCGGGCGTTGTCGGCGCGACGAGAGATCTGCTGCGCACGCTGTCTCCAGTCATAGGGACCCCACGGTATGTCGGTGCGACTCGATGGACACCGCCTGCGCGACTCGGGTTGTGACGACTCCGAGCGCACTGTCTCCCGAACAGTCTGAGCAGTCCCGCGACGGTTCGGCCGCGCGCGGAGCAGAACGAGCGCAGGAACCTGCCCGACGGCGGTATGGGGCGCAGGATGCCGCAATCGGCCGCAAACACTGCTGAACCACCGAACCGGTGGGCTCTGGGGCCGACACGCCCGACGGCGAGGTGCGCACTGAGGACGAGCTTAGCGGCCCGCCTCGGCTTCCGGGTCCGCGCAGCGACGATGCCCCGTGCCGTGAGGATCCGTGGCTGGCCGCCGGCGTCGTCGCGCCATCGCGGCTCTGCTGCGCTCATCGGGCCAGCCATCCCAAGACGCCTGGCGTTCGATGAGACTACTACGTCAAGGACGTCACGCCCTGCGGCACCTGGCCATGAGAATCCGGCGGCGAACCTGATACCGCCTTTCGCCCGGGAACTTCTCCGGAATGTCCCAGAGGCCGCTTACGTCGTCCATCCTCAGCTGCGCGGATCATCGGGGCCGGCATGGAGGTCTTCGGGCCGTCGTCGTCCTCGGCTGGCGCATCGCGCCGGCCGTCGCTGGATCCTGACGGGCTGCGTTGCTGACGCGTCTGACGGGATGCGTTCACCCACTTCCTGCCGGGCCGGCTCTGGCTGGCTGTTGCTGGCGGTCGACGGCGAAGGCTGGGACCAGTTCCGGCATCGGCTGCTGGACGTGTTCATCGGCGCCTCTTCGCCACCGTGCGTCCCTACCGCCTGGGTGCGGCGACCGGGGAGGGTCCGGCGAGGCTGGCCCGCAGGATGGCGGGACGCCCCGGGGCGAGGGCACCGCACGCCACGATCCGCTCCTCACAGCGGGGCCGGCACGCCCTGGGGCTGACCTGCCTGATCATGGTCGGGGCTCTACCTCGTGGCGGCGTCGTCGGCGTCGCTGCCGCGTGGGACACGCCGCGCTGCGGCGGGTGGGGGCAGGGCCTGGTTCCCGGAGGACGGTCGCCCAGGTGTGAGTGACTTCCAGACGGTGCCGGTGGCAGCAGCGGCCCGATGTCGGCCGCTGGTGGTCCTGGAACACCCACCGCGCCTTCGCTATCGGTGGACGGCGGAGCAGCTGAGCAACCACCAGCCGATCCTCCTCGCCGCGTCTACGCGACTGAATGACTTGTCACTACCACCAGCAGATGTACGAGTTCCACGTGTCTGGCCTCACTGGCACACATACCAGTCGAAGCCTCATGGCTGCTGCAGCATTCCGCCCACATCCTTCACTGGGAGGACAAGGCCCAGGTGCCGCAGACCTGCTGGGGCGCGGTGATCATTCAGGCGATCACCTCGATCAGAAACATCGTCATCTGGTGGTCGGCCGTGGTGGCCCCAGGCCGTCAGTCATCATCGGAAGAACCGCGACCGGCGGGCGTGGGTGCCCCTATCGGCCATCTGGGCCTGTACGGTGCTGTGGTTCCAGTACCGGATCGACGATCTCACCTTCAAGACGGTGGCCTTTCGTGCCCCGCGTCGTCCCTCGCGTCCTCGTCCCGGCGCTGCGGCGGGGTCTGTCCCTGCCACCGCTGCCGGGCCCAAGACGCAAGGCTCCAGGCGAGGCGACGGCCCCAGGAACGGGCTGATCGGCGCCGGGCATCCGACCCTGGCGGGCGGTGAGGCCCGAGTTCCCGGGCTTCGGCCCTTGTGCCCGGCACACGCTGCGGACACCGCCGGTGGTGGAGACCGACCCGCATGTATCGATCAGCCAGGCGGACGATGACGGGTGACCTCGACGGCGAGCGTGCGCCTGCCGCCGGCGACGACACGGCCTCCGGACGCCGGGCGGACCGGAGCCGGTCGACGCGGGCGCAGGCCATGGCGTGTGCGTCACCGGCGCCCGGCAGCGCCGCCATCGCCGTCAGGCACCGCGTCGGGCCTCGCCACGCCGACGACGATCCGAAGGGACCGCCCGCGCCACCGGCCGTGGGGCGAGGCTGGCGAGCTGGACGTCAGCACCCACGCGGCAGATCCGCGGTGAGGCATCGTCCTCGTCATCGTGGTCACGGTCCTGGCCTGCGCGCGCCGCGGCTGGCCTTCTGGTGGCCGATCTGGATCCGGGCAGAACGTCTCACGCACCTTCTGGCTCTACCACATGCTCCTGTCGTCCTGGACCTGAGCCGGAGTCAGGTAACGCAGCGGCGGAGGCAGAGAACCAGCATCACCGCACGACGAGGATCGCGCCGCGTACCACGGTCCGTCATGCAGCAAAGGGCCGATGCCGGCCAGGATCCATGCCAACGGAGACGGTATACAGCTCACTCGCCACGCCCCGCTCTCGTTGAAGTAGGCCTACGGTTCCAGGATCGGCGCGCACGACGTTGCCGGTGAGCAGTCTGCCGATGATCCGATGCAGCGCCAGGAAACGGCATCGGCAGGATCGCGTGGCGGTGGCGTTGCGCGGTGACGAACAGGACGGCCGTCGCCTTACCTGCCCCAGAGGGGCCGACGACGTCGAGGAGGCGCGAACCCGTCATCACCGCGGACGGGCAGAGCGAGACCACAGGGCCGAAGCTGCTCCAGCTGGTACCGGGTGCGACATGGCGAACCAGGGTCGAGCATGAGGGAGACCAGCAGACCGGCGACGGCAGACACACCGGCCATGATCGACAGCCTCGTCCGTGCAGCGCGACCTGAGCCGACGGAGGCCAGGGCCTGGGAGAGAGACGAAACCGCGAGAGCGGTGCCGAAGACCGCGAAGAACGCGCTTCGGCCCGGTGAGGGCGTTCGCCGCTACGCCCTGTCGTGTTGGTCACCCGAAGCGTCATCCCGAGCGCTCCGAGGACTCGAGCTGCCACCGGCCGCATGTAGGCTTTGCTCTGAGGCCCGTCGCCAACGCTGGTGTAGGACTGCCCTGTCGCGTCTTGAGCCTCCTATCCAGCTATGACGCCGCCAGACCTCTGCGGCGAGGTCGCCTCAAGCCCCTCCCTCGCGACGAGGTCACCCGAACCAGCCACGGTGCCCGTCGCCGCAGCAACATACTGCAGACGCGGAGGGCGTCAACGCCCGCGACGGCCGCAGGCAGACGGTGCGGCTCCGGGGCATTGACGCCTCGATGTAGAAGTAGCTGGCGAGGCGCCCGGTCAGCAACGCGGAGACGGCCACGGTGAGCACCGCACGAACGACGGTCGTGGGCAGCGGAACGGCGAGACACTCTGCGGTGACCTCGGCAGATGACGAAGGACACGTACGATTCCTCCCTGTAGTCATTGACTGATGTCTGAACGAGGTTATCACTCCACTGACTACAGGTGTGGTGGCGGGCGACTGATCTCATGGAAAGGAGCCACCCGCATCCCGGCTTGACACTGAGCCAAAAGGCGTCGGGCCGTGACCGCATCCCAGCCGCGGCGCTGCACCTGTTCATGTAGATACGGGTTCGCTCGCATCACCACCGACCGCATCGCCCGTGAGGCCGGTGTCAGCCAGGCATACGTGGTGCGTGCCTTCGGCTCAAGACCAAGCCTGATCCGGACCCCTGTGCGAGCAGGGCCTCCACACACATTGACGAGCTGTTCCGCGACACCGCACTGAGCGATCCTGAGCAGCGCCACGGGGTTCGGCAAGCGCTTCCAGGAGCTGGCCTTCTCATCCTGATGAGCTCGGGCTCCTGGCCCAGCTGTTCGTCTGCGGAACCGACGACAAGCTAGCCCCTGCGATGACGGGTTCACTCGAGTGGCCCATCTGCTGCACGATGATCTAGGTATTCCGCGCGACGAGACAAGGAGTCTTCTCGCTGTCGGGATGCTGTCGACGACGTTGTCCGCCTCGACTACGACCGCCCGGCCGATCACTCTCATCGATTACCCTCTTCACGGGCGAGCGCCCCCGAGAACGACCCCACTGCTGGGAGCCGCCGCTCTTCGTAGTCCCTAGCCACAGCGGGATGGCGAGGTGAACTCACTCGTCTCGGCCTCCGGCGACTCCACGGCCTCCCGGCTTCCTACACGAGGCGATGACGGTGAAATGCTGCTGTCCTCAGGCTGCTCCAGCTCGTCGACGACGGCGAGCGCGAGGTCCTCGGGACTGATTCGTGACTGACCCGGCTGTCCACGAGGCGTGGTGGTTCCACGCCGGTAGGAGCCATGATGTCTCCGGCCGAAGATCGCCGGTGGGCTGAGATGACCCACCCCCGATGGCTGTGCGTCTGGCAGGCTCGGATCCTGATCGAGGCTCGCCCGCGCCACATCTCGCCATTCCGGCGGCACGATGGCGGGATCATCAATGGCGAGTGTGCCGGATGAGTGGGCGATGTCAGCGGGAGCGGCACCTCCGATGATGAGGAGGGTGTTCGACTCCTGGAGGCGGCGTCCAGGACACCCGTTGTCAGCCCGCCGATCACTCTCTGGCCTGAGGGTGGACGGGTGCGACGACGGCGGCATCACGGTCTTTCAGGACGTCCGCGACGCCGTCGACGTCAGTGACGTCCAACAGGCGGGAAGGGAGCTGACCGACTGTCTGAGAGCGGTGCTGCCGGGACACTGCCGTCACGTCATGGCCGCGGCGCAGTGCCTCGGCGACGACGACCGCACCGTATACCGGTGGCTCCGAGGGACGACGATTCTCATGGGTGGTCCTTTTCGAGAGGAGGATCGGGAGAGGGCGGGGCGAGCTGGCCTGCGGTCATCGCGGTCAGAGCGAGCGCGAATCAGGAGCTGGATGGATGTGAGCACCCTCGCCGATCACGAGATGCCCGAGGAGCGCCGCAGTCAGCGGCGAGAAGGCTAACAGCGCCGTCGGGGTCACCGGCAGCCGGCGGATGCCCCTCGACCAGACGACGTAGGCGGCAGCCCTCCCACGAGCCCGAGCCGGCTGGCCCGCCACGGCGGTGGCATCGATACCGGCTGGGACACCGTCGATGACAAGCGCAGGAACGAGGAGCAGCGGTCCGGCACCGGTGAGCTGCCAGCCGTGAGGTCAGGCGGAGACGCCGTCAGGTCTGCCCCACTCTTCGGTGAGCACGACTCCCGCCCCATCAGACAGCTCGCCCAGTCCGGCAGCTACCCCCGAGGGCGCGTCGAGGTCCCGCCTGCGGTCCCAGGTGGACGACGAGTGCGACACCGACGACGCCGATCCCACCCCATACCGGGGCTCCACACTGACGGGGTGTCTCACTGAGCACGACGACGCGAGGCCGGCGACGATGCGGTTGGGCGGCACCGAAGGCGTCGCGGCCACGCCTCCGGGCAGAGCGCGGCGACGGCGACGAGCAAACAGCGGGAAGAAGCAGGCCGGTTAAGGGCCCCGAGGATGAAGCTCTTCCACCACCACGTTCTGCGCGGTAGCTGCCGAGCAGCGAGGAGGGCAAAGCCGCCCGCGGGAAGCGTCACCGTGAGCGCGGCGAAGACCGGCGCCCTGCGGCAGGCCGTGGTGGTGACGATGTGCAGAATCGTTCCCCAGACGGCCGGCGCCAGGAGCCGCCAGCGATCCAACCGGCATTCCGGCGAGCGTCGGGAGAAGGTTCTTTCCGCGCCCGGGCCGGTTGAGCGCTCTGCATCGTCGCTGCATGGCCTCAGCCTGCCCACCATCGCACTGATCTGTCGATGACATAGATGTGATGGCAGCGATGCCCACATAGGATTGATGTCTGTGGGAACTGCAGGCAGATGCGTTACGCCCGCGCCTGCTCGCTGAGGCAGGCCACGCGCGCGGCTGAGCGATGCTGTGGTGCGAGTCCGCCTTGAGCCGGCAGACTCGTCTCTGGAGGAGGCGAGCTGGGGCTGACGCTGTTTTGCGCACGAGCCGCAGGGTGAAAGGTGACACCGCTGGGAGGAGCGCCTGCGAGCAGGCTCGGCTGTGCCTGCGGGCGACGATCGCGCCAGGTCGAGCGCCGCGGCTGCCGGGGCAGGTGAGGGGACTCTGACGATCGGGGGTGATTCCAACGGTGACCCGCAGTGGATGTTGCTGCTGTCCTGGGCCAGTTCCATCGCCGGCTTCCCTGATGTTCCGGGTGCATGTGCGCAGCGGTGGAAGTGATGCGTTCCTGCACCGGATCGCAGATGGACGTCTCGATGCGGCCTTCCTCGGGTTGGCTGAGGCTGTCATACCTCAGGAGCGTTCGCACGCGGGAGCTCACCAGGAACGGTTGGTGGCGGTACTGCCGTCCGAGTATCAGCTGGCGAAGCGACGTCGACTCCACCTTGAGGATCTGCCGACGAGCCCTTCGTGGACTTTCCAGCAGGATCATCAGGACGCGAGCGATCGGACCTGGCCTTTTCGGGAGGCGGGACTCCCGCCGCGAGGTGAGACTTGAGTGACCACTGCGAGCTGTTGACGGACCTGGTGCATCAGGGGCTGGGGGTGGCGCTGATCGCTCCCAGCGGCCCGTGAGGGTGCCCGGATGCGCATGCGTCGCCGTCGAGTGATGGCCCCGTCCGTGGAGTATCTCGCCTGGGACTCGTTCAACCCCAGTCCGGCGGCTCAGGCCTTCATCGACTTTGTCCGCAGCGCCTTCAAAGGCAGTCATCATAACACCGACGTCTTCTTCACAGACAGCGCGTACTGCGTTGCCATGAAGAAGACGTCGGCGTGAGGGCCGGACCTGGACGCTGAGAGGCAACAGGTCCGGACAAGCTGGAGGCGGCCACCGCTACTTGTGGCACAGTGGCGGCGTCGACGGCGTCCTGTTCCGCTGGTACTTCTCCTTGGCGGAGCTCTCCGGGTTGTTCTGTCGGCGATGGCTGTGGGCAGGGCGGTCACGGCGACTGGTGACGGCGGTGCCGTCAGTCCCACGGCGTTGCCGGTCTGGTACCCGGATCGACCGACCGTGGCCCAGGCAGTGCACAGGACAACGACCTACCGAACAGGCCCAATCCGTCAGACCTCGCCCGGCAGCTCACTCGAGTCGACGTCGACGCCCTTCTTCATCTCGTCGATGCCGGCCTGGGTCAGCAGCCTGCCGTCGAAGACGGCCTGGAAGAAAGGTGTTGAGCTCGCTGGGGTCGAGACCATCGCCCCGGCCGCCCACGCTAAGCCGGATCCATCTCGGTAATATCCTCCAGCTTGCCCTCAGCACTGAGGTGGTACCCTGAGGTGGGTGCCCTTGATCTTCTGTCTCCCAGGGCCGGGAAGTAGGTATGGGACAGACCCAGCTTCTTGACGATGCGCTCATCGATCTGCTCACCCACCGGCCGCTGAGACACTCGCTCAACAAGCATCCCAGCACAATGTAGTTCGTGTTGGTGTACTTCCACCGAGTGCCGGGCTCGAAGGCCGCCGGCTTTGCCCAGAGCCGTGTCCAGCAGGTCCCTGGGCGGGATGTAGTGGTCCTTGATCTGGAAGATATCGCTCCTTCCAGGAGTGGTGTCCGGTGTACTCAGGCAGGCCACTGGTGTGCTGGAGGAGCTGGCGCACCGTGATCTTTGATCGTCAATAGCCCTCGCCCTTGATCAGGCCCGGCAGGTAGGTCTCGATCGGCTCATCAAGCCCCACCTTGCCCTCCTGAACCAGCTGCATGACCACCACGGCCACAAAAGGTCTTCGTGTTCGACGCAATCCTCACCTCACCGTCCATCGGCGGGGCCTGACCCGTCTCCAGACTGCCCTTCCCACAGCCACACCGGCTGGCTCGCCCCTTGCTGTCGCTCACCGCCGCCAGGCCCGCCGGGTAACCGTCACGCGCAGCCCCTGGGCCCGGGACCAGACTCTCAGCCCTCTTCGACGGCGCGCCGCCGACCGCCGCACCAGCAGCAGCCCAGCGCGATCGCCGCCACCACAGGCACCGCCAACACCCGCCACCAGCAACCGGCGACGAGACAGGCGGGACGACGACGGGCTGGCGGCAAGGTCTACGGATCGAGGCTGTCATGAACTGCTCTGCTACTGCTACGTGTGTTGCTCATGACCCCGAGTGTCGACAATTCACCAACCGGTCACCTCCTCCACAGCACAGTGCTCACTGTCCATCAGGACAGTTCTCCTTTAACAAAGCCCGGCTCGGAACCGTTATGTTGCGGTTCCGGAGCCGCTAGTATGTGCTCAGGATGGTCCTACTCTCCGCACCCTGGCGGGTGCAGTACCATCGGCGCTGTCAGCAGCTTCCCGGGTTCGGGATGGGTGCCGGGCGTTTCCCTGTCGCTGCTGACCACCGAGACGTCTGGTGCATGGGCAGTGCGTGCGTTGAGATTCGGTGTGTGGTTGATACGCTCGCCCTACGCCTCGCGTGGGTGTGGGTGTAGTTGGGGGTGGAGTTGGGTGTGGACCTATAGTGGACGCCTCGCGGTTAGCTGCTGTCTTTCCCGTCACCTCTACTGTACCGTCCTTGTGGCGGGCGGGTGGTGTGGGGTGTTGTTGTGTCGTCGATTAGTACCAGTCAGCTCGGGGCCGTTGCCGGTCTTCCGCCTTGGCCCTATCAACGCAGTAGTCTGCTGCCTACCAAGAAGGACGATCCTTCTTGTGGAACCTGTCTTGAAGATGGTTTCCCGCTTAGATGCTTTCAGCGGTTACCCGTCCGAACGTAGCCAACCAGCCGTGCCCCGGGCGGGACAACTGTGCACACCAGAGGTTCGTCCGTCCCGGTCTCTCGTGCTAGGGACAGGCCTTCTCAAGTCTCCTGCGCGCGCAGAGGATAGGGACCGAACTGTCTCACGACGTTCTAAACCCAGCTCGCGTACCGCTTTAATGGGCGAACAGCCCAACCCTTGGGACCTGCTCCAGCCCCAGGATGCGACGAGCCGACATCGAGGTGCCAAACCATGCCGTCGATATGGACTCTTGGGCAGGATCAGCCTGTTATCCCAGGGTACGCCTTTTATCCGTTGAGCGACGACCCACCCACACGGGATCGCCGGATCACTAGTTCCTACTTTCGTACCTGCTCGACCCGTCGGTCTCAGAGTCAAGCTCCTTGTGCGCACTCGATCACCTGGTTGCCGATGACCAGGCTGGGGAACCTTTGAGCGCCTCCGTTACACTTTGAGGCAACCGCCCCAGTTAAACTACCCACCAGGCACTGTCCCTAACCCGGATCACGGGCCCCGGTTCAGGCGCACGCCATAACCAGAGTGGTATTTCAAGGACGACTCCACCGCTACTGGCGTAACGGCTCAAACGTCTCCCACCTGTCCTGCACTGCAAGCTATAGCGGGCGCCAATACCAAGCTGTAGTAAAGGTCCGGGGGTCTTTCCGTCCCTTCTGCGCGAAACGAGCATCTTTACTCGTACTGCAATTTCGCCGAGCTCATGGTTGAGACAGCGGGAAGTCGTTACGCCATTCGTGCAGGGTCGAACTTACCGACAAGGAATTTCGCTACCTTAGGATGGTTGTAGTTACCACCGCCGTTTACTGGGGCTTAAATTCACCACTCACCCGAGGGTTGATGGTTCCTCTTAACCCTTCCAGCACGGGCAGGCGTCAGTCCGTATACATCGCCTCACGGCTTCCGCACGGACCTGTGTTTTTAGTAAACAGTCGCTTCCCCCTGGTCTCTGCGACCCACCCCCTAGCCGCACGGGGCCTCAGGTTCGGCCCCTTCTCCCGAAGTTACGGGGCATTTTGCCAGTTCATATCCATGATCACTCGTGCGCCTAGGCATACTGCCCGACCACCTGTGTCGGTTTGGGTGCGGGCGGCTGGCACCATCGCGTCGGAGGCTTTTCTCGGCACCCCAGGATCACCTGCTATCCCCCACCAGCGTGGGGTCACCCATCACGCCTCACCCCCGTCATCAAAGACAGCCCCACGGATTTACCTGGAGCGAGCTGCGCGCTTGAACGGACCAAGCCATCAGGTCCGCCGGGCTACCACCAGTGTGCGTCACCCCTGTTAACCGCTTTGCCTACCTGCGGAGGATCCCCAGACCCCCACCACCACAACCCACACCACGAAAGGGAGCAGCGCGGCCTATATGGCAGCGCTGGGCGTGGGTCAGCACCCGCGCGTCAGCGATGGGCGGTGCTTCGCCGGTACGAATATCAACCCGTCATCCATCGACTCACGCCTGTCGGCCTCGCCTTGGGTCCCGACTCACCCAGGGCGGACTAGCCTGGCCCTGGAACCTGGTCATTCGGCGTAGGGCTTCTCACCCCTAGTATCGCTACTCATGCCTGCATTCTCACTCCCGCACCGTCCACCAGCAGTCACCCACAGGCTTCCCGGTGCAGGACGCTCCCCACCCCACAGCCCCTGCCACCACCCCCACAAGACAGGACAGTGAAGGAACAAACGCTGTGGGTCGCAGCTTTCGGCGGTGTGCTTGAGCCCGCCACATTGTCGGCGCACGATCACTGACCAGTGAGCTGTCATACACTCTTTCAGGATGGCTGCTTCTAAGCCAACCTCCTGGTTGTCTGCGCGACCACGCATCCTTTCCCATAGCACACGCTTGCGCCTAGCCGCGATCTGGGCTGTTTCTCTCTCTCGACCACGGAGCTTATCCCCGCAGTCTCACTGCCACGCTACAACCCGCACGGCATTCGGGTTTGGTTGACGTCGGTAACCCTGTGAGGCCCATCAGCCACCCAGTAGCTCTACCTCCGCCGGGCAACACGCGACGCTGCACCTCAACGTGCATTTCAGGAGAACCAGCTATCACGGGAGTTTGATTGGGCCCTTTCACCCTACCCAGCTCATCAGTTTTTCCAACCTAGGTGGGTTCGGTCCTCACACGCTCTTACACGTGCTTCAACCTGGCCATGGGTAGATCACCCCTTCGGGTCCAGAACGCGCCTCACACTCGCCCTATTCGGACTCGCTCTCGCTACGGCTACCCCACGGGTTAACCCTCGCGACACGCCACTGACTCGCAGGCTCATTCTTCAAAAGGCACGCCACCACCCCCACACACCAGCAAGCATGGGAGGCTCTGACGGCGCAAGCGCCGGTTTCAGGTACTACTTTCCTCACTCTCGGGGTGCACTCACCATTCCTCACGGTACTCATCCACTATCGGTCATCAGGAGGTATTCAGGCACAAGTGGTCTTGGCAGATTCACTACAGATTCCACGAGCCCGCGTAGCTACTCAGCACCATCCCAGACACGCACCAGACCAGTTCCACCTACGGGGTCACGCCACTACGCCACGCCTTCCCAGACAATTTCAGCTACCGTAGCACCGCGCTCTCCGGCAGAAGACCAACAGGACAGCCCCACAACCCGCACACGCAACCCCACGCGAGTATCACTACGCACGGTTTCACCATCATCTGCTTTCGCCACTACTCACGGAATATCTTCTCCCTACGGGTACTAGAGATGTTTCACTTCCCGCGTCACCCCCCACACCCTATACAATCAGATGCAGGTGACACGACATAACTCGTGCCGGGTCCCCCATTCGGAAACCGGATCACAGCCCTCGCCAGCCGGCTCCCTCGAGGAATATCGCGAGCCACCACGTCCTTCATCGGCCCTGATGCCAAGGCATCCACCGAACGCTCACAAACAACAACACACACGACAAAAACAAACATTGTCGCAGACTTACAGTAAGATGCTCAGCGTCACTATACAGTTCACAACCAACCCACCCACCCACCCCACCACCCTACAACAAAGGGAAGCAGAAAAGCAGGGCTAGGCAACTCAGGGCGCACTGACCCCCAGAACCCCGACAGCATGCCCACCCCCACACAACAAGCAGGCACCCACCAACCAGCGAAACCACCACGACGCAGCAACAGCCGCAGCAGCCCACCAAGACGAGGCCGTGTCTCCTACACCACCCACGACAACCAACCACCCCACCCCCGGCCAACACAGCGAGAAGCACGCAACAGCCAGCTGCCCTATCCACGGACGCAGCCTCCCGACCAGCCCCAGACCACCCACGGCCCAGACAACAACAAACAACCAGGAAGCCACCCCCACAAAACCTATCCTCAGAAAGGAGATGATCCAGCCGCACCTTCCGGTACGGCTACCTTGTTACGACTTCGTCCCAATCACCAGCCCCACCTTCGACCGCTCCCCATGAGGGCCACGGGCTTTCAGGTGTGCCGACTTTCATGACGTGACGGGCGGTGTGTGCAAGGCCGAGAACGTATTCACCGCAGCGTTGCTGATCTGCGATTACTAGCGACTCCAACTTCACGGTGTCGAGTTGCGAGACACCGATCCGAACTGAGACCGGCTTTAAGGGATCTGCTCCACCTCACGGTATCGCAGCCCTCTGTACCGGCCATTGTAGCATGCGCTGCCCAAGACATAGGGGCATGATGATTTGACGTCATCCCCACCTTCCTCCGAGTTGACCCTGGCAGTCTCCGCGAGTCCCCACCACAACGTGCTGGCAACACGAGACAAGGGTTGCGCTCGTTGCCGGGACTTAACCCAACATCTCACGACACGAGCTGACGACAACCATGCACCACCTGTGAACCAGCCCCACAAAGGAGGAAACCCCGTCTCCGGAAGCAAACCGGCACATGTCAAGCCTTGGTAAGGTTCTTCGCGTTGCATCGAATTAATCCGCATGCTCCGCCGCTTGTGCGGCGCCCGTCAATTCCTTTTTGAGTTTGCAGCCTTGCGGCCGTACTCCCCAGGCAGGGGCGTAATGCGTTAGCTACGGCGCGGAAAACCCGGAAAAGGCCCCCACACCTAGTGTGCCCAACGTTTACGGCGTGGACTACCAGGGTGTCTAATCCTGTTCGCTCCCCACGCTTTCGCTCCTCAGCGTCAGTAACGGCTCAGAGACCCGCCTTCGCCGCAGTGTTCTTCCTGATATCTGCGCATTCCACCGCTACACCAGGAGTTCCAGCCTCCCCTACCGCACTCAAGCCGGCCATACCCACCGCAAGCCCCTCAGTTAAGCCAGAGAGGATTTTCACGACAGACGCGACCAGCCGCCTACGAGCTCTTTACGCCCAATAATTCCGGACAACGCTCGCGCCCTACGTATTACCGCGGCTGCTGGCAGCGTAGTTAGCCGGCGCTTCTTATCCAGCTACCGTCAACCCACCCACACGGGACAGGCCTGCTTCACTGGCGAAAGAGGTTCACAACCGAAGGCCTCCATCCCTCACGCGGCGTCGCTGCATCAGGCTTGCGCCCATTGTGCAATATTCCCACTGCTGCCTCCCGCAGGAGTCTGGGCCGTGTCTCAGTCCCAGTGTGACCGTCCACACCTCTCAGGCCGGCTACCTGTCACCCGCCTTGGTAGGCCATCACCCCACCAACAAGCTGATAGTACATGAGCCCATCCCCACCAAAAACATCCCAAAAGGCGCAATCTTTCCACCCACCATGCAGCAGGCACAGAATGATCCGTATTAGCCACACTTTCATGCGGTTATCCAGAAGAGGGCAGGTTACTCACGTGTTACTCACCCGTTCGCCACTCATCCACACCCACCACAAAGGAAGGCGCTTCACCGTTCGACTTGCGTGTTAAGCACGCCGCCAGCGTTCGTCCTGAGCCAGGATCAAACCTCCAAACAAAACCAACAAAACCCCAACCAAGCCCCACACAACAAAGCATGAAGCCAAGCCAGAGCAACAGTCAGAAAAGCCCAGAAAACCAGACCACATGGCCCCACCCAACCCCACAACAACGAGCTAGGCAAACCAAAACAAAAACAAGCCCCAAAAACCACACACAGACAAGCCATGCACAGCCCCCAGGACCAAATGGCAGCAAAAACACGACACACTATCGAGTTCTCAAACAACACACCCAGCGAGATCTCAGCTGAGTAGATTTTTCGCTCGCACTCTCGAAGGCGACCGAAATATCATAAACAGGTTGATGCTCGAGAATCAAATTCGGATCACGTGACCCTGATCTCTGAACTTATCCGCTTCAGTCATGCTGGCGAACTTTCGTTCGTCAGACCGACGTTTCCGTCGTCCGGTACCGCCGTCAGACCTTCGAGTCGCCTCGGCATGACGAGTGCTATAGCCGAGCATCAGCGCCGACTGTCAAACGCTTTTTGCGTGTCTCGCACCACATTTTACGTGCCTCCTCGTCAGACATCGGTTTCCGCCTTCGCTGCGCGTTTATCACGCACCGCTCAGTCGGCTCTGCGCTCACAGGCGTACTCAGTCCCGCAGCGGATGCTCCCACAGCACGGCCTGGAGACGATCCCGGGATCCGGTTTTTCGCATCAGGCCCGTCAAGTGGTACTTGATCGTCGCCGGCTCGACGTACAGATGCGCCGCCATCTCGCCGTTGGACATGCCCTGGGCCCAGCAGCCTGAGCACCCTCCAGCTCCCGAGAGGTCAAGGGCGACGTCCACGGAAGCAGCCCCGCGAACGACGCCTGCTCGGATGCACCGACCAGCATCCCGCAGCACTGCCGACGTCCCCGTGCTGAGAGACCCAATGTCATGTCTGGCGAGGTGCCTGGAGAACCTCGTCTGGAGAGCTCATGCAGGATGCGACGGGTGACGCGCTGGTCCAGGGTCCCTCTCCCACCGCAACGGAACGGACGGCTCCCCAGCAAGGTGGCCTCATCGGCGCCCTTGAGGGAAAGCTCGCAGCACCGGCCTCAAGCGAGGCCAGGACGTCGTCGTCGACGTCGAAGGTGGTCAGGATGAGCACGTCCACGTCCAGACCAGGGTCCCGGAGACGATTGCCCGCGTCGCCGCGATACCGTCGGTTCCGGGCATGCGGATGTCCATGCACACGACGTCGGGGCGCAGCTCACGGGCCAGCGTGATCGCCTCGGCACCGTCGGCGGCCTCACCCCGACCTCGATGTCCTCCTCCGCTCGAGGTGATGACGCGCAAGCCTGCGCGGACCACGGCCTGATCGTCAGCGATGACGAGTCGAGATCATGGAATGCCGCTTCCTCCTCGGGACGAGACCCGTCGGCGCCGTCCGGAGGAACGGGGATGACAAGGCGGTTGCACCAGCCGCCGTCGGGGTCGGGGCCGGTGACCAGCTCAGCACCCACCAGGGCCGCGCGCTCAGCCATGCCGGACAGACCGTAGCACCGCCCTTGCGCCCGACACCGCCTGACGCGCCTCCGCATTCGGCGGACGTCGGTTGTTCACCACGATCTCCACACACCCCTGCTGATAGGTGACCCGTACCTGGCAAGGAGCTCCCGGCGCGTGCCGCGCGCTGTTGGCGAGCGACTCCTGGACCATGCGGTAGGCGGCGGTGTCAGCTAGTGGGCTCAGGGGACGAGGCCGGCCGTTGACTGCGTACCCGACCCGCTGTTGACGACAGCGAGACTCCTCAACGAGGCGAGGCACTGCCTCCAGCGAGGGCAGGAGCACCGGCTCCCTTGCCATCCGGGAATCCGTCACGGCCGCAGCCTCGGCTGTCGCCTCGGTGCTCGACGACGTCGATTCGCTCTGTTGACCATCCGTCGCCTGCCCTTCACGCTGAGAGTCACTCCTGTCCTCGCTGCGCAGGAGACCGACGACCTGACGCAGGTCGGCCAGAGCGGTTCGGGCACTGTCCTGCACCGTCTGGAGCATCTGGTAGGAACGCTCCGGATCCTTGTGCCGCAGAGCCGCGGCCGCCTGGGCGCTGACGATGACGCCGGAGAGGTGGTGGCCGGCGATGTCATGCAGGTCGCGGGCCAGGGCATTGCGGCTGGCCCGCAGCTCGCGCTCGACCCGCTCGCGCTCCTGGCGCTCGAGCAGCCGCTTCTCCCGCTCGAGGAGCTCGGCCTTGTCTCGCAGCGCCTGGTGCAGCTGCTCGCGCCCCAGCATGTACTCCGCCACCGCCACCGGTAAGAGGTAACGCTGCAGCAGGTGCGCCGAGAGCAGGATGATCATGGCGACTATCCCACGCTGACCGGAGTACACCTCGCCAATGAGGAAGACCACATTCAAGACGATGACGTTGGCGAACAGCGCGATCTGCCAGCCCGGGATGCGGTGACGCACGAGGGCACCAGATGACGACCATGACCGCGGCGGATCCGGGGTCCCGATCGCTCGCTGGCGATGAGAACGATGAGATCGGCGGTGGCACGACTCCCGAGCACCCAGTACGGGAAGCGCGCCGTCATCATCACGGCCACCACCTGGGTGATGACCAGCACGATGAGGAGAATCGCCCAGGGAACCGAGCTGACTCCGTAGTTGCTGATGTGCTCGGGATCGGCCAGCATCACACCGATGTAGGGGCAGCACGCTGAGCAGGCAGAAACCCACCGCGGCCCGGGAAGACGCGATGGTCTCTGCACCTGAACGGCGGAATCGGGCACGGCTGGGCACGCCCGAGTCAAGCACATGCGCAGCCGATGAGGCGCCCGAGTCCGTCTCCGAGCTCCATCACTTGTGGCACAGTGTGGCGTCGACGGCCTCGTTGACCTTCCCGATCTTCTCCTTGGCGGAGCTCTCCAGGTTGTTCTGGTCGGCGATGGCTGTGGGCAGGGCGGTCACGGCGACGGTGACGGCGGTGCCGTCAGGGCCGACACCGTCGTGAGTCTCGTATCCAGCGATACCGCCATGGTGTCCCCAGGCAGTACCTCCGCAGCTCAGCGAGGTACCGATGAGGCCCAGTCCGTACACCGTCTCCGGTCCAAGGTGCGAGCTGGCGTCAACCGCCCTGTTCTTCATCTCGTCGATGCTGGCCTGGGTCAGCAGCCTGCCGTCGAGGACGGCCTGGAAGAAGGTGTTGAGCTCGCTGGGGTGGACACCATGCCACCGGCGGCCCAGGCAAGTGAGGTATCCAGATCGGTCATGTCCTCCAGCTTGCCCTCAGCGCTGAGGTGGTAGCCCTGAGGGTGAGGGCCGTGGAGCTTCTTCTCACCGTTCCCCGGGAGGTAGGTGTGGGACAGTCCCAGCTTCTTGACGATGCGCTCATCGATCTGCTCACCCACCGGCCGCTGAGACACCCGCTCAATGAGCATCCCCAGCACGATGTAGTTCGTATTGGTGTACTTCCACTGCGTCCCTGGCTCAAACTGCGCCGGCTTGCCCAGAGCCGTGTCCAGCAGGTCACGGGGGAAACATAGTGCTCATATTCTCGGACTCGCGGCCCTGCTGGAGAGGTAGGTGTCGTTGTACTCGGGCAGGCCACTGGTGTGCTGGAGGAGCTGACGCACCGTGATCTTTGAGCCGTCGATGCCTCGCCTCTGATCAGGCCCGGCAGATAGGTCTCAATCGGCTCATCGAGCCCGACCTGTGCCCTCCTGGACCATCTGCGCATGACCACCACGGCCACAAAGGTCTTCGACGCGGAACCGACCCGCACCTCCCGTCCATCGGCGGGGCCCTGCCCCGTCTCCAGGTTGCCCTTACCCACGGCCACCCCCGCCGACTCGCCCTTGCTGTCGCTCACCGCCGCCAGCACCGCCGGGTAACCGGCCTCCACCAGCCCCTGAGCCCGGGACTTCAGACTCTCAGCCTCCCCTTCGACAGCGCCGCCGAGGCCGTGCCCCCAGCAGCACCCAACGCGATCGCCGCCGCCACAGGCACCGCCAACACCCGCCACACCAGCAACCGGCGACGAGACGAGCGGGACGACGACGGGCTGGTGGCAAGGTCTACGGATCGAGGGCTGTCATGAACTGCTCTGCTACTGCGTGTGTTGCTCATGACCCCAGTGTCGACAATTCACCAACCAGTCACCTCCTCCCACAGCACAGCACCCACTGTCCATATGGACAGTCCAACTTGGAACGCCTTCACTCGACACAGCCCCGATCGAGAAATGGCCAACAGACACGGCGCCACCGCGGCTCGTGGGAGCCTCGGTGGCGACTGCACCCTGGACGACGGAATCGGGCACGCGGCTGGGCACGCCCCGAGTCAAGCACATGCAGCCGCAGCCGCGAGGCGCCCGAGTCCGTCTCCGAGCCCATCACTTGTGGCACAGGGCGGCGTCGACCGCCTCGTTGACCTTCCCGCTCTTCTCCTTGGCGGAACTCTCCGGGTTGTTCTGGTCGCAATCGCCGAGGGCCATGCAGTATCGGCGACGGTGACGGCAGTGCCGTCAGGGCCGACTCCACCTCTCGTGTGATAGCCCGCGATATCACCTCCGTGGCTCCCAGGCAGTGCCCCCACAGGACAACGACCTACCGATCAGGCCCAATCCGTACACCGTCCCGGTCCAAGGTACGAGCTGGCGTCAACCGCCCGTTCTTCATCTCGTCGATGCTGGCCCGGGTCAGCAGCCTGCCGTCGAAGACGGCCTGGAAGAACGTGTTGAGCTCGCTCGGGGTCGAGACCATCGCACCAGCCGCCCACCCCAAAGCCGGATCCATCTCGGTAATATCCTCCAGCTTGCCCCTCAGCACTAAGGTGGTAGCCCCTGAGGGTGAGTACCACGAATCTTCTCCTCCCCCGGGGCCGGGAAGTAGGTATGGGACAGACCCAGCTTCTTGACGATACGCTCATCGATCTGCTCACCCACCGGCCGCTGAGACACCCGCTCAACAAGCATCCCCAGCACAATGTAGTTCGTGTTGGTGTACTTCCCACTGAGCACCGGGCTCGAACTGCGCCGGCTTGCTCAGCGCACTCGTCAAGGACGTCTCTCGGGGTGACATAGTGGTGTCGGTACTGAAAGACATCTGTCGTACCAACGAGTGTCTCATCGAAATTGGGTAGTCCGCTGGTGTGCTGGAGGAGCTGGCGCACCGTGATCTTGGAGCCGTCGACGCCCTCGCCTCTGATCAGGCCCGGCAGATAGGGTCTCGATCGGCTCATCAAGCCCCACCTTGCCCTCCTGAACCAGCTGCATGACCACCACAGCCACAAAGGTCTTCGTGTTCGACCCGACCTCACCTCACCGTCCATCGGCGGGGCCTGACCCTGTCTCCAGGCTGCCCTTGCCCACAGCCACCCCCGCCGACTCGCCCTTGCTGTCGCTCACCGCCGCCAGAGCCGCCGGATAACCGGCCTCCACCAATCCCCTGAGCCCGGGACTTCAGACTCTCAGCCTCCCCTTCGACGGCGCCGCCCAGGCCGTACCCCCGACAGCACCCAACGCGATCGCCGCCGCCACAGGCACCGCCAACACCCGCCACACCACCGACCCACGACGATGGCCGGGCCGGGCGCCAGCAGCCTCAGGGCCTCAGGGTTCTCGGGCGTGGTGACATCGGAACGGATAGGACTGAACTTCTCTGCTTTACCCATGCCTCCAGTGTCACGAGTCAGCAGGCCGAATACCCCCGCCCAGGGCACAGCCCCTGCTCTCCATATGGACAGTGCCAGGCCCGCTCTGCTCCCCAGTCGGACCGTTCAGATCGTGACGGCCCGGGAGGCCTGGTAGGCGGCCCCGACATGCCGGCCGTGTTGAGCAGCTGGGCCGGGACGATCGGGGTCTTGAGGTCGAGCAGCGGCAGGTACTTCTCGTGCTTGCGGAGACTCTCCCGCCCACCACGAACAGGTCCGGGGAGAAGAGCATCTCCACGTGGGCGTAGTAGCGCTGGAGGCGCTTGGCCCACTTCTTCCAGGACAGCTCCTGGGCGGTGCGCTGGCCGGCGGAGGCCCGACTCTCGGCGTCATGCCCGTCGATCTCCAGGTGCCCGAGCTCGGTGTTGGGCACCAGGGTCCCGTCGACGATGACGGCAGAGCCGATCCCGTGCCCAGCGTGGTGACGATGATGGTTCCGGGCACGTCCTTGGCGGCACCGAAGGCGACCTCGGCCAGGCCCGGCGGCGTCGGCGTCGTTGAGGCCCGGTGACCGGCCGGCCCAGGTGCTCGCGCATGAGCTGAGTGAGGTTGATGCCCCTCCAGGACTTGTCGAGGTTGGCGATGAAGGGAACGGTGCCCGTGGACGATCGGGGCGGGCAGGGCGACGCCCACCGGGACGTCGTCGGCCCACCTGAAGCTGCTCGAGGAGCTCGCGGCACACATCGGCGACGGCCGCAGGCGTGGACTCCTCCGGGGTGTCGATACGGACGCGCTCGCCGATGAACGTGCCCGTGGCCAGGTCGACCAGGGGCGCTCTGACGCCTGACCCGCCGATGTCGATCCCGCATGCCACTGATGTTGTCGGTGCTGCCGAAGTCATGAGGTCCTCCTGGTACTACGCGTCCTCGCGGCCTCCGCCCAGCCTAGTGCAGGGACGGCGGCCGCGAGGACGGTCGGGGAAAGATCGACGTCGATCCTGAAGGGATCCGGTGGCCTCAGTCGCGAGTGCTCTCCTGGCGGGCACCCCGGTAGAGGTACCACAGGGTGGCGACGAACAGCACCACGCCCACCCAGGGGGCGATGCCGGCGAAGCCCTCGGGCATGATGGCCAGCGGGTCCTCCTTGCCGCCGAAGGCCACGACGATCCCGGCGTAGACGACGCCGGCGAGGCTCTCACCGACGATGAGGCCGGTGGCCATGAGCGTGCCCATGCGCTTGGCCAGCTCGGGATTAGCAGTGCGCTGGGCCCAGCGGTCGTAGAGGTGGCCCAGGGCAGCACCGACCGGGATCATGACGGTGACACTGGTGGGCAGGTACATGCCCATGCCGACGGCGAGCGGCGGCAGGGAGTACTTGCTGTTGCGGCGCAGGATCTCGTCGATGGCGATGATGACGGCGCCGATGAGGGCACCCAGGCCCAGCAGACTCCAGCTGAGGTCGCCACCGAGGACGCCCTGCACTAGGTGCTTGATGAGGTTCGCCTGAGGCGCGGCCAGGGCGTCGGCACTGGCGCCGGCGAAGCCGAAGGCCCTCTGCATGAGGCTGAGCACCGGCGGGATGACGATGGCGCCGAAGACGACGCCGATGACGAGGGCAACCTGCTGCTTCCACGGGGTGGAGTCGACGAGCTGGCCGGTCTTGAGGTCCCTGGAGGTTGTCGTTGGAGATCGTGGCCACGCCGAGACGACGGCGGTGACGAACAGGGTGTAGGCCACCAGGGTGCGGACGTCGTCGGGCGAGGAGGTGGTGGCGATAGTGCGCACGAGTGCCGCCGCGGAGACGGCCACGAGGATGCCGACGCCGGAGATCGGCGAGTTGGACGAGCCGATGAGGCCGGCCATGTAGCCGCACACCGAGGCGACGACCAGGCCGGTCAGCAGGATGAACAGGATGGAGGCGATGATGAGGCCCGCGGCGTGGTGGGCCACGGAGGTCCCGTGCAGGAACAGCCACAGGAGCACACCGATGGGCAGCATGGAGCCGACGGTGACGCCGATGACCGTCTTCATCGACAGGTCGCGCTCGGTCAGGGGGATCTCCTCACCGGCGTCGCGCTTGGCACTGGAGGCCAGGGACTCGCGGATGCCGGAGACGATGGGGCCGAGGATCTTCAGGAAGGTCCAGATGGCGGCGATGGCGATGGCGCCGGCACCGACGATCCGCACCTCGCTGGCGAAGGTGGTGCTCACGAAGTCCGCGAGGTCCGTGGCGGCGGCCGCCTCGCCCCAGGTGCGCACCGGAAGCAGCACGCCGTAGGGAGATGAGCAGGCCGACGATCGTGGCGATGCCGACGCCGATGCCGACCAGGTGGCCCACGCCGGCCAGGGACAGGAGGTGCCCATCATGGTGGCGCCCGCACCGACCCGGAAGACCCCGGAGATGTCGACGCTGATGGCCTTGAGGGTGTTGAGGAAGTAGAGGGCGGCCGAGGCGATGGAGCCACGCACGATGATGCCCAGTCCACGGCGAGACTCTTCGGCGCCCTCGCTGGTGTCACCCACGCGGAGGACCTCGGCGCCGGCCACGCCCTCGGGGTAGGGCAGCTCGGAGTTGGTCACGAGCGCGCGCCGCAGCGGGATCGAGTAGGTGACGCCGAGGATGCCTCCCCAGGATGATGACGAGCACCGTCTGGAGGTAGGGGAAGCCGGTCCACCAGCCCACAATGATGAGCCCGGGCAGCACGAAGATGATGGCGGACAGAGTCCCGGCCGCCGAGGCGATCGTCTGGACGATGTTGTTCTCCTGGATCGTGTGATCGGAGAAGCGGCGCAGGATCGCCATGGAGATGACAGCGGCCGGGATGGAGGTGGCGAAGGTGAGCCCCACCTTGAGGCCGAGGTAGACGTTCGCCGCGGTGAAGACGAGCGTGATGATGCCGCCGATGACGACGCCGCGGATCGTCAGCTCCTTGACCGGGCCGGAGCCGGCACTGGTCGGCTTCGCCGCAGTGGAGCCGCTTGAGGTTGTTGTGGACATGGTGAGATCTCTCGATGTCGGGATGATTCCGAGGCGAGAGTAGCACTGTGTCCGAATACGATCGTTAATGGTCCATTCTCATCAGTACAAAGCAGACGTAGCGGCTCAAGGCAGGGTAGTGCTCCGCTCAACCGCGTCTGCCCCACCCCTGGGACTCACCCCTTGATCGCCGCGGTGTCCCAGTATTCGCGAACCTCGCCGATGAGCCCGCCCTTCATGGTGACGACGCTGACGATCTCGCTGGCGATGGGCCCTTGAGCGGTCGGGAACACTCCCTCGGCGTGCACCACGGCACCGTGCGGGGTCTCGAGCTCGGTGCGTATATCGGAGATGCGTACACCGGAGTCGCGCACTCTCCTCAGATGATCCACAACCGCCTCCTTCCCGATGAAGGTCTCCTGCACCCCGAGCGTGGGACCGTAGGGGAAGCTCCACTGAACCTTGTCATGGAGCACCTCACTCATGTCACCCGCGTTGAATCGCTCCAGCATCCGAGGGCAGTCGATGCACGGCGGCAGAGATGTTGGAGATCACCGGCCGTGAACAGGGTGGGGGAATACTGATCCGCCAGGATCGAGCAATGATGATTCTGCGAGCGTCCCAACAAATACGGGCACATATCCGGTAGCCTCGAGGAGGCTTTCAATTCGCGGTCGTTCCTCAAGAGCATCGGTGGCATATCCGACCGCCCAGACTCCGAGATTCTTACCTGCTCGCGACACGAGCAACTCCTCCTGAATATGGGAGAAGGCGCGGACAACCACTGAGTCCGGCAGCATCTCGGCCATCCACTGCCCTTCAGTGCGCCCCTCCGGCAGCGTGGAGACGATCTGCCCCTCCCGTATACCAGCCGCGTTCATCACGTCGACGACCATCGCCCCCTTGAGGAGCGGCGCGAGACGATCTACCACGTCCTGCGCAGCACTGTGCTTGACCGCCAGGACCACCACCTTGTGCCGGGCGGCCTCCTCAAAGCTGACAACGCGCACACTCGGGGGAACACTCACGCGCCTCGCCGACTCCGGAGACCGCGCACCGAGCTGAACCATGTAGCCGGCCTGCGCCCACAATGTCGCCAGCCCCTGTCCAATAGGACCGGACCCGATGATGCCAATCGCTTCGCTCGACTTGTCGGGCATACTGCTTCACTCCTCCTTGGTTACTATTGGTAACTACCCGAGTCGACAGTATGGCGAACCGATGGACGCGACAAGAAGGCACCTTCATGACAGATAGGCACCCGAGAGTAACCGTCAACGAGACCTCCACACAGGAGGCCGACTGCGAGCCCGACAGCACTGTCTGCGGCCTACGCGACGTCCTCGACCGGATCGGGGACACCTGGTCGGTCCTCGTCATCATTCAGCTGCGCCTGCACGGCAGGCGCCGCTTTGGGCAGCTACTGCGCTCGGTGGAGGGAATATCCCAACGCATGCTCACAGTCACCCTGCGTCGACTCCAGCGGGACGGACTCATCAGCCGGACGGTCCTGGACACCTCCCCGCCGCAAGTCGAGTACGCGTTGACTGGAACCGGTGAATCTCTCACAGTCGTTCTTCGCCAGCTCGTCGACTGGGCAACGGACAATCGCGAAAGCATTGCGGCTGCTCGCGGGCGCTGGGACCGGGGCGCAGACACACCTACCCCACTCTCTTTGACTCCACAACAACCAAAACGTCATGTACGGGGTCCAGGTCCTGCAGGACCCGGCGGATGGATGACTGCCGAGGGCGGGGCCCGGCCCCGACTCCACCCCCAGGGACCGCAGGTCGGAGGCGGTCAGGTCGATGGAGTGTTCCCATATCGCCATCAGGCTGCGACATCCGGCCAGCACCCCGGTCACGGCCAGGAACAACACCATGGGCAGGTCAAGGCGCACACCGCGTCTGTCGCGTGGGTCGGTGATGCTCCTGAGAACCTGGATCAAGGGCTGGTGCGACAAGGCGTTCGTGGTGGAAGCTGACATCAGCGCGGCCTCCCAGAACAAAAAGGGATTGATTAAGACTCACCGTCCCCACGGGGCCCACGCCCCGCCCCAGCGACACACCACCCCATCAAAGCGCCTCCCCTCACCCACCAACATTGGCCCCTGACCCTGGGGCCGCGTCCCTTTTGGTCGAGGTCGAGAACCCGGCCAGGTGAGGAGGCGGCCATGTCCTCGTGGGCGTGGCCGGCGTCGGCGACACGGTCGAGCCGGGCGGAGAAGGCCTCCATGCCATCGAGCCTCAGCCGGCTTCGCGGGCGAGCTCCGAGGATGAGGTGGGCGTCCTTGCCAGAGGTGTCGACGGCGAAGTTGGCCGGACTCAGGGCGCCCCGTTCAACGAGGTCGGCCTTGATGCGCAGGAAGGGCAGGTCCAGGCCACCGCCGTCGAGCACCTCGAAGAACTGGGCCGGGGGCACACCGATCGCCTTCGCCAGGGTGACGATCTCTGCCGGCGGCATTGGACACGGCGATGACCCAGGAGTTGACGACCAACTTGAGGCGGGTCGAGGCTGCGGAGGCACCGTCCTCGCCGGTCCACACGGTGCGCGACCCGACGGCGTCCAGGACCGGAGTGACCAGTTCGCGGCCGGAGGTGGGGCCGGCGGTCATGATGACAAGGGTGCCGGACTCGGCGGGCTGGCGGGTCCCGGAGACGGGCGAGTCGTAGAAGAGGACCCCGGCGGACTCCGCGATGGCGGCCAGGACGGCCACATCATCAGGGCCGACGGTGGTCATCTGCAGCCAGGCGGCGCCGGGGCGCATGGCGGGGGCGGTCTCGCGCATGACCTCGGCAACGGCGGCGCCGTCGAAGAGCATGGTGATGACGACGTCGGCCCCTCGACGGCGGCGGTGGCGGTGGGGAGCGACCTCGATGCCGTCGTCGGCCAGGGGCTGGGCACGCGAGATCGTGCGGTTCCAGGCGCGCACGGCGTGGCCGGCGCCGGCGATGTTGCGAGCCATCGCCGAGCCCATGATTCCGGTGCCGAGTACGGCTACGGTCAGCTGGAGCATACTTCTCCTTAATTGTCTCTAATCGAGCTGTTGTCGACCTGTCCTTGGTCGAGCCACCCGCCTGGGCACCCTCCGGCGCCCGGGATCGGACTTGTTGCCGCCCTTTGCACGACCATAGGCGCCCGGAGTCACTCGGAAGCCAGGGCGCCGGCGATCCCTGTACAGAGCGACGGCCAGGGAGGAATGCGAAAGCAGTCAGCGAGGCTGGGGCCCCAGAAGCCGGGGAGTCGGACGAGAAGGTCGCCGCCGACGGCGCCGGCGATCGTGGCGCCGAAGCACATCGCCGTGTTCGACAGTGAGGAGACGGTTTCCTCGTGCCTGGCCGGCATGGGCCGCAGCTGCCCCATGAGGACCGGCAGGAGGAAACCGGCCACCACCAGGGCCGCGGCGAAGGCGACGACGGCACCCCACATGGTGTGCGCCATGAGCGGCATCGCAGCGGCTGGGGAGGTAGAACGCGCCCTGGATGAGGATGCCGGCCCACAGCGACCGCCGCTCACCGATCCTTGCAACGAGCCGTGGACCGAGAAGCGATCCCAGTGCAGTCCCCAGACCGATCATCATCATGGCCTTCCCGATGGCGGTCTGCGAGGCGCCGAAGTCCTTGGCCAGCCAGGAGCCGATGAAGGAGAACGAGGCGTAGTTGCCGGTCTGGAACACGAGGTAGGCGAGGAGCGACCACCTCAGCACCCGAGAGCCGAGGACCCTTCGGTAGGAGCCGACGACGTCAGCAGGCTCCCCCACCGGCCGCACATGGGGGAACGAGAGGAAGAGAAGTCCCCACAGGACGACGCTGACCGCCGCGACCACGAAGAACGGCGGCTGCCACCCTCGACTGACAGGGTATGAGCCGACCGGTACGCCGGCCACCCTGTGCAACCGCCAGTCCCGCAGTCGCGCTAGCCCATGACCTTGATGATGGATGGCCGGGGCACCGTCACCGGGATGGGAGGCCCAGATCTGGGAGCTGACGAAGGCTGCGCTCACGCCGGCCAGGAACCGGGCGGCGACCATGCTCCAGAAGCTCCAGGCCAGGCCGCACGCGCAGGTGAAGACGGCGAAGGCCGCCAGGCCGGAGAGGATGACTCGACGTCGGTCGTGGCGGTCCGAGACAGGACCAGCCACGAGGGCGAACAGCGCGTACCCCAGGGGCGTAGGCGGAAACCAGCCAGCCGGCCCGGGCCAGGGGACGTCGAGCTCGCGCTGGAGCAGGGGCAGCAGAGCACGACGAGGAAGGTGTCGGTCCCAATGGCGAACATGGTGAAGAAGGACAGCCAGCCCATGGTCGAGACGCGAGCACTCTTTCGACGGCGTGCTCTCGTCATCCACGGACACGCGTGATGAGCCACTAGCTTCTTCAGTCATCTCAAACCTCCTTAGTTCGATGTCTGACGTACTAAGAATTGTACGAGACGCTATCCTTTGTCAACCTCGCCCCGGCGCGCGCCGAGCGGCGGTCGGGACAGAAAGGCAGGGACGAACCGTGAAGGACAGGAGCTCTTCCACCCCAAGGCGGGCGACATCTCCCTGGACGCGATCCTGGGCGCCCTGTCCGACCCCATCCGCCGTGACGTCCTGCGTCGGATCGCCAATGAGGGCGCCCTGTACTGCGGGGACCTGAGCTACGACGTCGTCAAGTCCACGATGTCGCACCACTTCCGGGTGCTGCGCGAGTCTGGGGCTCATGCATCACCGAGCGCGAGGGCAAGCACCGGCGCATCACCCGGCGCGACGACGTCATCGAGCAGCGCTTTCCGGGACTGCTGGCCGCCGTCGGCCTGCCCGCCGGCAAGGGGCAGTGGCCGGACTGACGACCACCCGGAGCAGTACCCTGACGACTCGAGGACGAGCCGCCGGCAACCTGCGAGGTGAGAGATGGCCAGGCCGCGCAAGCCGATCGACCCGACCCGACGTCGTCGCTTGATGCGGACGGCGCGCACGATGTTTGCGCTCCGCGGGATACAACGGCACCGCGTTGAGCGACATCCTCTCCGCCGCGGAGTTCCCTCGCAGCTCCTTCTACCACTTCTTCACCGACAAGGCGGCGCTCTTCAACGCGGCATTCTCCGACGGGCTGACCCTGCTCGCCGAGCGGGTGAGCCCGCCCGATCCTGCGGCGCTGACCGCTGAGTCCTTCTGGCCCGAGATCTTCACCTTCTTCGACGAGCTGGCGGCAGCCGGCGACGACGAGGATGCGTGGCGACAATCGCGATGCTCTTCCACATGCGGGACGCTCCGCCGAGCGCCTCACGCACCGATTTCGAGGGGGCCACCCGGGCGTGGTGCCAGCAGACCGTGCACGCGGGTCGCGAGCAGGGCGTGCTCGACCAGGAGATCCCGGAGGACCTGCATGTCGAGCTCGTGTGGAGCGTTGCCGTCGCACCTCGATCGGTGGTTGGCCTCACAGGCCGGCAGGGAGCGGATGCTCGACAGCTGGCGCACACCCTCCTGACGCGGCTGTTCGGGGCGCCATAACAGATCCCTCCCCGCTTGACCGCGGCCACGGGAACCGACAGCCTGCTTGTTGTGGACATATCTGTCCACAAATGACTACCGTAGCCGTCACCAACCGTTCCGCTGCCACAACGAGGGTTCAGGAGGAATGCGAGATGGCGAGCGTTCTTGTCGCCGGGGCGACCGGATACCTCGGCCGGTACGTGGTCGCCGAGCTTCACAGCCGCGGGCACCCTCGTGAGGCCGTGGTGCGGGACCGGGATCGCGCCCGCAGGGAAGGGGCCCTGGGGCTCACCGTCATTGGACGGCCTGGTGGACGAGTGGGCTCTCGGAGCGTCACCGATCCTCGCTTCACCCGGGATCTCGCAACCGACGTCGAGCATGTTGTCTCGGCTCTGGGGGTGACGCGTCAGAAGGCCGACCCGTGGCAGATCGACAACCTCGCCAACCTGGCGATCCTGAACTCGGCGCTGAAGCACGCCGGCTCCTTCACCTACATCAATGCCCTGGGTGGCGATCGTTGCCCCGCCCGGCTGACGCGAGCGAAGTCGGCATTCGCGCAGACGCTCTCGGTGGCGGAGATCTGTTCTCAGATCATCAATCCGCCGGCCTACTTCTCCGACATGACGGAGGTACTAACGATGGCCAGGCGCGGCCTGGTGACGGTGCTCCGCCCGACGGCGCGGATCAATCCGATCCACGGGGCGGATCTGGCGGTCTACGTCGTTGACCGGATGGAGGAGAGGACTTCCGGCACGTGGGACATCGGCGGACCGGACGTGCTCACCTGGAGACATGTAGCCCAGCTGGCGTTCCGCGCCGTCGGCACGGCCGCGCATCGCCGCGGTGCCCGCATGGGCGTTGCCACCGGCATCTGAGGCTGACGGCGCTGTTCAGCCCCGTCTGGCCGACGTCGCCCAGTTCATGACCTGGAACATGATGCGCGACTGCGTCGCCCCGACGACGGGCACCCACCACCTCGCGGACTTCTACCGCACAGTTCTTGAGAATCAGAAGTAGTAGGCACGTCACCGCGAGGTGACCTCGACCTGCTGGCGGGTGTTCCACCCCATCTTGCCGCTGGTGACCATGCCCCCAGACCCGTAGAGGTCGCAGGATCAGCGCGGACCACAACGTCGCCATCGGAGACAGGATGAGGCTGATGAGCCTCTCGGAGCCGGTGGTGTCTGATCGCCACACCGTGATGTACCGCGAGCCCTGCGCCAGCCCGATCGCAAGAGGCACCAGCACCACCGTCGGGGGAATGCCATGACCGGCGACAAGCGGACGCCAGAGCACCAGATAGACGAAGACCGAGATCACCAGCCAGATCTGCATCCAGCCGGTTGCCTGGCGCCACCACCCCCTACGAGAGAACCGGCAGGAAGCGGATGCGCCAGAGCCCACGAATGAAGGAGCCGCGGAACCATCGCTCCTGCTGCCGGTAGTGGTGGCTCCACCGGTCGGGCATCCACGCGAAGGCGAAGGCCGAGGGCTGCTGGACGGTCCTGCCGTGAAGCAGCGCGAAGAGGGTCAGCATGGAGTCGTCCGAGAACTCCACATGCCGCCCAAGGTAGCTCTCATTCATGTAGGTATCGATGTTCTCAGCCAGGATGGAGCACCGGTAGGCGGCCAGACCGCCGGAGTTGACCATCACCGAGCCGAGCTGCGACATGAAGGAGCGGTCGATGAGCTGCTGTCCGACGAAGATCACGTCGGTGACGCGTGCCAGCAGATTCTCCCGGTTGTTGATCGCCAGGATGACGCCTGCGACCGACATGACCCGGGGGTCGCTGAAGGGCTGGACGATCTCATGGAGGGCCTCGGCGTCGAGCATGGAGTCGGAGTCGACGGTCACGAACAGGTCGGCGTCGCGAATCTTCCTGAAACCATGGATCTGAGCATGACGCTTGCCCTCATTGGCAGTCCGTTGCCATGTGGCGTAGATGCGGGCCATCGCCGCCTGACGGATGAACCAGTCCCGCTCTTCCAGATAGGCGCCCTGGGTGGAGCCGTCGTCGACGACGTGGATCTCGGCCGGTGGAGAGCTCTGATGCAGCAGGGCGGAGAGCATCCGAACCACGACGTCGGGATCCTCGTTGTAGAGCGGGACGAGCACGGCGACCCGGTACGTCTCGCCGCGACCGACCACGCGCCCCTCGAAGCCGGCCACGACCAGCTGCACGGCGACGATCACGAAGAGGGACATCGAAGGTCCATACGACCCATGTGTCCAGGACACTGGTGACGACTCACCAGCACGCGCCAGCACAACCACCCCACCACACCGAGGACCACCAGGACAGCGGGCATGAGCCCGCCGGCCCTCATGAGCGCACGGGGCAGCCCGGTCGCATCGGCCGATCGCTGAGCCTCATCCGTCGTCGTCACCGCAGTGCGCATGCTGGTCACCGCGGCGGTCCTGGCGCGGACCCGCACCGACCTGAACCGCATCCCGCGCTTGAACAACGTCTTGACCGCTCCGCAAGCCAGAAGGATGAGAAGGCAGACGAGCATGACGAAGAATCCGAATGACCAAGGCAAGCGTCAGTCTTTCCGTATCGGAGGACCTACTCGGAGTGGGCGCGACGATGCCTCAGCCCGGCGCCGGGCGAGCGCCTGGCTGCGCATGACCTCCGGAACGGTCTTGACGGGCAGGCCGGAGTCCGCTACCTGCTTCATGAACCGTTTGAAGCTGGCCGCCTTCACCGACTCGGGAGCGCCGTCGGGGTCCTTGTCGACGCGATGGAAGACCATGTGGGTCCAGCAACGGTGCTCCCGGCACCGGGCCAGGGTCCGCTCAACCTGAGACTCGGTGGTGTAGGGAGCCGCAGTAGAAGACGCGGAGCCGGTACGGGTCCCCGGCGCGAGGGTCCCGGGGCGACGTCGATGGTGCGCAGTGAGCTGAAGTAGCCTCGTGAGGTGCGCAGCACGAGGTCGTTGTACCGCCCCATGGGCAGGGCGAAGTGGGCAGCACTCGTAGCCGTGCTCGAGGAGGAAGGACCTGATCGTCTCGAACTTCCTTGCGCACCCCGCTGCCTCATCGAGCGTGGTGAGGTCGGCGGTGGAGGGCGGCGATGTCCCAGCCGTGAACCTCTCGCATCTCAGCGAGCTGGTCAGCACTCATGCGGCCCGGCAGCCCGACCTTGTCGGCAATGACGTAGGAGGTTGCCGCAGGGATGCCGTAGCCCTGCATGATCCCAAGGCCGTCTTGTAGTCGCTGTCGTAGCCGTCGTCGAAGGAGATGGAGATACCGGTTGTCGGCCGAGGGCAGTGGTCGCCAGGTAGCCGACCCACAGCCGGCTCGGTGCCGAGTCGGAGGCGGGGACAACCTTCAGGCGCACCCCTGGTCACCCGATCCAGCTGGGGGCGACCGACGACGGCGCGCTCGGCGGCCCGGTTGACGGTCACCCGGCACCAGGTACCGGTGCGCAGCGTTCGCATATCGGGAGCAACGTCCAGGCGCAGACAGTCCTCGCCCCCCGCCGAGCTCGAGCAGGATGCTCGCGACCTGCCGGTAGTCCTCGGCACGGAGCCACAGGTCCCACTGGCAGTCGGTCGTCGACACCCGAGAGCGTCAGGTCGGCGCAGGTGGGTCGATCGGGGTCGCCGGTGGTGGTGATCTCCAGCGACTGGGTTCCGTGGGAGTAGGTGAGGTGTCGGCCGTACGGAGCCGGCCTCGGAGGAAAGTCGCCAGGCCCTAGGATCCTGCATGTCCGACAGCACCTCTGAGGGCGCCGCGGGGAGGACCGGCGGCCGGCGCCGGGGAGGACAGGGGAGGCATGGGCCGCCACCCGCAGCCCATGTAGAAGGGTGCCCGAGGCAGCCAGGCGAGACCGCCCCTGGAGAAAGTTCCGGCGCCCCATCCGATCATGCTGCAGCAAGGTGCTTCTCCCAGTTAATAGTCTATTCGGTCAGCTTCCTCCAGGACACGCACGAAATAGCGCCAGCGCAGACAAAAGTCTGCGCATACCCCTCAAGCTTCCTGCCATATCGTGCCGCCAGTCCGCGAAGTCCCCGCAAATGCGCGCACCTCCGCCAACCACCACCGGTCATACGTGAGTGAGATCACCCTTGGCGCCTGTGATGCCCGTTGCCAGAGTCTGCCCCGCCAGCCCCTGGCGGGCAGACCATGTGGTGGAGCTAGGGGAGTTCGAACCCCGACCTTCTCATTGCGAACGAGGACGCGCTACCAACTGCGCCATAGCCCCGGTGCGGGGTTGATCCTCAGCATCGTCGCCGGGACGTCCTGGCAAGTTCGGTGGCGGTGAGCCCGCCCACCGCACCAGGGAGTCCCGCCAGCGACGCGAAGGAGTCCGCACTACTCTCCGGCCGCGCGACGCCCTCGAGGATGGCGTCGAGGTCGATGGGGTGGAAGAGCTCCTCCCATCGTCCTCCACCGGAGCGGGAACGTAGGCACGGGCCGTCTGCGGGCGGCGCGGGCACCGGCGCCGAGGTGCCCCCGGATCGACCACCGGGTCGGCGTGAGCGTCAGGGGCGCCCGGGCCGCCAGCGTGTAGGTCGGTGCGGGCACGTGGACCGGACGCCAGCCCTGGGGCGGGTCGACGTCGTCGCCTCCTCCTTGGCCGTCTCCCTCCGCCTCAGCGGGCGCAGCGCCACGGGGCCTGCGGGCGCGCGAGCCGGACGAACGGCTCAGAGGCGGGCTGGGGAGGAGACCGCGGGCAGCAGTCTGCCGAGGACCGGCGCGAGACCGCCTCGACGACGCGACTCGCCGCAGCCTGCGCCTCCTGCTCAATGGCGGTCGCCCTCGGCGAAGAGCTTGCCCCAGCCGGGTCAGGCGGTGGGGAGGCTGCGTCGACAGGAGGCGACGAAGTCCCTTGGTGCGCGGCGAGCTCGCCTCATCGCCGTCGCGCGAGACCGCCTGCGTCACGCCCATGTCCGGGAGACCCTGCCGGCGTGTCGGGAGGGCACGTAGACCGAGGCTCGGCGGGTCGCCTCGCGCTCGGCGAGCCACGGCCGCGGCGGTCTCGGCATCCAGGTCGGCGTCGAGCTCGGCGAGGCGGTCAGCCTCGGAGCCGACGGTCTGGGAGGGGCTGAGCCCGGCAGCCTGCAGTCGCCCAGCCGCCTCGGCGGGACTGTCAGCTGACGGCCAGGAGCCACGCGGCGGCATCCGTAGCGGGCAGCCGGCGAGCGCGGCATCTGCAGCCTCCCCGGGACGACGACGTCGGGCGGGCGGCCCGGCCGCTGGGCGTCCTCCCGAGCGAGTCGCTCCATGAAGGAGTCCTGCGTGCCGCGTCACCCTGCGGACTCGACAGCTGACCGGACTGCGGCCGGCGAGGCGGCAGCTGACGCTCGCACGTGCACGCTGGAGGCGCTGCGCGTGCGCGCCGTCGACGACGGAGCGGGGCGCGGCCACGACCGAGGCCGGGGAGCGTCGGCCGGTCAGGGGTCACCAGGGTCTGCTCGAGCTCGGCGATGCGGCGGCGCTCACGGCGGTCGGCCGCGGTGGAGGCCAGGCGCGGCCCGACGTCCGGCCACCATCGAGGCTCGAGCAGCGCCGTGGGCAGCAGGGCGGGCCACCACGGCAGGGCCGTGACGAGGCCCAGCACCCAGGCGCCGAGCGAGACTCCGAGCAGGACGCTGGCGACGATCCCGCGGTGCGAGGCGGCGACCCCGACGGCGCTCGCGCCCCTGGGCGTGAGCCTGACGGGCACGGTCGAGCTCGCGCTCGGTGCGCAGGGCGCGCACATTCCTCACGGCGGGCCTGTTCATCACCCTCACCTCCGGTCGACGTCGAAAGAGCTCCGCATGCCCACTGCTCGCACAGGTGTCGTCACGCTCGACGGCGGCCGCACCTGTGGCCAGGACGCGCAGCTCAGCTCGAGTAGCGGTCCTGACGTTGGAGCGGCGCGCCATCTCGCGGCGCCCCACCAAATAGCGGAAGGAGGTACACGGAGAGAACCGTGATGAGGGCGATGACCGCCCAGATCCTCGATTCCCCACACAGCAACCGTAGGCGCGCCCGCCCTCGTCCCCGCGCAGGAACACTCCGGCTTTTCCTGCGAAATACCTGGGATTCAAGACGTCACACTGTCAGCATGCACATCCCTGCCGCCACACGAGTCACATGACGTTTCTTCCGTAGCGAGCACGCCCCGTACTCGATCATCGTCCGACAGCACCCCGAAACGCACCCGTCGACGCACTCCCGCGAGCACACCGGCCGACATCCCCCGACCCTGCGCGCAGGCCGTGCAGAGTTACACCCGCGCGTGAGTCGCTGCTCGAAGCCGGAGCCATCGGGTCCGTGGACCTCCTCGGCCAGGGGCCGCGAAGGAGACGTGGTCGGCCCAGGCGCCCGTTGATGCATGCTAACCGCGGCGCAGCCCCTCCTCGCGCAGCCCGAGACCCGCGGCACAGCGCCAGGCTCCGCTCGTTCGCGGGACGCACGTTGACCTCCACACGGTGCAGCAACCGACCCCAGGAGGTGATCGAGAGACGAGGGCCACCGACAGACGCATGATCCCGCGCCCTGCCAGGTGCTCGCCGATCCAGTAACCCACCTGGGCGCTGCGCGTGGCGCCCTCAGATGATCGTCGACGGCGATCTGACCCGCGAGGGCGCCGTCGACCTCGACGACGAAGGGCATCGCCTCCGCCAGCCGGGCCCGGACGCGTCTGGCGGCGCACGAAGACGGGGAAGGTGCTCAGACTCCTCCCGCCGGCCGGCGCAGGTGGCCTCCCCAGGGGCGAGGCGGTCGTTCTCCGCCAGCCGCAGCGCCCTCCAGGCGTCCTCGTCGTCGGCCCTCAGCTCGCGCACGACGACCGAGGGCGCGCCGTGGACTCACTGAGCGCTACCGCTGCCCGCTCTCCTGGGCACTGGTTCGGGCTCGAGGCGCACCGGCCAGTGAAGCGCGCAGGCGATCCCGCCCGAGGGCAGCAGGCCGGCGACGCGCGCTCGCCCGGGCTGCGCGGGACCGAGCGGCGCCGTCAAAGCCGGGATGCTGAGCCGCGCCGTGAGTCATCAGGCGTCCAGCAGCAGGCAGTGGAGGGTGTCGCCGGCCACCACGGTGCTCGTGTCCTCGGGCACGACGGCGATGGCGTTGGCCTCGGACAGGCCGTGCAGCCGGACGGTGCCCGGCGGCGTCGTCGGCTCGGCGCGGTAGTCCGCGGGCGGCGAGCCGCTGACGCACGGGGACGAACTCGCGCTTGCCGGACGGGAGTGCCAGCCCTCGGAGATGGTGGCCGGCAGGCTGGATCGGTGCAGGGAGGTGGCACTCCCCGTCCGGCGATCTGGCGCAGGACCGGGCGCACGAAGGTCTCGAAGGCGATCTGGGCGCTGACCGGGTCGCCGGGCAGGCAGAAGATCGGGGTGCCCTCGACCGTCCCCACACCGAGCTGGCGGCCCGGGGACGATGGCGACGGCATCGAATCGCACGGACCCCAGGGGGCGAGGACCTCCTTTGACCGTGTCCCCTGGCTGACGCTCAGGCCCCCGGTGGTGATGAGGACGTCGGCGCGCACGAGCTGGTCCTCGATGGTGTCGGCCAGGGCGCGCAGCTCGTCGGGGACGGCGGCCACCCGGAAGGCCTGGCCGCCGGCGTCGGTGACCGCGCAGGCCAGAGCGTGGCCGTTGGCGTCGAAGACGTCCCCGGCCTCGCGGGACTGACCGGGCTCGACCAGCTCGTCCCCGATGGAGACCACGACGACGCGCGCGGGCGGGTGCACGCGCACCCGGTGCAGCCCGAGCCCGCCAGGGAGGGCGACCTGGCGGGCGCTGACGCGCGAGCCCCGTCTTGAGGACGGTGGTCCCGGACTTCACGTCCTCGGCGCGACGACGGACGTTGTCGCCCGGTGCGACGAGCGGTGGATGCTGACGCGGGACTCCGCCGCGGTCGGTGTCGGCCCAGGGATGACGGCGTCGGCGCCCCAGCGGCATGGGGGCGCCCGGAGTCGATGAGGACGGCGGCCCCGGAGCACGAGGTGGCAGGGGCGCATGTCACCGGCGCGCACCGCGTCGACGACGTCGAGCACGAGCGGGCTGTTCCGGTCGGCCTCGGCGACGTCCCTCGGCGATGACGGCGTAGCCGTCCCTGTCCGGCCAGGTCCACGGCGGGCAGGTCGATTCCGGCGACGACGTCCTGGGCCAGGACGCATCCGACGGCGTCGGGAGGACGACGTCGAGGGGTGCTGCCGCCTGGGCGATCTCTGCAGGCAGGCGGCCAGGTGTTCGGCCACCGTTCTCATGGCACTCAGGTTACCGTCAGGTTAGCGACACGCGCCGTGCCCCGCCGGGACGAGACGATTCAGGCGCGGGACGCATCACCCTGCGAGGATGGGGCCCTGCGACGACCGGCGCGCTGGACCTTCCCGATACGAGCCGACTCTGAGGTCGACGACGCCAAGGACGAGTTGCGCAAGGTGCTGCGTGCGCACCGCCGCACTCATCACCACCACCCCGGCGCAGGGGCACACGGCGGCCTGCGAGGCGCTGACCGAGCACGCACTGGAGGCGGTGGCCGGCGCGGCAGAAGGTGGCGACCTCGTGTCGGTGGGGGCGGAGCCCTGCACCCGGCTGCTGCTGGAGCGACTTCACGAGGCCGGCGTCAAGGTCCTGCTGCCGGTGCTCGGACCCGCCTGGCGCGCTGCTGGGGGCTGTTCCAGGGCGGTGAGGACCTGGCGGAGCGGGCACCGAGGCGTCCTCCGGAGCCCTAGCGGCCCCACGCTGCCGGCCGAGGCCGTGCGCCAGGTCGACGCCCTCCTCATTCCGGCGCTCGCCGTGGACAGCGCCGGCGCCGCCTGGGGGCAGGGTGCGGCTGGTACGACCGGATGCTGCCCGCTGCGCCCGGGCACGTCCACACCTTCGCCATCCTCCACCCTGAGGAGCTGGTGCCCGGCCGCTGCCCGATGGAGGAGCACGACGAGCCGTGGACGCCGTCATCACGGCCCAGGAGTGGTTCCTGCTGGCCACCGGGCTCGCCGGCGCACACCAGGTCCCCGGAGTCCTGAGATCCCGCTCGACGACCGCCGGCCAGGGGCCACAGGCTCGCTGAGGCGGCTTCTGTCCACAGCGCTGGGAGACGTGGCGTGCCGGGCCGCGGCAGCAGCCGACCCTGGTTGGCATGAGTCCTCGCCATGGACTGCCCCGCCGCCCTCGCTCAGCGACGTCCCAGGGACCCGCGCAGGATCCCCGCGAGTCGCCGCGCTCCTCGGGGTCCGGCTCCCAGCCTCACCCCGTCCGAGCAGCCGGCGGGCGGGCGGCGTCGTCGCTCCCTGCTGTGGCGGCATCGCCACCTGGTGGTGGCGGTCTGTCTGGGAACCGCGGTCCTGGTGGCCCTCAGCGTGTTGCGCCCGCCCCTGAACAGGGGCAGCAGGTGCTCGTCGCATCACGCGCAGATCAGCGCCGGGGCGCTCATCACCGAGCAGGACGTCTCGACCAGCACGCTGCCCAGCCGTCGCTCCCCAGTCCCGCTTGGCCTCCACGGGGCAGGGCGGTGGGGAGCCCGGGCCGCCATCTCCCTGGAGAAGGGCATCGGTGCTGACCGCCTCGATGACCAGCGGCGGCGATGGCCCAGCAGCTGGGGCCCGACGAGCGAGCTGGTCCAGGTGCCCGTCGACGTCGGAGCCGAGCTGGCCCACCCGGGACGCGCGGGTTGACGTCATCGGGCAGGCCCCCGAGGGCTGGACGCCCACAGGCGCAGGACGGGTCCTCGCACGGCGCAGCGGCGACAGGAATCCGCGCGCAGAGCAGACGGAGCCCCGCCGATCAGAACAGTCCGGAGAACAGCTCAACAATGGAGCCCCTCAGCCGACCCCAGCACACCCCTTCTTCATCTACCCGACCAGGAATCACCAGGATTTCATGAAGTCTTCTCAAAGTATTTCCCCAGGAATGCCTGTCGGACCTTTTGAACACACAGCACAGTTCTCTGTTCCGGAGCAAGAGTGAGTGATGATTCAACAGGCCGGAGAGGAGTGGCCGATGGACAGGGAAACAAGAAAGTAACACTTATCACACTGGCTATTCCTGCGAGTAGCGCTACTCTGGTAGTCGGCGCGGCTACGAATAGCACGCTCGGCATTGCGCTGAGCCCGTAATGCCGCTGCGGCGTCTTACGCGAATGATAAGACGCTCTCACTTTCCAGCCCCCGATGGCGCACCCCGGCAGACGTCTGCCCGCGCCGCTAGAAAGGATCGCCATGTTCAAAGGGATTCAAGGAGTTCATTTCGCAGGGCAACGCCCTCGAGCTCGCCGTCGCCGTCATTATCGGTGCCGCCTTCCACCGATCGTCGAGCGCGATCACCGACGTCATCATGACCATCATCGGTCAGCTCATCGGTCAGCCGAACTTCGACTCCGTCGGTCAGTTCAAGATCACCGCGAGCGCCACCGAGTACGTCCAGCCCGGCACGATCATTACTGCCGTGGTGAACTTCCTGCTCGTGGCCGCCGCCGTCTACTTCGCCATCGTTCTGCCGATGAACAAGCTCAAGGAGCGCCTGGCCAGGGAGAAGGCCGAGGAGGAGGCCAACGAGGTCACCGACGTCGAGCTGCTCACCGAGATCCGCGACCTGCTCTCGGCCAACCGCCGCCAGGCGCTGAGTCCCGCAGCGATCTCGATCATCGCGTCAGCGCAGGCCCCGCCGATCCTGAGGATCGGCGGGGCCTCTCCGCTTTTCTCCGCACGCATATTTTTCGCCTCGCAGCGGCTGCTCGCTATCAGCCCCAGTGCGGGGGCACGTCGCGTCGGAGGCGGGCGTCATTGGAGCCGGCACCACCGGGGCGGGGCATCGAGCCCCTCTGCCGGGGCCGCTGAGGGCGTCGTGCTCGTAGTCGGCCCTCGCCAGATCCTCCGGGGCTCTCGCCGCGCCACACGCTCCTGGTCCCGGGATGACAGGGCGACGACCCGACGGCGACGGGCGCCTCGTGCATCCCAGGCTCAGGCGTCACGGCACTGTCTGCGGACTCCGCCTCTCGAGCCCCGTCCCCGGTCACGATCCGCTCTGTCACAGCGGCGTCATTCGGCAGCATCACGGTCATTCTCTATGTCCTTCAGCACCGCTCGTGCGGCTCAGCGGGTGCGCCGCACGGCATTGGCGAGGACGGCGTCGATGCCCGAGCCGCGGCGGCGCAGAGCCAGCGCGGACCTCAGCTCCTCGACCTCCCCGGCCTCGGAGCGGCCCACTCCGTCGGAGCGGATCCAGGCCATGAGGTCATCGAGCTGGTCGTCGGAGTAGGGCCTGCAGCGGCAGCCCCTGGGCGATACGGGGCGCTCGGTGCGCTCATGGACCCTCATCGCCCTCGGGTTCGGGCGTCTCGGGGACGGCGCGCGCGAGTCGTCGACACGGTCGGGCACGGCCTCCATGGCGTCGGGGCGGCTTTCGCCCTGGCGCTCCATCAGGACGGCCAGGACGAGCTCCTCCACGGCCCTCGCCTCGGCCTCCGGGTCCACGAAGACCCCGGCGGAGAAGGCCATGTGGACGCGCCACCCGCGTCGCTCTAGGCGTTCGACACGGTGCCGGTCACGCCGACGCAGACTGGGCTCGGAGATGTAGTCGACGTCGTCGGTCAGGACCGCCACGAGCAGCTCGTCAGGGGTAGTCGGGGTGGCCGATGGCCAGCGGGATGCGCACACCGCCGTCGGTCCCGTAGCGGGGGACGACCGACAGGCCCTTGCGCCACAGGTGCTCGGCCAGGTCCACCAGGAGTCGGTCGGGCACCTTGCCGGCGGAGTTACCGGACTGGGAGGAGTCCTCGGCCCGCGCCAGGACCTCGCGCAGCAGGCGGGCACCCGGGGCGCGCAGACGGTCGCGGTCGATGTCCCCGGCGGCCAGGCAGGAGACCACCTGAGTGCTGCCCCGCGAGGCGCACAGGGCCTCGACGAGCCCCACCATGCCGCTGTGGTCCGAGACGGGCCCGAAGTTGTGGATGGTGCGCCCGTGCGGGGTCTTGGCGTAGCCCACCGAGATGATGATGTGGTCGCGCTGGAGGGCACGGGCCTCGGCCAGCTCGACGACGGTGAAGGGCTCGACCGCCCCAGGGGCGAAGAACTCCTCCAGCGCCGGGGCCCCGGCGGCCGCCCGGGTGATGGCCGAGCGCAGGGCGTCGGCGTGCAGGCGGTTGAGGGCGATGACGGCAGGGACTCCCTCGGGTCGGGTCAGTGCCCTGTCGATGACCATGTCGACGACGCGGGAGACCTCGGCCTCCACCGTCTCGACCGCGGTCTGCCCGGGCGCCGGCATGCCCTCGCCCGTCCACGAGCTCCAGGGTCAGGGAGGTGTCCCCGGCGGGGAGGGCACGGCCTCGACAACCCCCTCGTAGCCATTGGCCGCGAGGAAGGAGGCGATACCTGCGTCGAGGCTGTTGCGGGCCGTCGGCAGGGTGCGCGAGGGCAGGAGCGGGCCGAGCTCGGCGGCCAGCCCCGTCGTCGCGCGCCGGGAGTCGCCGACGACGAGCACCTGCTCGGCGCGCACGAAGGCGGGCAGCACCTGCGGGACCGGCATGGGCGTGGAGGCGTCCAGGACGGCCAGGTCCACCACCGCGGTGGGTGAGAAGATCTGGGGCACGAGCGTGGGCGGGACGATCCAGATCGGCCGGGCCAGCAGGGCCATGGGGTGGGCGTCGATGATCTCCCGCAGCGGGACGCCGTCCTCACGGGCCAGTGCGATGTACAGGGCGCGGGCATCGGCCTTGTCCTCCTCGACGGCGGCTCGCACCCGCCGGGCGCAGGCCTGGGCCACGGGACCGGACAGGGAGCGCGTGTGGGCGGCGTCGAGCTCGCGCAGCGAGACGGCCATCTGGGACAGGGCGCGCGCGTCGAGACCGCCGAGATCGGGGTCGGCGGCGAGGGTCTGCGCCAGCAGGGAGGACCACCAGCAGTAGGTGAGCTCGGGCTCGAGCTGGTCGTCCTCGACGCTGCGGGCGGCCATGTCGGCCACGAAGTCGCTCAGCCCCAGGGCCTCGAGATCGGTGCGGATGCGGTTGACCTCGGGGAGCCTCTGTGCGGTGAGGTCGTCGGCTGCTAGAGAGCGGGCCAGCTCCAGGAGATCCTCAGGGGCATCTCCATGAGCACCGGGGAGTCCTGGGCGCGCCCCAGCAGCGGCTGAACCTCGGTCACGGCGCCGCGCGCCCGCCCGGCGGTGCGCCGCATCTCGTCCAGGCCCTGGGGCAGACGGGGCCAGCCGCCGTCGGGGTCGTGGCGGCGCCACACCTCGCGACGGCGCTGGACCTGACCAGCTCGCCGTGCAGGTCGTCGACGGCACGCGGCCCGGCCGCACCAGGTCGCCCGCCTGCCGCGTGAAGCGCCGGCGCCGCGAGCCGTCCATGTGAATGCCCCGCTCGTCGCGCCAGCGCTTGGAGGCGGTGGCGATGACCATGTCGGCGGCGGAGCGCTCGAAGACCTCGGGCAGGAAGACGTCCAGGGACTCGCGCACGCCGTCGAACATGTCGAGCTGCTCGATCCACTGGCCCAGGTTGCGGGCCCGGCTCAGGCCGGTGGTGCGGGTGACCACGGCCGTGTGCTCCTGGATGGTGGGCAGCAGGTCGTTGGCCAGGGCGCGCAGGTGGACGAGCGCGTCGGTGGCCTCGTCCATGTCCTCCACCGGGATCCCGTTCCAGGCGCTGGAGGAGACCTCCGGGGCGAACAGCCCCAGGGCGTGCCCGCGGCGCAGGAGGGCCAGAGCGCGCTCCCGGCGCTCCTCGTCGAGGCGGCCCAGGTGCTCGGCGTCGATGCGGGCCCGGGTGGTCGCCCGGTCGCGACGGCTGGTGAGCTCGGCGAGCTTCTGCAGCGCCTCGTAGGCGGAGACCGACCAGGGCTCGCGGGGCCTGTGCAGGGCGCGCACGTAGCGGTCCAGGCGGGAGCGGACGGAGGTGAGGCGGTCCCGCGAGGCGATGATCCCGGCGACGTCGAGCTGGGGCGGCTGGACGCCCAGGCTCTCGCGGATGCCCTCGGAGGCGTGCTGGCGCCAGGCGGCGTCCTCGGTGAGGTCCAGGACCATGGAGCCCAGCCCCTCCTCGCGCAGGGCGGCCGCGACGGCGTGCCCGTCGGCGCTGGTGGCGGGCACGTGCAGCACGGTGCGTCCGGAGGCGGCGGCGTCGGCGAAGACGGCGGCCAGGGTGCCGGCGACGTCGGAGCCGGGGGCGCGTCGATGAGGAAGCTCGCGCCGGTGCCCACCGCCTCGATGACGTCGAGCTGGGCGGGCTCCAGGTCGCCCACGCCGCGCTCGGCGCCGGGGGACCCGGTCGGTGGGGACGGCCGGGGGAAGCTCGACGCTGAGGGCCTCGCGGGCGCCCTCGTCCCCGGCGATGGCGGCGACCAGGGCGGAGGTGCGCGAGCGCTCCAGGACGGCGTCGAAGTCCTCCACCAGAGCCTGTCCGGGGTGGACGAACGCCCCGACGACGAGGCGCTCGTGGATCTCGAAGCCGGGCAGGTACTGGCGCCCCAGGGCACCGATGCGGGCCAGGGCCGAGCGCGGGGTGAAGCCCGCTGAGGACAGGGCGGCGCGGGCGATGTCCCCGATGTCGGTGCTGCACTGGTAGCGGCGCAGGGCGCGGGTGAGGACCGGGTTGACCTCGATGGTGGGGTCGAGGGTGAGGGTGGCGTCCGCGGTGGCGCTGACCAGGCGCACGGGCCGCAGCAGGACGGGCGCGTTGACGGTGCGCACGCGTGGCCCTGAGGGGACCTCGGGGACGGTCAGGCCGGCGGCGGCCAGGGCGTTGCGGGCGGCGTGCTCGGCGGCGATGCGCTCGACGTGCGGGATCTGGGCGGTCAGGTCCGCCTCCGGTGAGGCGCCGTCGACCAGGTGAAGACTGTCCTCCTCACCGTCCTCGGGAATCGTCTCGTTCCAGGTGGCCACCCCGATGGCGAGGTAGACCGGTGCGACGCCGAACTGGCGGGCCAGGACGTCGGTTCGCGCCGAGACCTCGCGCAGGGACTGGCGGGCCTCGCCCAGCGCGTTGCGCTCGCGCACGATGCTGGACAGGTTGGTGGGGCGGCCGGCGTAGAGCTGAGCCAGGCCGGAGGGGTGCGCGGCGGTGAGGTCGACGACGCCGTCGAGCATGGTGATGTCATCCAGGCTCGCCACACCCCCCAGGTCCACGAGCTGGCCGCGCCAGGCGGACAGGGCCGCGTCAATGCGCTCGCGCCGCTCGACGTCGGTCGCGCTCAGCGGCGGTGCGGGAGCGGGGCGCACGGGGCTGGGAGGTGCAGGCTCGGTGGCGGGCTCGGGCTTGCTCGGCGCTGCGGCCAAGGCTCCCAGGTCCGCGGCAAAACGCCGCCGGCTCGCGGTTTGATCTGATCCGGCCGAAGTTCTGGCACCCTTACGCTCATCCTCCCGGAGGGCAGCATCGCGCCGTCTGCGGCCGAAGGAGAAGAACGAAGGCGTCATATGCTCAAGATATAGGCCGATCGACTCTTGAGCGTGGAGACGCACCGCGGCGTGGCACGCCCCATGGGCCCACGCCGGCACGTGCTGATCGGCATCGGCCGGCGCTCGATGCGTCTCCGGCCACCGTGCAGGAACGCCGACCGGACCCGCTGGTGTCAGTGCCCTCGATTGGATTCGAACCAACGACACCCGCTTTAGGAGAGCGGTGCTCTATCCCCTGAGCTACGAGGGCCTGGGCGGAAGACTACCAGCGGATCGCCCCGCCCATGACCACTCGGGCTTCGGGGTGGCGCCGCGGCGAGTGAAGGCGGGCTCGCCGCGGCGGGTGGAGCCTCAGGCCCGACCCCACGGCGTGGAGGTGCGCGAGGTGTGCCGCTCCCCCTGGCGTGGTGCGTGGGTGCGACCAGCACGGGGCACGAGGCGTGAGACAGGACGGCCTGGCTGGTGGAGCCCAGCAGAAGTCCGGAGAAGCCCCCGCGTCCGCGCGAGCCGACGACGACGAGGTCCACCGCGGTGGAGAACTCGGCCAGGAGCTCGGCCGGGTTGCCGTCCAGGGCGTGACGGCGCACTGTGACGCCCTCGTGGCCCTCGAGGGCCTCGTTGATGGCGCGGTCCAGCCCGGAGCGGACGTCGACCAGGACCTGCTCGCGGTCGACGGCGGCCGGCAGCCAGGCGAGCGCCCCGGCCCCGGAGGCCATCGGCACGGCGGCGATGGCGGTGAGCTCTGCGCCCCACGCCTCCGCCTCGGTCACGGCCCATTGGAGGGCCCGGCGGGCCGAGGAGGATCCGTCGACGCCGACAACGATGCGGCGTACCGGCGTGTAGTCGGCGCCCTCATGGTGCTGGGGTACGACGACGGCCGGGCAGTGGCTGTGCGCGGGCAGGGCGGAGGAGACAGTGCCCAGGAGCCGGTCGGCGAAGCCGCCGCCTCCCGAGTGCCGACGACGGCCAGCGTCGCCTCCTCGGAGAGGTCGACGAGGACCCCGGCCGGGTCCCCGGTCTCCAGGGAGGAGGTGACGGTGACGCCGGACTTCTTGACGCGCTCAACGGCCTCGTCGATGACGGCCTGGGCCCCGGACCTGATGGCCGAGTCGTCAAGCGCCGCGTAGCCGCCGTCAAGGGAGGCGGTGGTGAAGGAGGGCAGGGAGTAGGCGCACAGGATGTGGACGCGCCAGCCCTGGCACTCAGCGCGCCACAGCCCAGTCCACTGCCGCCAGGGACTCCGGTGAACCATCGACTCCGACGAGGACGACGTTGTCATCAGTCATGGGATCTGCCCTTTCTCGAGATCACGGTCTACGACCCAAGGAACATTCTGCCCCGAAAAGGGGTGTGGGGACCACCACATGACGAGGTTGTCCTCGTTTTGCTCCCATGACACGCCCCGACGACCAACTCCACCCCTCCTCCTGACACGCCGTGAGGGTGAGCGCCTCATGGCGCCCACCCCTCACGGTCAGGACTTTCAGCGTCTGGGATCAGCCGACGCGGACGAAGCTCGGGGAGCCCCAGATGTCGCGGTAGACCACACCGGTGGACTCGTCACCGGCGTCGATGACCTTGCCGTCACCGGCGTAGATGCCGACGTGACCGGGCCAGGTGACGAGGTCGCCGGGCTGGGCCTCAGCGGCGGACACCTGGGTGCCGGCCACGGCCTGCTCGCCGGAGGTGCGGGGCAGGTTGATGCCGACCTGGGCGTACACGTGGAGGTGAAGCCGGAGCAGTCGAAGGCGCTCGGGCCGGAGGCGCCCCACACGTAGGGGGAGCCCACGTACTGCATGGCGATGGCCACGACAGAGGAGTTGGAGGTGCTGGCGGGCGCGGAGGCCTGGGTGGTCTGAGCGGCCTGCGCGTCGGCGGCAGCGGTGTCAGCACCCTGGTCGGCAGCGGCCGGGGCGGCAGCCTCGGGGGCCTGCTGCTCGGCCGGAGCGGCCTGCTCAGCAGGGGCCTCAGGGGCGGCGGGCGTCTCCAGGGGCGGCAGGGCGGCGGGGGCGACGGCCTCCACCTGCAGGGGCGGCCTCGGTGACCCAGTTGGCCTGGGCGATGGTGATCTGCTGGCGGGCGGCCCAGGGCCTCGCGGGCGTTGGCGGCGAGGATGCCCACTCGGGGGTCACGCCGGAAGCCTCAATGGTGCCGGAGGAGGTGACCTCGCTGTGACCGGCGGCGTTGGCTCCCGAAGCGATCATGGTCAGGGCGAGGCCGGACGAAGCGGCAACAGCCAGACCGCGGCGCGCGGTGGGAGCAAAAGTCATCCAGTGGGGTAAGGGCGCGGGTGGCTTTGCGGTGACGTGCGGTGGTGCGTGAGGACATGAATGCTTTCTCCTGTTGAGCCGACGAGGTGAGCTGTCGGGTTCGGACTGGAGACGTCCGGCCCGCAGACGCGGGCTTCACCCCAAGGCCGCCTCGGCTGTTCGCCTCAGCGGCCGGTGGTTGGTTCCCCCGTTCCTGCCACTTGAGTTGTTGGTTCCACGTGCCTCAGATCGAGTGGCAGGACTAAGCCCCGATCCGAGACGTCACCGAGACGGTTTGTCTCGCGGCAACGACCTGAACGCTACATGACAGACCCTCACTTCGTCACGGCCAGGGTGTCGCACACTGTTGTGAGCCGAGAGCACTTTGGAGCGCTTCTCGCTTTTCCTCCATATTGCTCCAGGGACGTCGGTCCATCGGCGCCCCTGCACAGCTGAAACCGAAAAATGCTCAGATTCTGCGGAAAAATCACACACACCTCAGACAGGGCCCCAACACGGGCCCTCCGTCTCGACACCTGTGAGACACCTCAGGGAGGACGACTGCACGACCATCGCCCGGACTGCGAGGCAGCACCTCACGTCTCGCATTCTGAAACGAGGGTCACCTCCCCCACTCCCCTGCCTGCACAGAGTATTTTCAGGTTTTCTTGAGAGTTCTGGCAGGGAGGCTGAGCGCCGTCGCTCAGCGCCGGACGAAGAGGTGTCGGGCGACGTCGTCGCCCAGGACGACGGGGTCACCGGAGGACCCGACGAGCCGCACCCCGCCGGCGCTGACACGCAGCTCCACCTCGGCTCCGGCGACGATCTCCGCGTCCTCGAGGCCGGCGATGATCTCCGCATCGGCCTGGATCGGCTCCCCGATGCGGCTGATGACAGCCGTGACGGTCTCACGGCCGGCGAAGCGGTCCGCGCTGACCTCATCGGCAGAGGGTCGCGGGTGCTCCGCGGTCCGCGGCGGGACAGGGTTGCCGAAGGGGTCGGTGGAGACGTCGTCGAGGATGACGGCGAGGCGCTCCTCGACCTGCTCGCTCATGACGTGCTCCCAGCGGCAGGCCTCCTCGTGGACGAATCGGCGCTCGATGCCGATGACGTCCAGCAGCAGCCTTTCAGCGAGCCGGTGCTTGCGGATCACGTCGGTGGCGCGTCTGCGTCCCTCATCAGTGAGCTCGAGGGAGCGGTCATCGGCGACCTTGATGAGGCCGTCACGCTCCATGCGCGCCACCGTCTGGGAGACCGTGGGGCCCGAGTGGTCGAGACGCTCGACGATGCGGGCGCGCAGCGGCGGAACGCCGTCCTCCTCAAGCTCATAGACGGTCTTGAGGTACATCTCGGTGGTGTCGATCAGCTCGGTCATGGGGGTGGGCTCCTGCTTGAGGTGGGTTACCGCGGCTATTCGATGCCTTCGGAAGGGCTCGCTCACCGAACCGCGTTCCTTGACAGGATAGGCGGCATCCTGTGATGTGGGCCAGCACCACCTGAAAGCGCGCCGATCCTCGGCTGGGGAGTCCTCCCCAGTGTCTCGGAGATGCGCCACGGGTAGCGTACGTATTACTCGCTCGGCGGCATGTGCGGCCCGGTCAAGCGGTAGTTGAGTGACATGAGCCGGCGTCGGTCGGTGCTAGTCGACATCAGTCAGCGTCAGTCAGCGTCAGCCGTCGCCACGGGTCCCCGGTTGCCGGGTCTGCGGCGGCTTCGGCGCAGCCCTGAGGTAGGGGCGGGTGGAGGAGTAGTGCAGGGACAGGTTCCAGTGCCTGTAGCTCCAGGCGGCGGCCACCAGCGCAGTGAGGACAGCGCTCAGGCCGCCGACCGCGATCGCGATACGCGGCCCCCAGGCGTCGGCCACCCAGCCGATGAGCGGGGCGCCGACCGGCGTCGACCCCAGGAAGAACATCATGTAGATGCTGAGGACCCGCCCACGCATGGACGGCTCGGTGGTCATCTGAACGGTCTGGTTGGCGCTGGTCAGGAGGGTGAGCACGCACAGGCCCACCGGGATGGTCATGACCATGAAGGTCGGGTAGGTGGGCATGACGGCCAGCAGGAGGGTGAACACTCCCAGGGCGAGGGCCGCCACCACGACGGTTCGGGGGCGGGGGTTGCGGCGCCTGGCCGCCCACAGGGCCCCGGAGAGGGAGCCGACGGCGAAGACTGAGGAGACGGTGCCGTAGGCGTCGGACTCCAGGTGGAAGACGGTGCGCACCATCGCGGCCATGGTGACCTGGAAGTTGAGGGTGAGCATGGAGACGACGGCGACCACGGCGATGATGACGACGAGGTCCGTGCGGCCGCGCAGGTAGGCCAGGCCCTCGCGGAGCTGGCCGGCGCCGCGGCGGGCGCGAGGCATGTCCACGAGCTCGCTCACGCGCATGGCGGCCAGCGCCGCGGCCGGGAAGACGAAGGTGGCGGCGTTGACGGCGAAGACCCAGCCCGCGCCGACCCAGGTGATGACGACGCCGGCGAGGGCCGGCCCCAGAAGACGGGCGGCGTTGAAGGAGGCGGGTTGAGGCCCACCGCGTTGGACAGGTGCTCGGCGGGCACCATCCGGGCCACGAAGGTCTGGCGGGCGGGGGCGTCGTAGGCGGCGGCGACACCCGTGAGGAAGGCGGCCAGGTAGACGTGCCACAGGCGGGCGGTGCCGGCCAGGACGTCGACGGCGAGGACGGCGGAGACCAGCCCCATGGCGCTCTGGGTGAGGATGAGGAACTTGCGCTGGTCGACCCGGTCGGCGACGAGGCCGGCGTGCGCGGACAGCAGCAGCATGGGGAGGAACTGCAGGGCCGTGGTCAGGCCGGTGGCGGAGGCGGAGTCGTCGGTGAGGACGCGCAGCACCAGCCAGTCCTGAGCCACGCGCTGCATCCAGGTTCCGGTGTTGGCCACGAGGGCGGACAGGGAACCAGATCCGGTAGTTGTGGAATCTCAAGGAGGCGAAGAGGCCACCACCGGGGCGGCGCAGTGAGGTCGTGCGAATCATGTCCTGAAGTGGTGAAGACGCGGGGCGGGTTGACGAGTGTCAGGGGTGGTGCCGGACGGTGCCGTCCGGGCGACGAACGCCCCGTCTGAGAAGGGTAGCCCTAGGGGCGTCAACGATTCCCTGTGGTGGGCACTACCCCTGACGACGGCGAAGGAAACAGGATTGCGGGAAAACCGCCCCTCTTCCAACCGGTTGATAACAAACTGGTCACACCACTGACCGTCGCGTGAGAGGGTCGGCGTTGAACGATAACGGCCAGGGATACGTGCCGGTCTCGCGCGGCCAGGGGCCAGAGCAGGAGCGATGGCCCCAGGGACAGCATGCGGCTCCGGAGTGGCCACGACAGGGGCGGCATGCGGCACCGGCGCCGCCCAGCGGGAGCGTCCCCGCCGAGGAGGGACCTGCCGCTCTTGGGGCGCCAAGGCCGGTCCCGCCGGCCGCACCGGGCAGCACCTCCCCGTACCCGTCTGTTCCCGGGTGGACTCACGGCAGAACCTCCGGTGGGAGCCGCGGAGGCCGGCCGGTCCGCCGCCCAGCGCCTGGGGAGCAGGGTCCTGGTGGCCATGGCCATGCGTCGGATGCGTCGTACGGGATCATGCCGAGCTCCGGCGGCACCTATACGGGCCACCCGTCCGGGCCGGCGACAGCGCCCGGCTACGGTCAGGTGGCGCCGTCGGAGGTGTTCCGGCCGACGCCGTACCTCCCGCCCCTGCGGCGGCCCCGGCGTCATCGGGGCAGTACGGGCTGATGCCCGCACCAGTGACGGCGACGAGACCTGAGCAGTCGGTGGCGGGGGCAGGGCCCGTGCCGGTTGCCGCGCCGGCGTCTTCTTCCACTGATCGTTCGGCCGCGTCCTCGTTGAACCTGAACGGGGCACCGGTGCGCCTGGAGTGGTGGGAACGCCTGGGCGGCTTCCTTCTGCAGTTCCGGGCCTTCCGCATCCTGATGCGGGTCCGGATGGTGCTGACCTGGGTGAGCCTGCTGATCGTGGCGGCGACGCTGGCCGTATCGCCAGTGGCCCGGACGGTGCTGGGCGCCTGGATCGGCTGCTTCTGGATCGTGGCGGTCTGCTTCTGGCTGGCGCGGGGCAAGACCGTCTCCTGGGGCATGAGCTCGGGTTTCTTCGCCCTGTCCATGCCGTGGGCCGGGGCTGTTGGGTGGCTCTCCTTCCAGGTCGCCGCCGCGGCGGGAGTACCGGTGGACCATGCGGCCTCGCAGGTCGTGATCGCCGGCGTCGTCGAGGACCTGGCCAAGCTCGCCCCCATCTGTCTGGTGGCGGTCATCGCCCCGGGGCGGGTGCGCCGGCTGCTCATTCAGGACTGGCTCGTCCTGGGGGTCGCCTGCGGGGCGGGCTTCATGGCGGTCGAGGAGGTCGCCCGGCGCCTGACGTACGTCCTCGGAAACACCCCGGGGTTGCAGCTGTCCAAGGCGGTATGTCCCGAGGACCCAGAGGGAATCATCGAGTGCATACACGCTCACACCTTCAGCCTTTGGCCGTTCTCCGACGCGTTCCCCGGCCCAGTGACCTATGCGGGGCACGCCATTGTCACCGGCCTGGTGGCCGTGAGCATCGGCTTGGCTCGCCACCTGTGGTGGCGCGCGAGGCACCATCACCCCGCCTTCGGGGTCGCCCTGCGCTGCGCAGCCCTGGGCCTGCCGTTGGGCGTGCTGTGGGTGGCGATCGTCGACCACATGGCGACAAACTCCAGATCCTTCAACATCAGCTGGACCTCGGACGAGCCTGTCATTAAGGCTTGGGGCGCTACTAAGGGTGAGCCTCCCTGGCCGATCATCGGGACCACGAGCAGCATGGCTGGTTCTGGTCAGGGCCGGGGCTGGCTGCTCCTGGTGATGCTCGTCGTCGCGGTCCTCCTGGATGCCCGGGTGATGCGCCTGGGCGGCTACGCGCGCACGCTCGCCAGGCCGGGCAGCGGGCCGGGCGCGCCCCAGGGCACGCCCGGTGGCGTTGTGGGCAGGTGGGGCGCCGACGTCGTCGAGGCGGCAGCCGCCGCCAGGGCCAGGGCCCACAGGCTCAGGCTCGCCCTGACTCAAGCGGCCACCACCCGCCGCCCCCGCCTGTTCCTGCAGGCCTGGGCTGAGCACCGCATCGCCCGTGACCTGGCTGCGCGCCGAGCGCTCGACACCGGTCCCCACCGCTGGGCCATCTCGGCCCTGGCAGCGGCGGCGGCCCTGACCGGAGCCTGGATCATCTACACCGTCGTGCCACCTGTGGTGAGCGAGCTCAATCAGCGTCTGAACGGGCCGCCCACCTTCTGGTTCGCCGGCATCCTGGATATGCTCGGACAGGTCTGGGAGTCCATGAGCCCCATTGAGAAGGCCGCCCTGGTCCTCATCGGCGCCATCGCCGTCTTCCTGTCCGGGGGTAGCCTTGGTCAGCCTTCAGCGTGGGACTCGGGATCGCCTCTGCCCTGGACGCCGCCCGCCCCTCCGCCAAGCTCATGCGCGACCCCCGGGGCACCACCGGCCACTACCTGGACACCCACAACGACCTCCAAGTCATCACCGACACCGGCATGGCCGCCATGGCCGTCATCCCCGGAGGCAAAGCCCTCCGCGGCGCCGGCTACGCCGCCAAAACCGCAGCACTCGCCCTGAGAAGAAGCCGCCGTGCGCAAGCTCCCCGAAGTGGAACCCGCTGAGCAGCCCCCGAGCTTCCGAGATTCAGTACCTGTTCGACTATCGGGCACAACGAAAAGCAGACCATTACGCGGCTACCAGGGCGTTAAGACGCCAACTCCCCGAGGGCCACACCATAGCGCAGTACCAATCAGGCACCTACGAAGATACAATCCTCGAATTAGAGCAGCAAGGTTACGACCTGAAAACCACTGAAAAACTACAACAAATCGCCGAAGAACGTCTTGACGCTCGAAGAGACTGGTACGCTGCAACGACACGTGCAGGCGAGTCCGGAGGTGAAGCATATCTTGAGTCGCAGGGTTACCGCATACCTGACGAATTCCTCTCAAAGAACGTTCCAGTGAACAACGGCACCGCTCCCAGCGGATGGCTGGACGGAATGGCGATCAGCCCGAACGGTGATGAAGTCGTCATCAGCGAGTACAAGGGCGGAACGAGTCGCCTCAGCTCAACGCTGCGGCAGACAATCTATGAAGGCACAGCCAGGCAGGGCACCCCTGCTTATACTAGGGATCGCATGCTGAGCGATCCTCGTTTCGCGCAGTACTTCCACGATCATCCTGACGTGTGGGAGGGAGTCAAGAGCGGCCAAACCAGGTTGACAATCAAGGTCATGAGAACCAAGACCCCAGAGCTGACTAGGATCACTGAGCAGCCCTTCACCTTGACACCCGAGGTGATCCGACACCTGCAGCAAAACATCGATAAGCTCTAGTCTGATGACAGGAGAAGCATGAGCACCCCACCGAGTATTCAGGACTACAGCCGGAATGCCGGCACTCCTTTCTACGCATACACCACCGAGCAGATGGTCTCCATCGTGAGAACCTGGGCCGAGCACACCTGGCCCATCACCCTCCCTGAGGCATTCAACCTCCGCGACCAGTGCGGTTGGATCCCCGACCCTGACGACGACACCTTATTCAGCACCCAGGTGAGCAATGGGGAGTTGGACGGAGCTATCATGAAAGATATTAAGAACGGCAACCTAGCAGGCAGCATCAACTCCAGAATGACCACCAGAGCCCCTATCGAGCTAAAGTCGTCACAGATATCCACCATCACACAGTCCATATACACAAACTATCGAAGTGCACTATCGGCGCTATACGGCCCGCCCGAAGACGACACCTACAGCACCGGGCCACATTCTACATGGACGCTGCATAGTAATGCGTCGATAACCCTCTACTCTGTCGCAACTTTTATTAAAATTAAAATCCGCTCTCCCGTCAAAACAGAAAGTGAAGCGTTATGGAAATACTACGAAAACGAGTACGGCCCCGACATCCCCTAATCATCACCGGACACACGCATATGACCCCAACCCTCACGACCAACTCACGCTGACTGGTTTTAGTGCAACACCTCTGTGAGGTGACAGCGCCATGTTATAATGCCACACTGAGGAGACTAAGGTGACCAGTGCGATAGCAATTCGAGACTACAGTAGATCGGTTGGCACTACGTTTTATGCTTACCATCCAGATCAGATGGCAGCTATCATCAAAGCGTGGGCGGAGGCCCCTTGGCCTTTGACCATGCAGGAGGCTTTCACATTACGGGACCAGTGCGGATGGACCGCCTCTCCCGGCTGCTACTCCTCTTTCTGCACTCCAGTCAGCGACGGAGAGCCCGACGGTCATATCCTCGTTAACTATGGCGACCAAAGCCTTACTTCAGGTGTTGACGTCATGGTCACCACACGTGCCCAGTTTAGATTCGAGGAGAGAACAACAGCGATAACGGGCTCAATCTACAGAGAGTACCTGAGTGCATTCTTATCACTTTACGGACGCCCTAAGGAGGAATACGAGGAAACTAGCCTGTATGTGGACTGGATTCTTCAGAACGGCTCCTCCATCTTTCTTTCACCGGGAAGTACTTTCATCGAGGTGTACGTCCGATCACCAGAAGCAACCGTGGACGCAATACTTAACTGATGGCCGATAGGAGGCCTGTATGGACAACCTCTCCGCAACGAGCAGCAACAGAAGTTTTATGGATCTCGAAGTCTCCGCGTACTCCACCGACGACTTAACCGCTTTGGTGAAGGTCTGGGCCGCACAACCCTGGCCCATCAGCAGGGAGAAAGCCCTCACTCTTTGTAGTCAATGCGACTGGGTGGTCATGCTGGGACAAGATGAGGTGTTCGGCACCCCTCTCCCTTACGGGAGTACCGACAACGGGACCATCCGATTCGATTCACTGAATCCAACCATAATATCTGGCGTCGATGTGGAACTCACCCCCCGTGTTCCCGATGAACTAATATCAAGCACGACTCCTGTCGTCAATAGAATCTACACTGACTATCTGAACGCCATATCAAAACTGTACGGAAAGCCCGACACCTTCAACAATGAAGCCGGCCAGTGTTGCACTTGGACACTTCCACATCATGCTTCGCTAGCTCTCATCCTCAATCAAACATACCTCAAGATGCGCATCCACTCTCCCGAGCAGACAGAAAGAATCTTGCAGGCCATTCATTGCCTCGCAGACCATCGGCGCAACTGAAAGCATCCCACATAACTCATGCGCTTGATTACCTGATCCGACGATGCTGCACCACATTCACCGCAACCAAGCCCTACAACGAGACATACTCTGAAATTTAAAACACCCACGCACCCCACACTCGACGACCAACAATGGGTGCTTGAACTATGAAATTGAACTCGTCACGAAACAGCACTCCCGACATCCGCATGCATAAGAGTATTGACGCCCACGGGACCAGTAACGACCTAGGAGCCACACTCACACGTAACCTGTATTACAAAGAGCAGGTCACCAATGTTCCTGCAGAATACTATTACCACGTTGGGGACGTTTCTTTCGATGGATACCGGGACGGCATTCTCGTCGACGCCAAAGGTGAGGGACTACTCAAGTTCATAGAGACGAACTGGACGGCCTCAGTTTATGGAAATGGTGGACTCGTCGACTGGGCACTGAGGAGACTTGAAGCCGTCCACAATGCGGGAGCCACAACCCCCATCCACTGGCACATCGCAGAACATGCCGCATTCAAGCACCTCAGCAACCTGCAGACAGACGGCTTCTTCCCATCGAGAATCTGCCTTGTCGACAGTCCTCCTGATTACCGCAACTACCCCACTCATCGTCCAGCACCAGGTCAGTTACCGCCATCAATCATGAGGTGGCGTCTCACCATGAAGCGGCAAGCTCTTGGTGATCCAATCTCAGAAGGTCGCCGAGTCTGGGAGTGGATACAGCGAGATCAAATATCTGCACCCATCTCTCGCCCTGTGGCTCCCCACCTCAAACAGCCACCAGGAATCTGAGCTGGCTCCACCAGTCGACTTAGAACTCCTCCAGCATCGCATCCATCAGTCACAAACCGTTTCCAGGTTCCCTGAATTCGGTGTCACTCCTGCGTTCTGTGGACAGATAGGTCAGGGTAACAAACTCATGCTGACTTTCAACATGCCCAAAGCTTGGTCATGCCGGTGTAGAACTCATGATCGGCTCTGCACTCGGGAATGCTCTGGATGCCAGTGAGGACCTCGCTGATGCCCTCGCGCACACAACCGCGAAATCTTTCGGCCCCAACATCATCGGAGGACTGTCAAGAAACGATCACCCCACCAGAAACCTCGACCGCGACGGCCCCGCCCCGTTCAACTACAGCGACG